>Ga0315268_10000351_pt1 | contig 54002 bp, 45 predicted proteins | sample C1_top_MG_FD_204535 | JGI IMG/M metagenome (GOLD analysis project Ga0315268, IMG submission 204535) | Sediment microbial communities from Yellowstone Lake, YNP, Wyoming, USA - C1_top | ecosystem: Environmental > Aquatic > Freshwater > Lake > Sediment | place: USA: Wyoming | collected 2017-08-01 | reverse complement strand
TCACCCCGTCACGTTTGCATTGACACGCCGGCCACGGCGCGTTATCCGTGAGCTTGCGTGGCGGGCTACGGCAATTCGCAGGTTTGAAAGCGCTCATCTCGACGGCAACCAAGCGGACCGAAAGAGTTTTCCTGGTCGGCCTTGAACTCAAGTCGCGGCTGGCGGGCGATCTGCGCGATTCCCTCGGCGAGCTGGCCCAACTGGCAGTCACCGCCGGCGCCCAGGTCGTCGGGGACGGCGTCCAGCGGCTGGAGGCGCCCACCGCCGCCACCTACATCGGCGCCGGCAAGGCCGACGAGTTCTCCCAGCTTTGCCGCCGCGCCAAAGTGGACACGGTCATCTTCGACGACGAGTTGTCCGCCGCCCAGAGCCGCAACTTGGAGCAGGTGTTTGACTGCAAAGTCCTGGACCGGACTTCGCTCATCCTGGACATCTTCGCCCGCCGGGCGCGCACCCGCGAAGGCAAGCTCCAGGTTGAGTTGGCCCAGCTCCAGCATTTGCTCCCGCGCCTGACCCGCTTCTGGAGCCACCTCTCCCGCCAGAAAGGCGGCATCGGCATGCGCGGTGACGGCGAAACGCAGTTGGAGACCGACCGCCGCCGAGTGCAGGACCGCATCGCCCACCTCTCGCTGGAACTGGAGGAAGTCCGCCGCCAACGCACCACTCAGCGCCAGGGCCGCCAGCGCCGCCTCTGGCCCCTGGCCTCTATCGTCGGCTACACCAACGCCGGCAAGTCCACCCTCTTCAACGCCCTGACCGGCGCCAGCGTGCTGGAGGAGGACAAGCTCTTCGCCACGCTCGACCCCACCACCCGCCGCTTGCGCCTGCCCACCCACCAGAACCTGCTCCTGTCCGACACGGTGGGTTTCATCCGCAAACTGCCGCACCGCCTAGTGGAGGCCTTCAAGGCGACCCTCGAGGAGGTCGTCAACGCCGATCTGCTGCTCCACGTCGCCGACGTGAGCCATCCGCTGGCCGAGGCGCAAATCCAGGCTGTCAACGCTGTGCTCGACGAAATCGGCGCCGGGGACAAGCCCGTGGTCATGGTGCTCAACAAGATAGACTTGCTGGAAAACGGGGAGCAGGCCAACGGCTGCCTGGAGCGGCATCCCGGCGCGGTCGCGGTGTCGGCCAAAACCCAGGCCGGCTTCGCCGGGCTGCTGGCGGCGTTGGCCAACCAGTTGCGCCCCATCCGCGACTACGTTGCCCTGGCCATCCCGCAGCGGGCGGCCGGCGTGATTGCCCGCCTCCACGCCCTGGGCCAGGTCGTCGAGCGCCACTTCGACGGCGAGGTGGCGCATTTCAAGGCCCGCCTCGCGCCGCACTTGCGCGCCGAGTTCGCCCCCTTCATCGTCGGCGACCTGTGAAGACGAATTAGGAAGCCAGGAAATCAGGAAAAAGGAACCTGGGAGCCGGGGAAAGGTGCCTTCTTGAGTTCCTCAGTTCCTACTTCAGCAATCCGTAAATTGCGAACCTGAAATCGCAACCCCTCTCAACCCTCAACCATCAACTATCAACTCTCAACTAATTGACACCCACCCGCATCAAGGACCTCCCGCTGGCCGAGCGGCCGCGCGAACGGTTGCTCCAACAGGGCGCGGAGAACCTCAAGACCGACGAGCTCATCGCCATCCTCCTGCGCACCGGCACGAAGGGAACTTCGGTCCTCGAAACGGCCGCCCAACTGCTGGCCCGGTTTAATCACTCGCTGGACGCACTCTCGCGGGTCTCGGTGGAGGAAATCCGCTCCGTCAAAGGCATCGGCCGCGACAAAGCCGCCACCCTCAAGGCCGCCTTCACCCTGGCCCAGCGCATCGCCAAGGAAACCGCCGGCGAAGCCCCGTTGCTAGACACCCCCGAACGCGTCGCCGGCTTCCTGCGCGAAGACCACCGCGATTACCAGGTCGAAACCACCCGCGTCGTGCTCCTCAACACCCGCCGCCGCCTCATCCGCGTCGAGAAGCTAGCCGATGGCATCCTGGACTCGGCCCTGGTGCATCCGCGCGAGGTCTTTCGCCCAGCCATCGCCGCCAACGCGGCCGCCATCGTGCTGGTCCATAACCACCCCAGCGGCGACCCCACCCCCAGCGAGGCCGACGTGCGCATCACCCGCGAACTGATCCGGGCCGGGCAGGTGCTCAAGATTGACGTGCTCGACCACGTCATCCTCGGCCACCGCACCGAGTCCCGCCCCAAGGACTACGTGTCTTTGCGCGAACTGGGATATTTTGCCGGGTAGCTGACCAACGAAGAACCTTTTCCCCCTTGGTTTCCTGCGTTGCCTCCTGTTGAAAACAACTCATGAGCCTGCGATGGGAAATGTTGCAGGCGGCCCGACGGTCCCACCAGGCGCTGGGGGAGTCCGCCCAACTGGTGCGCGCCTTCCTGCGGGCCCAGCAGAACCCCGACGGCGGCTTCAAAGACCGCACGGGCCGGAGCGACCTTTATTATGCGGTTTTTGGCCTTGACGCCTTGGCGGCCCTGCAGACGGAGACGCCCAGCGAGCCGGCGCGGCAGTTCCTGCGGCAGTTCGGCGGCGGGGCGAACCTTGACTTGGTGCATCTATGCTGCTTGGCGCGCGCGTGGGCCGCCGTAGGTGGGCTGGCGCCCAACGACCGCGCGGCCCTGCTCCAACGGCTGGAAACTTTCCGCACCGAGGACGGCGGCTACGGCCAGTTTGGCGGCACGCGGCCCGGCACACCCTACGGCTGCTTCCTGGCGCTGGGCGCGGGCCAGGACTTGCGGGCCCAACTGCCCGCCCCGCTCCGTCTGGCTGAGTGCCTGAGCCGGCTGGAGACCCCTGACGGCGCCTGGAGCAACGCCGGCTTCGCGACGCCGGCGAGTCCCTCAACCCTCAACCCTCAACCCTCAACCCAAGGCTCGACTCTGGCCACCGCGGCGGCTATGACGGTGCTGCAGCAGCTAGACCAGCCGGTGAAACCGAGCACGACCGCGTGGTTGCTGGCCCGGGCGCATCCCAAGGGCGGATTCGTGGCGGCACCCGACGCGCCCCTGCCGGACCTGCTCTCCACCGCCACGGCCCTCCACGCCCTGGCCGCGCTGCAGGTCCCGTTCGACCACCTCAAGGAGCGCTGCCTTGACTTCCTTGACACGCTCTGGACCAACGAGGGCGGCTTTTACGGCCACTGGGCCGATGAGCACCTGGATTGCGAATACACCTTCTACGGCCTGCTGGCTCTGGGTCACCTGAGCGCCTGAGCGCAGCCCCAAGCAGAAGACGCCTCAGACTTGATGCCGGACGCGGCCCCACAAACGATGAAAATGGTGGGGGGGGGTAGGGCGCGCACTCCGTTGCGCGCCAAAGACGCTGCGGTCTTGTATTCGAACGAACCCGCGCGCTTTAATGGCCCGCGAGCGACCCATGAGCGCGCCCAAGATCAAGTTCGACCTGCAGATCAAATTCGGCACCCAGTACGGCCCGGAGGAGGAGCGCGCCGTGCTGGAAGTGCTGCGCCAAGGCGCGCCCACCAGCGGCGAGGCCTGCCTCCAGTTCGAGCGGGAGTTTGCCGCCTACTGCGGGGTGGCTCATGCGCGCGCGGTCAGCAACGGCACCGCTGCCCTGTTCCTTTCGCTGGTGGCCCTGGGCGTCAAGCCCGGCGACCGCGTCTTGACCACCCCGCTGACCTGGATTGCCACCGCCGCCGCCGGCGTCACCCTCGGCGCCGAAGTGGATTTCGTGGATATTGACCCGGTCACCTGCAACCTCGATCCGGGGCAGTTGGAGGCCAAGCTCACGCCCAACACCAAGGCCATTTTGCCCGTCCACCTTTACGGCCAGTGCTGCGACATGGACCCCATCCTGGCCATTGCCGCCCGCCATGGGGTGGCAGTGGTCGAAGACGCCTGCCACGCCGTCGGGGCGGATTATCGGGGCCGCAAGGCCGGCAGCATGGGGGCGACCGGCTGTTTCAGTTTCCACGAGCAGAAGAACATGTCCACCCTCGGCGAAGGCGGGATGGTGGTCACCAACGACCCCGCCTTGTTCGAGCGGGTGGCCCTCTACCGTTCCCATTGCACGCGGGTCTATGGCCCGAGCACCAAGTACTGCTCGCTGGACGAGGCGCGCTTCCCCATGGGCAAACGCTTTTGGTGGCAGGACTTCGACGACTGCGGCTACAACTTCCGCATGACCGACGCGCAAGGCGCGGTCGGCGTTGTGCAACTGCGCAAACTCGACGCCCTCAACCAGCGCCGCATTGACAACGCCGCTTACTTGACCGCCGGGCTGCGCGACGTGCCTGGATTGACCTTGCCGAGCGTCCAGCCGGGCTGCAAACACGTCTTTCACCTCTATCCAGTCCAGATTGACCCGGCGCACTACGGCCTGGCCAAAGACGACTTCATCCACACGATGCTTTACGAGCGCGGCATCAAGGTGGGCACGCATTACACGCCGCTGCACTACGCCACCGCCTTCCGGCGGCGCGGTTTTCGGAAAGGCCAGTTCCCGGTGGCGGAGGCGGTTGCGGAGCGGCTCGTCACCCTGCCCATCAACCCGCGCCAATCCCGCGAGGCGCTTGACTATCTCATCGAGAGCGTGCGGAGCCCGCGGGGGGCTTGACACCGCACGAGCCGGAGGCCGCAAACACGCGTCGAAGAGCTGACGGCGGGCGAAGTCAGCCCCCTGCGACGGCCTGTCTTGGCAGTTGATTCCAAACCTGCGCTTGAAAGCATCAAGGGTCTGTGGCAAATACAGGGCGTGAATGCGAACGAACTGAGAAAGCTGTTGCGGGCGACGCCGTATCACAGCCTCACAGTCTGTCTGGGGAGTGGCAAGAGCTACACGATTCCCCGTCCTGAGTTCGCCGCGCTCTCGCCGGACGGGCAGACGATGGTGGTGTGGCCATCGGATGGCGGGGGCATGGATGTGTTGGACGTGCCACTGATCGAACGGGCGGAGGTGCGCAGGCAAGCGGCCCGCCGTTCCTGAGGTGATATGACCGACCAGAAGGCGGGTGTCCCCTGGGCGCTTTGTGCTTGGGCTTGACGCCGCGGTTGGCAGATTACGTCCATGAGCGCGAGTCAAGTGCTGGCCGAGATCAAAGCCCTGCCCCGGCCGGAACAGGAGCGTCTAGCGCGGCTGTTGCTGGCTGAAACCGATTGGCTGGAGGACTTGGTCGGCGCCGTCGTCGCCAGGAGCCGGATGGATGAACCAGAGCGTCCGGCGGAAACGCTACTGCGCGAGCAAGGGCTGTTGGCGTGAGCTTTCGGCTCGTCACGAAGCGGAGTTTCGATAAGGAGTTCTCCCGGCTGCCCAAGGAGTTGCAGCGTAAGGGCTGCACTACAAGCAAGCGGTTCTCGAGGAAGCACACGTGGGGCAGACCTCCGGTCTCCCGGTATGGGAGCCTCCGGCTCCGAGTCCGAGTTCGCGCCGCGAGCAGGCCCTTCCGGGTTCTGGATTTCCGCGCCTCCAGAGGACGCGCGAACTGGCAGACCGGAGGTCTGCCCCACATGCAGCCAGGCGGTCCACGAATGCTGCGGTTCGTCGAGAGGCGCATCCCAAGCGGCATTCCCGGACTAATATGCCATCGCAAGCCGTAGCCATGAAACCGCTCTCCCCAGCCCAGCGCACGTGGCGCTGGCGCGTCTTGATCGCCAGCTATCTGGTCTATGGCGGCTATTATCTCACGCGTAAGACCTTCACGATCTGCAAGACCTCCATCGCCGCGGACCTCGGCTGGGAGTTGAGCGACACCGCCCACATCTGGACGGCGTTTTTGGTGGCCTACGCGTTGGGCATGTTCCTCAATAGCTTCATTGGGCGGCGGTGGGGGCCGCGCGTCCTGCTCTTGGGCGGCCTGGGCCTTTCGCTGGCCTGCAACGTCGTCTTCGGTTTCGCCAATTCGTTTGCCACGTTCATTGTGTTCATGTTCTTCAACGGGCTGGTCCAGGCCAGCGGCTGGCCCGGCGCCGTCGGGGCGGCGGCGCACTGGCTCCGCCCGGCCGAGCGCGGCACGGTCATGGGCGTATGGTCCACGAACTACCTCTTCGGCAACATGCTGGTCAAGTCGTTGGGCGGCTATCTGCTGGGCGCCTGGGGCTGGCGCTGGTCGTTCTGGGGCTGCACGCTGCTGAGCTTTGCGACGTGGTGGGTGGTCTATTTCTGGCAGCGCAACCGGCCACAGGATACCGGGCTTGAGCCGATAGTCGAAGAGCAGGCCCCGGAAACGCGGGCCGTGCCGGCCTCGCAGGCCGACCGCGTGACGCTCAGGCAATACGCCCAACTGGCGCTCAATCCCATCATCCTGGCGATGGGGGCAAGCTACTTCTGCATCAAGTTCCTGCGTTACGCGCTCGATTCGTGGCTGCCGGCGTTCCTGAATATCCAGGGGCTGGACGTGGCGCAGGCCAGCTACTACTCGCAGGTGTTCGATTTCGCGGGTCTGGGCGGAGTCCTGCTGGCGGGCTGGGCGCTGGACCGCTGGTTCAAAGGCAACTGGGCCGCCGTGTGCGCCTGCATGGCGGTGGGCGTGATCGCGGGCTACGGGGCGGTGCTCCACTTCGGGGGCAGCCCCGTCGCGATGGCGTTCTGGTTTGGGCTGGTCGGTTTCATGCTCTACGGCCCGGACACCTTGCTGTGCGGGGCCGCGTCGGTCCAGGTTGCCGGCGAGAACAACGCAGTGGCCGTGGCGGGGCTGGTGAATGGCATGGGCAGCGTCGGCTCAATTGTCCAGGAGCAAGTCATCGGCTGGCTGGTGCGCGGCGACGTTCACGCCGGCATCCGCAACACGAACCGCATGGCCCTGGCCATGAGCATTCTCCTGGCGGGCCTGCTGGCGGCCATCGCCTGGCGGCTGCGCCGCCTTGCGGCCCGTCGGAGCAGAGCCGCAAGCCAGGGAGGCACAATGTAGCCTTTTGTTGCGTCATTCGGCGAAACGTGTAAACTCCCTACCATGTTGAAGCGATTCCGGGTCAACAATTTCAGAAACTTGATGAACATCGAGTTTCGCCCGACAGGCGTCAGCGTGCTTATTGGGCCAAACAACGCTGGGAAAACCAATCTGTGTTACGCCCTGAGGCTGCTTGGCACCAGCGCCCGTGTAGCCCTTGACGACGCTGCTGGAGATGTCCTGGGAGAGAACTGGAATATCACCAACGTGTACGTCCAGGACAAGACGATCGAACTGGAGGCGGACGCAGAACTGACGCAAACCAGTGGCTGCTACGATTTCTCCTACCTCCTTCGGCTTTCTGCGGACCGCGAGGCCTCGACGGCCAAGCAGCTTCTTCGAGTTCTGGATGAAACGCTATATGTCAGCGGCCCCGGATTCCAGCGCACCCTGCTGATTGAGAGTCATGCCGGGCGTGCGCGACTCCTCAACGAGAGACGATTTGCTGAGCGGCAGACGACGCTCGACGGCTACGCGGAATCGCTCGTGCCCACAGACGCGACTGCACTATCTAAGCTCTTCGACAGCGAAGGCAACCGCTTGGCGATCTGGTTCAGACAGTTCCTGACCAGTTTCGCCTACTACAACCTGAACCCGCGTTCCATGCGTTCGCCGAGAGTCGTCGCGAGACCCGGCTGGATCACGCCGGATGGCGAGAATTTCGGCCTCTTTCTCTACAAACTGCACAATGAGAACCCGCGCCTGGAACGTCGGATTCTCGACGCGATGCGCCTGCTGGAACCGAAGGTGGACGCGCTTGCTTTCTATAGGCCGGACCCGGACTTCATCCTGGGCTTTTGGGAAGACAAGAACGGCAACCGGTTCAGCGCGCTGAGCGTCTCGGACGGGACGCTGCGATACCTGGCCCTGTGTTGTCTGTTGGCCGTCCTCTGGGACAGTCGAGACGGGCCTAACCCGCCCCCTTTCATCATGTTCGAGGAGCCTGAAAACGGGCTCTATGTTGGGCACCTCAAGCCGTTGATCGAACAGTTGGACTTTACCGGCGCGAGCGGTCAGTGCCTCTTTACTACTCACAGCCCCTATTTCATCGACCTGTTCGACGGCCATTTGGAGGCGGTGCATGTCATGAAACGTGGCGAGCCATCACCGGTCCTTGTTAAGCCCGAACCGCAGCTTATCAAACCACTCTTGGACCAAATGCCGCTCGGGGAGTTGCACTACCGGGAGTTGCTGGCATGACAATCGGGTTTTCAGTCGAAGGAAGCTTCGATCGGGCGCTGCTCAAGGGCCTCCAACAGCGTTGGTGTCCGGCCGCCGCGTTGCTGGAAGGACGGTTCCGAGGCACCACGGGCCAGAGTGCGCGCCGCGAGATTCCCAACGTGTGTGTGGAGCTTTGCGCCAAGGGAGCTGACCTGATCGTGTTCCTGCGCGACGCCAACTTGGAGGACTGGCGGGTCGTGGTCCGAGCCGAAGAGAACCGTTGCCGGCCTGAGCATCGCCACTTGGCCATCTTCGGCGTGTGCGACCGCAACGTGGAGTGCTGGATTGCCGCCGACCCGGACTGGCTGGCCCAAGAAACTGCCCATTCTCCAGAGGAGTTCCGTGGGCACGATCCCAAAGACGCGGTCTGGGCTGCCTTGGGCATAGTTGGCCGGGACCGCAAGGAGACTGAAATCATCGCGCTCGTCCAGCGGGCGCCTTTGTGCAACTGGCTGAACAACGCCTCCTTCGCCGACTTCTATGACAAGCTTTGGCAAAAGAGCAAGGAGCACCGCTGCGCGCTCGAGAACCTGAGAGAAGAACCCGTTCCGTGATGAGAAGACACGCCCGCGTGCCTGCGGCGCTCCTCAGGTCACAAACAGTTCCATCACCACGATTTGGAGGGCGGGGAAGAGCTCCTCGGTGAGGACTTCGCGCCCGGCCAGGATGCCCTTGAGCGCCAGGCCGTATTGGCCGCCGTGATAGACCTCCACGTTGTCGTAGCGGGGGTCAATCATCCAGAGTCGCGGCACGTTGAGGTCTTCGTAGATGGCTTTTTTGGTGACCGTGTCAGACCGATGGTCCTCCGTGTTGATGATCTCGGCCGCGAGCCAAAGCTTGCCAGTGGCGGCGGTCACCAGGGTCAAGTCAGGCCGCACAATGGTCCCGGCGCGCAGTGGCACGGCCGCGCGGGCCGGGAGCAGCCGCGCGCTGGCCACCCCGGCCATGCTGGCGGACACTTGCGCGTGCAGGCGCGCGCAGATTTGCTCGTGGCGCGCTCCCGGCGCGGGCCGCGTCCACGTTCTGCCGCCGATGGTCTCCTCGTAAGGTTCGCTCATGTGAAAGTGTCGGCTTGATGCGCGCCACGCTGGTAGGGCGCGCTGTCCCTAGCGCGCCGAAAACACGCGCAAAACCAGATCAGCGGCGCGCACAGGAGTGCGCGCCCTACCATGATAGTGTAGTCCATCACACAGACTGCCTGGTAACTCGTCGCCGCACTGTCCGTTATGCCGCAGCCAGGACTCTACGCAGGAACTGGCCGGTGTGCGAGCGCCGGTTGCGGGCGACTTGCTCCGGGGTTCCCGCCGCCACGATTCGCCCGCCGGCGTCGCCGCCTTCCGGCCCAAGGTCAATGATCCAGTCCGCCTCCGCAATCATGTCATAGTTGTGTTCGATGACCAGGACCGAATGACCGGCGTCGACCAGGCGTTGGAGGACTTCGACCAACCGCCGCACGTCCGCGCTGTGCAGCCCGATGGTTGGCTCCTCCAGAATGAAAAAGTTCCGTTTGGGCCGCCGGCCGGGCGCGGGCGCCTCAGCTCTCAGCCCGGCCAGCAAATGCGTTACCAGCTTTACCCGCTGGGCTTCGCCACCGCTCAGGGTCGGGCTGGTTTGGCCCAGCTTCAGGTAATCCAGCCCCGTGTCGTGCAGGGCGTCCAATGGCCGGCGGATGCGGGGGAAAGCGCCGAAGAAGTCTCTGGCCTCACCCACGCTCATCTCCAGCACCTGGGCGACGTTTTTGCCGTGGAACTGGATGTCGAGAGTTTCGCGGTTGAAGCGCAAGCCGTTGCAGGTCTCGCAGCGCACGTAAGCCGGCGGCAGAAAGTTCATCTCCAGCTTCACCAGGCCGGCCCCCTGGCATTCCGGGCAGCGCCCTTGCGGGCTGTTGAAAGAGAACCGCCCGGGGCCATAACCCCGCAGGCGCGCTTCGGGCACTTGGGAGAACAGCTCGCGGATTTGGTCAAAGAAACCGACATACGTGGCCGGGATGGAGCGCGGCGTGCGGCCAATGGGCGATTGGTCCACTTCATACACGGCGCGAAGCGACTCGTAGCCGGTGAGGTTTGGAGGGTTGAGGGTTGAGGGTTGAGGGTTGAGGGTTGAGCCTCGCGGCTTGAGGGCGGCGACCAGCGCGGGCAAAAGGCATTCGCGCACCAGCGTGCTCTTGCCGGAGCCGCTCACGCCGGTAATGAGCACCAGCCGCTCCAGCGGGAAGCGGACGGTCAGGTCCTTCAAGTTGTGGACCGAGGCGTGGCGGAGCGTCAGCCAAGCCACAGGCGCGGCTGCCTTCACGCGCCGCCGGCCAAGCGCAGTGGGCCAAGCCCGCCGCCTCCCGCCGGCCGGCGCCTCTACTGGCCGGCGTGTCCCGCGACTCGGAAAAACCCGCCGCTGCCGCAGACAACGGCCAGTGACCGACTCCTCGTGCTGCAACAACTCCGGCAGCGTGCCGCTGGCGACGAGCTGGCCGCCCTCAGCCCCCGCCCCAGGGCCAAGATCAACGATGTAGTCCGCCTGCCGCATCGTTTGTTCATCGTGTTCAACCACCACCAGCGAGTTGCCGCGCGCTCTGAGCCTGGCCAGCGCCGCCAGCAGCCGCTCGTTGTCGCGGGCGTGCAAGCCGATGGTCGGCTCGTCCAGGATGTAAAGCACGCCGCTGAGATTCGAGCCCAGTTGCGCCGCCAGCCGGATGCGCTGCGCCTCGCCGCCGGACAAGGTCGTCACCGCCCGCCCCAGTTGCAGGTAGCCCAGCCCCACTTCGTGGAGGAAGCGCAGGCGCTCGCGGATCTCCGGCAGGATGTCACGCGCGATCTCAGCCTCGCGGCCGTGGAGCTGGAGCGTGCGAAAGTAATCGTCAGTGGCGTCCACTGTGGCCTCGCCGAACTGCTCGATGACGGGGCGCGATCTGAGGCCCGTGAGCGCGGCCTTGGCGTTGGTCCAAGGCAGCCTGACGGCGCGGGCGGTGGCATTGAGGCGGGCGCCGTGGCAGTCGGGGCAAACCTCCCGCGTGCCTTCCATCCACCCGAACCAGGATTCTTCGATCGCATCGGCGCGCGCCCCCCGATCCACGTCGGGCAGATAGAACAATTCGCCAAAACCGCGGCAGCGCGGGCACCAGCCTTGGGGCGAGTTGTAGCTGAAGAGTTTCGGGTCCAGCGGCCCAAAGGAGCGCCCGCAGCCGGGGCAGGTGCGCTCGGTCGAATGCACCGTCAGCCGGCCATGATTATCGAGGGCGAACAAGGAGCCATGCCCAAGCTCCAGCGTCAGGTCTATCAACTGCTGCGGCGCCCGGCGGTTGGCTGGGGCCACGCCGGGAAAGGCCCGATTCGGCCCGCTGGCCTTCGCGCCCGCCCTGGCCCCGGCCGCCCTGCCGGCGAGCCACCCGGTCACGATTTCGACGTTGTGCTCGCGAAACCGCTCCAGCCGCAACGGCTCGTCGGTGCGGTGCATTCTGCCGTCGGCGCGGACCTCCGCGAAGCCGTGCTGCCAGGCCCATTCGCCCACCTCGGTGTGAAAGCCCTTGCGGTTCCTGACCACCGGCGCCAGCAGCAACAGCTCGCCGCGCCGCTTCGTTTCCGCCAGCAATCGCCGCCCCGTCTGGTCCCGCGTCTGGGCCTGCACCGGCAGTTGGCAATCCGGGCAATACTGGAGGCCAAGCCGGGCGAAGAGCAGCCGGATGAAATGATGCACCTCCGTCACCGTGGCCACGGTGCTCTTGCCCCCGCCCCGCGAAATGCGCTGCTCGATGCTGACCGTCGGCGGGATGCCGCTGATCAGGTCAACGTCGGGCCGCGCCAGTTGCTCGACGAACTGGCGCGCGTAGGCGCTCATCGAATTGAGAAAACGCCGCTGCCCTTCGGCGAACAACAAGTCGAACGCCAGCGTGCTCTTGCCCGAGCCGCTCACGCCCGTGACCACCACCAGCTTGCCCCGCGGGATGGCCACCGAGAGATTCTTCAGATTATGCTCGCGCGCCCCGTGGATGGCGATTACGCCGTCACCCCCCGGCTCGCGCCCCTCTGCGTTCAACACGCCAGACTCTTAGCACTCCGCGGCTGCTGGGCAAAACGAAATCACTTGTGAATCGGCGCGCTTGGTTTACTATGCACGCAAAACGTGGTATTCAATCATGCAACTGAACCTGGAAACCGCCGCTGTCCTCGAAAAGACCCGCGAATTGTGCCAAACGATTGTTGACCAGCCCGGCTTCCAGGCCGCGCGCGGCCACCTGGACGCTTTCCTGGCTGACGACCGAGCCCGGCGGCAATACCAGTTGGTGGCCGTCAAGAGCCAGGAGCTTCAGGCCCGCGAGTACCAGGGCGAGCCGTTGAGCCCGGAGGAACTCACCCTCTATGAGGCCGAGCGCGAAGCCCTGGTCAACAACCCCATCGCCCGCAACTTCCTTGAGGCGCAGGAGCGCCTGCAGCAGGTCCAGGCCACCATCACCCGCTACGTGGCCAGGACCCTCGAGCTGGGCCGCGTGCCCAATCCCGACGACTTTGCGACATGCTCGCCGGGCTGCTCCTGCGGGGGCTGATAAACGCCGGGCGGCTTCACGCAGCCCACGCCGTTGGACGCAATGCCAGTCGGACTTGATGCCGCACGCGGCGCCACAAACGATGAAAATGGGTCGAGGACGAGGACGAGAACGAGAACGATTTTCAGGTCGGCATTTCGCCTCTGTGTTCTCGGCGCCCTCGGTGGCATCTTCCGGTCAGCTTGTGGGACACTGCGGGCACCGGACGCGAAACGGGCTGGTCTCCACGATCTCAAGCAGCCCGCCCTCGTAGAACGTTTGCCGGTAAGCCTCGGTCTCCAGCAGGTGCTGCGTGACCTCGCCCCGCTCGCGCTCGACAAGGAATTTCAACTCTTTGAGGTTGCCAGACCATCGCACGCCGTTGAAGAACTCGGCGCCGGCGAACTGCGTCTTGTAGAGCGCATTGGGCAAGTAACAGGAGCCAAGGTAGATGTGCCGGAAGCCGGCCGCGGCGAATCGGGCCACCGCGCTGGTCATCATGTACATCCCCAGGTTGCGCACGTAGTAATTGAGGTCGTAGAACGCGAAGTAGTAGTAGGCCAGCGCCTGGCCTTCGAGGTAGAGTGTGGCCGTGCCCACCTCCCGCCCGGCCCGCTCGTCGGTGAACACCAACAGATGCGAAATGATCGGCGAGGTGAAAAGGGCGTCGAGCCGCTCGAAAGTCATCACGTCCTTGCCGAACTTGATGTCCGCGTAGGTCTTGAAGAACGCGCGGCGCTCCGGCGTGTAGGCAAACTCCGCGCGGGGCGCCAGCGCCGCGGTGATGCCCGCGCCTTTGCGCAGGATGCGGCGGTTCTCCGACGAGGGACTGAACCGCGCCAAGTCCACGCGCACTTGGCGGCATAGGTAGAAGCGGTCCAGATTCCGCGAGGACGGCAGGAATCCCAGGTTGAACAGGTCCGCCGCCGTTTCCCCCGGCTCCGGCGCCGCCCAGATCGCATACGGGAAAACGTAGTGGACGTAATCGGATTTGTGTTCGGAAAACAAGAGCTTCATACGTGCCTGCTGAACAGAAAATCCTCACCGGCACCAATAGCGCGATGCGTTTGGAGTGCGGCGGCTTGCCGGCGCTTTTGGACAGTCCGGGGCCTGAGAAAGCGGGAGCAAGCTCCCGCACTCCAAACGCTTCGCGCTCCAGGCAGGCCTGGTCCACTTCTCATCGTTTGTGGCGCCGCGTGCGGCATGGCGTCTGACCTCAACTTCCACTCGGACAGGCGGTCTGGCCGTTGACCGCTAGCCGCCTCAGCCGCCAACCGGTCAGCACGTCGTATGAAACCGAGCCCTTCAGCTTGGCCAGGTCATGCACCGTGATTTCCTGGTCGCCCTGGCGGCCCAGCAACACCGCCTCGTCCCACATCTGGGCCTGCGGAATGTCCGTGATGTCCACCATCAAGGCATCCATCGTCACCCCGCCCACGATGGGCGCGCGCTGGCCGTGCAGGAGCGCGGCGCCTTGGTTGCGGACCCGCGGGAAACCGTGCCCGTAGCCGATCGGCAGCACCGCAATCCGCCGCGGCGACGGGGCGGTATAGCGCATGCCGTAACCGACCACCTCACCGGCGCGCAGGTGTTGGATGCCAGCGACGCGCGCTTTGACCGCCATCACCGGCTCGATGCCCGCCAGCCGCCGGCACACCGCCGAGGGGAAGACGCCGTAGAGCAGAATGCCGATGCGAACCATGTCGCGGTGCGCCTCCGGCAGGTCAAGGAAGCCGCCACTGTTGCAGAGATGGCAGTAGCGCACGCTGAGGCCGCGCGCCGCCATGCCCGCCAGCACTTCGTCGAACCGCGTCATCTGGAGCCGCGCAAAGCTTTTGTCCGCCTCGTCCGATTGCGCAAATTGGGTCATCAGCCCTTCCAGCGCCAGCGAAGGTTCGGCCACGATTTGTTCGATCAGCGGCAGCGCCTCGTCCCAGCGCGCGCCGTAGCGGCTCATGCCGGTGTTGAGCTTGAGGTGTACCGGCACGCGCTTGCCGGCGGCCGCCGCCAAACGCGCCAGCTTCCGCATCGTGCGGGCCTCGTTCACACACACCGTAAGATCGTGCCCGACGCACCACGGCAACTCGGCCTCCTGGCGTTCGCCCAGCAAGAGCACGCGCGCGCTCAGGCCATGCTCGCGCAGCGCCATCGCCTCCTCAAGCGTGCCCGCGCCCAGGAATTGCGCGCCCTCCGCCACCGCCACTTGCGCCGTGTCAACCGCCCCGTGGCCGTAAGCCTCGTCCTTGACCACCGCCAGCAGCGCCACGGGCGCTGGTTTGTCCGCCACGATGCATTGCACGTTGCGGCGCAACCGGCCCAGGTCAATCTCCATCCAGGCGGCAGGCTGCGTTAGGGAAGCCGGCTCCACACGCATCCCCTTTTCAGCCGGCGCCCGGCGGCCAGAGGCTCCGTCCGATGTCCGTCCGGTAATAGCCGCCCAACACGCGAATCCGCCGGATGTTCGCATAGGCCCGCGCGATGGCCGTCTCCAGCGCCGGGGCCACGGCCACGACGTCCGCAATCCGGTGGCCGGTCGCCACCAGCCGCCCGGAGGCATTGAGGGCCGTTTCGTTCCACCACACGTCGCAGTCGAACGCGCCCTTCACGTCCACCGGCAGCGGCGGTCCGCTCAACTGCACATAAGGGTAACCGTAGCCCGCCAGCGTCAGCGAGCAGCCGAACACGCTCCCCTCGCGGAACGCAACCTCCAGCTTCTGGTTGCAGGCGGTGCGCCAGAGCACTTCCGCCGGGTGTCGCAGCATCCGCAGGATCATCGGCCCCGAAGTAATGCCGATGCGAATGTTGTATTCGACGACCCACCACCGGCCGCCCCGCCGCACCGCCGTGACCTGGATCGGGCCGTGGTAATTGACCTCGCGAAACCACGGGCTCAGCGGATGCAGCAGCGCGCGGGCCAGGCCGTAGTGATCATCCGGGTCCCGCTCCACCAACCCGCCCAGCGGCGCCCCGGCCACAACGCCCTGATCGCCGTCGAACGCCCGCTTGTATTCCTGGTTCGTGACCAGCGAGTGAATTTCACCGGCGCTGACCAACGCGATGTGCCCAGCCTCGGCCCGGCCAAGGTACTCCTGGAGGAAAATCCCCTCAGCGTAGTTCACCCGCGGCAACCAGGCACGCGTGTCCTCCGGCGTCTCACACACGATCGTATGCACCGGACTCGTGGGCGAGCAGAGCGGATTCTTGATGACGAAAGGCCGCGGACGCCGGCCAACCACCGCCTCCGCCTCGAGCCGGTTGCGGGCCAAGTGCGCTTCGGGAAATGGGACTCGGAAGCGCGCGCACAAGGCGCGAGCAAAATCCCGCTCGCGCTCAATGCGCATGGCCTCCCCGGTCGGACCGAAAATCGCCGCGCCGGACCCCAGCAGCCGCTCGGCCCACGGCGCCTGCGCCCAGTCAATGGACATGGGCGCCACGACGTCAATGCCGCGGCGGGCAACCAGCGCGCAGGGATCAGGATACGCCTGGGAGGTGAAGGTCGGCCCAGCCAGCGAGGGCGCGTAGTGTCCGTAGTTGCGGGTCAGATAGGTGCACACAGAGGCGCCGTCCTCCGCCAGCAACTGCGCGCAGCTCTGCGCGAAGGCGCCAACACCGAGGACCACCACCGCCGGTCGCTGGCTGGCCACCGCCCCCAACCCTTGCCGCCGCCCGCGCCTGGCAACTGGAGTGGGACCGACACGTTTCATCGTTGCAGGCGCGCATTATTGTGTCGGTCGGTTCGCTGGCAAGCAATTTCCCCGGGGCCGCCAACCTGTGGGTTTCACCCACGGCTATTGACGTTTTCCCCTGCCGGGGAAGGCCCGCGGTGCGGCAGAGCGCGGCGCCAGCGGCGATGCCCACAGAAGGTGGGGCGCGCAGTCCGTTGCGCGCCGCTCCCGCCGTCCCATTGGAGTTGCCAATGAGTAGTCAAAGTGCTGCGTGAGACGCGGATTTCTTCCTCATGGCCATGAGCGTCACCCTTTCCGTAAACTATGTCGCTGATCAAGATGTGCGACCAGAAGGCCGCCCAAAGGGAAGCCGACCGAGACAACCGCTGAAGCCGCCAGGAACACCAGACCGGTCTCAATCTCGACGTAGTCGCCCCCGAGGGTTCTGCGGTACACCAGGAAGATTGCCCCCAGAGCCAGCAAGAAGTTCAAGGCTAGGCACTCCAGGTAGGGATGGCGCGCTCGGCCCCCTTTGAGCGCCCAGCGGTGCGCACACAACAACAGCGCAGCGGGCAGGCTCGAGATCACCATCGCCCCCAAGACGGCCCCCAAAAAATAGCCGGCAAGCAGGGCGCTGTTTTTGGCGACCGCCCATCGGTGCCGTGCCACTACCCGGGGTTCACCGCCCCCGCCCAGCCGGAGCAGTCAGCCAGGAGTGCCTACGTCCACCACGTCAAGGCTGGCGCTATTGAGATTCAGATCAACCGAAGACACATAGGCGTACCGGCCAACCACCTGCACGCCGCTGGCGCGGGGAACGGGCAGACTGCTCACCCGTGTTGGCTGGGACGGCTGGCTGACATCCAGGACGTGCAAGCCTTGCACCGCGTCGGCCAAGTAAGCGTAGGCGCCCGCCACGCGGAGGCTTTGGCCCGCAACCACTCCCTCCGCCCCCAAACCGCCCACGCGTTGCGGACGGGCGGGATTGCTCAGGTCAACAATGAGCAGACTCTCAACGCCACCCTGCGCGAGATTGGGCACCATACCCACCAAGTAGGCATAGCCGCCAAGCACCTGCAAGTCGTTGACCATGCCGTTCAATTCCAGCTCGCCCAACGTTCGGGGCCTCGCCAAGTCGCCGACATCCAGGATGCTCAGTTTCTCTTCACTCACGGCGCATAAGAATGCGCCCACGCGCTGGCACAGCCTCACGCCAGCCGCCGCGAAGCTGCCTGTCCGAGAGGACGCAGAAGGATTGCGCACGTCGAACACCGTCACTTGGCCAGCGGACTCATCCGCCACGTACGCATAGTCACCCACCACGTGCAGCCCGCGTGTGCCAAAGCCTCCACCCGTGGGGCAGGCGGCGACTCGCCGAAGCCCACCGGGCTGGCTGAGGTCATAGACCAGCAAACCTTCCTGCGAGGCGCTCACAAAGGCGTGTGTCCCTTTCACCTGAACGGCCCAAGTGCAGATGCCACCTGCATCGCTGGCTGCCAACTGCGGCTTTGCGGGATTGCTGACGTCGAACACCTTCAGCCCAGCCAGTCCGGCGGCGACATACGCATAGGGGCCCGCCACCTGCACGCGCCCGGCCCGCGCCACGATGTCCCCACCCGTCACAGCCCGCACGCCCACGCTGCCACCAGCGGCGGTTTGGCGGTCATTCCGCGCGCTTGCCGCCGCCTGAAGGGCCAACTCAAAGCCGCGCTGGCCACCGGCTAACGCGTGAACCGACTCGTGTTCTCTGGCGGGGAGACGCCACTCCGCCCCCTGCAGCCGCTGCTCCGAAAACCAGCCAAACGAGAAGCCCCGCACCCAAAAACCCCAGGCCGGGGACGCAGACTGTCTTGCAGTATGCAATGTGCATACGGTTATCCCAATGCGTATGCAGTCCCAACTAACGACCTCTGGCAAGTCCGCTCACCTACCCAGGCAAAGGCAGGCGCCGGCCAACGGCCAGAAGCCCGCATTGCGCTGCGTTGGATCGGTTCATCTTGAGCTTGGTTGGGAGGCGGCGCGGTTTGACTGGCCTGTCATGCCCGCGGAGATTGCAGTGGCCCCGCCCGCCTCACTTGGCCGGAGCCGACTGGTACGCGTCCACGACCGCCCCAGCCTTCTCTTGGCGCAGGCGGCGCTCGAGCGATTCCACCACCTGCTCGGCGGCCTGGAGATCCTTCTTCGCCTCCAGATACGGCCAATACTGCCGCAGCGATTCGACCGCCAATCCCGTGGCCGGCTCCAGCGTCACTACGTCCGCCGGCACCTCCAGACTCACCCGCAGCTCCTCCATCGTCCTTTTGGCTGTGGCGGCGCGTTGTTGCTGGTCTTTCAAGGCCGCCTCCAGGGCGGCGAGGGAGGCTTCGCGTTGCTTGAGCTTCTGCGCCGGCGAACCGGCCTCGCCCATCTTGTCGGCGAGCGTCTGCACCAAGGCGAGCGTCTTGACTTGGAGCGCGGCCAATTCGTCGAACCGGTGCAGCAGGTTGGTGGCCGCCTCCGCCGAGGCGGGCGGGCGCCGCGACCGCAGGCCCTCCTTGGGCAAAGCCGTCTCCGTGGGCTTCCCCGGCAAGATCGCAGGGGGTTCGTTCAGCTCCGCTAATTGCGCCTTGAGGTCGGCTATTTGCTTGTCCGCAGCCTCGCGGTCCGCGCGCGCCTGCCGCACCTCGGAGACGATCGAGGCCATCCTCAAGGCCGCCAGCCCGACCGCGCCCACCACGACGCAGGCTAAGACAACTAGAGTCGCACCCTTGCGCATGGTCCTATACTCCCTTCCGCCACTCCCGCTACAACCGCTCTGGCTTGCCCTTTGGCGGGGCCAACTCTTCGATGCGGGCCACGTCCAGAATGGCCAACCCCTTCACCGCCGCGCCCGCCCCCGCCCCTGGCGCCGCAGCCACTCCGATGAACACGCGCCCGCCGAAGACCTTGGCCCATTCCGGGCGGGGCACCTCGTGGCTCGAACCGTCCGCGAGAACAAGCCGAAATGGCCGGAATGGCCGCCTGGTGAGCAACTCTCTAATTCCTTCCGCCGTAACCATACGACATCTGCGCCTTACCATACCGCCGCCGGCCCCGCCGCGCAACTGCCGCTTTCGCGCGAGCGCTCAATTTGCAATTCACAATTTGCAGCTCCCTCATTTCCCGCTCAGACCTCACGCGCGCCGAAGCTGGCGCTCCAGAAATGACGAAACTGAGACGAGAAGGGCGGAGCTGCTGCTCCGCCCATTCTTTGGGCCGCCCGGCGGCGCCGCCCTGCTCAATTTGCAATTTGCAGTTTGCAATTCACAATTTGCAATTCCCTCATTTGCCGCTTAGATCACCTCCCGGTACACGTCCGGGTGCGGGCGGGAGACGACGACCGCGTTGACCAGGACGCCGGCGTCGCTGAGCACGCGCCGGCCCGCGGCAACGGCGGCCTGCACCGAGGCGATGTCGCCGGTCATGGTGCAGAAGGCCTTCCCGCCCAGCGCCATCGCCAAGCGGATTTCCAAGAGCGTCACCAAGGCCGCCTTGGCCGCCGCGTCCGCCGCTTCAATCAGCGTGGCCACGTTGAACGATTCCAGCACGCCCAGTGCGCCGGTGGGCTCGGCGGGCACGCTCCGCCCCAGCGCGGCGAAGACCTCCGGATGCACGTTGGCAACCACCGATTTGTCAATCAGACTTCCCTCGGCCGCCTCGGCGCCCGCCGCCAGCGCGCTGTCCACCGCGGCCACTTCGCCGCCCACCAGCACCATGTATTTGCCGGAGCAAATCGAGCGCGACAGCAGCAGGCGCACGTTGCCTGCCTTCAACATTGCGTCCGCGACCGCGAATCCAGCCGCCACGGACGACAGTTCGATCAGCCCAATTGACTTCTCGCTCATACCAGCGTCTCCAAAACCACGCGGTCGGTGACTGCAATCACCCGCCCCGCCAATGGGGCATGAACCACCGCCCCCAGCTTGCCGGCGGGAATTTGCCCCAACGGCTGCCCGGCGCTCACCCGCTCGCCGGGCTTGACCAACGGCTCGTTGGCGACCCCCGCTCCCTGTTTAAGCGGCAACACCAACCGCGGCGGCCTGACCTCGACGGCCTTGAGCGGCGCCGGGTGATCGTAGTCTTCGAGGCCGAGCTTGCGCATGAGCGTCTTGATGGGCACGCGCCGGCCCTCGCGCAACGGGTGCGGCCTCACTGTCGTCGGGCCGCTCCATTTGATCCCGGCCTTTTGCAAGGCTGATTTCGCGGCGTCACAGGCTTCCTTGGGATAGAGGTTCTCCGGGCAGGCAAAGAGCGTGCACAAGCCGCAGGCGCAACACAGCGCGGCCCATTGGTTCCAGAACTCTTCGCCGGTGGCGGTGAAGGCCAGGCTGCGCATCACCTGGTGCGGCTCGACGGCGTAACCGAGGAGGCAGCGCGGGCAATACTCCGTGCAGTAGCGGCACTGGTCGCAGGCCGACTTGCCAATGCCGGCCTGGGCCGCCGCCGGCCTGAGCTTGCGCTGGATCATGGGATGCCCGCGCGGCAGGATGACCGCCCCGGTGGTGGTCTTGGTGATGGGCGTGTCCAAATCGTCCGTCGTTTCGCCCATCATCAAGCCGCCAACGCACAACACCGGGTCACTGACCGCCAGGCCACCCGCTGCCGCGATCGCCTCGCGAAAGGTAGTGCCGACGGGCGCCCTCAGCGTGGCCGGCTCCCGCAACGCGCCCGCCAGCGTGAAGGTTTTGTGGGTGACGGCCTGGCCTTCGGCCCCCGCCGCTACGTTGACCAGCGTCTCCACGTTGCAGACCACCACCCCAATCTGGATGGGAATGCCCGCCGGCGGGATCAGCCGCCCGGTTACTGTATAAACCAGGTCGAACTCGTCGCCAGCAGGATAATAATCCCCCAGCAACTGCACCCGCACGCTGGTTCCCCGGCAGGCCGCCTCAATGGCCGCCACCGCCCGCTGGTTCTTGGCCTTGATGGCGACCACACCCTCCTTGGCCCCGACCGCTTCCATGCTTAGCCGCAGGCCCGCGACGACCTGCGCCGCGCGGTGCTCCATCACCGCCGCGTCTTTGTGCAGCAACGGCTCGCACTCGGCGCCATTGGCGATGACGGTCTCGGCTCGGGCCGCCAGCTTGACGTGGGTCGGGAAACCGCCGCCCCCGGCCCCCACCACGCCCGCCTGTCTGACTTGTTCCGCCAAGCTCATCAACGGTGGCCAGCATAGGCGGCTACCGCAAAAGCACAAATCCAATTTGGATTTCAAATCTCCTTGGCTGTGATCAGCCTTGGGTGTAGGATGACGATGTTATGAGCGACGAACCAACTGAGCCGCCCGCGCCGGAGGAAGAAAGCGCCTCGCCGCAGGCACAGACCACCGCCGTGTCCCAGGTCGCCAACGAATCCCTGGCGCAGATGCTCGACCGCCACACGGCTCCCGGCGTCCTGTGCAAGACCGAAGGCGACCGCGTGCGCTGCGTGGCCTGTGCGCACCGCTGCCTGCTCGCCCCTGGGCGGCGCGGGGTCTGCAAGCTGCGGTTCAACCAGGACGGCCAGTTGCGCGTGCCCTTCGGCTACGTCTCCGGCCTGGCCAACGACCCGATCGAGAAGAAACCATTCTTCCATCTTTATCCGGGCAGCGATGCGCTCACCTTCGGGATGTTGGGCTGCAACTTCCACTGCCCGTTTTGTCAGAACTGGGTCACCAGCCAGGCCCTGCGGGATCGGGCCGCCGGCGCGCACATCCAGACGGTGACACCCGAGCAAATGGTCGCCGCCGCCCGCCGGCACGGGTCCAGGCTGATGGTCTCCAGCTACAACGAGCCGCTCATCACCGCCGAGTGGGCCGGGGCGGTCTTCCAGCAAGCCAAGGCGGCTGGGCTGGTTTGCGCGATGGTCTCCAACGGCAACGCCACGCCGGAGGTGCTGGCCTATCTGCGCCCCTGGATGACGGGCTACAAGGTTGACCTGAAGTGTTACGACGAGCGGCACTACCGCTCCTTGGGCGGCTCGCTCGCCAACGTAACCAACGCCATCCGCCTGGCCCACCAGCAGGGCTTCTGGGTGGAAATCGTCACCCTCTTGGTGCCCGGCTTCAACGACAGCGAGGCCGAGTTGCGCGCCCTGACCGGGTTCGTTGCCTCGGTCAGCCCCGACATCCCCTGGCACGTCACCGCCTTCCACCCCACCTACCGCATGACCGAGCCGCGGGCCACCCAGGTGCACGACCTGCTCCGCGCGGCGCAGTTGGGCGTCGCCCAAGGCCTGCGGTTCGTCTATGCGGGCAACCTGCCCGGGTATGTCGGCGAATGGGAAGACACCCGCTGTCCGGGCTGCGGCAAGACCGTCATCAAGCGCACCGGCTATTGCGTGGAAGACTACCGGCTCACGACGGCGGGCCGTTGCCGCAATTGCCAGCGCCTCATCCCCGGCGTCTGGCCCGGCCAGCCACCGCCCCCGCCGGCCGCGCCGCTCTCGTAAGGCGGCTGACTAGAAAATGACGGTTGGGTTCATGTGCGCGAAGCGCTTTGGACTGCGGCGGTCCCCTGCGGCTTTTGCGACGGGGCCGCGCACTCCTGGCGATGTTGCTTGACACCGTCACTGGCCGCGTTAGCGTCGGCCCGTTGCGAATATGAGACCAGAAATCTCTATCGAGTACTGCGCGGTCTGAAACTACGAGCCCAAAGCCGTCGGTCTGACGGAAGAATTACTGGCCCTCAAACAGCAGATTGGCGCGGTCAAGCTGATTCCCTCCAGCGGGGGCGCCTTCGAGGTGAGCGTTGACGGCAAGACGATTTACAGCAAGCTTTCCGCCGGCAAATTCCCCGACTTCGCCGCCATCCTCAAGGAAGTCAAAGCCAAGCTCTGAACGGCGCGGCTTTTGCGAGCGGGCGCGTGGCTGGCGCTCGGAGTTGAAGCTTCGAGCTTGTTGGGCGCCGGGGGAAGCCAAGCCTCGGAGTGCAAGAGGTTTGACTTGGCACGAAATCAGGCCCAGTCTAACGCCGTGAAAACGACCGTGGAAATCCCGGAGCGCGAATTGCGGGATGCCGTGCGCTTCACCAAGGCGAAAACCAGGCGCGAAGCGGTCAGGGTCGCTTTGGCTGACTTCAACCGGCGGAACCGCGTGGCCGAACTAGTGAAGCATTCCGGCACTTCGGACACCTTCGCCACTAATGAGGAGATTGAGGGTCTGGCACTATGAAACCACGGAAGCGCCAACCGCCCAAGCCCGCCCGCCAGGCGCGCCTGCCCGCCCGGGGCAAAGCAAGCCGGCGAAAAACCACGCCGCGTGCCTCAACTTCGCGCGGCAAGGACGCCAAGCCGCCATTGGCGGCAAAGCCGGCAGTGTTGCCGTTGGTTATCCCGTCGCTCCTGCTGGAAGGTGACACGGCGCCGCCGCTCGTCAAGGGCGGCCCTGGCGAGCGATTCGCCGTGGGCCCCGTGCCGCCAGCGCCGGAGTTGCCGGCCGGGGCGCCCGCTGGGGCCGTTCCCGCGCCACCCGCGCTCGCCCTCTTGCCGGCGGCTTATGGGACCGGCCGGCTGTGGTTGGTGGCGCAGGAACCGCGGTGTCTCTGCGCTCAATGGGACCTGACTGACGCGCAGCTTGCGATCGGCGAGTCGCGCGCGGCGGCAGGCCGCCTCACCTTGAAGGTCTCTCCCGCAGAGGCCCCGGCTGAGCCGCATCGCCGGATCGAATTGCCCCCGGGGGCGCGCGCCTGTTTCGTCACCGTCGAGCGCGGTGGCGCCACGTGGGTCGCCGAGATTGGGTACTGGGACAAAAGCGGCCAGTGGCAGAGCGTCGCCACGTCCGAGCCGGCCACAGCGCCGCCCGAAACGCTCCAGACCGCGGCCGTCCCTCAATTCGCCGCTCTGGTTATCGGGGCACCGGCGCCGGCCCTGGCGCCAGAAGGCCCGCCCGTTGCCGGCCAGCCGGCCGGCGCGGCGGCAACGGCTTTGACTCCACTTCAGCCTGCCCTCCCGGCGGCGTTGCCTGTCGCGCAAGAGCCAGTCGCGCCAAGCGTCCCACCGACACCGGTCGCGCCTGAGACCCCCCCGGCGGGTCCGGCTCAGCCCAAGCCGCTGCCTGCGGCGCCGGGCTGGCCTCTCGGCATTCCGGTTGGCGTGACCAGCCCCGCCGGCGCGCCTGGCAGCCCGGGCAGACCGGCTGCGCCGCGAGGATTCTGGCTCAACCTGGGGGTGGAGCTGGTGATTTATGGCGCGACTGAGCCCGACGCCAAGCTCACCATCGGCGACCGCCTCATCAAGCTCCGTCCGGATGGCACCTTCAGCGTTCGGCTGGCGCTGCCGGACGGCCAATACGAACTGCCGCTGGTGGCCATCTCCGCGAAAGACGATGATGGCCGCAGCGCGATGCTTGAATTCAGCCGCCACACCGACTACTGGGGCGCCGCCAATCTGCCAGACTCTCCATGAACCTCCCCGGTTGCAGTCCCGCCTTCAGGGGGCCAACGCCAAGCCAGAAAGGAGCAACCAATGATCCGTTTCGCCATTCAGACCGCCATTGACGAGTTGGAGGCCGCCATTGAGGCCCGCCAGCAGGCCGGCCGGCCCGGCGCCAAGCTTGCCGCCGGCCAGCTCCGCCAGCTTGAGGAAGAGGTCTCTATTCAGAGCCGCGCCCTTTTCTCGCGCTATTTGGACGTCGCCCATTGGGAAGAAGACCTTGACGCAGAGGAAACGGAGACTGTCCGCCGGGCGCTTGGCAAGGCCCTGGCTTGCCTCAAAGTGGAGCCGGCTTGCATCGCTTCAGTCCGCAACCGGTGCCAGGACTTCGAGCGGTTCTGCAACGGGGACGAGCTGATCTTCGAGACCTGGGAGGTGGCCCAGCCGGCGCGCGCAGTGGCCTAATGGCATCGCCGGGAGCCGCTTCGATGCCTGGCTATTTCGCCCTCCTCCTCCACGCGCACCTGCCGTTCGTGCGCCATCCTGAGCACGCGCGGTTCCTGGAGGAAAGCTGGCTCTTTGAGGCGATCACTGAGACTTACCTGCCTCTGCTGGAGATGCTCAGTGAATGGCGGCGGGACGCGCTGCCGGCGCGGCTCACGCTCTCGCTCTCGCCCACGCTGGGCGCGATGTGGCGTGACCCGCTCCTGCGCGACCGTTACGAGCACTACCTCGCCGGGCGCCTCGAATTAGCCGAAAAAGAAACCAGCCGCGCCCACTGGGACCGCGCCTTGCGCCGGCTGGCCGAGCATTACCGCCGGCGCTTCCTCCACCTGCGCGAAGCCTGGCTGGCCTGGGGGCGCGACTTGGTGGGCGCCTTCGGCCAATTCCAGGAGTCCGGCCAACTCGAGCTCATCACCTGCGCCGCCACGCACGCCCTGCTGCCGCTGCTCGCCGAGCACCCGCCTTCGCTGCGCGCCCAGATGCTCGTGGCCCGCGACGAATATCGCGCGTGGCATGGCCGCGACCCCGCTGGTTTCTGGCTGCCCGAGTGCGCTTACGCCCCGGCGCTCGAACCGGCCCTCCGCGCCGCCAACCTCCACTGGTTCGTCGTGGACACGCACGGACTGCTGCGCGGCAATCCCTGCCCGCGCTACGGCCCTTACGCGCCCGTGATCACTCCCGCCGGCTTGGCGGCCTTTGCCCGCGATCCGGAGTCGGCCAAGCAGGTCTGGAGCCGGCACGAGGGCTACCCGGGCGACCCGCTCTATCGCGACTTTTACCGTGACGTTGGCTTCGACCTGGACTTCGACTACGTCCGGCCCTATTTGCCCACGCCGGATCACCGCGGCTTCACCGGCATAAAATACCACCGGATCACCGGACCCGGCGCCGACAAAGCCACCTACGACCGGGAAAGGGCGTTGGCGCGGGCCGCCGAACACGCCCGGCATTTCCTCGCCGCCCGCTGCGCGCAAGCGGCTCGTCTGGCCGGGGCGATGGACCGTCCGCCGCTGCTGGTGGCACCCTACGACGCCGAGCTCTTCGGCCACTGGTGGCACGAAGGGCTGGCGTTTCTGGATGCCTTCGTGCGCCAAGCGGCGGGCGAAGGCGTGCCGTTGACGTTCCTCACGCCCAGCGACTACTTGCGCCGCCACCCTGTCAACCAGCTCGCCGCCCCCAGTCCCTCCAGTTGGGGCGAAGCCGGCTACTGGCAGACCTGGCTCAACGAGCGCAACGCCTGGATTCTGCCGCACTTGCGCGCCGCCCAGGAGCGCATGAGCCAGTTGGCCAAGCGCTGCCCTCAGCCCGATGCCCTTGCCGCGCGCGCCCTGCGCCAGGCTGGCCGCGAACTCCTCCTTGCTCAGGCCAGCGACTGGCCGTTCATGCTCCACACCAACTCCGACCCCGACTACGCCCGGCGCCGCGTCAACGACCATCTGGGGCGGTTCACCGCGCTCCACGACCAACTGCTGGCCGGCCAGGTCAACGAGCCCGCGCTGTGCCAACTCGAGCAACAAGACAACCTGTTTCCGGAGTTGGACTACCGCTACTGGAGCGCCGAGGCTTTCACGGGCAGGGCCGCCAGTCGAGCAGCTTGAGTTGGACGGAGGTCGAGCCGTTGAAGTCGTTGAGTTGCGGCGCGCAGGCGAGATCGAAGCGGCCCGTGGGGCAGGGTTTGTCGGCTCCGTTCCACCAGACCGCCTCGCACGTGGTCTGGCCCTCGGCGACCCAGAGTTTCAAGTGCTGTTGGTCGCGGCCGATGCGCACAGGCGGGCCGCGGAGGCCGAGGTTGCGGAGCAGCAACTGCACGGGCGGGTTGCCCTGGCCGATGGGCTGGAGCCGCGCCAACTCGGTCAGGCGCTCGACGGTCAGTTCGGCCAGTCCAGCCTCGGCATCCAAATGCAACGGCGGCTGCAATTGTTCCGGGGCCAGGCGCTGCTGCGCCAGGGCGTTGAGGCGCGCCCGCAGGGCGGGGACGCTGTCCGGGTGAATAGTCAGCCCCGCCGCCAGCGCGTGGCCGCCGTGGCGCACCAGCAAGTCGCCGCATTCCCGCAGCGCGGCAGCGAGGTCAAAGCCTTCGATGCTGCGGCCGCTGCCCCGCCACTCGTGGCCGTCGCCGCCGAGGATCACCGTGGGGCGGTAGAACTCCTGAAGCACGCGCGAAGCCACGACGCCCACCACGCCCACGTGCCAGAGCAATTGCCCCTCGACAATCACGTAGTCGGTTTGGGGATTGAACCGCGCCCGCACGGCACCGATGACTTGCTCGGCGATGTGGCGCTCGATGTTCTGGCGCTCGCGGTTTCGGGCGTCGAGCGCGCGGGCCAGCGGCTCGGCTTGGGCGGGCGTCTCGGCCAGGAGAATCTCCAGGGCGTCGGTGGCGTTTTCGAGGCGGCCAGCGGCGTTGAGCCGCGGGGCCAGGAGGAAGCCCACTTCGTGAGTTCCAATCGGCCCGGTGATCCGGGCCACTTCTTTCAAGGCGCGCACGCCGGGCCGCTGGAGGAGATTGAGCCGCTCCAGCCCGGCGCTCACCAGAATCCGATTCTCCCCCGTCAACGGGGCCAAGTCGGCAATCGTGCCCAGGGCCACCAGGTCCAGCCGGGGCCGGAGGTCGAAACTCGCCGCGGCGGGCAACCCGGTTTGGCGTCCGTGCTTCACCAAGGCGTGGGCCAGCTTGAAGGCCAGCCCGGCCGAACAAAGTTCGCGAAAACCTTCCCGCCCCGCGGGGCCAAGCTGCGGATTAACAATGGCCACCGCCGGCGGCGGCGGGCTGGAGACTTGGTGATGGTCAAGGACGACTACCTCCACGTTCTGGCGGTTGAGCCAGGCGACCGTTTCCCGCGCGGTCGAGCCGCAGTCCACCGCCATCAGCAGTCTCACCGGGTGTTTTTGCAGGCAGTGTTCGGCGGCCTCACGCGTCAGGCCGTAGCCTTCCTCCAGACGATGCGGCAGGTAGTAGTTGACCCGCCAGCCCAAAGGGCGAAGGACCTCCAGCAGCAGCGCGGTGGCGGTGACGCCGTCCACGTCGTAATCGCCAAGAATCACCACCGGTTCCGTATTCTCTCGCGCCCGCCAGAGGCGCTGGACGGCGGCCGGCAGATTGGGGAGGCGGGCGGGCTCGGCCAGGAGTCTGAGCCGCGGTGCCAGAAAAGCGGCGGCGCGGGCCGGCTCGTCCAACCCGCGATTGAGCAAGCACTGGGCCAGCAGCGGAGACACGCCCAGTTCCGCAGCCAGGCGGGCGGCCAACTGGGGACAGGCCGGGGCCAACAACCAGCGGTAGCTCATAGCCAGTGCTGGAGCCAGTGGAGGACGGGGGCGCAATACTGGTGTGCTAGGTGCATGATCACGTCCGCCCAGGCATAGAAATAGACCAGCGTGCCCACAGTGACCGCATAACCTGCCCAGATCATGGCCCCGTCTGCCTCCATCATGCTCAGGGCCACCAGGAGGATGGCGTAGGCCGGCAGCATGTTCGTGAGCGGGATCGCCAGCGGCAGGGCGAGGCAAAAGGCCATCAGCCCGAGCACCAAAGCGTTAAAGCAGCGGACTGGCGGCCAGTTGAGCCACTTGCTGCGGCGGGGCCGCACGAGCCACCGCTCCAGAAAGCGGAGCACCTTCACGCTGCCAGCAAGCACTTTGTCGAATCCCGGCGGCAATGGCCGTTCGCCCAGCCACCCGGGCAACTGTGGCCGCAGGCGGAAGGCTAGTTGGAGCGCCAACAACAGAATGGCTGTGCCCAAAATCGTGCTCGTGCCTGGGATGCTGCCCGCCAGGAACGGAAAGCACAGCAGGACCACCAGCAGGAAGATGCCCCGGCCTTCGGTCCAGAACAGAACCCGGTTCAACGTCAACCCGCCCGGCGGCCGTTCGGCCGAGAGAACCGCCAAGAGGTTCTCCGAGAGCGGTTCGTGCGGGCGGTGGATGGGCAGGGCAGGGGGCCCGGCTTGAGCCGATTGTGGGTAGGCTTGGTGTTGAACGGCTTGTGTTGAGTGGATGGGCGGAGCAAGTTCCCCAGCCTGAGCCGGCTGTGGAAGGGCTTGGTGGTGAATGGCTTGTGCTGGCTGGACGGGCGCGGCAGCGTGCCCAGCCTGAGCCGGCGTGAGGCCCCCGGCACGGTTGGGGCTCGGGGGCGCTTGGCCGTCGCGGCTGGGGCCGCGCTTCCGCTTGGTGGCCACGACCGAGCAGACGGCGGCCGTGGCAAGGATGCCCGCCACCACCGCCAGCGACCACTTGGGCGAGATGTGCACCCAATCGCTAATCACCATCTTGAAGCCAATGAAGGCCAGCACCACCGCCAAGCCGTATTTGAGATGCCGGAAATAGGCAATCGCACCTGCTAGCACGAAGTAGAGCGAGCGCAAACCCAGGATCGCAAACACATTGGAAGTGAACACAATGAACGGGTCTTGGGTGACGATGAAGATGGCCGGGATGGAGTCGAGAGCGAACACCAGGTCCATGCTCTCGACCATCAGCAGGACGATGGCCAGGAGGGTCAAAGCCCGGCGGCCTCGATCGTGCGTGAAGAACTTCTGGCCGTCATAACGGGGCGCGACCCGAAAATACTTCCGCGCGAATCGCAACACGAGGTTCCTCTCTGGGTGCAGCTCCTCCTCGCCCGGAATGAGCATTTTGATGCCGGTCAGGATCAGGAACACGCCGAATATATAGAGAATCCAATCGTGCCGCGCGACCAGTTCCGCCCCCAGCCAGATCATCAATCCCCGCATGACGAGAGCGCCGATGACGCCGCAGAACAGCACCCGGTGCTGGTACTGTGTGGGCACCTGGAAATACTGAAAAATCACCACCATCACGAACACGTTGTCCATCGAGAGGGACTTCTCGATCACGTAGCCCAGCAGGAACTCGTCCGCCGCTTTGGTTCCGCGCCACGGGTGCAACGCCCAGTAGAAGGCCATTGCCAGCGCAACCCACAGCGCCGTCCACGCCAGCGCCTCCCTCAACCGCACGACGTGCGCCCGGCGGTGGAACACCCCCACGTCCAACGCCAGGAAGACGAGCACGAGCAGGACGAAGCCCACCCAGTGCCACCACGCGATCTCGACTATCGCAAGCATTGAACCACGCTAATGTAATACCGACTGGCAAAATTACAACGGCTTACCCAAACACGCCCGCCCGCCCCTCGGGGCGAGGCTGACCAGAAAAGGCGCGCGCAAGGGTAGGCTGCGTCCCGCCGGCGGGACGCGCCGCCGCCAGCGTGTCCGCTTTGGCCACGACGGCGCGCAACGGAGTGCCCGCCCCACCTCATCGCATTTTCATCGTCCGTAGTGCGGCGCAGTGCGGCACGGCCTCCGCCCGGAAAATCGTCTCCGTCCTCTCGCCGGTAGAAGAAGCCGAGCCCCTTTGCTTGGCGCTGGCGGCCTCCGGCCAAGGCTCGCCGCTCTGCCCGGCTAGGCCTTGGCTGGCGCTGCGCTCTCGAGGGTGACTTGCGTGCCCAGCTTCGGCCGTTCACCCTTATGCCAGAACAGCACCAGCGCGGTGGCGATGTAGATACTGGAATAGGTGCCCGTGAGGATGCCAACCAGGAACGCAAAAGAGAAGTCGTTGATCACCCCGCCGCCGAACAGGAAAAGCGCCACCGTGGCCAGGAACACCGTGCCCGAAGTGATGATCGTGCGGCTGAGCGTCTGGTTCACCGCCTGGTTGATCACTTCCCGGAAGGTGCCGCGCACCCCCAGCTTCAGATTCTCCCGAATCCGGTCGAAGATCACGATCGTGTCGTTGGTGGAGAAGCCGATGATGGTCAGAATAGCCGCTACCAAGGTCGCATTCATCTCTCTGCCCGCGATGAAGTACCAGCCCAGGGTCATAAAGATGTCGTGCACCAGGGCCAGCACGGCGCCCACTGCGAAGGAGAACTCATACCGGAAAGCGACATAGACCAGGATGCCGAACATGGCCAGCAACGTGGACAGGAGGGCCGTTTTCTGGATCTCCCGCCCCACTGTGGCCCCCACCTGGTCGAGCGAAATCCGCTCGAACTTGGCGGCGGGGAACTGCTCTTTGAGCGCCTTCTCCACTTTCTCGCCGGAGCCTACGCCGGTGGTTATCTGGAGGTTTTCTTTGCCGGTGGCAAGCTCTTTCTGGTATTGGATCAGGGCGTCGCCCACTCTGAGCCTGGCCACCACGTCGCGGATTCTGTCCACTTCGATCTTTTTCGCAAACCGCAGGCCCAGGCGGTCGCCGCCGCGGAAATCCACGCCCAGCGCTCCCTGGCCGCGAACCAGCCCCACCGTCACGCCGATGGCAATGATCACCCACGAACCCACGAAAGCGGCCTTGGCGAACTTCATGAAGTCAAACCTCGACCCGCGTATGAGGTGCAGCATGGGCAGGCTTTTGAGCCAGCCGCGGTCCAGCGCCATGTTGAAAACCAGGCGGGTCACCACCAGCGCGGTGAACATGCTCACGCTGATGCCGATGGTGAGGGTGCGGCCGAAGCCCTGCACCGAGCCGGTGCCCATGTAGATTAGAATGACCGAAGCGATGAGCGTGGTCACGTTCGAGTCCAGAATCGTCGTGAACGCGCGGTCATAACCGGCGGCCACCGCGCCCTTGAGGGACTTGCCCGCCGCCGACTCCTCGCGGATGCGCTCGTAAATGAGCACGTTGGCGTCCACCGCCATGCCGATCGTCAGCACCACCCCGGCAATGCCCGGCAGGGTGAACGTAAAGGGCCCGCCCAGCAGCCTCGTGCACATGCAGCCCAGCAGGATCACGATGTTCAGCAGCAGCGCCACGTTGGCCACCGCCCCGGCCTTCATGTAATAGACCAGCATGAAAACTATCACCGCAATCGTGCCAATCAAAGATGCCTTGATGCCGCTCTGAATGGAATCCTTGCCCAACGACGGGTCCACCCCGCGCTCTTCTTCGATGTGGACCGGGGCGTCCAGCGGGTTCTGCAGCACATTGGCCAAGTCGTGCGCCTCGGCCAGGTCGAAGCTGCCGGAAATCTCGCAGTTGCCCCCCAAGATCGGCTCCCGAATCACCGGCGCTGAATACAGCTCACCGTCCAGGATGATCGCCAGGCAGTGGCCAACGTGCTCGCGCGTGATGTCGCCAAAGATGCTGGCGCCCGCGCTGTTGAACTTGAGGCTGATCTTTGGCTCGCCAGTTATCGAATCGAGCGCCACCCACGACTTGTCCACGTATTTTCCGGTCAGCCCCCGCTCCGGCTCTTTTTTCACCAAGCGCCTGATTTCCGTCACCGTCCCGTGGCGTCTGAGCCGCTCGACTTTGACCTCGTAGCCGGGCTCGATGATGTCCTGCTTGAGCAACGCGTCGCTGTCGGGGTGGACGATGCGGAATTCGAGAAAGGCCGCCTTCTGGATTTGGCTTTTGGCGCTGGCCTTCTCGGCCTCGGTCAAACCCGGCAACTGGATGAGGATGCGATTCTCCCCGACGGGCTGGATCAGCGGCTCGGCGACGCCGAACTTGTCCACGCGCTTGCGCAGCACCTCGACGGCCTGGTTCAGGGCGGCGGGCCGATACTCCACGTTGGTCAGCCGCGTCGTGTCCAGCGAGACCAAAAACGAGGTGCCGCCTTGGAGGTCCAGCCCCAGTTTGACCTTGCCCGCGGCCAGTTGCTGGAGGCGGTTGAGGATGGGCCGGTTCTGCTCGCCCTCAGCGGTGTCGTCGGCCAGGGAGGGAAAGTAACGGCGCAGGTCGTTGGTGCCGACGGCCGTGAGCAGGTTCAGGAACGGCTGGTTGGCGTTGGTTTGCTGCATCGCCCGCGCCTGCTTGACGATCGCGGTGAAATTGGTGTCGCTTGCCTCGGCCCGCTCCTGGAAGACTTGGATCAGGTCGCGCGCCTTAAGCGGATACACCTCAAAGGCGGCCCACACGGTCAAGAACACCACCAGCGCCCACTTCCAGAAATCCCGTTCCGCCGCAAGCTTGTTGGCGGCCATGAGCACCCAGACGCCCACGGACACCAGGCAAAAACCATACCAACTCACCAAACCCACCGCCCTGAGCGCCGCCAGCACCAGTTGGAGGACCAAAAGAACGACAGTTATCGCATTCATGCCTGCTAAAGCTCCCGGCGCGCCGCTACGATTCGCTCGCCCCGCCGGCCTTCTCGACCAGCTCCGCCACGGTGCCCTTGAGCACTTCCAGCTTCGCGTCCGCCGAGCGCAGCGTCACTGTCTTGTCCTTGATGCTCACCACCACCCCGCAGATGCCCCCGCTGGTGACCACCTTGTCGCCGGGCTTGAGCGCCTTGAGCAGCGACTGCTGCTCCTTGGCCTTTTTCTGCTGCGGCCGCAGGATCAGAAAATAGAGCATGAAGCCCATGATGGCGAACATGCCAATGGGCCCCAGCAATTGCGCCTGCGGTCTCTGTTGTGGTGGCGGCTGCTGCGCCAGCAGCGCCGGCCATGCGATCCAGTGCATACGGTCTGTAACCAAGAGCCGTTCAATTTAGGAGCGCAGCCGGATTTGGCAAGCACAACGTTTGCCCAACTTTTCGGTTGCGCAAAAACTGGCAGTGAATATGCTTCTGGGCGAGAGTTGGACCGAACAAAACATTTGCCTTGAATAGCGAACTTTGTCGGAAAGCGCTGGAAAAAGTTGGCAACCCAAACACGCTGGTGAACCTGGTTTCCCGCCGCGTCCGCCAGTTGACCTCCGGCGGCGGCGCCAGCAGCCGGCCACTAGTGGCCGAGGCCCCCTCGCTTGGCATGGCGGACATCGCGCTGCTTGAAATCATCGAGGGCAAAATCAGCTGGCAGGTGCTGCCGGAGGCCCAGCCGGCCGAGGTCATCGCCCGCAAGCGCCGCCGCGGTTGAAAGCTGAACAGCAGCAATAGCCGCAGCCAGCCGCGGGTCGGGCTGGCTGCATTCGTTCATGCCTGACATCGTCAGCAACCCCAAGGCCCGCCGCGACTACGCGGTCCTGGAGAGCATCGAGGCCGGCATCGTCCTGCGCGGCACGGAGGTCAAGTCCCTCCGCGCCGGCGGCGGCCAGCTCAGCGAGGCCTACGCCCTGATTGAAAACGGCGAGGCCTGGCTGCACAACGCCCACATTGACGAATACGCCCAAGGCAACCGCCAAAACCACCAGCCCAAGGCCGTCCGCAAGCTCTTGCTCCACCAGTCCGAAATCCGGCGGCTGTTCGATGCCGCCAGCGTCAAAGGCCAGGCCCTGATCCCTCTGGCCCTTTACTGGAAGAACGGCAAGGTCAAGGTTGCCCTGGGCGTTTGCCGCAGCAAGCGGCAATACGACAAGCGGGAAGCGATCAAGCAGCGCGAGTCCGACCAGCAGCTCCGCCGCCTGGCGCTCCACAGGCAATAAGGCCGGCGCAGGCCCCACTGACTCAGCCACGACCGGCGAGCGAGAGCCCCCTTCAGCAGAGACACTGTGGCAGCGGCTCCTTGTTGAAGTGTGCCGACCTTGAATGAGCCGTGCCGGAGCGGCTGGGCAGGCTAAGGGCGTTGTTGACGGTGAGCAAAAAGCGCGTAGTTTACCAGGGAGGAAAGATCGTGAAGTCGCATCTTTGGCTTAGCCTCGCCTGTTTTTTGCCGGTTGGCCTATTTGGGCAGGATAGAGGCAGCGTGCTGTGGGAATTCGCCACCAGCGGCCGAGAGTTGGCAGCCCCCGCTCTGGACACGGAAGGCAATGTTTACGTGCCTTCACCAGCCAACAAGCTCCATGCCATTGATCGCCAGGGCCGGCAGAAATGGCAGTTTGCCACACCCGATTCTCATTTTCAATATGCGTCAGCAGTGATCGGTCGGAATGGCACCATATACCTCGCGACGTTTCCCTTCCTCTATGCGCTTTCGGCAAGCGGCCAGGAACTCTGGCGCGCTGAAGGCGCCGACATGGCCCCACCGGCACTCAGCGCCGCGGGGACCATCTACGTATCCAGTCGGGGCCTCCTAACGGCGCTCGGCACCAACGGGGCGCGCATTTGGACCTTCGCATTTCCGGGAAGCTCAGAAGGGCCGCCTGTGATCAAGGCTGACGGAACGGTTTACGCCGTCATAGGCGCACAGTTTCCAAATCCCGACCCGTGTCTCTATGGTGATCACACTTGTAGTACTAATGTTACCGTTTACGTCCTCTGCGGCTTCAGCCAGCAGGGCACACCGGTCTGGACAAGCGACAGAATCCCCTGGACAGGCTGCGATTGGGGAGGGCCGGGCTGGGGCTGGGCAGCCGTGGCGCCGGATGGGACGATCCTCATGAACAGTGCTGCCTATCGCCCAGCCGGTCCTGAGCCACCCCCGTATTACTTGCAAGACTGGTGGATGCCGCCCACTGCAGGCATTGGCTCTCCCCCCTTCTCAGTGGTTATTGGAAACACCGGCGGGTTCTATTATGGCGGCTGCGATCAGAGTGTCTATTTCGGCGGCTCCCCGCCGTCTGACGGCACACCTTACTTGCATGCGGTCAACCCGGACGGCTCCCTCAAATGGGAAGTGCCCGTTGAGGGAGGCTTGCTGGGGGCCGCCGTGGACGCGCAGGAGAACATCTATTTCGGAACCGGCAAAGGCAAGTTCCTGGCGCTGGATGGTCAAGGAAACACCCTGTGGCAGTTGGACCTGGGCAGCGCGGTGGGCATCCCTACCCTTGGGCCGGATGGCGTGATTTACGTGGGCACTGCCGCTGGGAAGGTGTTTGCGATCAAGGTGGCGGCGGGGCCGGGGGCGAGTCCGTGGCCGCAGTTCCAGCGCAACGCCCAGCACACTGGCAGCATGGAGAGCTACCTGACGATTAGCAAGTCCCGGCAACTCTCCCTGGCCGGCATTCCCACCCGCGCTTACCGGATTGAATTCAGCGACACCCTGGCCAACCCGCGGTGGCGCGCGCTAACCAACGTAACGCTGGCGACGGACACCCAGTCCTTCCCTGACTTGCTGCCCACCAATTCCGCCGGCGGATTCTACCGGGCCGTGCTCTTGCCTTGAGCTCAACCATGCTGGACAGGTCGTTCTGTCCTTGGCGGGAATGGCCGCGAAAAGGCACAGAACGCGCAAAAAGAGAGGATTCTGCGTCTTTTGTGCCTTTTTGCGGCGATTCAAGGGTTTTGGAGGTGGCTCGTGAATCTCAAAGTGAGCGCTTCCCGGCTGCGGCGATCTTCCGGTCAATGGGGCGGTCCAATTTGCAATTTACATTCTACAATTGACAATTTGCAATTCCCGTGTCGCGGTCCGGCCACTCTGCCACTTCACCTGAGCCACCGCGGCAACCACGTCGTTAAGGGCGCCAAGTAGGTGATCGCCAACACCGCCGCCAGTCGCACCCACATCAGGGGCAACACCGCCCGAATGACTTCGCTCATCGGCTTGCCGAAACGGTAGGAGGCCAGGAACAGATTCATCCCCACCGGCGGGGTCAGGTAGCCCAACTCCAAATTCGCCAGAAAGATGATGCCCAAGTGCACCGGGTCAATCCCGAACGCCTTCCCCAGCGGCACAATCAGCGGCACCACCACCACAATGGCGGAGTAAATGTCCATCAAGCAGCCCACCACCAGCAGGAACAAGTTGAGCATGAGCAGAAAAATCAGCGGCGACTTGATGGCCACCGTGGCCCACTCGACGGCCTTGGCGGCCACTTGGGCGTCAATCAGGTAATTGGTGAAGCCCAGCGCCACCCCCAGGATCAGCAGGATCCCCCCCACCAGCAGGCCGCACTCGGTCATCACCCGGGGCGCGTCCGCAAAGAGCTTGAGGTCGCGGTAAATGAACGTCTCCACCACGAGCGCGTAAAAGGCCGTCAGCGCCGCCGCTTCGACGGGCGTCGCCAGCCCGCCCAGCAAGCTGCCCAGGGCCACCACCGGCAGCAACAGCTCCCATTTGGCTGCCCAGATCGCCCGCCCCGCGGCGGCGGCGTTGAAGACCTTCTGCTTGCCCAGGGCGCGCGGCGCTTGCCACACGCCCCACCCAGCCGTCACTACCACCAACAGCACGCCCGGCAAAATGCCGCCCAGGAAGGTTTCTCTGACGCTGATCTTGGCGATGATGGCATACAGAATCAGCGGCAAGCACGGCGGAAACAACAACCCCACCGAGCCGGAACTGGTCAAAAGCCCAAGCGCGGCTTTCTCGCTGAAACGGGCGGCCAACAACACCGGCAGCAACAGCGCGCCCAGCGCCAGAATCGTGACCCCGGAGGCGCCCGTGAAAGAGGTGAAGAAGGCGCACACCAGCACCGTCACCATCGCCGGGCCGCCCCGCACCGAACCAACCAGCGCCTCAAACACCCCCACCAGCCGCCGCGAGGCGCCGCCCTCGGCCAGAAAATACCCCGCCAAGGTGAACAACGGCACGGTGGGCAGCGTGGGATTGGTCACCAGCCGGTAATCGTCCAGCGGAATGGAAGCCACCGGCAGGCCATCACCCCAAAACAGAATCAACGCCGCCCCGCCCAGCGTGACGAATACCGGCGCCCCCGCCGCCGTCGCCACCAGCAACAGCCCCAGCGCCGGCCACACCAGCCGCGCCGCCGGCACTGGCGTCCAAGCACAGAAAGCCACCAGCGCCGCCGCCGCGCCCACGGCTGCTGCCCGGCCCCGCCAACTGGCCGCCGCATGCCACAGCAGCCGCAGCGCCACCAGCCCAAAACCGACCGGCAGAAATGCCTGGATCACCCACACCGGAATATCATGCGCCAGCCTCGTGCCAGCCGCTTTCTCCGAGAGCACAAACTGCACACTGGCCACCGTGAGCACGGCCGCGACTGCCCCCGCCACGGCCCCGCTCAGCAGCTTGGCCGCCGACAGCCACCCGCCACGCAAAAAACTCTTCGCGGCTGAGAGCGAAAGGAGCCGGTTGTCCCGCGCCGCAATCGCCCCGCCAATCACCCCGGCCAGCAACGTCAGATGCTGCACGAAAGCCGTCGAGCCGGCCAAGCCGGGCAGGGACAGCTTCCGGCAGACAATGTCCACCAGCGGGAGCGCGATCATCACGCCCAACACCAGCGTGACGGCCAGGTTCTCGGCCAAACGCAGCGCTGGCCGGAGGCCAGGCGCGAGGGTTGCTCGTTCGCCAGCTTGCTCAACGGCCTGTGAGTTGTCGGTCGTCATGGCAACTGAATTCCAGAAGGCTGACCTAAAAAGGCCACCGAGGGCACCGAGAACACAGAGCCAGAATGCGTCAACATCGTCCTCCTCCCCGTTCTCGAAAGATCTTCATCCTTTGCGCCGCCGCCTGCGGCATGGCCTCTGATCCGAAAACGACGGTTGGGTGCATGTGCGCGAAGCGTCTTGGACTGCGGCAGTCCCCTGCCGCTTTTGCGACCGGGCCGTGCGGAAAGCGCCAGAAGACTGGCGCACTCCAAGGCGCTTCGCGCGAGCCGGCACACATCTGATCTTCATCGTTTGTGGCGCTGCGTGCGGCATGGCCTCTGACCTGAAAATGTCCGCCAAGGGGTAGCGTGCGCAGTCCTCTGCGCGCCGCCCGCAGCGTATCATGGCTGGCCACGACGGCGCGCACTGGAGTGCGCGCCCTACCCTGCTGTGTTTTCATTGCTTGGCCCCGCGGTAGTCCTTGAGCAGTCGCTGGACCTCATCAAAGATGTCCGCGGGCACCATCTTGCTGCGAATTTTCGGCGCCAACTCTTCCCCGAACTTGCGCCACTCCGCCTCGTCTTCCGGGCTGAGTTTGTGCACCACCAAACCGCGCTTGACCATGGCCGCGACCGCCTCCTCGCCCTCTTGTCGGCTCTTGGTCTGAATCTCCGCCGTGGCCTCTAGCGCCGCCTGAGTTACCACCGGCTGCCCTTCCGGCGGGATGGTGTCCCAGGCCTTCTTGGTAATGACGATTCCGCCCGCCAACGGCACCCAATCCACTTCCACCATGTGCGGCACGGCGGTGAAAAACTGCCCGGCCAGCGCGTAATACGGCGTCGTGGGCACGGCGTCTATCAAGCCGGTCTGCAAGCCTGTCAGCGTGTCGGTGTATTCCAGCGGCACCGCCCGGTAGCCTTCTGACTGCATCAACTCAATGTGGTCCTTGTCGCCCGCCCAGGTGAAGATCTTGAATTGTTTGAAATCCGCGGGCCGGGTGGCCGGGCGCTTGGTAAGGAAGCGCACCCAGCCGGCATCGGCCCAACCCAGCAGGTGAAAGCCTTTGGCGGCAAACCGCTGCTGAAGCCGCGGCGCCAGTCTCTCCCGCACGTGCGCCGCTTCCTCCAGCGTGCGGTAAACCAGCGGCATCTTCTCCAGACCCGCCACCGCCGGGTCTATCTCCGCCAAGCCGTGCGCGGTGAGCATGGCGGCCTGCAACTGGCCGATGCGCATCCGCCGGACCATGTCCGCCTCTCCGCCCATCGTGCCGTCAGTATAGACTGTCAGTTCCACCCCGCCGCCCGGCGCCTTGAGCCATTTGGCCGCCATCACCTTGAGCGACTGGTGAAACGAACTGTCCTTGGGCGCCAGCGTCGCCAGGCGCACCTTCACCGCCCCGCCCGCCGCGCGCGCCGGCGGCAGACAGGCGCCGGCCATCAAACCGGCGAGCAAACTGCGCTTGACGAACGCCCGGCGGCTCAGTGTCGGCGCCGTTTGGAGTCCACGCTTCGCGTTCAATTTGGAATCTCCGATCTTCAATTTACAGTTTTCAATTCCCAGGCCGCTTCGGTTCTTCCGGCAGCGGCGGCAGGATGAGCTCCTCCACGCGCGCCAGCAACCACCGGGCGCGCCGCTGCATCACCAGGTTCGCCAGCCGCCACTGCGGCTGCGCGTTTACGTCAATCGCTGCCGCCCGCTTGAGCAGCGACTCAAACTCGGCCCGGTCCTGTTTCTGCACGCACACCGCCTCGGCCAGCGCCACATACGGCGCCGCCTGCTGCCCGCCCGAAAGCTCCACCGCCCGCGCGAAGTGGCGGCGCGACCGCGCGGCGGCATCACCGCTCGCCTGCTTGCGGCTCATTTCGTAAGTGATCAGGAAAGTGTGGATCGCTCCGCGGTCAAACGCCTCGTCCAGCTCCAGCGCGCGGTCCATCAACGCCTCGACGCTCGGCGCCTGGGCGACCAACTCCGGGTTGTCCTTGGCCAGCGCGATGGCCGCCGCCCAAGCTGCCGCCGTCCAATACATCAGCGGCACGTCCCGTGGCTGGAGCGCCCTCACCGCCGCCTTGGGATTCTGGCGCAAGCCGTTCTCCAGGCCCGCGTGCCTGAGCTCCAAGCCGCGCAGGCCATGCGCGCGCGCGCGCAAGTAGAGACGCTTGGCCCGCTCGCGCAAGGCGGTGGCCGCTTCCAGGTCTTTGTCCTCCAACTCCTCCGCCTGCTGCTGCACGAAGGCGTAAGAGTACTGCGTGAAACCGCTGGCTGCCGCCAAGCGCAGGCCCAGGTGGCTGGGGCTTTCGGCCAGCAGGGCCTCCATCAGCTTGAGGCTGAACGGGACCGCCTCCCGCACCAGCTCCGGGTCATCGTCGCTGGCGAAGGTTGTCCCGCCGGCGGCCAGGGCGTTGCCCAGTTGGTTGACCGCCAGCCGCTTGACCGAACAACCGGCGGCCGCCCAAGCCGCCAGCGCCGCAAGCGCGAGCCAACCGGCGGCGCGGCCAAACCGGTCGCGTAGCCGGCGGTCTGCTCCCCCTGAGCTTGGAGGCTTCATCCCGTCAAATCATCAGGCGCGCGAAGCTATACCATGCCGGCCAGGAAAAAGAAAAACAGAAGCGTGAGGCGCATGATTCTCATTAACACGCCGCTTCAGCGGGGTGTTAATGAGAGCTGCGCTGGCGCCAGGAGAAACGTCTCCTTCGCCCGACCCATCGCTCCACTCAGATTTCGCTGGCGCGCGGCGGGCGGTTCGCTCCACAATCCGCCGGAGTTGCGCGGGCCTGGCCCGCCCCCAAATGAAAGCGAGAATCATCATCACGCCCAAGAAAGCGGTGCTTGATCCGCAGGGCAAAACCGTCCAAAGCGCCCTGGCACACCTGGGCTACACCGGCATCGCCGACGTGCGCATCGGCAAGTACCTGGAAGTCGAGTTGACCGGCGCCGACAAAGAGGCCGCCCGCCAGCAACTGGACGCCGCCTGCCACCGCTTCCTGAGCAACCCCGTCATTGAGGACTACCGGCTCGAAATTGAGTAGGGCGGCGGTTCCGCCTCGCCAAGTTATCAGGTTATCAAGTTGTCAAGTTATCAAGTCCTGCAAGTGCGAACCGTTGCCGCCCGCCAACCGGACAACCTGAAGACCTGAAAACCTGATAACTTGACAACCACCGATGCACTTCGCCGTCCTCCAATTCCCCGCCTCAAACTGTGACCAGGACGCCGTCCACGCCCTCCGCGTGCTGGGCCATCAGGCCGACTTCGTTTGGCACAAGGACGGCTCCCTGGGCCGCGCCGATGCGGTCATCGTCCCCGGCGGTTTCAGCTATGGCGATTACCTGCGCTGCGGCGCCATCGCCAGGTTCAGCCCGGTCATGGCCGCGGTGCAGCAATTCGCGGCGGCGGGCGGGCTGGTGCTGGGGATCTGCAACGGCTTCCAGATTCTCTGCGAGGCGGGGCTGCTGCCCGGGGCGCTGATCCGCAACCGCTCGCTCCAGTTCCGTTGCGAGCACATCTTCTTGAAGACGGTCAACCGCGACACGCCGTTCACTTGCCGGGTGCCGCCGGACAAGCTGCTCAAGCTGCCCATCGCCCACGGCGAAGGCTGCTACTTTGCGGACCCTGACACGCTCGCCCAACTCCCGGCCGGCGGCCAGATTCTCTGGCAATACTGCACGGCGGCCGGCGAGCTGAGCGACGACGCCAACCCCAACGGCTCGCTGCTGCACATTGCGGGCATCTGCAACCAACGCCGCAACGTCGCCGGCCTCATGCCCCACCCCGAACGCGCCTGCGAAGACATCCTTGGCAGCGCCGATGGCCGCCTGATCTTCCAGAGCATGATTCACAGCCTCGAAAGCCAGCTCGCGGCGAAGGCGGCTTAGACTGGGTTTGAGGTCGGGCCGTCGGCATTGCCTGCTTTGCTGCCCTGGCCGCCGCCTCTCCGCGTCTGGATTCTCCAGGATCGCTACAATTCCGCCCTTGCTTTCTGAGGCCAGAGGCATCACGGTCTTGGAAACGAATAAACTGCCCCAATAGCGGGCGCTCGGCGAATTGAATGCAGACCATCGACATCACAACATGGAAGGACTTCAAGGCTGAGTTGGAGCAGCTTTACGAAGAGACTGACAAACTGCGCGTGGAGAGGGCCCCGCGGTTAGTTTCGGAGCCAGTTTTTCGAGGGCAGACCGACGCAAACTGGACCCTTTTCACTAGTCTTGAGCGAGAGGTCGGCAGCAACATTTCCATGCTCGACTATTACAGGAGGATTCTCTACCCCTCGCTTCGAATGCTGAAGGGCGTCATGAGTTTCGATCTTCCTGAGTGTCCTGAGTTGAATCTTTCGGTCCGGGATCTCGACGTGCATTTTCCGCTCTCCGACAAGCTGGCGATGCTGCGTCATCATGGCTTTCCGTCGCCCCTTCTTGATTGGACTCTCTCGCCTCTTGTGGCGGCCTATTTCGCATTTTCACCTGTGCCGAGCGGAGGGACCCAGAAAGTGGCTATATTCTGCTACCGCGAGTATTTCGGCGAGGGGAAAGGCTACACGGGCGGCAAGGCGCACATTAAGTCGCTTGGCACCTGGGCACCAGTGCATGGACGCCACGTCAGGCAGCAGAGCCAATATACGGTCGCCGTCCGCGACCAGAGCAACGGCGGTGTGGAGTTCTGCTCCCACGAAGACGCAATCACAGAGCGTCCGTTTCCTTGGCTACGATTCGATGAGATCACGAAGTTTACTTTGCCAGTCGCGCTGCGGGGGGAGGTTCTGCGGGATCTCCGACGAATGAACATCACGGAGTATTCTCTCTTTGATACGACCGATGCCCTTGTCCGCACAGTTGCGCGATTCGCGATCAGCAAGCCATAGCCAGTTGGGGGGTCCAAGAGTGAGACGGCCCGCGTCGAGAAAAGCATTCCGGTTGAAAACAGCGACTTTACCACCAACACGGCAGGTGTGAGATGCGCGGGTTCTCGGCACCGCTCGCAGTTTTCGATTAACAAACCGGGCCCGGGCCGTTACGCTGGCTCCGCGCAGTCGGTGAGGTGCCGTTGGGGGCGGGACCCCGGCGTCAACGCGGCTGAGCTTGGTTCTTGGAACTGGTCGCGTGATCAAGCCGAAGAACCCGTGGAACCTGAGAGCAGACCGGAGAGACAACGATGAACAATCCGATTTGGGTCATGACCTCGGCCTTCAAGGCCCTGAACCTGGAGCAGATTCTCCAGCAGACCAAGGCAATTGGCGCGCAAGGCATGGAATTGTGCGTGTTCCGCCGCGAAGGCGCGCGCACCGACCACGTGGCCACGCACCTTGACTACGATGCTTTTGGCCCCGAGGCCGCCAAACGCCTCCTGGAGCGCTGCCAGCGGGAGAGGCTGCGTTTCTCCGTCGGCGCTTACGAGAACCTCATCGGCGGCGACCCGGACCAGCGCCTGCGCAATCAAAACCACCTCCTCAAGCTCATCCGCATCGCCCACCTGTGCGCCGGCGACCGCAACGACGTCAAAGTGGGCACGTTCGTCGGCTACAACGCGGAGTTGGGCGTCCAGGACGGCGGCTTCGAGAAGAACCTCGAGGAGTACGCCCGCGTCTTCCGGCCCATCATCAAATACGCCGAAGACCTCGGCGTGACGGTGCTCTATGAGAATTGCCCCATGGAAGGCTGGCGCCCGGCCACCACGCCCACCACTTACAACAACCTGCCCGGTTGCCTGGCGGCCCGCAAACTCATGTACGCCCTCATCCCCAGCCGCGCGCACGGCGAGACCTACGACCCCTCCCACGACGTCTGGCAGAACATTGACCCGATTGACGCCATCAATGCCTCCGATATGAGCCGCATCCACCGGATTCACGTCAAGGGGACCCGCAACCTCAAGAGCGCCGCGCGCGTCCACTGGGGCGCTCTTTACCCGATGCAGGCGGTGCGCCCCGAACTGGCGAAGCAGGCCGGCGTGCCCGTCCCGGCCCATGAATGGGACCGCCACCACTACGAGCCGATGCTCCCCGGCTTCGGCGGCTACGACAGCATGGACTGGCGCGGGTTCCTGGAAACGCTGATGCAGCGCGGCTACAACGGGCCGTTTGTGATCGAAAACGAAGCCGCCAACTCGGCCCACACGGGCAACCTGGGCGCGACGGTGCAGGGCTTCAAGGCGGCGGTGCTGTGCCTGGCGCCGATTGTCTGGCCGCTGGCGCCGAACGTCGGCTACCAGTTCGATGCCGCTCAATTGCCGCCGCTCCAGTCACCGCCTAGCCGGGACATCCCCGTGGTGACCATGAAGGACCTGGCCTGACTTGGGTAATTGCAAATTGAGAATTGTAGATTGTAGATTGCAAATTGGACTTTGCCGTGACGCCTGATAAGTTGTCGGAGCGGCTGTGGCGGTTTGTCGCCCGCCTCCGCACAGCACTGGCTGCGCTTGAACATCGTCGCTGCGCTGCTGCCTCAGAATTTGAAATCTCCAATCTCCAATTTACAATTTACAATTCCCATCTGTCTGGTTGCACCGCTGCTTTCCGCCTGGCAAACTGACGTTAGAGCAAGTGTCTTTCTCCCAATCCTCTGCTTCCATGTCTGAACCGCCCGTCACGCCCGAATTAGTCGCCCAACACAACCTCACGCCCGAGGAATACGAGCAAATCAAGGGAATCCTCGGGCGCGAACCGACTTACACGGAGTTGGGCATCTTCTCGGTGATGTGGAGTGAGCACTGCTCTTACAAGAACACCAAGCCGCTGCTCCGGACTTTTCCCACCAAAGGCCGGCGCATCCTCGTCGGCGCCGGGGAAGAAAACGCGGGCATCATGGACATCGGCGACGGGCTGGCCATCGCGTTCAAGATGGAGTCGCACAACCACCCCAGCGCCGTGGAGCCGTTCCAGGGCGCGGCCACGGGCGTCGGCGGGATCATCCGCGACATCTTCACCATGGGCGCGCGGCCCGTGTGCGCGCTGGACTCGCTGCGGTTCGGGCCAGTCACCGCGCATGGCGCCGCTTCGGAAGCAGGCGGCGCGGACAAGGAAGCCCAAATCGCAAATCGCAAGTCGCAAATCGCAACTAACAAGCGCCTCTTCGGCGGGGTGGTCGCGGGCATTGCGTACTACGGCAATTGCTTCGGCATCCCGACCATCGCCGGCGAGGTGTATTTCGACAAGTCCTTCGAGGGCAACCCGCTGATCAACGTCTTTTGCCTGGGCGTTTTGCGGCACGAGCAGATCGCGCGCGGCACGGCCAAAGGGATTGGCAACCCGGTCTTTTACGTCGGCCCCGCCACCGGGCGCGACGGCCTGGCCGGGGCGGCGTTTGCTTCCCAGGACCTCACCACGGAATCCGCCGAGCACCAGCGCGGGGCCGTCCAGGTGGGCGACCCGTTTATGGAGAAGCTCGTGTGCGAGGCCTGCCTGGAGTTGCTGGCCACCGGCGCGGTGGCCGGCATCCAGGACATGGGCGCCGCCGGGCTGACCTGCTCGACCTGCGAAACCGCGGCCCGGGCCGGCACCGGCATCGAAATCGAGTTGAGCAAGGTGCCCCAACGCGCCTCGCACATGACTCCCTACGAGATCATGCTCAGCGAATCCCAGGAGCGGATGCTCATCATCGTCCAGCAAGGCCGCGCGGAAGAAGTCAAGCGCATCTTCGACAAGTGGGACCTGCCCTGGGCGGAGATTGGCGTGGTGACCGACACCGGCCGCATGGTCGTGAAAAACCACGGCCAAGTGGTGGCCGACATCCCGGCCAAAAAGATCGCCAGCGAATCCCCGGTTTACGAACGCCACGCGCCCGAACCAGCTTATTTCCAAGCCGTCCGCGCCTTCACGCTCGCCGCGGTGCCTGACCTCACCGATCCGCTCCCGGCCCTCAAGGCCCTGCTCAGTTGGCCAACCCTCGCCTCCAAGAACTGGGTCTATCGCCAATACGACCACATGGTCCGCGACGGCTCCGTGGTCTGCCCCGGCTCCGACGCCGCCGTGCTGCGGATCAAGGCGGATTCCTTGCCGCCCGCGCCGCCCGGCTTGGCTGATTCGCCGTCCGCAATCCGCGCTCCGCAATTTGAAAAGTTCATCGCCCTGACCTCGGACTGCAACGCGACGTACGTTTATCTGGACCCGTACGAAGGCGCGAAGGCCGCCGTGGTCGAGGCGGCGCGCAACCTCGCCTGCTCCGGCGCCACCCCGCTGGGCATCAGCGACAATCTGAACTTCGGCAACCCGCACAACCCGGAGTCGTTCTGGCAATTGCAGGAGAGCGTGCGTGGGTTGGGCGAGGCCTGCCGCGCCCTCAACACGCCCGTCACTGGCGGCAACTGCAGCCTCTACAACCAAAGCCCCTTCGGCCCCATTGACCCCGCGCCGACGGTGGCGATGGTTGGCTTCATCGAAAAGGCCGAGCACATCACCACGCAATGGTTCAAGGACCAAGGCGATGCGATCATCCTGCTAGGCGAGGGGGTTGACCTGGCCGACCCGCTCCAGGGGCTGGGCGGCTCGGCTTTCCTTCAGGTCGCGCACGGCCTCAAAGCCGGTCTGCCCCCGCGCTGCGACTTGGAGCAAGCCAGGGCGCTGCACGAGGCGGTGCGCGCGCTCATTTACGGCGGGTGCGTCAAGAGCGCCCACGACTGCTCCGAAGGCGGCTTGGCAGTGGCCCTGGCCGAAGGCTGCATTTCCCAGCAGACCGCCCGTGCGACGCCGCGCCTGATTGGGGCGCAAGTTGACTTGGCTGGCTTGTCCGGCAGCCGGCTGGACGCGCTCCTGTTCGGCGAAAGCCAGAATCGCGTCATCATCACCACCGCGCCGCTCCACGCCGCCAAGTTGCTGGCGCAGGCCGGGATTCTCGGGGTGCGCGCCGCGTTGATTGGCACCGTGGGCGGGGACAAGCTGGTCATCCGCGCCGCCCAACGCGAATGGCAGTGGCACGTTGCCGAGCTGCACGACCTGTGGTGGAACTCGCTGGCCCGCGCGATGAGATAGCTGGGTTCGGTTCGCTTTCCGCGTCAATCCGCGTCATCCGCGGTCAAATAGCAACCGCGGATGGCGCGGATGAACGCGAATTAAAAAGACCAACGAGGCGAACGGCCAAACGCCTTCACGCCCGCCGCTGGCCTCTCACTGGCGCTGCGGCAGGCCAATGGGCACGGGGACCGCCTTCCAAATCCGCTGGCAGTATTCGCGGATGGAGCGGTCGGAGGAGAAGTGGCCCATGCGCGCCACGTTGAGGATGGACATGCGGGTCCAGTGCTCCCGATCGCGATAGGCCGAGCCGACGCGTTGCTGGCAGTCCACATACGACCGGTAGTCGGCCAGCAGCATGAACTCATCCCGGTTCAGCAAAGAGTCCACCAGGGGCTTGAACAGGTCGGGGTTCTCCGGGGCGAAGAAACCGCCGCTGATTTGATCAATGGCCTCCTTGAGCTCGGCGTCGTCGGCGTAGTAGTCGCGCGGGTGGTAGCCTTTGGCGCGCAGTTCCTGGACCTCGCTGGCGGACAGACCGAAGATGAAAAAGTTCTCCGGCTTGACGATTTCCCTCATTTCGATGTTGGCGCCATCCAGGGTGCCGATGGTCAGCGCCCCGTTGAGGGCAAATTTCATGTTGCCCGTGCCCGAGGCCTCCTTGCCAGCGGTGGAGATTTGCTCGGACAGGTCGGCAGCCGGGTAAATCTTCTGGGCGTTCTTAACATTGAAGTCCGGGATGAAGGCGACCGTCAGGCGGCCGCCCACGGCGGCGTCGTGGTTGACCACGTTGGCGACGGAGTGGATGAGCTTGATGATCAGCTTGGCCGTGTAATAGCCCGGGGCGGCTTTGCCGGCGAAAAGGAACGCGTGCGGTGGCAGGTCCGCATGGGGATCGCGCCGGAGGCGGTTGTAAAGAGTGATGATGTGCAGGACGTTCAGATGCTGCCGCTTGTATTCGTGGAAGCGCTTGGCCTGCACGTCGAACAGCGCGTCCGGGTGCAGCCGGACACCGGTGGACTTGGCGATAGACTCAGCCAATAAGCACTTGTTGCGATGCTTGACTTGGCGCCAGGCCTCGCGGAATTCCTCCTTCTCCACCAGCGGTTCGAGCCGGCGCAGCTCGGCCAAGTCCCTGATCCAGCCATCGCCGATGTTGCGGGTGATCAAGTCCGCCAGCGCCGGATTGCTCAGCAGCAGGAAGCGGCGCGGGCTGACGCCATTGGTCACGTTGGTAAACTTGTCCGGGCTGAATTCATAAAAGTCGCGCAGCACGCCCTGCTTGAGCAGCTCGCTGTGCAACGCCGACACGCCATTGATCGCGTGGCTGCCCACGCAGGCCAGGTTGGCCATCCGCACGTAACGCTCGCCGGTCTCGTCAATCAAGGACAACCGCGCCACGCGGGCCTGGTCGCCGGGATAGCGCAGGCGCACTTGGTCCAGGAAGCGGCGGTTGATTTCGTAGATGATCTCCATGTGCCGCGGCAAGAGGCTGGCGAACAGCGGGATGGCCCAGCGTTCCAGGGCCTCCGGCATCAGCGTGTGGTTGGTGTAGCCGAAGGTCTGCTGGGTGACCTCCCAGGCTTGCTCCCAACTCAACCGGTGCTCGTCCACCAGCAACCGCATCAGTTCAGCCACCGCGATGGCTGGATGGGTGTCGTTCAACTGGACGGCGAACTTTCGATGGAACCAGGCCAGGTTCTGCAGCTTTTGGAGGTAGAGGCGGATCATGTCTTGCAGGGCGCAGGAAGCGAAGAAGTACTGCTGCTGGAGCCGCAAGCGCTTGCCCTGGGGCGATTCGTCATTGGGATAGAGGACCTTGGTGATGTTTTCCGAGACGATCTTTTCCATGACCGCGCCATAGTAGTCGCCGGTGTTGAAGGCGCCGAAGTCGAAGGACTCCACGGCTTCGGCCTTCCAAAGGCGCAGCATGTTTACGGTGTTGACCCGGTAACCGAGCATGAGCGTGTCGTAGGCCATGCCCCGCACGACCTGATGAGGGACCCAGCGCACACGCTGAGTGCCATTGTCCTGATAGCTCTCGGTGTGGCCGCCGAACTTGACGTCAAAGGCGACCTCCGGTCGGGCGATTTCCCACGGATTACCCAGCCGCAGCCATTTGTCGGTCACCTCCACTTGCCAGCCGTCGCGGATGGCCTGATCGAAAATGCCAAACTCGTAGCGAATGCCATAAGCAATGGAAGGGATCTCCATCGTGGCCATCGAATCCAGGAAGCAGGCGGCCAACCGGCCCAGGCCGCCGTTGCCCAAGCCCGGCTCTTCCTCTTGTTCCAACAACTCTTCCAGGTCCAGCCGCAACTCCTCCATCGCCTGGCGGGTCTGCTCGTAGATGCCCAAGTTGACCAGGTTCTTGCCCAACTGCGGCCCCAGCAGATACTCGGCCGAGAGGTAACAGACCGTGCGGCTCAGGCCGTGGAGGTAGGTCCGGGCGGTGTTGATCCACCGGTGGAGCATACGGTCGCGCACCGTGTAAGCCAGGGCCATGTAATCGTCATTCCGCGTGGCCACGGGAGAGAACCGGGCCTGCAGGTAGGAAAGATTGTCCTGAAAAGCCCGGGCAATCGTAGCGGGGCTCAGCCCCGTGCGCGTGGGTTCAACTTCCTGCGGCCTGTCGGCCCTGGAGTCTGCGGTTCCGGTTCGTTTTTTCATGTGCCATGAAGCTCCGATTTGTTCGCGCCGCGGAATATACCCACACACCGCCGCTGAGGGCAACACTCGAAGCTGAGCCGGGGGCAGGCTGCCCAGCCCAGCGCAGCCGCAGCCGGAGCGCCGATTTCCAAGCCGGCCGGAAGCTGGCGCTCCGTGCTGCTTTCAATCCGCCGCGGTGCAAACATTTCATCACTCCGGCCTTGACGTTGGCGGCGGCACGAGTAGCTTTCCCGGAAATCGGCAACGATAAGAAGGCCATGAAGACAATAGCGCGACTGTGCGGCCTAGCCGCCATCGCGGCCCTGGCCGGCGCTTCAGCCAAGGATTTCCCGCTCGAATTCAGAACCCTGGATGCCAAAGAAGCCATGAGCCTGCCCGGGGGCTGGGTCCAAGGCACTGTTCTCCGAGCCAGTCCAAGACCGCTCAAGAACGAACCCAAGGCGCGCTGCTCGCCGCCTTGTTCGTCATCGGCCTCCTGACCTGATTCTTTGTGCCGCCGCTCCCTACGACTAGCAAACGATTGGAGGTAAGCTTATGACGTCCGAACCTGAGCCAGCAGTTCCTCCCGTAATCCCGGTCAAAGGCGGAGCGACCCTTGGCCGCATCGGCATGGCGCTGTCGTTCATCCCGCCGCTGATCCTGCTGCTCATCATGCTGATCAAACCAGGGTGAGGCTCGCCCATCGGCGCCCTTGGCGGGCTTGCCATCATGGTTACTTTGCCGGCGGGTTTCATCCTGAGCCTGATTGGTGTCATCCGCGACAAGACCAAGTGGCCGAGCATTGCCGGTCTGGCGGTGAGCGGCCTGTTCGCCGCCGTATTCATCGTCGAGCCCTTGCTGATGGCGATTCTGAGGCTCAGATGACGCCGCTGTCGGCCAAGCACCCGGCGCAGAATTGCCGCGCGCCTGCCCGCCAGCGCGCGCTGCGTCAATAATCAAACACCTTCTGTCATGCCCGAACCTGAGCCAGTGGTTCTTCCAGAAATACCAGTTAAACGCCAGGCGACCGTGGGTCGCATCGGCCTGGGGGTCTCGTTGATCCCGCCGCTGACGTTCCTCCTCCTGCTGCTGATGCGACCGGGGTGAGGGTCGCCCATCGCCGCCCTTGGCAGGCTGGCCATCATGATAGCTACACCGGCGGGTTTCATCCTGAGCCTCATCGGCGTCATCCGCGACAAGACCAAGTGGCCGAGCATTGCCGGTCTGGCGGTGAGCGGCCTGCTCGCCGCCCTCTTCGTCGCTGCCCTGGTGGCTGATATTCTGCGGTCGAGATGACGCCCAGGCCCGGGTATCCTTGCCCAAGGCTGCCTACAAACCAGCCGGCTGGATAGGCGAGAGGCTGGCAGGCCGCAAAGGCGGCGCGCCGGGCACCGCACGACCTGCCGCCGGTGGACGCGATTGATGGTAGGGCGCGCACTCCGCTGCGCGCTGACCGCACCGTGTCATGGTTGGTCACGACGGCGCGCAGCGGAGTGCGCGCCCTACCCCTCGGCAGACATGTTCCAACTCAGATGCGGTCCAGGGCTTGGCGCAGGTCGGCGATGAGGTCTTCGACGTCTTCGAGGCCCAAGGCCAGCCGGACCAGGTTGTCCACGATGCCGATGGAGCGGCGGTAATCGGCCGGGTAGTCGAAGAAAGACATGGTGGACATTTGGGTGACGAGGCTTTCGGAACCGCCCAGGCTGGGGGTGATCAGGAACAACTCCAGCGCGTCAATGAAGGCGCAGGTCTGCGCGTGGCCGCCTTTGACGAGGAAAGTGATGACGCTGCCGCAGCCGCGCATCTGGTGCTTGGCGAGCTGGTGGTCCGGGTGGGATTCCAGGCCCGGATACCACACTTTTTCAACCTTGGGATGGGCTTGGAGCGCGCGGGCGACGCTCAGGCCCGCCTGGTTATGGTGCTCCATGCGCAGGGCGAAGGTCTTGAGGCCGCGCTCCAGCAGGAAGCAAGTCAGCGGGCCAGGAATGGAGCCGATCATCCGCTGGAGGCGGTTGACTTCTTCGAGCCGGCGGTGGCTCCCCAACGCAACGCCAGCCAGCAAGTCATTATGGCCGCCGAGATACTTGGTGGCGGAATGGATCACGATGTCCACGCCCAACTCCAAGGGGCGGAGGTTGTAGGGGGTGGCCAGCGTCGCATCAATCATGGTCAGCGCGCCGTGGCGTTTGGCCACTTCGACCACGCCGGGGATGTCCAGCACCCGGAGGTACGGGTTGGTGGGCGACTCGGTAAAGATGATGTTGGTGTTGGGCTGGATGGCCTGCTCAATCGCGGCGGCGGTGGGCTCCACGAGGCTGGTGAGGATGCCGAGTTTTTTGAGGAAGTTCGCCGCAAAATCGCGGGTCTGCCGGTAGCAGTCACTGGTGAAAATGATGTGCCCGCCCGGCTGCATGTGGGCCAGGAGGGTGAGAATCACCGCGCTCATCCCGGTGGAGAACAGAATGGCGCGCTCGGCGCCTTCGAGGGCAGCCAGTTTGCGCTCCGTTTCCTGCTGGGTCGGATTGCCGTAGCGGCCATATTCGGGCTCGCGGATCAAGCGGCCCTGGGCCTTGGCCCGCATGAATTCCTCCACTTCCGCCGTGGAGTCAAAGTAGTAGTTTGAGGTTTGGACGATGGGCGTGGAGACGGCGTGGTGGGCCTTGGGCTGGCGGCCCAGGCCGTGGATGGCCACGGTGGCGGGTCCCCATTGGCGCGGGTTCAGCGGATCAGACCTCATGGCACTGGGTGGCGCCACAGATGTTGAGAATGATGCGAGAGCCTCCTTACGTCGGCTCCTACGCATTTTTGGATCAGGCATGGGATTGTTTTTTTTGCTCGAGGGCGCGCTGAAGGGCCTCTTTGACGGCCTCAAGGCGCGGCGGCAGTTCAATCGGCGCGTTGGCGTACTGGCACGGGAACTCCAACTCGCCGCTGTGATAGCGGACCTTGCTGTCCACAAACTTCAGCCCGTGGGCCGTCGAAATCACGATCACGCGCTCGGACTTGTCAATCTGGCCGGCCCGCAGGAGCTTGATCAAGACCGCCAGCGCCACGCCGGTGTGCGGGCAGTTGAACATGCCGCAGCGGTCGCCCAGGGCCGCCGCGTCGGCCAGCTCCTGCTCGGTGGCCTGCTCCACCACGCCCTTAAACTGCTGGAGCGTGCGGATGGCCTTCTGGACGCTGACCGGGTTGCCGATCTGGATGGCGCTGGCCAGGGTTTTCTGGGCCTGGATCGGCTCGAAGGAGGCGAACTTGTTCAGGTATGCGCGGTAGAGCGGGTTGGCCCGTTCGGCCTGAGCCACCACGATGCGCGGCAGCTTCGCCACCAGTCCCAGGTCGCGCATCAGCAGCAGCCCTTTGCCCAAAGCCGACACGTTGCCCAGGTTGCCGCCGGGGATGATGATCACGTCGGGCACTTCCCAGTCGAACTGCTGGACGATTTCGATGCCGACGGTTTTCTGGCCCTCGATGCGCAGCGAGTTCATCGAGTTGGCCAGGTAAATGGTTTCATCCTGGGTGATCTGCTGCACCAGGCGCATGCAGCCGTCAAAATCGGTGTCCAGCGCCAGCACCAGCGCGTCATTGGCAATGGGCTGCACCAACTGGGCGATGGAGATTTTGCCCTTGGGCAGCAGCACGACCGACTGGATGCCGGCGGCCGCGCAATAGACCGCCAGGGCCGCCGAAGTGTCGCCCGTGGACGCGCAGGCCACCGCCTGGATGGGCGCGCCCTGGGCGATCATCTCTTTGACCTGCGAAACCAGCACCGTCATGCCCAGGTCTTTGAACGAGCCGCTGTGCGTGTTGCCGCAGAGCTTCACCCACAGGTCCTCCACGCCGAGCACTTTGCCAAACCGCTCGGCCCAGAAAAGATTCGTGCCGCCCTCGTAAAGCGAGACGACGTTGTCGTCCTTGACCTCCGGCAGCACCCACTCTTTCTTGCCCCAGACGCCCGAGCCGTAAGGCCATTGGGTGCTTTTGTAGCGGTCCTCGAAGAGCTTCATCCAGGCCGCGGCGTCGCGGCGCGCCAGGGCCTTGAGGTCATGCTCGACCTCCAGCAGCGCCTGGCACTGCTTGCACTGGTAGATGATGGCGTCCAGGGGGTAAGTCGCCCCGCACTGGGGGTTGATGCACTTGAACCAGGCTCGGTGTGACATGGCACGATCGTCTTGACATGGCCGCCGCGGCGGA
>Ga0315268_10000350_pt1 | contig 54048 bp, 43 predicted proteins | sample C1_top_MG_FD_204535 | JGI IMG/M metagenome (GOLD analysis project Ga0315268, IMG submission 204535) | Sediment microbial communities from Yellowstone Lake, YNP, Wyoming, USA - C1_top | ecosystem: Environmental > Aquatic > Freshwater > Lake > Sediment | place: USA: Wyoming | collected 2017-08-01 | reverse complement strand
AACTACGCCAGCATATGTGTTCGCAATTTTTTTCTTTTGGTTTGCATTTGCAACTTTAAGTTGGGTTGTCGATTCAACATTTAACCCAAAATCTCCTGCCGATTTAAACGCTTTATTAAATGTCGCTTCTAAAGTTTTAAATTCTGTTATATGAGAATCAAAATATTCTTCTGTAACTCCAGCAACTGGCCAATAACAAACATAATACTTAGTAATACCTAATCCTGTAGTTGCGCCAAATACCCTACTTACATTTGCGGATAATTTAGATATCATAAAGTCAAAGAATTTTCCAATAGTATCAAAATTTGCAATAGGCTGTGATGTTTTTTCACTTGTTAAGTTCGGAATATTAACACAAGAGTATTTTTTAGGACTAAAGAATCCACTACTTTCACCGTAATCTGTTGTTAATGTTACGTTAGCATAATTGTTATTATAACCATAAAATTTATTTTCATTAAATATTTTAGCATAACATATCATGTAAATAAGAACTTGTAAATCAGGGTTATTCGTTTTCTTTTCAAGTTCAGAAACAAATTGAGATGGGGTAAGACTAACAGTGTTTGATGTCTGTGCGTCACCAAAACTATTATAGGCGGTTGCCAAATTATTACGACACGAGTTTTGTGCCGCGGCAGTACTATCACCTGTTTGACTCACATATTTAGATTTATTAATATTTGTAATAGCCTTACCTGAAACATCATCTTTTTTACTTTTAATAATAGCCTCAATTTTACTCAATAAATTTTGATTAATACTTTGTAAATAAGTGTCTATTGACGGTAAATCATATATCCCTTGTCTTGTACCTTTAAACGTTGTTTGAAAACTTCCTTGTGTAATATTATGGTCTACTTCAGTTATAAAATATGGCCCATTAAACATTGGAACATGTCTAAGATTAAAATACATTGTTGGTTGCAATAAAGCATTACCTAAACAAACAACACTACATTGATAACTTCTCTGTTTGTATAAATTATATAGACTAACATTTTGTGTCGCAACATTTCTACCTGACGCTTGGTCAACCATATTAAGTTGGGTTTGAATACTTTCAGAAGTTGCTCTTCCTCCATCCATTCCAACCTGCAACGAATAAAATATATTTTGGTTTCTAATACCAACATCAACATTAAAACCAACACATTTATTTGAAACCGCATAATCTTTTTTACCTGCAGGGTCTTCAATTAGTGGGTTATCCGATGCTCTCCTTAATTCAAAAGCGTCGTCCCTAAATCTTGAATTTCCTTTTGGTAAATCTAAATGTGTTGATGGTTGACCAGCATAAAAACAAATCATTTTAGGTCCTGATTTTCTATAATCAACATCTAAAAATGTTCCCCACATGTTGTCAGCAAATTCTAATTTACCTTCAGGTTGCGGTATTGTAGTACCATCCACATCTTGTATATTATAAAAATTAACATAAGCAGGTAACGGCATCACATTAAATTTATTTTTAATTAATAAACCACTAACAAATGTGAATACACTCATTTCCATGTTAAGAGAATTCTTACTGAACATATTTTTTAAGTCAAAAATATCAATAATAATTGTATCACCAATATTTCTTGATGCTCTATCTAAAAACATAAAATCTTCAAATAAAGTTTTTGAAGTATAATCTGACCCAGCAATCCACTTATCATTTAATCCTTTGAATACTTCATAATTTTCTACCTTACTTTGTTGCCCGTCAATTGTACTTTGAATTACTCTTTCAGGTAATTGTTGTTGGTCAGGTAATTTATCTCTTACTTTTGTTAGAATTTGATTTAATATATTGTTTTGAAACTGTGAGGTCAATCCTAAATAAGTTTCAAGACTGTTTTTAAAATCAGCTGGATTTAAATTTGGATTATACAATTTTTGTGTGGCATACATTTTAATAATTGGCGCCAACAGTACTACATTATCGGAAGTAAATTCAATATTATTATCAATAAAAAAATCTGTAATATATGAACCATTATTATCATATATTAAATTTTCAATTGTTGAAAATCCTACTTCCGTTTCTAATGACAACCAAGCTTGTGGATATCTTGACTTAGACAATGCCAAAGTAATTGTATTGGCCTTTGACGGTAAACTATCTTTAATATATGGCGCAAAGTTAATTGGGTCTTGTATTGGGTAATCTCCATTACCTTGAGTCAAATAAGACGCCATTACCCTTCTATCATATTCTGCAGGGTTACCGTATTTTAAAATCACATCGTACTCTAAAAACGATTTTATAGTATTTGAAAATATTGTTAATTGTGATTCCCCAATAGTTTTAAAATATTCTCCAGTCGTAACAGAGTCCCCTTTACCTTCAATTTCCATTAAATTTCTAAACAAGTATTGGAAATTTTTAAATAGGGCATTTTGGTCAACAGGTGAAACACCAATAGGCACAACAAGTTGTGGACCTAAATCAATATTGGCAACTGGTTTAGAAAAGTTTAAAAACTCCTGTTCAAATTTATCTAAAATAGTTTTATCAAAAACAGAAAATATTTCTTCAATTTTTGAATAATCAAAATCATTTAAGAGTTTAAAAGATGATTGTTGTTTTGTACCAGTTTCAATTTTATTTATATAAGAATCTGGCAGCGGCCTTGAAATCTCGCTATTTTTAAAATAACCATAATTTGGTGATGACCATAATAATCTAACGGAACCGTTATAAATTGATGGGTTGTTAATAAATCCAGTACTAACAGGAACATTAGCAATTAAACATTCATTTTTTACTTGATTAATCTCAGAACCAAATGATGGTACCACATAATATTTTAAAGTAGTTGTATTATTACTTGGGTTACACGCATTTCCAACGTCTGTTGGGTCAAAAGTATTATTAGGTAACACTACAGACCACGTTTGTATACTTGAATATGATGAACCGCTTTGGGCATTAATGTTTGAGTCAGTGAAATTATATACTTTTAATCCAACATCAACACTTGACTGTATTTCTGTATCAGTATAACCACTGTATAAATCATAACCATTATAAAAAACATTAAAGTCGTTAATTACTTTTGGATAAAATCCTGTTTGAATTTTAGTTATATTATTTGCAGAACTTTGTAGTGTAATCTTATTAACACCGTCAAAATTAAAGGTATATGTTTTAGTATCGGAACTTGTTACTGGGTCAAAATTTGTTTTGTAACTAAAATCTTTCCATGCCGAATCTAAAATATCAACATTACTATTAACATAAGTTTTATATCTATACCACACAGAACCCATTTTTAATACCCAAGCATATGGCATTTTGTGAATCGCTCCAAACTTTTTAAAACAAGATGCAATATAATCTAAGTCACTTGAAACACCATTTGTTTTATATTTTTCTTTTAGAGATGCTAACGGTAAAGAATTAATAAATAGATAAGCGGCTTGTGTGTATGGATACGGGTCTTTCCTTCTCCAATTATAAACACCATTTTGAATTGCATTAACAAAATAAGGTGTGTTCAACATTGAGGTTGTTGTTTCAATTGGTATATTTTTACTTGGTGAAAGGTAGTTAACATATCCTTCTGTAGGTATAAAATAAGTGGGGTCTTTTCTAATTAAGTAAAACCCATCCAAACCAATTGAGGTTATTTGATTTACTGGATTAGAAACATTTAAATATGAAAAATTAGTAACAGGTCTATTTTTACTGTAATCGTAAACACTATTAAAATTTGAAATAACATCTCTATCTTCAAAAACCGTTAATACTCTATTTGTGTTATACACAGAATTTTTAGTACTACTAACACTATTCGCCATATTTTTAGAAACCCATGTTGGGTCCGTGAATGGATAAGTGTCAATAATTAATGGGTCGTTAGTTACATTTTTGGTTAATTGTAATAGTCCATCTGAGTTTGTAGCTGTTTGAGGTTCTTTACCCAAATCAGTTAAACTTAAAATATTAAAAGAATTTTGAGTTAAATTTCTAAGATATGGTGTAACAAAAAAATCTCTAAGGTAATCTTGATATGCCCTACCTGTACCTTGATTTGATATGTTTGATAAAAACGCAGGGTAGTTTTGCGCGGTAATATTATAATTTTTAAGTTTTAATGTTAAAAATGGTGAACTTATACCCAAACCTGTTACAATGTTATTTGTTTCAGCACTAACAATTAATTTTGTTAGTTGGTCTATCTGATTGTTATTTGCTCTTATAAATCCAGAATAATTTGATGTTAAAAATTGTCTTTCCCATATTTCATAAAAAAACTTAATTTCTTCTTTATTGACATAGGCAATACCTTCTGAAGGATATTCAATTGCATTTACATTAATAATGTTTGTAGTGTTTTGACTATCTATTGTAGGTTGAGTTATAGGCAGATTAAATTTTTGTGTTAACCCTTTCATATACTCTTCAACAAATTCAACTTCAGGCCATTTGTCATAAAGATATCCTTTAGTTAAATTAACTACTGAAGGGTCGGCAATATACTTTAATTGAAATCTACCTTTTTTATCTTCAGGTGTTTCAACAAAAAACTGAGGCCATGGGTAAACAGGTATTTGTCCGTTAACTAACCCTTGATTATCATTTTGAGCTGCATTAGTAATTTTAACATTACCTTCTGTATCTGTACCTTGAGCGGATGATGGGTTATCAAGTATGGCGTTTTTTCTTACAGGGTCATATTTTACATTCCAAGCATTAGTATGAACCTCATCAAGTAAGCGAATGAATCCTTCAGCCGATGCCATAATTACCGCACAAATATTTCTAACAGTTGGTTTAAACCCAAGACCTGTAGACGAGTCTTCAATCTTTTTAGCCAAATCTGCGGTTATTGCTGTTTCATATTCAGATAACTTTTTATTAGCTTCGGTTTCCATCTTTGATAATAAATTTTGAAATTCATCAAAAATAAATGCACCTGGTTTAACCAAATTCCCAAACAGATTTTCAAATGTAGTATTAGAAGTGTCCTTTTCTAAAGTTGGTTTAAACCCTTTTTCTAACAACAATAAAACCGCTTTAGTATCTGCGGTTGTTGGTGATAAAACACCTGTTTGTGATGTTGTTGTTTTAACTATGTCTATTTCGGTTGGTGCAACTTGTTTAACCATAGTATTATATGTTATACTATTTTTAATTGGTGTTTTACCTAACGTACCTAAAGTTGGGTTAGGACCCAAAACATTAACGTTAAAATCAATAGTATATGCACTTAATAAACTTTTAGCCTCTTCTTTTTTTGTAGGATTATCAATAAACTCTTGTTTGAAAATATAAACTTCTTGATTAGTTCCTTTTAATATTATTGGTTTTGGATTAATGTATGTATTAAACCAAGAATCTTTATTACCATAAATCTCATTAAAATAATTTTTTAAACCTTCTTTATAATTTCTAATATTAGTTAATGGTTCAATAATAACTGGCGGGTATGCATTTTGAATTGTTTGTTCAAATGTTTGTAATTGATTCATTAGTTGAGCCACTGTCCATTCTGGAAAATCTGGACTAAGTAACCCTTTAGCTTTATACTCACTATAAACTTCAGTAATTTTTTGATATCCTCTCTCAGTAACTAATTCACTTGTAAGATTGTCTGCCGATATTGTGGATTGTTTTCCAGAGGCTTGGTCTACTATATTCAATTGGGCTTGAATTGATGAATTTCCCGCCCCCTCAGGAGATGTTGGCGATTTTGAAATACCAAAAGTTGTACTGTACATGTGTGGAGTAGCAAATAAACTACCCATTGAAATTTCATTTAAAATGTTGAATTTATATCCAACAAACTCTAATGTTATTTGGTAATTTCCACTGAACGTGTTGAATCTGGCATTAAATGTTTTAAGATTTAATTGATATCTAATTGCTTGTCCGTAATAACCTTTAAGGGTTAAATAAAAAGGGCAATATGGTAAATTAAAAAATGCCGAATAAGGTGAGTCATTTCCTAATTGAAACAACGCTCTTCCTTGGATATCTTCCAATTCCATCGTTACTTGTGGTACAAAAGACGAATTAGTTTTAACTGAAATACTTGTAATACCTAATAATCCATTGTCTGTCGCGGTTTGACCTGGATTGTTAACAGTCATTTTTGAATATGGTTTGGTACCATTTTTTGGGTCAATAATTTGTTCCGTCATTTGGTTTACACCTAAACCATTTCTTGAGTTTTTACCCGTTAATTCATCATAATAACCAGTAGTTAAATTAGTACCTTCGGTAGGTCTTAAAAAGTTCATTTTAGCGACGGATAGAATTCTAATCCTATCTTCGGGGCTACCACCCACAGACAACTTTGTTCTTGGCACAACTTCAGCCTCAAGATTGGCGTACATCACCAAATTCTCATGGTCAACTAATCTTTCACGAATATTTCCAAACGCATCAATGGTTTTATTAGGGTCAACTACAATAATATTATTGTAATCAAACTCTACTAAAACATTACCACTGTTATCTCCTTGTACATTACCTGCCATAATAATAAAAATAGTTATCTAATGACGCTTTATAGTCTTGTAATGAAGGTAGTAGAGGATAAGGAATAATCAATATAGCACCATCATATATATAATTTTCTAAACCCCCAAACTCAGGATTTGCTTGCAAAATTAACCATCCAAAATACGGAGAGTTATAAAATTCTTGGGAAACAATATCTAACCTACTTCTACCAACTTTATATATGTAAGTCTTATCTGTTGTCTTTTGTGGTATATTAACAAAGGGCACAACAGTTTGTTCACCATTAATTAAAAATTCATTATATCTGTTTGAATATTGATATGCCATTAGCTAAGTTTTGCTTTAGATATAAATACGTTTGCAGGCTTTTCGTCATTCCACGTTTTATTATTTGTGTTTTGGTTTTCAACCCAACCTAAACCTTTTATCAATTGTTGTTGTGCTTCAGTATTTGCGTTTTCAGTATCATAAGTAAACGTTCTTTTCTTTTTAAGTGTGAATGGAGTGTATTTTAAGAAATCTTTTAATTTTTCTTTTTCCATATAATTTATAAATTCTTTAGTGATGTTGTTTTCTTCAACAAATGCAGGTTTTGCAATTTTATCCCAATAAGCATCAAAAACTTCACTAATATTATCAGCACCGTTACCTATTAATCCCGTGTTACCAAGTATATTACCAATTAATGCATTTTTAAATGTTTCATATTTTTTACTATCGGTAACATCGTCAGAAACAATCATATAAACATTTCTAAAAATATCATTTTCAAATAAAGTATTTTCACTAAAAGGTACGAATACTTTTTCACCTGAAGGTAATTTATAAGGTAAAGGTAAAACTAAAGTTCCTTTATATTTTTTACCAGAATAAGTAAATTCTTGTTCAGTTTCTACAATCGTATTAAATTCAGTAATTCCGCTGTTTATTTTTTTAACATCATTTTCAAGTTCAACTAAAGTATCTGTTGCTGGTGATGAACTAGTATCAACCTCTGTTGTTGGATATAATATATATGAAAACACTTTACCGTTACTTTGTTGATACCCATCAGTTCCTGTATTAGGGTTTACACTATATGTTATAGTATTAATTCTTCCAATATATCCAATATAACTTTGTTGTACTGCAACCATACTATTTGTAATATTAGTTATCGCACTTTGAAATGAACTTCTTTTACCACCAACAAAGTTTGAATAGTTTTCCTTAACTTGTCTTATAAGTTTGTTTGAAAATAATTTAGAACTATCCGAGATAAACGTTATAAATCCTTCGTCACCGTCTTTAATGTCTTTAACAAGTTGTGCAAATAAATCATCGGTTCTTTTTTCTAAATTGTAAGACTTACCAAAAAGTATTGTTTTATTATCTTTAGTTATCTCAAATTTACCCTCAGTATATACTCGTTCCATCATCCATTGTTGACGAACGGCATTATTATATTGGTTAACCGTTTCTCTATTTTTATTAACAACATTTGTAAAATATGATTGAGTCTCTGTTACAACTTTATCCATGAAGATACTATAGTTAATTGTACCTGTTTGACCTGTATCACTTATAACATTACTTGTTACAGTACCAATTGGTTTATCATTACTTTGACCATTATTAGGTGTTGATTGATTAATAGTTGGAGGCCCGACATTGCTTGGCGCCAATTTTAAAAATTCAGCGTCAATTACTTTATAACTTAAATCGGTTGCGTCCGCCCTATCATCATATATTTCAGTATTAGCATAATAGTTAAACGTTAACGCATTTTGTAATTTATCAACCGATTCTTTTAATCCACTACCACCAACAAAATTAAATGATAAAGTAACATTAGCAATCATAGGTTGAACCCCAATACCTTCAGGATTAATATCCAAGTTTTCATAGGTAATAGATAGGTTGTTTGGAATTATCTTTGTATTGTAAAAATCTCCAACTCTTAAAATTAAAACAGGTGGTGCACCAAAAGACGTGTTTGTTGCATCATTATATACGGGTGTTGGTGCTCCGTCAATAGTTTTAATTGTTGGTATTGTATCACCAGGTCTCATACATTGTTGTAAGAACGTTAATCTTGAATTAAGGCCTTCTGGAGTAATTGAGTGGAATGATGGTTGGAAGAATTTTAATTTGTCTCTAAGATTATCATAAACCATAGGAGTTTCTTCTTTAATTGTTTCAAAATAATCACACTCAGATAATAACGACCTTAACACCCTTTTACTAATATTATCTCTTGGTACTTCTACATTTGTTGTTGTTTTCTGCGTTTCTGTTTTTGTAACAACATTACCTGTAATTACAGTAGTTTCTTTAGGGGTTGGTACAACTTTTGGCGCCTTTAATGTTGATTGAATGTCAGAAATATACGCCCTTCTACAAGCCATTGCATTTGTTGTATAAATTTCTTTATTTAACGCTTGACTGTCAGCCCCATCACCATCACCACAAGAAACACTGCTTCCTGGCACAAAACTTTTAGTTTTATCGTCATACTTTAGTACTTGAGCGTTTTCACCTAACGCCGCTCCAACTTTGACAATTAATCTTTGTGGAGTACCAGTGACATATTTTTTCATCTTAGTGTTACCCGTAATGTATATCGCGGCAGAATTAATTCTTCTTGCAGATAACTTATCGTTATATTCCTTTTTGGCTGCGGGTGATGTACTACTACTAATAATAATAGTTACCGTACCTTCGGGGTTATTAGTAAATTGTTTATCTAATTCGTTAATTAACTTATCAATATTATCTTTGTTTGGTGTAACCACACTATCAAAGAATGAGGTTGTTTGCTCAGCAGTACTTGGCGATTTTTTTTGATAATTGGTTTTTTGCGAAATATATGGGCCATATAATTGACCAAAATTTTGATTAAGTTGTTTTGGTATATCATTATCAAAGTAAAAACCACTTTGTTTGTAAACATTAAGTGTTGCTTCAGGAGAACCACCAGTTCCTGTATCACTAGATAACTCAGGAGTTGTTTTGATTGTACTAATAGTATATTCTAACTGTTCTCTTGTTAATTCTTTTGATGAAATAGCTTGTTGTATCTCAAATAAATCATTAGGTGATATTGTATAATATTTTTTTGCAAGTTCATATAAATCATATTTTCTACATCCAGCAAAAAATGATTCTAAAATACTATCAACTCTAACTTTATTTGTTTCATTAGCTAACACTTTATTAACAATAACATTTAAAACAGACGGATGGTCAACAACTATTTTCCAAGTTAAACTACCAGACCTATTTGTACTCTTATAAGTGTATATTGGTTCTGGTCTACCTATAAATTCATTGGCATTCCAATTAGCAGTAACAGTTTCACTAAAAGTTAAACCATAAGGTGGGAACCACATAACTCTACCTCCGTTTGGTCCTCGTTCACAAACTGGTAAATCCGCAACAGCAAATCCTGGTGTGTTTGAAGTTGCCCATGCCAAATTTTCAAGTGAGAACATATATTTTTTAGCATATGCATTATTATAACTTCCAATCAAATTTGTTGAATCTTGTCCACCCTCTTGTTTGTTTGGAGCAATATTAAGATTATATGTTTTATCTAATACTGAATATGAAAATCTTCTACCTTCGGTTACGATACCATCGGTTTTTTGAAGGTCGTTAAATTGAAGATATGGTACGTCTTTAGTAAAAACTCTACAATATTCAGTTCCAACTTCTTGTCCAATAGAACCCGTATATTGTATAACCCTTGAACCCTTAGTTAATTCTTTGTAACCATCATGGAATACCTTACTAACTTGGTCAATCGCATTACCAACGTGTTGTAATCTTTTACCACCTTCTGGTTGACTATCAATAAGTCTTTGGGTGTCGTCAAGTATGGAACCTTGTTTAAATTTCCTTTCTGTAGATTCGGTTGTATTATATGATGAGGGTTTAAAATCTTCATCTTGGTCTAATATAACCCCACCCACGCCTACTTTCTTACCCGCATTTCCTTTGTATTTTGGAGACACCCAAGTGAATCCACCTTCAATACCACCACCATTACTATAGATTGGACCGTTAGCACCTAAACGAATTTCTTTACTTGGACCTTCATATAATTGAGCTAACTCATGTGGTCCGTATACAGGTGATTGTTGTTCGTTACCAAAGGCATCTGTAGGTAACGCTCTACTTGGTGAAAATACTCTTGACGGGTCAGAACTTATTGACCCAACATAGAAGTTAGAATTATTTGTTTCGGTACCTACAATAGCCCCTCCTAATCTATCAAGTAATGTTCTATCGTAATTTGGTTTATATCTATTGTAGTTAATGTTTTTCCACAATATAGATTTTTGTCCAGCACCTGTATTATTGTAAAATATCTGTGTACCTGTTTTACCAGCACCTAATAAATTACTAACAAAGTTACCTACGGCAGCAATTGGATTTGCTAACAAAGACTGTCCAATTGTTGTTGGTTGGCCAGGATTAATATTTGGGTCAAAGTATGAACCAGGTATTAATGAAAACGGTAAAAGACTACCACCTAATCTAAGTCCAAAATCCGCAGCTGCTGTTATAGGATTAGAAGGAACGGTAATCTGATAATTAGGTTCAATTAAAGGAACTCTACCTGTTAAAATATTAACAAGATTGGTGCTACTATTAACATTTAAAAAGTTGGCACGACCAATAGTTTCTCTAATAATCGCTCTACCAATTCTTTCTTCAAATTCTTTTTTAAGTGTCTTTGCACCTAAACGAGCTATAAATGAATCTTGACTTAATAATCCATTACTACCTGTTGGGTCGGGACTTAATAAAATTGATAGTGGACTATATGAAGAAGAATTAAAGGTTGTGGGATAAGGTTGATTATTATATAGTTGTATTGCTCCACCAGGAAGTGTACTTGATATTGTATCTGGTGTTGTAATATAAACACCAGCATCATATTGTTCTAACCCTCCATTACCAAAAGCATTAACCGACAAATAAGGTCCAGTAATACCATTAAACCCTGTTTGTGCTGCAATCTTGGCTTGGTCAATAATGTGAGCATCTTGTTGACCAGGGCCATATTCACCTTTATTTGAGACAGTATTTAAATTTCCACTAATATCAGGTGCTTGTTTATAACCTCCGTCGTTACCCCACTTATTAAGTGGGTATTGTTTGTCGGCAAAAAAAGTTGTATCAATAAGACCATCAGGACTATCAACTACAGAATAATCTGATTGAATAACCTCATAAGTTGTTGGGGGCGTAACTTTGGTAGGGGACTTAGCATATGGTACTAAATTCCTTGTTATTAGTTTTTTTCTAAAACCCTCTGAGCTTATATAATCTAATGGACTACCCATTTATACTTTTATTAATAAATAGGTTGATGATGTTTTTTTGTTAGACATTTATCTTCTTTCTAACTCTTTTGCTTTCTGATTATAGTATTCGTAAATTTTTCTTTTGAATTCATCTGATTCAAAAAATGTTTTAAATTGTTGTTCACTAACACCTGGAGGAGCATCTACTTTAATTGTAATTGTGCCACCAAAATCTACTTGTGAATTAACATTTGTTGTCTTTGTTTTATTTTCTTGGGCAATCGCTGAACTTCCTTTACCAAAAACCGCACTTCTTGATAATGGTTCTGATTTTTGTGTTCCTGTAATTCCCGCAACTTTTGTTGTTGTATTCCCACCAATACCTGTTAAAATATCTGAAGTATATTTTCTAAACTCTTTTTCAATACCACTATCACCTTTAATTTTTTCATTACTTTTAACTAATATGTCTCTTAAAGCATCCATACCTTTTGGACCTAAACTTGTTGCTTGAGCTTTAAGGTCAGATTGAATTGATTCTAAGTTTTTAGTAAATGTTGCGTTATCAATTTTACCTTGGTCTTTACCAGTAAATAAATCACGCATTTTATCAATAGCTCCTGTTACTTTTTCGGAAATAACTCTACTTTCAGGTACTTCGCCTTCAACAGAAGAACTAACCGCTCTTGCAATTCTTTCCGCCCCTCTAGTGTTACCTTCAACATACTTTGAAGATGCAACCCCAAAAGTCACCTTTGCGGCTGCAGATTGCATATTTGACAATATGTCTTTTTGAACACCTAATTGACTTTTTTGTATATCTTCAACAGTTTTTGGAGCATTCTTTTGTTGTTCAATTAACTCATTAAACTCTTCTTGATTAAGATTTTGTAATTCTTTTTTGGTTCCGTCTTTTAATTCAACCTCATATTTTCCACCTTTACCCATTTTGGATATGTTAGCCAAATATTGTTTGTCTTCCTCATTTTCAAACTTTAAACCCGCCAAACTAACTTCAGACAATCTTTTGTCCAATTCCGCAGCGGCTAATCCCATTTTACTCATTTCCGCAGCACTAACACCTGTTTGTTTTTCCATTTCTCTCAATGTTAAAACACCTTGAGGATTTATTTTAAATGATTTTGTCTCTTCATCAAAATATGTGAATTGTTTTGATACTTCAGCTAAACTATTTTGTAACCCAGATGGGTCGTTAATAGATTGATTCATTAAAGCAAATGGGTCTGCTAAATTACCGACAGACACTCCTAATCTTTGAAACGCCGCCGCAGTATCAATAGCTCCTTCAGGGTCTAAAACTCTATTAGCCAAATCAAAAGTTTGTTTCATATCAAACCTTAACATTGAGGCTTGTGCGGCCATTTTAGCTAAACCAGCAACACCACCTTCAAATTGGAAACGATTCATTTGTTCCATATTGGCGGTAACGTCTTTCATTACTGTTGTTGCATTTAACCCAATACTTTGAATATATCCAATAGATTCTTCTATATTAGGTCCTATCTGAGAAGTTTCATATCCAACTTTAGCAAATGTATCAACTAAAAGATTTGCATCTGTGTTTAAGATTTTAGATGATGCGTATAATTTACTAACCTGCTCTTCGGTAGCAATAACATTTCTTCTTGAGCCAGCGGCTATTTGGGTAATAGTTGTAGATACATCTTCAAGACTTCCCCCTAATCTTATTATACCTGATGCCGAATTTGCAACCGCCAAATCCATTTCTTGGATTCTAACTCTGCCAGCAACAAACGCCCTATTAATTTTGTCCGCATGTTTAAACATTTCGTCCAAAGAAATTGTGATTTTTTCTAAAGGACTAGCATAACTATCAAGTTCTTTCTTGATTTCTTTAAAACTACCTTCTTGGTTATCGTCTTTTGCCATAAGTTTTTTAGGTTTTTATATAAATAGAAGAAGGACTAAAATTTTTAGTCCTTCTGATTATCTTCAATCCATTTATCTAATAAATATTTTCTAACAAAAACAGGCATCCTTTCAAAATCTTGATACGTTATTTTCATTAAAGTGTTAAGATAGTAAAACTCGTCTATCTGTCCTTTTCTATAATCAGAAGAAAGGACGAAAAAAGTCCGCCCCAAACCCAACATTCACTGTTAGACGTTCTCCTGACGGGGCTATTAACGTTTTATTCATATCAAGTCTTGGTTCATTTTCATTCATGAACTTTCTAATGTGTTTTGAATCTGCGATTGGCATTGATTCAATAAATTTAGCAATTACCGCTTTATCGGTTGAGCCATCAATTTCAATAATCTCTTTTTGCATTCTCCATGTAATTCTTGGAACTACTCTACCTTGAGGATATGTTTCCGCCATTTTACCAATTTCTAAAATTTCACCATAACTTAATGGTTTAATTTTAATAGTTGATTGTGATTTTGGTAACATTGTAGTAAATGTACCATCTTCATTTGGTTGTTGACCATTAATAATGGCTAATTGGTCTAACGTTACCGACGTTCTAAATGATTTATTATCTTTTGGGTCTGTAAGATTTAAACTTATTTCAGGTCCAAACGCAGTATTTCTTAAAAAGATTAAAATTGCTTCAACATCTCCTTCAATAAGGTCTTCAACCCTAATATCTGGTTCATAAATTTTTCCCCTTAATAAATTAAGTGTTAAATCATTTCCACCACCCATTAAAATATTTTCATCAGAGGCTGTAAGATATCCGACTTTGAGTGATTTCTTTTTATTTTTGTAGAAAATACCTTGTGAAGGTAATGGTACCACATCGTGTGGTAGTGTAAAATTTTGTTGACCGTAGTCGTTTGATTGTGTATCCATATAAAAAAATTAACCGTAAAGTTTATTGCCTTACGGTTAAATATAATTAGATTTAAAAATTTTTAAATAGTATTAGTAAACTAACACACATCTATCCATTCTCAATGTCGCAGATATTGTTGCTAATCCATCAGTATTGTACGCCAACGAATCAAAGTTAACGTCTGTTAAGAATGTTCCATAAAGAATCCATTTCTCAACAACAACTCCTGTTGGGTCCAACATTTCAAGGTCAATGTCTTTTTTGTAACCCGCAGCATAACCCATACGACCTGTTACTGATTCAGCATGTAAACGAACCCACTCCATAAGAGCTTGAGCCGCTGAAGGTCCAATAGGGTCACGGAATTTAACTGGAATTGTTTGCCAGTTGAATCTACCTGCAACGTAAGTAGATGTGTTTAAAAACGGTATTTCCGTTGCAGCAATTGTGATGTGTGGTCTAGCCGTTGATTCTACAAACCATTCGTTTATACCCAAACTTGATGGAAACCTTAGGATAAAACGATTTTGACGTTTTGGTTCGTAAGGTATCGGCATTTTCATTAATAAATCAGCCATGTTATTTTAATTTTTTTTAGTTTCTTTGTTGTTTATACATATAAATATAGTCTTGTTAAAAAATTTTTCTCTTTACTTTTAATTTGATGAGATTATTCTTTATTTATATTCCTTTTTAATACCTCCAGCAGTAGAATAAGTCTTAACTATATTATCTGGTTTATTTTTAAAATGTTTATTCATTACTTCTACATTCTTAATATCATCATCTGAAAATCCAATACTAGGTTGCTCTGGTATAAAGTTATTAGATATATCATTTTTTATATATGCTTTTTTATTAAGTATACCAGCAATTCCTTTTATATAGGAAACAAATTCATCCATAGCTTTAACTTTTAATTCTTCAGGATTGGCGGCACTTCCCTCTCCAAACGTAACTGGATGGTATTTGTTGAGTTCTAAATATGATTTAATTAAATCGTCATCACTCATATCTTCTTCACCGACAAACGTCCTATATTTTTTAAGGTTTTTAATTAGTTGGTCTTTATCTATACCATTATATCCACTAACAATGTAATTGTAAACGGCTTGTTTTAATGTTTCAGGTTTGTGACCTCTTGCAGTAACAATTGAAAATATTGAACCGTTATTAATCGCTTCTCTAAAGTCTCCAAATGCTGGACCTTCTTTAGCTCTCATTGTGTCAATTAAAAAATCTTTGTCTCCATCAGTTCTAAAGTTTCTAAAAGCGTCGTCTGCTAAACCAACAATAGTTTCACCTTTATATTTAAAAGATTTTTTACCCAAATCATGTCTGTATTCCGCAAAGTCATCAGTACTCATACCAATTTCATCTCCGTCTTCAGTCTTTAACATTATTTTTGTTGGCATATGAACAATGTTGTCATCCCAATCAAACGCATAATATTTCATGTCTGGAGTACCCTCTCCTTTAAATCCCTCTTTAATTTGTCTTTTCATACTTTGGCAATTAGGGGGTACTGTATGTACCCCCATAAATTTTTATTAGATATTTTCAAACGAAGCTCCTGTTGGAGTAATAAAGAACTCAATGTCAATGAATTCTAAAGCCTTCGTTGGTTTTAAGTAGATTTTACCTACAAGTCTGTTAGCATCTAAATCTTCAGGTGTTGAAGATACGGTTACACGGAAATCGTATAAACCTCTATCTCTTCTGATTGAATCTAAGATAGGATTAACACTATCCAAGAATTGTTGTCTAACAACTTGGTCGTTTTGTTCAAACAATAATCTTACCGCTACCGCTGAAATTAACTTACGAGCTTGAAGTAATAATCTTCTTACGTTCAATCTGTTAAGTGCTGTGTCAGCAACTTGTAATGTTTTGTTACCCCAAATTACAGTTCCAACATCAGAGAAAGTTGCGATAGGGTTAATTCTACCTTGATACAATGTATCTCTGTCTGTTTGTGTAAGTTTTTGTCTAGCTTTGATTGAGTTTACAAGACCTCTTGTGTAACCCGCTGATGCGAACCAAGGGAATGAAATGTTATCTGTCAACGCTAAGTTTCTACAAACCTCACCTGTTGGTGGTAAGTAAATTTGAGTATTGTTTACTGTATCTCTTGTTAAAATCCAAGGATAATAAGTTGCAGTATAGTTAGAATCAATTCCTGTGTTATCTAAGTTATCAACCGCTTCTTGTGAGTAGATGATATCTAAAGAGTTAGTTGAGTCAGGAGTAAACATTTGGTAGTCAGGAGTTGTTGCAATATAAACCGAGTCAGCTCTTGAGTATTGAATCATGTCAATTGCTTCTTCTACTAAGTTTGAGTTATTAACATAATCAATCGCTGTTGTTGCAAAAACGTTAATGTTTGTAGATTCAGGGTTAGCAAATGTTAAGATACCAAGTAAGTACGCATAGTAGTCAGTGTTTGCAAAGTCTTGTGTGTTATTTTGAACTACAATTCTTTTGAATAAACCGTCACCTGTTGCAGTTGGATATCTTGAAGAAGCTGACGCTCCTGCTAAATAACCTGAAGAACCTAATTGGAATCTATCTTGGTTAGTTCTCCACTCTCTGTAAATGTCCCATCCGTCAAATCCACCCGCGAAACATATTGTGTATTTTCTTGAGTAAATAAAGTAGTATGGGTTATCTTGTGTTCCTGGGTCTTCTCTAAATTCAGCGACACCACATTCAAATGCAGTTTGACCACTATCAGCTACAAGATTACCAAGTGTAACAACAGTTGCTCCTGAGTCCATGTGGAAACCTTTACTTACCACATTCCAAGGTTGACCAACCGCCAAAGGATTTGAAATCCAATTTGAAGGATTTTGTTTACCTTTATATGTTAAGAAAGATTCATCAATACCAAATTGACTTGAAAAACCTAGATAATTTCTTCTAACAATATCTCCTGCAGACTGAACTGGAGCTCCTCCTGCAGCAGAACCAAATGGTGGGTTAGAAACAACCTCACCTGGAAAATAATATTTTGTTTTAAATTTAGGATATGGTGATGGGTAAAGAGCGTAATCTTCATATTCTCTTTGAGTATAACCATAGAAACCACAAGGTAACGCATCTATTGGTGCCTCATCAGCCAGTTCAACCATAATGTATTTTGAAATTAACGCAAACTCACCGTTAGATGAACCTATTTTTTTAGCCACAAAGTTATTTGTTGCTGGGTCCATATTACAATTTGTGAATTTTTCAATTACAATAGGGTTTGCATCAGTATCAAAGAAATTTCTAACTAATACATCAAATGACATATTATTATATGATAAGTTAGCTATAGACACTTTAATTTCAGTATTTGCCGAATCACCATCAGAGATTGAGATAAATTTAAATAATTTGTAAACCTTGTTACCTCTTAATTCTGAAACTAAATAAGGTGTTTCAGGTGATTGATACTGCTCTAAATTATATGCTATTGATGAACTATTTTCACTTCTAGCATCAGGTAATGCAATTAAATCACACGCTAACCCACGAATATAACCTTGGTTATATGCATAATTTAAAGACGCTTGATATGCTTCCTCAACATAAATTGGTACTTCAAATCTTGATTTACCAAAATTATCAACACCCAATACTTTAGTAATATATTTTGCCGATGAAGCTAATAATGAAGTCTCAAATGAGAATGTATCTAATTCTCTTGTTACCCCTGATAATAAGAAAGTAGCGTAAGGTGATTTTGTAATACCAGAATATTGACCAGTACATATTAATTGTAAATCTGTAAGTCCACTTACTTGATAAACAGGACCGTGGTTTTCACTAGCACTACTATTATCAAAAAGAGAAATTCCTCTTGAACGAATAGTTCCGACAACCATGTTGTTAAATTCTGAATACGCAGTACCAGTAAATGTGTATGAATTACCAACAATAGTTCCCGTAAATGTACTAGACGCTCCTGAAACTAAATTAGAAACAGTGTAATAGAATGAATAACCTGTATAATTACCTGTTAATGAGTCATTGTTTTCAAATTCAAAGTTAGCATAATACCAAGAATCGTTAGCACCTTCAGTTAATTCGTTCTGTGTGAAATTATTTTCACAACCATATGGACTATAATCTGTTGTATATGTTCCAACTAAAGTTTGGTAGTCAGCTTCAGGTATCGCACCATATATAACCGCAGTAGTTGCGGATGTTGATGGTATATCCATAATACCGTCTAAATAAGTATTAAAGTCATCTTGTAATGTTGATGTTGTGCCGTCTTGTAATCTATACTCAACATTTAAATTTGCATCAACTTCAAGAGGTAATGCTCCACTAATAAATGTAATTGTATTACCTGTTGAGCTTCCTGTAAAGCCAGCAGTAAATGCGACACCAACAGATGGGTTACCGATAGTTGTTGGGTCTACATTGGCTGTGACGTTAAGAGTCCATGATGGTCCTGCGTCATAACCCGATAAACCTAAAACTCTGGTAACAAACAATTGGTTAGATTGTTGTAAATATGATTTAGCAATATATGCCGCCTCATACTTTGGTATTTGAGTATTATAAAACTTAACGGGTTCTGTTCCCCCGAAATAAGCTTGGAACTCATCATAGTTAGTTATGAATACTGGTTCGAATGCTGGACCTTTTAAAGTTTCTCCAACAAGACCTAAAGTCGTTACACCCACACTTTGGGCTACGAATGATAAGTCGGTTTCAGATGTGTATACGCCTGGTGATACGAATACTTTTTGATTTGCTTGTGCTGTTGCCATTATTAAATTATTCTGTTACAGATTTATTTTATAGATAAATATTCATTATTATATGAAAAAACTTTACTTTTAGGTAAGTATTTATAAACGGTAGGAATTAATTCTGCCTTTTTTCTCACCATGAAAACAAAGAAAGAAATCAAGAACATAAAAATATCCCCTGAATCACATGATATACTGAAAAAGTACTGTGATAAACGTGGGATAAAGATTTATAAGTTTTTAGAAAATTTAATTATTGAAAAATGTAAAGAAAAGAAAGATATATACGGAGAAGATTAAACTAACCCACTATTAAAGGTTATTTTTGATTCCTGAGTGTTATCAATTTTTGTAACTTCAATCCTTAAAATGTCGTTAGTTGTAATTTGAATTACTGAAACATCACTACCATAATAATCATCATTGATGTAAACATCATAAGTATTAATATTGTCTGTACCCACTAAAGACATGTTTGCAGTAAAATCAATCATATCAACTAAAGTGGTATTACCTGAAACAAAAACAAATTCAGAAGGAAACTCGTTAGGATTTTTTGGATACCTGTCTATTTTTTGTCTTCTTGTTGTTGTTGTATCTAATTCAATTAATTGTGTTATTCTTTGAATTGCTGGCTTAACTTCAAACTCATTTTCATCAATTAGATATCCTAACATTGTAAAGTCATAATTCTGAACGTAGTATTTTCTTGATTCTATTGTCATTTGAGATTCGTCTGAAACGTTATCTAAAATAATTGGGACGTATTGACCTTTAATAAAAGTATAGGCTTGTCTTGATGCAAATGTTTGCATAACAATCTTATTTAATTGGTTAAGTTCTCTCATTCTATTACAAATGATTTTAACACTATATTTGATATCAACAGGAACAGGTTGTGGAATTGTATAAATGTCCATACCTTGCTCATTACCATTCCAAGTTGGAACAGATGCATAATAAAATTGTTTTCTATTTGGAATTGTATATTGAAGTGATGGGTTTGTACCATACTTAACTTCAGGAGTTCTAACAACTGTTATAAATGGTGGAGATGGATTATAATCTAAATCCACAAACTTCCAAGTTTCTAAATATTGTGACCAGTTTTGTGTTGTAATAATAATATCCAACATTGGAACAATTTTACCTGCAGTTACAACTTCAAGTTCTGTTTTAACAAAATCCAACATACCCCTATCCAAATCAGCATGTAATACTGACTTAGGTAAATAAGTTCCGTCTTCTTTAATATACTCTAAAAGTTGTTCTCTTCTTTCAGATAAAACTTTTCTTGGCACTAAAGGCAAAGTTGGTTTAACTATGGTTTTAGGTAATGGCATTATTTTATTTTACAACAAATAGTTTATTTTTTGAGTTTATCATATCAACTTCTTGTGCGTGATAAACAGGCTCTTCAGTATTCTTAAATACAAATGTGTCGTTTTTGTATGGATTATACGTTACAACTTTATCTGATGATGGTGTTGGTATTCCATCACAAGGATATTCACAATAGTCCAATAATTTTCCTATTACAAATGCGTGAACGTTTTTTGATTTTTCTGAACGAACTCTCTCTTTACCACCTTTTCTAACTCTAAATTCAACATCACCCAATTTAACATAGTCAGCATGCATAATTACTTTACTGTCGTATGTTACCGAAAAGGTGTGTTTGTGTAAATTATAATACACCATAACTTTTTTACCAACAAATAAAGAATCAAATTGTGACTCTGTTATAACAACATTCATTAAATTCCTCTAAATTCATTTTCACTTACATATGTTGCAACAACCGTTCTATAAAATGGTTTGTATCCTGCATATGTATGTTTATTGTCGGACCTTACATATCCGTCATCACTAACCGAATAATATCTAACTCGGTCTTCGGTTTCATAATAACCAAGGTAATCGCCCATGAATATTTCAACACCCAATTCATCAAGTTGTTTTTGATAAACGGAGAATTTCATATTACCTGGTTCTTGTTGTTCAACTTTAGAACTACCCAAAAATTTCTGAGCAGGTGCCATGACTTGAACAAGTCCCTTTAATTCAACAGGAACCAAAAATTGTATCCCGTCTTCCAAAACCTCACCATATACACTATCAGTCTTTGTTTTATATCGGTCAATACGATATAATACAACCGTGAAGTTCATATCACCTTCTAACCACTCTTGGCCCATATTGGTATCCAAGGCGTAGTCTTCTCCACCAAAGAACTTACCTAATCTTGTAATTGGAACTAATTTCTGCATATATTGATAAATACTCAAACTTCAACTATATTTAATACAAACTTTTATTAAAAAGAATGGAAATAAGTTTGGAGTCAAAAGCGATGACTATTCTTGAGGGTTATGAAGGTGGTAATAACTACCTTTTAGAATTGAAACGTAAATCTAAAATTAACAAAAAATTCTACCCGACAAGGAGTCAATCGGAATATATTATATCGTTCCACGATAAGCAACCAAAGGTTGCCAAGAAGTGGGTGATTCTTGACGCCTATTTTGCACAGAAGTTAGCAGACGATAAACTATACACCGAAATACCACAAAAAGTTTGGGTTGAGAAGCTATTGGCGGATAAAGAAAAGGCTTACCACATTTGGGGTAAAGTTTTTGATAGTGAAGAACTTCATGATTTTTGGTTACCAAAAGCTGCAATTATAAAAGATAACTCTGTTAAAGATGTTGTTATTGATTATTCAAAATACTCTCATCGTCCACCACTTGAACATCAAAAAGAAGCAATCCAAAAATTAGTTGAAAATAAAAAGTTTATCTTGGCTGATGATATGGGTCTTGGTAAAACAACCTCAACTATTATTGCCGCGTTAGAGTCAGGTTCCAAAAAAGTTTTAATCATTTGTCCAGCAACTTTAAAGATTAACTGGAAACGTGAAATTGAAAACTATTCGGATAAAACAATTTACATTGCTGAAAGTAAAAACTTTAATACTGAAGCGGATTATGTAATCATAAACTACGATATATTAAAAAATTTCCATGACCCCAAAAAGAAAAATGAATCTCAAGTTCTTGCTTCAAATTTTGATTTGGTTATTATTGACGAGGCACACTATATTAAAAATGTTACGGCTCAAAGAACAAAATTAATTAATGACATTGTTAAAAATATTGACCGACTTTGGTTATTATCAGGAACACCAATGACATCACGACCAATTGACTATTTCAACCTATTAAGTTTAATTGATTCACCTGTGGCAAAAAATTGGATGGCGTATGCCATCAGATATTGTCAAGGTTATCAGTTTAATGTTGGAGGGAGAAAAGTTTGGAACGTAACAGGAGCCTCAAACTTAGAAGAATTAAGAGACCGAACATTAGGATTAACATTAAGAAGATTAAAAGAAAATGTTCTTGACCTACCTGACAAAATTATCACACCTGTTTACTTGAGATTAAAATCAAAACAATACGAAGAAGTAATGGGTGAATACTACGATTGGTATGACAAAAACCCTGAAGAATCAAAATCACTTACGGTTCAATTCTCAAAATTAACAAAAGTTAGACAAATTATTGCTGATGAAAAAATTGCTCAAACAATTGAACTTGCTGAAAACATTTTAGAACAAGATAAGAAGGTTATTATATTCTGTAACTTTACCGATTCATTAAATAAAATTACCGAACACTTTGGAAAAGCGGCGGTTAAACTTGATGGTTCAATGTCAAAACCTGAAAGACAAAGAAGTGTTGATGAGTTTCAGGATAATCCAAAAGTTAAAGTATTTGTGGGTAATATTAAAGCGGCAGGTGTCGGTATCACATTAACCGCAGCTGAAGCTGTAATCATGAATGACCTATCATTTTTACCGTCAGACCACGCACAATCCGAAGACAGAGCATATCGTTACGGTCAAAAAAATAACGTATTAGTTTACTACCCAATATTTGAAAACACAATTGAAGGTGTCATTTACGATATCCTAAACAACAAAAAACAAGTCATCGCAACAGTAATGGGTGATGACCAACACCCCGCCGACGCCGCAGAAGAAATATTACAAAGAATTAATAATTTGCGAAATTAGTCAACTACGGATTATTTATATATAACGGATAATCCAAAATTATGAAAAAAACACAAGAGAAAATCCAACAACTAGAAAACCAAATACTTGAAAACCACGTTAACCAAGAAAAAGAGTTGTTGATTACCGAAATGAAAAAAATAGGAATAGAAAAATTACCTTACTCCTATACAGCCCTCAAACAGTTTATTGACCCAGAGACAATGAACTTTCATTATAACAAACATTATAAAGGGTATGTGGATAAACTAAACGACGCATTAGCTAAAAAGAAATACGGAGATTTAGATTTAGAAAAAATTATCAAGACCATAAGTCGTTTTGATAAGACAATAAGAAACAACGCAGGTGGGGCATTTAACCACGCACTGTTTTGGAACATGTTAACACCCGAACCAAAAAAATTGGATGGTGAACTTTATAAAAAGATAACCAAACAATGGGGTACCTTCACAAATTTCAAAAAAGAATTTGAGAAACAAGCCAAAGACCGTTTCGGTTCAGGTTGGGTGTGGTTAATTCTAACCTCAAATAACACTTTAAAAATTATGTCAACTCCAAACCAAGACAATCCATTAATGAATGTGATTGAAGGTGGGGGATTTCCTTTATTAGGTTTAGACCTGTGGGAACATGCCTATTATTTAAAATATAGAAACAAAAGAGATGAATACATCACGAACTTTTGGAAAGTAGTTAATTGGGATTTTGTTACCAAGATGTATGAAATGAAAGTTGAAACCAAATTAACCGAATCTATAAAAATGAAACAAGTTTTAAGTGAAGGTAAATCTGAAATGTGTTCTCAATCAGAGAATGAATTTTATAGAATGTTGTTTAATGTAAATTCAGATATTAAGTGGACTTATATGAACGGTATTAATAAAATCATGAAAGAAGTTTTTCCTGAAAATTATATTTTAAAACCTGAAAACGACCAATTACCTGGTGTTTATGACCTTGAAGGTCCTGGCAGGTCTGTTATTAATAAGTTAAACACAAACTACACGTCTTTTTGTATTTTATTAAAAGATTTAAACCAAGTCATTTCAAAAATCCCTAATAAAAAACCAATTAGTTTCATGGATAAAAAACCTATGGAACAAAAAAAAGAGGTTGAAAGATTTATTAAAGCGATTGACCACTTCAAATATAGAATCTTTGATAAGGATAGTGCAACCCTTCACAACTTATTAAGAACCTTAACTGATAAAAATAATGCTGGTTCAAAAAGAGAAGAAATTACGGCATCAATCCTTAAAAGACATTTTGGTAAAGATGTTAAAGTTGAAGTTGTTGGTGAATTAGGTAGTAAAAGAGACGCAATACAAGGTGTTGATTTAGAAATTACAAAAGATGGTGAAGTTTTAACTGGTCAAATTAAACCATTCAGACAAATGGTTATGGGTGAAGATGGAATTACTTTAGAAGGTACCGCAAGTGTTAAGATTTATAAAACCGACCTAATGATTTTTCAAAAAAGTAAGAATGTTTTAATATTTAATAAGAAACCTAAAATTGTTAGAGGTAATTTTGTTTTTCCTATTGATTCACTAATGTATAATATACAATAATAAACTAATTGATATTTATTAGATATGGCAGTTATTCCAGAACCAGAAAGGTCAAAAATTTATACAAGAGTTAAACACTTGTTGGGGGCACCAATTAGAAGTGTTGAGATTGAAGATGAAATGATGGATTCTTTAATGGAGCTTTCTATTCAAGATTATGAACAATACATTCTAAATTGGTTAATTGATAGCCAATGGGTTAACTTAGTTAACTTAAACATGACTGAAAAGTCTGTGGCAAACGCATTGATTACAAGAACAATGGATTTTGAACAACAATTCTCATATTCATATTCTAAAATTGTTGGTCTTCAGGCTGAAGGTCCTTGGGTGTTAAAGAAAGATTATATTATTCTTGAACAGAACAAACAAAACTACGAAATTCCTGCTGGTCGTGAAATTAACGAAGTATTGTGGTTCAGTAATCAACCTATTACCGCATTTGGTATGGGTGGTATTGGTGGATTTGGTGGGGCTGGACTTGGGGCTAATGAAGCGGGATTCGCTCAAATGGGATATCAAGGTTCTTATTATATGATGTCAGGGTTTGATTATCTGATAAGAATGCAAGAATCTAACATCTTAAATAGAATTCTTGGAGGTTCTTTAACTTACAGAATCACTGCATTACCTGACGGTAAAAAAGATTTACAACTTTATAATGCACCTGGTGCTCGTTTTAATTGGGGAAATTATAGTCAATATGTTGGTAAAGCTGTTTGGTATTGGTATTATGAAACAACACCTGATAGTAGAGCCGATTGTTTAAAAAACAATCCTGATGTAATTAAGATGCCAAACGATGTTCCATTAGAAGAAATGACTTGGACTGACTTAAACGTACCTGCACAACAATGGGTTAGAAGATGGTTTACCGCTTACGTTAAAGAAACATTAGGTAGAGTTAGAGGAAAATATAGCGGAAACTTAAAAGTTCCCGATTCAGAATTAACCATGGACTACACAAGTTTGTTGACCGAAGGTAAAGACGAAAAAACAAAATTAATAGAAGAACTTACAGGTGCTGAAGGTTGGTTAACAAGATTAAGACCTGAGAAAGTTATGGAACGAGAAGCTTTACTCGCAGAGAATTTAAACAAACAAATGAAGTTCAGAGCAATGCCTCGTCAAATATATGTAATTTAAAATTATGGCAATTATAAGAACAATCCCATCTACAAGATTAATCAACGGGGAAATATTAGAAACATCAGAAATTTCAATTGTATCTGAAAGAGAATACAGAACAAATGGTGAAGAGTGTATCATTATAAGAAACGTGGGAGAATCTACAGTTATTTTAGATTCTAAAACAACTGACCACGTTGTGGTAAAGGCAATGACAAGAATTATTATCAAACCTGACACAGGTAAGATTGATGAGGACTACGATGAAATCGTTGCCGACAAATACGCTTGTATTGAATTTAGATTCTGCACAGGTAATTGGTATATTTTATCTTCAGACGGTCTCAAGAATTCCTAATTTTTCTTTCCACCCTTCTTCCGCTAAGTCATACATATAATCAGGACTTATTCCTCGTTTTTCCCAATACAACATTTCAAGGTCTGTAATTGTTAATACATCTTCCAATTTATCTTGACCTGACTCATCAAATGGTTGTCCATTTATTAACTCACATTGTGCGGTTGTAAAAATACCTCTTTGTTCTGGGTCATTAACAATCAAAGCGTTTCTAACCTCGTCTTTAAAACAAACCAATAACGGCTCAATCCTTTTGTTAAATGTTGTTATTGCTCTTGGAACATTATAATCACCAGTTAAGTTAGGGTCGTTATCTAAAATATCTTTATCTAACATATAACAATTAATTTGGACACCATCACCTTTTTTCTGAACATCACCATGAGATGACTTAAGTCCGTTGTTTACGTACAAAATAACATCACCTAAACTCACATTCAAATTTGATTGAATAGCCAATTCCATATGTGCCATGCGACTCATACTATTACCTGATTTGGTTTTTTCAGTTAAACGTTTTTTATAATCTTCCATTGATAACTTAACTTTTGCTCTTTGAGCAATCTTACTTAATGGAATTTTTTTATCAAAAATAATTTGTAGGTATTCATAATAATATTCTACAAACGCTTTACCGTCTCCTTGAAGTAACATTTTAACTCCTTTATCCAAAAACGTCTCAATATATAGTGGAAGTTTTTTTGACTTAATACTATTACCCGTTAATTTGATTTTACCTTTAGCGTCCATAACAGCATAATTCTTACGAGCCAAGTTAATACATGAAGGCCAAACACCATCCGTATCTAAAGCCATCTCACCTCTCATGAAGATATCGTTATACTCGGCAACATCAGCTTCAGGACCATAGTATTCTTTACCTAACTTAACTTTCCAATTCAAACCACGACCAACATAAACTCTGTCTTTTGCGTCAGATGGTGTTGAAAAGTTCACACCGTCCGTATCCATTACCAACGGAACATAACCTTTTGTCATGAAGAATTTAATCATTTGACGAAGGTATTGTCTACCCGTACAAGTAATCTGTTCTCCCATATACATGTCACCCCAAGCATAAACCTGTGGGGCAGACAATGCTCCAAACATGGAGTTAATGAATATTTTAATCGGTAATTGTTTATTACCATATGATTCAGATTTTTTACGGTCAGTATCATAAAACTCTTCAGCAAGTTCTTTGTATCTGATACGAGTATCACGGAACCACTTTAACATTCCTTTCATTGCCCCTGTTACATCACAGTCAGGAAATACATCGTGTACGAGTTGAATAGAGGGGTATAGAGACGAGAAGTCAAGCTTAAGTACATCTTTAGAGTAACCAACCTTAAGTAGTCGTGAGAGACCTCCTACGAAGTCTGTCTTACCCTGTTTCGCGGGGATGGCAAGTCCATGTTTATAAGACCAAGCCAACATCAACATTTTCCATAATGTTGCAGTACCCATCGTTGAAACCCTTTCATATGTTGTTGGAATCATCGCAGCCAACAAGAATGAACCTTGATTGAACTCTTGGTCAACCTTTAGGGTTTCATCTAAGTCATCGTCAAGATACATCTCAACTAACTTATCACCACTAATTTTAGTATAAATGTCATTACGTTTTTCACAGATTTCATCAATCTTAGAATCTACACCAACTTTCTTATAGTTACCATTTTTAGTATTTAACCAAAAATCTTCTTTCTTTGTATAGAATGGTCCAATATCTAAGTGGTCAATGTAAACACGGTCAGGAGCTTCTGCGTTAATATATTGGGTAATGTATTTCAAACCCGCAGATTTAATACTTGAATTAATTGCCTGAGCTCTACGAACCGCATGGATAATATCAATTACGTTATAACCCCAAATTGAAGTTTGAGTAAATGTCTCAACCTCATTTGCAAGTTTTAACATACTATCTTTTCTTGTGAACGAATGTTGGGGGTGTAATGATTTACAAATCTTTTTAGGGTCAATTCCTAATATGTTACATCTTTCAAAAATCCAATGCCAGTCAAAGTTTGCTGAGTTATAACCACCAATAATACTTGGTTTTAATTCATTAATAACATTAAAGAATTCAATGATTGCATTCTTTTCTTCTGCCTCATCCACACACTCAATAACTCGGTGATATCCTTTATTTGTTTTAATTCCAATCATGAAGATACGACCGTCTTTTGGTTCAAGAGCAGTCGTCTCTAAGTCATATACAAGTCTGGTTACTTCTTGATAGTTTTCAAACCCTTTAAATAATCTTTTTTCTTTGGATATTAAATATTGTTCTACAGGAGGTAGAACCATTACTTTGTCTTTTGTTTTTTCACCCCATGGGTCACAACCACCTTCTCTGAAGAATTGGATAAGTTCTCTATATCCTTTAAGTGATTTAACCATAAAGGTCATACCATTTTCTAATCTTTCATTACCATGGGTTTCCAATTTGTCAATCATTATACCATGTTTGGTCATGGCTTCTTTTTGAGCTGCTTTAGAGTTACCGTAAAAGTTAATACCACGTAGGTCACCTACCCAAGCAAATGGGGTAAATGTATCCTTACGGATTTCTTTTCCTTTACCAGGAATCTCTTTAATTTTGTAAATGCAGTTTTCACGATAGTCGTATTCTATTGCGACTATAAATTCTTCAGGGTCATTCCCGTGTAAGAACGATTCAATTTCTTCGTTTGATATCATAATTTAAACAGTTGGTTTATTAGCTTTCACACCATCGTGAAATTTACCTTCTAATGCAAATATAAAATAAAAAACTTAGTAATCAAATTAACAACACGCAGTTTCTGAAATAAAACTTTCTTGGATATTAATATATAGTTCTTCTCTAATTGGAAGAATTAAATTACCTTCATCATTCCTAATTAAGAATTGACCTTGATATCTACCTGGTGTGTTTGTATCCCTTGCGGTGAATTGGAAATATACGTAATATTCTGGGGATGCTCCGACAGGTAATATTAAAGGTACAATACCGCATGGAGCTGAAACTATTTTAGGAATTCCCGTCTCCACATCTATCATTGTGAAAAAAATAGTAGAAACCGCCAAATCTTCCATTAGTTGTAGAAACCCTGCTCTACCATCTTTAACAACCTGCATTTTTAATACAGGAAGAGTCGCGTTTTGTTTTATGTAAAATTCCATAACAATAAATATATTGTTATGACTCTTTTCTTAAACTTCTTTCATAATGGTCAAATCTATCGTGTTCAGTTGGTGTCATAAGCAATAACCCAGGATATAATTCACCTTCTTTAACTAACTGATACATGTGACTCATCCATGTTTGTTCAAACGGGTGAGCCCATGTTGTATCTAAGAACATTTTTTGATTACCAGTTCTACTTACGATTTGAGGCCAATTGCAATAATAAACATCACCTGTTACATATGGTACACCTTGATATGTTCTAACTGAATCATATAGAGCTTTTGGTGCATTTGGGTCTAAACCTTGTTCAGGTAATCTATTTTTACCTGGCCAATATTTTTGTCTAACATTTTGGGGAACATTATACCAAGCCCATTGAGTTCCGTTATCCCCAAAAAACTCACTAAAATTAAGTTTAAGGAAATCAAAATTTTCTTTTTTAACAATTTGTAATGTCTTTGAATATAAGTTTGGAACATATCTATTAAATCCATTCCTACACACTTCTCCTTCGTTTGGATAAAAAAACATATCATCTTCAAAAAACAAATAAAAATCTAAATCAGTTTCATTTTGGAAATGTTCTGCAATCCATTGACGACCACCACAAATACCTAAATTATCTTTTTTAATGTGTTCAAAACCATACTCTTCACAAATTACCGAGTATTCCTCGGTAGTTGTTAAGTCACTTGAGTTATCTAATAAAAACTTTTTTGTTTTGTATATGTAATCTTTATCGTATGCAATCATAGAATCAATTAAGGTTCTAAATTGATTTGGACTATTAAATGTTATCACATATAAACCAACCTTATTTGTATCTAAATTGTTAACGACAGATATTTTACTTTCAGATTTAGGTTTTAAATCATCATTTTTTAAATCCTCAAAGAATTTACCAAATAATCCGTTTGACTCAATTTCAAAATAATTAATTAAATCCGAATGAGTATAACACATAATACTAAAAATTGATTCTTCGGTTCCCATATAACCTTCATCTAATGTGTTTTTTAAAAAATTATAATAGATTCCATTAATATCGCTAATAGTATGTTTTGGCCCACCAAAAAATCCACCTCTTGCAACTTTATTAACCTTTGCTCCCGCAATTGAGTTTAATTTGTTAAATTCAAATCCATGAATTTCATTTTCTGCCTCATAAGGAAAACACACAAAAGAAAATTTTGAAATATATTTAGATAAATTATCTAAAACCTTATCATGGGTAAAGTATCCTGGATGTACCGTATTTGTTAATCCAGCATCAATCCAAAACATCATTTCAGATTCAAACGGGTCCATAATTCTAGCGTCGTTTAATAAAAAAACTTTTGACATCACCAAAGGATTATACATTTCTAATCTTGCTTGAGTTGATTCAGATAACCATCCCGCAAGATTGAACCACTCAGGGTTGGTTCTTATTTCTTGAATCTTACCATATAATTCATTTTTAAACCATTCCTGACTTCTATTAACAAATAAAGTATTTTCACGACTTCTTCTTTCAAATACAAATGATTCTAATTCAGAATCACCAAAAATAATCATTGGATTATCAACTTTTAAAAGTTGTTCAAATTTATCTAAATAGTGTTGAAATGAGCGAGACCACCCTTGAGTGAGCCCATCTCGTTTAATATTCCAAAGTCCCGTTACTAATGTTATTCCCATAAATTATTGTATATGTGTTTTATAAAAAAATATTAAAATCGTCAAGAAAAGAAACGATTGTTTTAAATTGATTTTCAGGTAGACAATTATTATTAAACCACTTTTTTGATTCCTGAATCATATCATTATATTGGTTAGTCATACTAAATTCTAAAATTTCATTAACTTTATCATTAATAATTGTATCAACGTTTTCTTTGATTAAAATTTTATTAACCAAGTCTTCGTTTATGAATTCAACATAATGAATATCTTTTACAAGTGGCTCGTATGTTTTAGAATTAAGAGGTTGTCTCAAGTTTATTACCCCAAGACCAAATAATTCCAAATCTCTATAACAAATATTTGCAGCACCATTTAAACTTAGGCCAAATTTGTGTTTAGAAACTTCATCGTAATAGTCTTTCTTTTGTCTAAAGTGTTCGGGATTACCTTTTGTTCTAATATTAAAAAATGAATTATTTGATAATGAATTTAAAACATTTTCTCTAATACCGTGATTTAATCCATTAAAATAAATTCTATCATCTTTAAATGACGACTTTTCGGTTGAAAGTATGTATTCAATGTCTTTCCAATTTTCAACATAATATACCGAAGGTTGTACAATAATCTTGTCTTTATATTCCTCAATTATTGAATCCGTTAAATTAGAAACGCAAGAAAATTTAACAACATTAAAATTGTTGTTAACTGAATATTTTAATATTTCAGGAGCGTAATCATACCAACTATGAACAAAAAACTTATCTGTAGTTTGATTGTATATTACAAGGTTATACCAATTAAAAATACTACCAGTTTGGTTAGTATATTCTTTACCAAATTTTTTTGATAAATCTTGTAAAGAGATGTATTCAAATTGAATATTTGTTATTTCTGATAGTTGTTTGTGAAAATATTTATAAAATTCACTAACGTACCAATTGTTATACCCTTGTTCGTATGATATGATTAATTTATTCATTATTTTTCAGTTGCGTGTACCGTACCCGCTCTAGGTCCTGTTTTATATCCATTAGGTGTAAAAACCTTACTCCATATAGGATGTGAATATGAAATGTCTAAATCTTTAAACCCTGCAGTTAATGCTGAAACACCAATTTCAAACCCTTCCGCCCAAGTACCAAATGTATAATCCTTATTATTTAAGTAATCGTAAAACCATTTCCATTGTTCAACCATCTTATTTAATTTACCGTTATTATTATAGAAAATTATAAGATATTCGGATGGAAAAGAAGCTTCACCCCATTTATGGTTTTCACCTTCAACTACCTGATTAATATTCACATCTACCAAATCATAGTTAAATAATTTATGCCAAGCAAGTGTACATAAATCATAATCTAATGAATCTGTATGTGGATTTTTCTTACAAAATGTATTGTATCTTGATATTAAATTTTTAAACTTGAGACCTGTTCTTGGCGCAAAATAGTCATGACCATTTTCAAAACTTGTTTTAACAAAGTTTAAAACCTGCTCTTTATCCCACCAATCAAAAGAATTATCACAATCCGTAAAAATAATAATTGCATCGTCAATATCTTTTACGTGGTCTAAACACAAATATCTCATGTTAAAATTAAAATCACGGGCACCTTTGTTTGGTCCAATAGGTAATGAAACTTTTAAATCTTCGCGTTTAATTTCGTTATATTTGATTCTATCTGAATTACCATATTTTTCTTCAATTAAATGTCTACAGTCAGTAGTTATGTACATTTCAATATCAGTTAAAGATAAAACATCTTCAATCATTCGTAGTGTGTAATCTTTAGTGTAATTTTCACCAAAGCTTAAAGTTGTTATTATTATTTTCATATTACAATATTTGTTAGTTTAACTTTTTTTATGTTTATAGGATACCAATTAAATAGACTTGTATAACTCATATCTCCACAATAGTATATGTTTTTACATTTACTTAATATCATTAATTCTCCAACAACATACAATGCTTCATCAATAGTTTGTCCAAACCTAACAAATCCAGTTGATATGTGATTTGGGTTATGGTTCTCTAAATTACGATACATTTTAATGTCTAAATTAGTTTCTGAAAATATTTTTTTCACAAAACTAGAATTTGAACATATAAAATATTTTTTGTTTGGATTTAAAGTTTCAACTAAACTATTTTTAAAATTCAAAATTTTTTCAGAATTCAGCGGGGGTAACGAGCGATAATATATAGATTCAAAATCCCCTTCAAAATTATCGGAAATAAATTTATTAACATTATTTACAATATTTTTATTAAATACGTCAAAATCTTTTGCTCTGTCGTCATTATCGTTAAATGTAAAATCAATAAATGGTATGTTTAAATTTTTAACCTCATCATAGTTATTTGTTGGTACATACACATCAAAAATGCCGTTAATGTCATTGAATAGGTCATTATTTCTACCTGAATACAATCTTTTATATTCAATATCGCCATATGTTGAAAGTCCATTTATGGACACAAATAAATTATCTTTATTTAAAATTTTAAATTCGTCAAAAAACTCAGTGAAAAAATTAATATTTAATACTTCCTCTAAAGTTTTAACATTGTATTTGTCATTTATGAGTAAAATGAATTGAAAATTTGGGTATTGATTTTTTAAAAAATCGACACAATTAACGATATCAAACACACTTAAAAATGTGTCTCCCCATCCATTTTCAAAACTGAATTTAAATAAGATTTTATTATTCATTAATTAGTTTTTTTCTTGAACGCACAGTAATAGTAATAGTGAGTACCCATATCAATTGGAATTTTTAATTCTTTACCATTAAGATTAATCATTTCTAACATTGGATAATGTTCTGACATAATGGAGTCATCCAAGTCTGGTTGTAAGTGAATTTCATATTTATTACCAAAAACTTCATCTTGAGGTAAGTAATATGGAACAACAACGATTAGTTCTCTACACTTGTCTTTTAATTTATTTAAAAGATTTTTAGCGTCTTCCCTTGATAAGTGTTCAAGAATATCCCCCATAATAATAATGTCGTAATATTCAAATTCAAAATCTAATATATTAACGTTGAATACGTTATTGTACATTTCGGTTAATTTGTATTCTTTAATGTAAGGTTCCCAAACCTCAACAGCGTCAAATTTTTTGAAGTAATCACCTAATAGTTTAATATAGAATCCGTGACCACAACCAATGTCTAATATAGAACATGTTGGTTCAAAGTTTTCGGTTAAGTATTGTTTGACATCTGGACCTAAATAGCCCCAATTTCCTGGCATCATAGTTTTAATTTATAAATTTTTTTAGTTTATTTTTTATATTTTCGTTTGAATTTAATATGTTATTAAGAATATCTTTAGAATTAACATTAGCATCTAAAAATTTACCATGTCTAACAATTTCAATATAATCAATTAATAAAAAATCTGTAGATAATGGTTTTTCATCAACGTGGTAACTGATTGGTGGGTAATGATAACAAAAATTATTAAATTCATAATCAAAAAAGTTTTCTTTGTTTTCGTAAAAAGAAAAATTAAAAAACTCACTTAATTGTCTATTTTCACCTTTCTTGTTTAAGATATTGGTATTATCTAATTGATGTAAAGTAAGCGATGGGTTGTTGGTTAATAATTCTATTAAAGAAGATTTTTTCCAAACACATGGTTGTACTGAATACATATGTCTTGCGGTCACATCAAATTTATAAAAACATCCATCAGGAAACCCATATTCCGATAATGTTATGTTTGGTTTTTCCCAATTAACCACAAAATTTTCAATGTGTTTTTGTGTACCCAATGCCAAATAATCACCATTAATTTTATCTAAAATATTAATAATATTATCAAATCTATTTTTATTTATTGGTGATTTAATTAAATAATCATCACACAAGAATAATATATAATCTTCAGGTATTTGATTTAATGCGAATAATAAACTATCTCTAAAATGTGAACCATCACCTGAAAAATTAACATTTGAATCAATATAATTTACCCCCTCAAATTTTTCATGTTGAGGTATTTTATTTGAAACAATATTAATTATCTTGTTTAAATGTTTTGTGTTCTCTATTGTATATGGTAGTGTTAGATACAATAAGTTGAAATAGTTTTCATTGGTGAAAACTACAAATGATATGTCTTTCATATTTATTTTTTATTTTCTAAATAAAAGTTTAAGTCTTCTGGAGTACCTAAACCCCACATATTATTAACTTCGTAAACTCTTATTTTTTTATTGTCTTCTACCGCTTGATTGAAAACAGGGCATACATAAAATTCATTATTGACTCTAACATTTTTTTGAATCATTTGTTCGGCATATTTTACAAAATCTAAACCATGTTTCCAATAATAAAAACCAACTGTTGCGTTATCTGAAATTGGATTTTTTTCAGCAACTTCACTAACGTATCCATTGTCATCTACTTTTGCAAAAGACCATTTAGGGTGAGTCGCTTTAAAAGTTACAATACCACCATCCGCATCAGTCTCATTCATTTTATACATAAATTCATTTGAATCCCATTCAACAAACTGGTCTGAGTTTGCAAAAAACAAAGGTGAGTTATTGTTAATGTATTCTTTAGCCAATAATGCGGTACACGCAGCACCTTCTGTAATACCATCAACCTCAACAATTTTACAATTTGGGGTTATTAAATTTAAGAGTGTATCTAAATTATATTTTTCACGATGTGATTTTTGAACAACATAAATGTAATTTGCATTTATGTTTAGATTATCAACAACCACTTGAATCATTGGTTTATTATGAACTTCAATAAGAGGTTTTGGAAATGTGTAACCAGCTTGTTGAAATCTTGAACCCGCACCCGCCATTGGGATTAGTACATTTAAATTATTATCTTCCCATTTTGGTGTCATAATATTGTGTCCTGATTTTATTTCTAATATTTTTTTTGTTATGTTAATGTAAGTAACTTCAATTGGTGATTTTACTCTAAAAACATGTGACTTACTTCTTGATGCCGCTAATAAACCGTAAGGAGAGTCCTCAATAATTAATGTTTCTTCAGGTAAACACCCTACCATAGATATTGCTTTCCAATAAATTTCAGGATGTGGCTTTGAATTTTTTACATCTTCATTAGAAAGTATTAAATCAAAAAACTCAATAATACCCAGCTTACTCAAAACGGTTAAAACAGTTTTTCTAATACTATTAGAACATACTGCTAATTTATACCCTTCATTAACCAACATAGTCATTGTTGTTACCAAATCGGGGTTGTATTTTAAATTTCTTAATGATTGTAATGTATAGGTTTGTTTATTGTCCCAAATCTCTTTAAATTTTTCTTTAGGTAAACCTTTTCGTTCATGTAACATATCTAATTTTTGATTGGTTTTTAAACCATCATAAATTGATAAATGTTCATCCCAAGTGATAGAATAATCCCTTAACGCTTTATTTAAAGATTCGTAATGAATTTCTTTGGCATCAACCAATACACCATCTAAATCAAATATTATTGTTTTAATCATCATATCTTTTTATAAAGTCTGAGCAAACACCCAAACATTTTGAAATGTCGTCATTATGTATTTCGGGCATAACTGCAATACTTCCAGTTATCGGTTGTTTACCAGGATACACCCACATATAATTTTTAGATGTTAATGTTAGTGTATCTTGTTCGTGCCAAAAATAATTTAATGAGGTACTTCTAATCCAATTTAAAGATTCAACATTTTTACAATGAACCCATAATTTATCAATTCGTTCACCTAACCACTCATCACTAACTTCATATTGTGGCTCATCGTGCCCCAAATAAACTCTACCATTAACCCACCATAAGTCAACTTCAACATCATATCCTTCAGCAATCGCTTCCATAATATAATATGGTGAGTTTTCTCTGACCTCATTAGGACCGTTTAAATTTCCCCTATGTGAAATTAATATCATTAACTCACGGTATTATGTGTTAATTGACCCGTGATTCTATCACACCATCCTTTTGATTCTGAGTGAGGCCAAACAACCCAATGTGTTGGTAATTCGTCAGTTTGAAATTCTCTCCATACTTTACAATATTTGTCAGGGTCTCTCATAAAACCTGCAATTTCGTTTTTATCGGCATCTTTACGGAATAAAGTTTTGTCGTCTTTACCGTGGAATGCAACAACCCAAAAATCGTAATCAGTTTCAGTTACTTGAGAATATCCAATATCAATACAATGTTTGAACATCATACAGAAACTATCTTTCCACTCTTGTTCTGTTTCAAAAGTATATGGGTTTGGTGGATAATTTTTATCTAAAGTATATTTGTCAATCGCTCTTTTTGAAAAAAGAATACCCGCATATTTTTCATACTCAGTTAAAGTTCTAACAGGACCAAAACCATAAGGACCATCATGACCTTCTTGAGTTTCACCATCCATACCAAACAATTTTCTATTTGTTAAATGTGAGTGACTATTCTTTTGTCCCCAAGTTTTGTCATCATCCCATTGTTTTGTTCTACCCTTACGAGTGTATTCATGGTAAACAACAGGAATGTGTGTATGGAATAAATCATAACCCCAAGTGTAAGCTCTTGCTGCGATTGAAATCTCTTCTCCGTGGAAATAATATTCAGGGTTGTGTTGAACTTCAGTTGAAAATTGTCCTAATGTAAAACAGAAGTGAGCCGAGTAGAATCTTGCGGTTACAGGTTTTTTTAATTCTTTCCAACCTGGAATTGTTTCAGGTAAGAAGAATACTGCACCTTCAGGGATAAAACGGTCAAACGCCATTCTCCAAGCCTCTTGTGCTCTTCCTGCTGGTTCATTTTCGGGGTCAAAAGAAGGAACGTAACCCGTAAGTAAAGGTTTCTTATACCCGTCCTTCTGTAACCCCTTTATCATTTTGATAAGGATATCATCCCAATCCTTAACAAATCTCATGTGAGAATCAATTTGTAGTGTATATGTTTCACCTTTATAAAGTTGTTGAACTTGGTGTCTTGCCCAACATACACCTTTAGCGTCTTGATAAGGAATATCTAAAATTCTAAATCTTTTGTCATCTTTGTATTCATCTAAATTATCAAACCCGTCTTCAGGACTATATTGTCTTGCAATACCAATAACTATGTTATTTGGTTTTTTGGCATTTGCCAACATGTCTTTAATTGTTGGAACCAGTTGTGGGTCTCTGTAAGATGCTATTTGAACGAATATTTTCATATATAATATATTTTATATATAAAAATAAAAAACCCTCCACGAAGGTGAAGGGTTTTCTAAAATATATTTGTAGTAAATTTTTAAATACATCCATTAGGGTCAGTTGCGGTGACTTCACCAGAACCTCCCGTAATTTGCCACCATGCGGTTCCATTAGAATAATAACCATTTGGTGCTGTAATTGTTAGGATATTATTGGTATATAAAATTTCACCAAGGTTTGGTTGTGGTCTGTCAACATACGCTCCGTAAATTGTTTGAGGTGTTGCTAAACAAGCATCATTTGCTGTTGAGCCTGTACCTAAACTATAGGTTGCAAAGAACGATTGAGTCGGTGTTGGTGTTGTTGTTGGTGTACTTGTTTGTGTTGGTGTATTTGTTTGTGTTGGTGTCGGTGTTTGAGTTGTTGTTGGTGTTTGTGTTGGTGTAGGAACTACAGAACATAAACTAAATCCACCTGTTTCAGTACCACCAGATGTTAATTGAACAACTTGTCCACCAAAGCTATAGAATCCTAACATACTACCTGAAACAGTACCATTTGAATTATTATAGAATTGATTGTTTTGGTCAAACGTTGAAATTTCCGCATAAATAGTTCCTGAACCACCTACACCATTACATGCATTATTAGCAGTTGAACCTGACGCTACAAAAAACGAATCATAGGCATTTGTTGGAGTAATAGTTGGTGTTGGAGTATTAGTTGGAGTTTGACTATTTGTTGGGGTCTGAGTTTGAGTTGGGGTCTGAGTTTGAGTTGGGGTCTGAGTTTGAGTTGGTGTTTGAGTTGGTGTCGGAGTAACCGTATTTGTCGGAGTAACCGTATTTGTCGGAGTAACCGTATTTGTCGGTGTTATACTTGGTGTTGGAGTTACACTTGAGGTTGGTGTTGGAGTTTGAGTTGGAGTTCTTGTTGGTGTTGGAGTTAACGGATATACTCCGTTATTAACCAAAATAATGCTCGCCTCAAAAATTTGAGCAGCATCATAGGTTCCGTCAATTAACCAAATATTTTTAGTTTGATTTGGGTCAAGATTTACTTGATATTCCCACATAGAGTCATCGCATCTTCTATAGTTGAAGTTCACTGCGGTTGTACCCGTATTTGTTAAAGTATATTTGCTACATGCCATCTTAATTTCTATTTAAATATAAATACTACAATATTGTTTATTATTATCTATAAATTTTAAATTATTTTTATTAACAACCATTTATATATGTCGCAGAACCATTACCACTAACTATTTCATATGTTGAAACACATGATGTTTCACTATCAAAAGGTTGTAAAGATATAAGATAATCAAATCCACCACAATCTTTACCCACAAAAACTGTATTGTCAACGCCAGTTCCACCAAAGAATGTATATCGTTTACAGAAAGGATTTGTTGGTGTTGGAGTTAAAGTTGGTGTTGGAGTGTTAGTTGGTGTTTCACTGTTAGTTGGCGTTAATGTTGGAGTGTTAGTTGGCGTTTCAGTATTTGTTGGAGTATTAGTTGGTGTTTCAGTATTTGTTGGTGTCGGTGTAGGTGTTTTACTGCTAGTTGGTGTTTGAGTAGGCGTTTCAGTTGGTGTTTGAGTAGGCGTTAGAGTTGGTGTTTGAGTAGGCGTTGGAGTTGGAGATGGTAAATTACTACATAAACCAAATCCACCTGTTTCAGTACCACCTGAAGTTAATTGAACAACATCTCCACCATAACTATAGAAACCTGACATATTAATAGACACAGTACCATTTGGATTATTATAAAATTGACTGTTTTGTTCAAACACACTATCCGCAGCATATAATGTTACCGCGACACCACTAACACAAGCTTCGTTTGGTGTTACTCCTGAAAACGCCGCAAAATTATTAAATGATGTTTGGGTTATTGTTGGTGTTATAGTTGGCGTTGGAGTATTTGTTGAAGTTATGGTTGGTGTTTGAGTTATTGTTGGAGTTATAGTTGGTGTTGGCGTATTGGTTGGAGTTTGGGTTAATGTTGGAGTATTAGTTGGAGTTTGGGTTAATGTTGGAGTAGGAGTATTTGTTGGAGTTGAAGTAACTGTTGGTGTAATACCTGTTGGGGTTGTTGTGGGTGTAGGTGTGGGTGTTGGTCCTGGTACATTAACAATGTAGTTGTATCCATAAGTTGGAACATAACAATCGTAGTTACCATAATAGTAACTTGATATATAATTAAATGGGAATACTTGTGCCCCCAAATCAATCGTACCTCCCGTGTCTGGGAAATACGTAACATTTGTGGTCTGACCACTTAAATTATTACTTAAAATTCTTACTCCAATTGACATATCAATAAATACTTAATTATTTTAAATTAACACACTCCAGCATTAATTACTAACGTTCCGCTTATTTGAATAAATCTATTACCATTTGAAATTGTAAAATTAGCGTTTACAGGTGGTATTGATAATGTTGAATTACCAAATACATTATCACCAGGAACTAAAAGATTATATGGTTTTGTTGTATAGATTGTTACGTTAGCAGGATTTGCAAACATACCCGCAGCTTCACAAGCATTTTGATAATATCCACCTGACCATAAATTATACATATAAATAACAGTTGGCGTTGCACTTGGGGTTGGCGTTTGGGTTGGTGTAACAGGTGTTGGTGTAGGTGTTGGAGTTACAGAAGTTTGTGTTGGGGTTGGAGTTAATGTTGGTGTTGGAGTATTTGACGGACATAAACCAATAAAGACCACATCAAGCGGTGCGCCATATTCTTCAACAGAAATGTCTTTAGCACAAAAATAACTTGTCTGAAGTGGGTCAACAGGGTTAACACCAATTATATCAGTACAACCAGTCCAACTATAATATCCTTCTTGGACATTATTATAATTTGTTATTCTAAAATAATTACAATCTGTTATGTTCATATTTTATAGTGTTTCATAATACAAATCATTTGCGGGTATACTAATGTACGACAAATCATTATCAGGTATTGTTATATAATACAAATCGTTTGATGGTATAACAATTCTACAATTAAGACAATCAGGGTTTAATAAATTGTAAGTGTTTTTTAATATTTTAAAATTATGTTTAATCTGAGCGGCGTTTAATGGTTCGGTATACATTCTAAACGCACTAATATCACCAATCATACTACCACCAAACAATTCTTCTAATCTAATTTGAGTAGTTAACCCTGAATAAATTGTATTGTCTAAATCATAAGTTGTTAAACATTCAGGGTCTTGTTGATATTGTAATCCACTTAAATCAACTGGACATCCACCTGAGAATGTTAAGTTATCGTGAAGACCTTGAGTACCACCACCAATTGAAATGTTATATCCAACACCAATTTGTTTTTCTTTTGGAGTATTCAATAATCTTGGAATGATTTCTTCAAAGTTTTCAACAACCATGAATAACTTTCCATTCACATAAAACTTAAGTGTTCCTAATCTATATTTTTGTTCTTCGGTCCACATATCTGTGAATGTCACAACTTCAGTTGAAGGTGGGTCATAAGGAGTTTCCCTCGTAATGGGAGGTTCAATTAAACTAACACTTCGACCTTCAATTGTTGCAAAATATACATCTTTAACAAGCAGACCTAATCCACCTTTATCATATAGGTCGCAAGTATCTAACCATTCATATCTTTGGAATACGGCATCAATTTGAACCCAATGTTCTACATTTGGATAAGTTGTACCAGAACAATCATCAAAGATACCTCTTGTTGAACACCATTCAGTTACCGAAGTACCTGTAACATAAGTTATACCTGTTAAACAAGTTCCAGTACTTTCACATCCGCCAGTTATTCTATATGTCTTAACACATAATCTTGGACTACCCGTATCACCACTTAATCTTAATGATAGAGCGTTTGAAACTTCATCATACAATGGGTCTTTTTCAGGGTATTGTGCCTTGGTTGTACAATCACACGCACATCCACAAGTACATGTTGTTATTGTTCCTCCTGATGGTTGGTAGATTTGAAGACATTCTGAAGATGTGTTGGCACTACTTGCACAACCACAAGTGTGCATACAAGTTAAACCTGATGTAACTCTTGTATAACCAGTATCTTGAATTGGACTACCATCCGCATAATGGTAAAATTTGTTTTCGGCTCTTGCCCCCATATAAAAGAATGTTCCTTTATTATTAGGGTACCTTGCATTTAGACCAACTGAAGTATCACCAGTCCATCTGTATTTTAACATGAATTCAGTTGTCCAACCTAAACTAACTCTTTCAGGGAAAACTTGATAATCATATCCTGCAATCTTATAAAATCCTTGGTAAAACCCACCTTGTAGGTTTGCAACATATCCAATATCGCCACCAACATTTGTGTATGACAAATCATAAGTGTATGAGTTATCATTCCATAATCTATTTTGAGTTGTAGTAAAACCTGTGATAGGGTGAAGCTTCATTCTCCTATCATACTTGTATCTACTAAACTTATCTGTAATATTTGTGTATAACCCTGTGGTTATTTCTATGGTTTCTCCCGACATGTTTTGAACAAGTCCGTTATCAATACCTGTCAGACCAACATCACATAAGTTAGTAACTATAGGACAAAAATTTGGGTCAGTATCAGTTGGGTTCCAATAATTTTCCGATACAATAGTATCCGCACTAAAAACACAAGGTGAAACTTGACATAATGTGGTACCACTACTATTAAAATCAAATTTAAATGGCATTCTATTTCCATCGTTTTCACCTATTAACAGTGGTGAAAAGATTACCTCTTGGTCATAATCCTTTTCATCTGAAGCCAAACATAAGTCAGTCACTTCATTTAAAGGTTTTAGACCAAATCTTCTAAAATTATATTGATTAATGTTTTGATATGCCATATTACAATGATAAATACCTTGTGAGCTAGTATTTATATTATAAAAATAAGAGATGATTACAACAGATACAGAATTTTATTCATCACCATACTATTTTCTTTTAAGAGATAAGGGTGATAAATACTCATTATATTTCTCTGTAGAGGGAAATTTGACAGAAGCTCGTGAAAAAGATGAGGTAATTCACTTTGAAAAAAGTAAGGGTACAAAAGTTAAAAACCATCTTAAGAAAGTTGCCAAAGAGAAAAAAATTAAAACAACTAAAGGTCTTAAGAAGGATTTGGAAGAATTAGTCAATTTAGATGGAGCATTATCCAACTCTAAAATTCCAATTCTTGACCCAAAACTTCACCCAAAGAAAACCATGGACCAAACTGTTGCGGCGGCAAGAATTACAAATGACCCTATTTCTCGTGGTTATAGAACATACTATGGTGAGTCAGTTGAAGAAGTAAGTGAGATTGATATGTCTGGAGCTTTTGGTTATGAAGAGACTGAAGATATGGACGGAGCTGAAACTTACAAATATTTAGTTAAAAAGATGGGAATGGAACCTGACGAGGCAAAAGAAAGAACAAAACAAAAAGGTCAAGACCCAACAGGCAATAAAGATAAAAAATCAAAATACTATAAAGATAAAAACTTTGTAACAAGAGCAACTCTATCTGAAATTCAAAAACAAAAGATGATTAAAGTTGTAGAAGATATTTTAATGAATAAAAAAAATTCAGATAATTCTGAAGTTGGTAAAAAAGAAATGGGTAAAAGCATTGATGAATTACCATTATTAATTAGAAAAAATTTAAAGTCTCTTTTAAATCATGTTGAAAAAAATGGTTATTCAAAAGAAGATTTAATTAAACTCATAAAAAAAGGTGAATAAAGGTTTATACGATAACGAAATAGAATTCCCGTCCGATAAAAGGGAACATATGAAAAAATGTTTTCATATGGTTAAAAATGCGGATGAGAATACTGAAGGTTATAATAGAAACAAAGAATTACAATCTCAAAAATTCATCACATATAAACAATTAAAAAGAATTAAAAACTTTTTTGATTCGTTTATAGGAAACCAAAAAGAACCGTCATTTATTTTAAATGGTGGTGTTGAAATTAAAAATTGGGTTAACGATGAATTAAGAAAAATGAGGGATTATGTTAAAAATACCAAAACAAATAAAATGAATGCGGGTATGATGAACCAATTTATTGACCCTCACGAAAAAAAAGATTTTACAAATGTAAGAACATCTCAAGAACATTCAAAAACAGTGGATAAGTATAATCCATCGGTTAATGAAAGTGTTAAGAGAATAAACGAACTAATATCAAAAATATAAAACTATGCCTACTCAAATTAATGTAGACTTATCTCAAAACGTACCAAACACACTTACTGCGGTTGCAGACCAAGAAAGAACTAAATTAATCCCAAAGAACGATTATAATAAAATCGGCAACGAATATTCCGTAGTTAATAAAGATGCCGTTGCGGATGGAGACTCTTTAGGTAGAGGAACTGGTTCATTCTTAGATGTCTATAACGCGGCTGCAGGAACAATTGAAGACGTTGTTGAAAGAAAAAGTGAAATAAAAATTAATAAATTTAACTCGTCAAAAGTATATCCTAATTTCTAATGAAACTTCAAGGAGCATTAAAAGGTTTAATTTGTGAAATCGCTTCTTTAGATAGTATTATTGATGCTATTAAAGGAAGAAAGGTTGTTATTATTTACTATGATGGTGATGAACCAGGTGGTAGAGGTATACGTCAAATTGAACCTGTGTGCTTAGGAGTTAGTAAGGCAGGTAATAAAGTTTTAAGGGCGTGGGATAGTGAAGGAGCGTCACATACAGGGTATAAAGGTGAACAACCATTACCTGGATGGAGACTTTTTAGATTAGATAAAATACTATCAAACAAACCTACAGGTGAGGTTTACAATGAACCTAAACCAGGTTATAATTTTAACGGTGATAAAAGTATGGTCAGTGTTATAATAAATGCTAAGTTTGATAATAACCCTCAAACACCACCAACTCAAACACCACCAACTCAACCTCAAACACCTGAAGAAGAAAATATAACATAATATGAGCAATTTAATGGAAAAATTAGCTTTATCAAAAGCAATTATGGATAAAGCGGACGGAATTAAAAATAGTAATTCTATGAATGGAGGATTACCTCCAACATCATTACAACAAATGAATTCTCCAGAATCATTTAATATGCCAACGGCAAAATACAATATTCCTGCAGAATTTTTACAGGAATCAGAACAAACACAACAACCTTACCTTTCAAATATACCAAGAGAAAACACCAAGCCAGTTGGAGTTCCAACGGTAGACGCTATTAAAAACTCTAAATTACCTGATGAGATTAAAAGATTGATGATGGAACACCCAATTGGACAACCTCAACAACAGCCAACCACAATATCTAACGATGTAATTGAAAGGGCAACAAGATTAATGAATGTAAATAAAGAAGGATACATTCCAGAATCTGCAAAACCAAAACAATCACCAGTTGCAACACCACAACAATCTAACGGTATTGACTATAAATTAATCAAAAAAATGATTAATGAGGCAGTTAACGATGCATTATATGAAAATGGTTTAATAACCGAAAGTTCTGAAAAATCAAACGAAGTTTTTAGTTTCAAAGTTGGCAAACACATCTTTGAGGGTAAAGTCACCAAAATTAAAAAATTATCCTAACCGCTTTATTTATTAGTCGTGAATTACTATATTTTTAAAAAATATATTAATTTATTATGTCAAAAATCAAAGTATTAGTAGTCCCCTCTGATAGAACTGGTGTGGGTAAATTTAGGTCTGTCGACCCTCACGTCTTTTTACAAAATCTTTACGGTGACGATTTCCACGTAGATATTATCTATGAACCATCATATGATGATATGAACTTTTGGAAAGAATATCAAATAGTTGCATTCCATAGAAGTATTGGTTCTGATTTTGAAAGAGCTCACGATTTAATCCAAAAATTAAATGAAATGGGTGTTATCACAATTTGTGATATTGACGATTATTGGATGCCAGGTAAAGAACACCCAATCCATGATATTATTAGAGTTAACAAGATTAACGAAAAAATTATGGCAAACCTTAAGGTTTCCAAATATGTTACAACTACAACAACAATATTTGCAGATGAAATTAAAAAGTTAAACAAAAATGTTATTGTATTTCCTAACGCAATTAATCCTAATGAACCACAATTTAAAGAACCAACACCTGAATCAGACCGATTAAGAGTTGGATGGTTAGGCGGTTCTTCTCACTTACATGACCTACAATTATTAGATTTTGGAAGATTGGGTCAACATAACGATAAATTACAGTTTGTACTATGTGGTTTTGACACAAGAGGTTCTGTTACCGAAATTAATCAACAAACAGGTGAGCATAAGAAAAGAAACATTCTACCACATGAAACTGTTTGGGCTCAATACGAAAAAATATTTACAAAAAACTTAACAACTGTTTCTGAAGATTATAAAAAATTCTTATTAAATTACACTCAAGAGTCATATCCAAATGAAATGAATGAACCTTATTTAAGAGTGTGGACAAAACCTGTTACATCTTATGCTAAGAATTATTCAAAATTTGATGTATCTTTGGCACCAATTAAAGACACTATGTTTAATAGAGTAAAATCTCAATTAAAAGTGATTGAAGCTGGTTTCTATAAAAAAGCTGTCATTGCATCAAACATTGGTCCTTACACTATTGATTTAAAACATTGTTTAAAAAATGGTGAGTTTGTTGATGGAAACGCCATGTTAGTAGAAGAAAGAAGAAATCACTCTGATTGGTCTAAATACATTGAAAAATTGGTTAAAAATCCAAACATGGCAAAAGATATGGGTGAAAGATTGTACGAAACCGTTAAAGACAAATATGATTTAAATAACGTAACAAAAGATAGAGCAGAATTTTATAAATCAATAATCAAATGATAAACATACCAATTACTAAATTATTATTCTTAGACATTGAAACTGTAGGTATTCAACCTGATTGGAAGTCTCTTGAGGAAAACAGACCTGAATTAGCATTCCAATTTCAAAACTACCATGATTGGTTTCAAAAAAGATTTCCTGAAGATGCAGACAAACCTGTTGGTGATATGTTTGTTAATAGAGCAGCGTTAGTTCCTGAATTCGCAAGAATTGTATGTGTTAGCGTTGCGTTTGTAACAGATAAAGGTGATATTAAGATGCAATCATTCAGTGACCCTGATGAAAAAAAACTATTACAAGAAGTTCAAAAACTTCTATATAGAGTTGGTGAACTTGGGTTTTATTTATGTGGTCACAACGTAAAAGGATTTGACATCCCAATGATGGCAAAAAGAATGATTATGAATGGTGTTATGCCACCTAAGATTTTACCAGGTCATGATACAAAACCATGGGAAATTAAAGCATTAGACACCAAAGAAGTGTGGCAATACGGTGGTTATGGTTCAATTGCTTCATTAGAACTTATGTGTGTTTGTTTAGGTGTTGAGTCATCTAAAACAATGGAGATTACAGGTAATAAAGTTCACGAAGCCTTTTGGATAAAAAAAGATATTGATGGTATTGTAAAATATTGTGAAAAAGACGTTGAAGTCTTAATTGATGTAATTAAAAAATTAAACGAATTAAAATAATGGATTTAAAACAACTTGGTCATTTTGACCCAAAAATTAGAGAAGAGATTGAAAAACAATTTAAAAAAATTCAATCTGAAATGGGTATTGAACCCGATGATGACTATCAAAAAGAAATAGAAGAAATGTTAGGACTTTCATTTCATGAAATGGAAACCGAAATTAACAATATCGCTAAATTAAGAACAATTAAAGTTGAGTTAACTCATGAAAATGCGGTTCTTCCAAAATACGCATATCCTTCTGATTCAGGATTTGATTTACATGCAACTGAAGAAGTTATTATTGGTCCATTTGGTAGAGCGTTAGTCCCAACAGGATTAAAAGTTTCTTTTGAAGAAGGATATGAAATACAAGTTAGACCTAAAAGTGGGTTGGCGATTAAACAAGGATTAACAGTTCTTAATACACCAGGGACTGTAGACCAAGGATATACAGGTGAAATACAAGTTATTGTATTTAACACCAACAACACAACAGTAACAATCCCAAAAGGGATGAAAGTAGGTCAAGGTGTTTTGTGTCCTGTAGTTCAAGGTAAATTTGTTATGATTGAAACTGTTGAAAAGGTTGAAGATAAGGATAGAGGAAATAACGGTTTTGGGAGTACAGGAATATAATGGAAAACAATATTAGTCCTAAATTATCCGATGGTGTCAAAAATTATTTAATTGACATAGATGGTACAATTACCGACGACATTCCAAACGAAGAACCTTGGAGAATGGAAACATCAGAACCATATGACGGTTCGGCTGAGATGATTAATACTTGGTATAATGATGGTCATATTGTGACTTTCTTTACATCAAGAACTGATGAACATGAAATAGTAACTAAACAATGGTTAGATGAACATGGATTTAAATACCATAATATCTTGTTTAACAAACCAAGAGGAGGTAATTACCATTGGATTGATAATCATATTGTAAGAGCAACTCGTTATGATGGTAGATGGAGTGAATTAATAAAAAAAGAACACAAAATAGAAGTTTTTAAATGATAACAATAGGATACTCAACAAGAGAACATAATCCAAAATTTATTGAATACTTGAAAAAAAGTTCAGGATTTAAAAAAATTGAGGTTATAGAAAAAATTAATAATGGGGAGAAATCCCTTTCTCAAGTTTATAATGAAATACTTGACGAGGCAAAAACTGACATAGTTGTATTGTGCCATGACGACATTTACTTTGATACGACAAGTTGGTATTACAAATTAAAGACTCACTTTGAAAGCAGTGATTATGGTATTTTAGGTGTTGCTGGAACCACACATATGTCTGAAACTGGTAGATGGTGGGAAACTAATCGTAAAAAAAATATGATTGGAATTGTTAATCACGAAAGTGGTGGAAAAAAATGGACATCAAAATATTCTGAAGATTTTGGTAAATCAATTAGACAATCAGTTATTGTTGATGGTCTTTTTATTGCGTTAAGCAAATCAAAAATTAAACAAACTTTTGATGAAGAATTTAAAGGATTTCACTTTTATGACATTGCATTTTGTTTTAGAAATCATTTAGAGGGTGTCAAAGTTGGTGTTATTACCAATATTAGAATAACTCATAAATCTATAGGTCAAACCAATGAACAATGGGAATCAAATAAAGAATTTTTTGTTCAAAAGTACGGTAAGAATTTACCAAACAAAGTTCCTTTTGACCCAAGTAGACGATTAAAAGTATTAATCTCATGTTTATTTTTTAGAGGATTTACTGGTTCTGAATTATATGTTTACGAACTTGCAAAAAGTTTAACAAAACTAAATTGTAGTGTGACAGTCCTATCACAAATTGGTGGTCCATTAACTGAAATGGCAAAAAAATTAGGAATTAAATGTGTTTCATTTGAAAATGCTCCAGGATTTAAACTTGGTGACGGTCAGTGGTCTTTCCAAACTCCAAACGGAGAACAAGTATCAACCCCTAACGCACTTTATAAAACATCAGAAGTTGATTACGATATTGTTCACATTCAACACAAACCTGTAGCAGAAAGAATATTAAACATGTATCCTGAATTAGATAAGATTTGTACTATTCATTCTGAAGTAATGTCTAAAGAATTGGAAAACCCAATCATGAACGACACAATTAAAAAATTTATAGCAATTAGACCTGAGATTGAAACTCATTTAATTGAAAATTTTGATATTCCTAAAAGTATGATTGAGGTTATATATAATCCAATTGATAATGAAAAATTTAAACCAAAAAATATACCTTCAGAAAATTACGTATTATTTGTTGGTACAATTGATTATCTAAGAAAAGATTCAATATTGGATTTAATTGAATATACCAGAGAAATTGGTAAAGAATTATGGTTAGTTGGAGAAAACAACGGAAATTATTTAGAAAATATTTTATTAGAATCTCATGTTAAACATTTCCCATCAACATGGAATATTGAAAGTTACATTACAAAATCTTTTGAAACTGCTGGAATTCAATTAGGTAGAACAACAATTGAAGGATGGATGTGTGGAAAACCAAGTTGGATTTATAAAGTAGATTCAAATGGTTTTATTTTATCTAAAGAAAAGTTTAATCCCCCATCAGATATTGAAAAATACCACACTTTAAAAGTGGCACAACAAATAAAAGACGAATATTTAAAATTATTATAATGAATAGAATACTTGACTACAAAAAATTATCAGAACAAATCCAAAATTGGATTGTAGACTATGTTAACAAAAACAATATTGAAACTTTAGTAATTGGTGTATCAGGCGGAATTGATTCTGCCGTTGTATCAACTTTATGTTCAAGAACAGGTATCCAAACTATTGCAGTAGGTATGCCATTAAATTCAAAACCTGTAAATACAAAATTATCACAATTACAATTAGATTTTTTATCAAATTTAAATGTTACAACAACTGAAATTGAATTGACAGAAACATTTAAATCATTTGAAACCCTAATATCTAATACTTTTGTATCTCAATTGGCAAATGCTAATAGTAAATCAAGATTAAGAATGATGACATTATACCACATAGCAACGGTAGTAAATGGTATTGTTGTTGGGACAGGTAACAAAGTTGAGGATTTTGGTGTTGGTTTTTTTACTAAGTATGGTGACGGTGGTGTTGATATTTCACCTATCGCTGATTTATATAAAACAGAAGTTAGAGAACTTGCTCGTTACTTAGGTATACCACAAGAAATTATTGATGCAACACCAACAGACGGTTTATGGGATGACGATAGAAATGACGAAGAACAAATTGGGGCAACTTATGAAGAATTAGAATGGGTTATGGAATATGGTATTCACAAAGAAGTTTACACTGAAAAAGAATTTAATATATTAGGAATATATGAAAGTTTTAATAAAAAAAACAAACATAAAATGGTACCAATACCAATTTTTGATTTAAAAGAAAACGAAATTATATGAAAATAGGAATTATTGGGGCGGGTAGATTAGGTCTAACCTTTGCTCTATTATGTGAAAAAAATGGATACGATGTTATTGTATCAGATGTTAGAGAAGATTATGTCTTTAACTTAAACCAAAAAATTTGTTTAACAAACGAACCATTGATTCAATCAATGTTGTTTGATGTTAAAAATTTTAGTGCAACAACAAGTAATATTGATATTATTGAAAATTCAGACATTATTTTTACATTTGTTGCAACACCATCAACAATAGATGGTAATTACGATACAACAAAAGTGTTTGATGTTGTTGGTGATTTTTACACCGCATCGTCATTAAACATTCCATTATATGACAAGAAATTTATTGTGGGTTGTACAACTAACCCTGGTGATGTAGAACAAATTCAAACAAGGTTAAACATGTTCAACATTCAAGTTGCGTATAACCCTGAATTTATTGCTCAAGGTGAAATTGTAAAAGGTATAGAACAGTCTGATATTGTTTTAATTGGTACCGAATATACTGAACTATCAAATGAATTGATTAAAATTTACAATAAAATTCAAACAACTCCAGTAAATGCTTATGTTATGTCTACAAAGGCTGCAGAAATAACAAAAATAGGCGTAAATTGTTTCTTAACCACAAAAATTAGTTATGCTAACATGATGGGGGAAATAATGATTAAAGCTGGTATTCAAGATGAAATTGATATGGTGTTAAGCGCTATTGGAGGAGACTCAAGAGTTGGTAAAAAATACTTAAAATATGGGTTTGGTTTTGGTGGTCCTTGTTTACCAAGAGACAACAGAGCCTTAGGTCATTTTGCGAACAATCTTGGAATGGAATTAAATTTACCATTGACCGTAGATAACTTCAATAAAGAACATGCGAATTTTATTAAGAACTACTATATTCAAAAGAACCCTGATAAAACGTTACCATTTGTAATGGACTATATTACATATAAAAAAGGTACTGATATTATTGAAGAGTCTCAACAATTTCAATTGTGTGTTGATTTACTAAATGAAGGTTATACTTTACATGTTATTGAAATTGACGCAATCGCAAATAAATTACAACAAATGAGTGAGTCATATAACGGAAGATTAAAATTCTTTAAAACAGGTACCAAACCACAAGGATACAAAATTGATTTATAATGATAATCTTAACTACATCATATAACTGTGAAAATTTTATTGAAAAATCTTTGATGACAATTATGACTCAAAGATTTAAAGATTTTACTTGTTACATTACAGATGATTTATCTACAGATAATACAGTTGAAATTATTAAAAAAATAATCAAAGGAGATGACCGTTTTATTTTAATTGAAAATAAAATAAAAATGTTCCAACCAGGAAACTATGACCAAGTTATTCGTGGTCTTAATATTCCTGATGATAAAATTTGTGTTGAGGTTGATGGGGATGATTGGTTACCGAATTCAAACGTATTGGGGTTAATTAACGACACGTACCAAGATGAAAATGTTTGGATGACAAGTGGTTCATTTAAATATAGTAACGGAGCTCAGGGATTCTCATCACCACCAGCAAATTTTGACGGTATTAGAAAACAAGGGTTTACATTATCACACTTAAGAACTTGGAAATCTTGGTTATGGAAAAAAATAAAAGAAGAAGATTTAAAAGACTCTGAAGGAAACTATTGGAGTGTTGCTGGCGATTTATCATTTATGTTTCCAATGTTTGAAATGTCAGGTGAAAAACATTATAGACATATTCCAACTATAACTTACATTTATAACGAAAATAATCCATTGAATGACCATAAGGTTAATATGCCAACGGTAAATTCAATTGTAAATATAATTAGAAATAAAACACCTTATGAAAGGATTAACTAGTTTAGAGATACTACACCACCAAAAAGGTAGGTTTGGAAATCAATTGTTTAGACTCGGTACCATAATTGGAGAGTCATTAAAAAGAAATGTTGAATATTTTATCCCGAATGAATGGGAACATTCAAAATTATTTCCAAATTTAAAAAACGTTATTTCATCAAACGAAATAAAAGAACAAATAAGTAAAACACATAGTGAACCAACGTTTGCATATCATAATATACCTGACACTTCTAATATCCTTGAAATAGTTGGTTATTTCCAATCATGGAAATTTTTTGATGGGTTTGAAAGTGAAGTTAGAAATGACTTAACATTTTCAGATGAGTCAATTGAAAAAGCGTCTTCAAGAATGTCTAAAGACACGGTTAAACTTTGTATTCACGTAAGATGGGGAGATGTCTACGATAGAAAGACAGGGGGAGGACATAAGGGTGTTGAAAATTATCATCCTGTAATGACATTAAAATATTATGAAAATGCTTTAGAGTATGTTCTTAGTCAAACAAAAATTGATGAGATTTTAGTTTTTACAGATAATACAGATACAAAAGAATTTATTACAGGTAAATTCAAAAAATTTGAAGTTAATGTTGTTTATTTTGACTATAGTGATGATTTTATTACAGATTTTATTGCTCAAAGTCTTTGTGACCATTTTATTATAGCTAATAGTACATTCTCATGGTG
>Ga0315268_10000348_pt1 | contig 54343 bp, 47 predicted proteins | sample C1_top_MG_FD_204535 | JGI IMG/M metagenome (GOLD analysis project Ga0315268, IMG submission 204535) | Sediment microbial communities from Yellowstone Lake, YNP, Wyoming, USA - C1_top | ecosystem: Environmental > Aquatic > Freshwater > Lake > Sediment | place: USA: Wyoming | collected 2017-08-01 | reverse complement strand
CTTGGCCAAAATCGCGCACCGCCACGCCCGGCGCGTCCAAAGCACTCACCCACTCCTCCACTCCTTCTTCCGCTCGACCCCCCTTTTTTGACCTCATATAGGACATTATTTATACAGGACTCAGTAGTTGGGGTTAACTTTGTCAAGTGGGACTGGTGTTCCAAATGGAACCACCGATTTCCAGTATCGGTCATAATTTTTGGATGATTGTCGGAGAGCGTCTACGTGCTGTTCGGCAACAGATGAAGCTCACGCAGCGGGATCTTGAAAAGCGTACGGGCATTCGACAATGGAGCATATCCAGCCTGGAGAATAATCGCAGCGTGCCTTCCTTAGAAACGTTGGAACGGCTTGCAAAGGGACTCAAGATTCCAGTCTATCTGTTTTTCTACACTGGTGCTGATCTTCTGAAAGCAGAGCGTTCAAAGGGTCGCACTGGAAGCTCACGCTCCCGAGAGGAAGCCCAGGTCCTCGATAAATTGCTGCGGCTGTTCGACCAGATTGGCCAATTTGATCGCGAACTGTTGCTTTCAACTGCCCTAGAAATGGCCCGCCGTGAACCGACCTCCCGTCTTCGGCTTTGACGACCAGCCGGCGCCGTCAGTCCTGATTCTCAGGCTAGTAGAGGATCTCACGCTTTCGCTGCAAAGGAAGGCCTCGAATCTGGAAGACTCTTGTGGGTCGCTTGTGTGGGGCCGCGTCTAGGTGGGCCCTCAACCTCAAACCGCCTTCATCGGTTGCATCCTGCGCCACTTCCCTACCAATAAGACCCCTCTGGGTCTGGTCAGTTCTGGTTTGGGTTTCTCTGGAATCGGAGACCCGCAGTTGATACACACCTTGGAGTTGAAGGCGTTCACAGCGTGGCAGTTCTCACAGGGCTTCGGCATCAGCAGCTTGATATCTTCGCCCGCGTCCTTCTTCATTCCGTAAAGTTCAAGAATTGCTTCATCAGCGTCCCTACCTGAAAGATGCACATATGTTCCCGGCTGCTCAGAGCCTTGAACCCAGCCGAAACGGGCACAGAGCTGTGCCTCGGTGAGATAGGACGCCAAGAAGGTGGCCCTTGAATGTCGGAATAAATGCGGATAGACGCGGGTCTTGATGCCGGCGCGTTTGGCCACTCTTGGGATCATTGTGTCGAATGCAGAATACCGCATGGGAAGACCGCGGTTGTTCGGCCAGAGCGGAGCTTCAGGATCATCCCTACTCGGATGCATGTTGAACCAAGTTGCGAGAAGAGGAACCGAGATGGTTAGCCTCAGGCTGCGATCCCCTGTCTTGCCTCTCACGTGGATCTTTGCCCCGTACTTGTCGAACATCACACTCTTGATTTTCATCGTGCGGATTTCACCGATGCGACAGCCACTGTCGTATAGAACGGCGATGATCGCTCTGTCTCGGACTGACTTGCATGCGTTGATCATCTGAAGAATTTGCTCCTCTGAGAGCAGGGATTCTGGAAGCATCCTTCGCTGGCTCCGACGAAGCACGCTGTGGATCCACCGGACCTCTTCTGGATATCCGTATCTCGTTCCCTTCAGCCACTTGTAGAACTTCCTGACAGTCACCTTGATGTCGTGCAGGTAGTGAGGCTTGTAGCCGAAATGGTCCAGATTGATGATTGCATCCTCCAGATCTCTTCGGGCTGCTTTCCGGAAAGGCTTGCGGAGGAAGCGTTCGAAGGTCATGAGGACTTGCGTGTACTTCAGGACGCGAGCAAACGACAGGCTCTCTGCCAAAAGAGTATGCGCCCACTCAAGGTAGAGCTTCCTGTTGGCAGGATGAACCTGCGGATGCTGCTCGACCTTTTTCCGAATGTATTCTTCAACAGCGCGGCCATCAGTAAAGTTCCGCTCCAGCATATCGACTCCTGAGGGCAGGAAGCCACTTATAGGCCGTCCCCTCAGGTTGCATGATTTGCTCCTTTCTTCCACATCTCTCACCTCTTCTCGGACCGCAAGCAAGGGAATGCTTTTTAAGCAGAAGGCACAAAATACAATGGAGCTCAACTAGCAGTTTGCAGAAAGCCACCGTAGGGCGGCCCGCAGACTGCCGACAATATGAACTCTCATAGGCGTAATCGGCATCAGAAGTGCGTGGGTTATCGCAACACAGACTGCTTCTTACGGCCGTGGAATTTTGTCTGCTTGTTTGGCGTGCGGCTTGTGCAGGTAAGTATGTCCACGGGAGATAAAGTAGATTTCGTGGTTGGGGGAGAGATGTGCGGGCGATCATCTTTTCAGCGGCCGAGGCGGGAGATGTTGTAGCGGAAAATCGCGTAGTCGTTGCCGGATTCGGTGTCGCGCTCGTAGCTCGTGAATTGCCACTTGGTCGTGCTGCTCTGCGAATACCACGACTCACCGTAGGGGTAGTGCCCCTGCTCGCCGATCTTCTGGCCATAAGTAGGGCTGCCCGGGGTTCCATCGCTGCCCCCCAGCCGTCGGCACAGGTCCGCCATCTGCACCCCGGCTTCGGCCTCCTTCAACACCCCCGCGATCTGCTCTTCGGTGAACCGGCTCCTCTTCATCGCTCCTCCTTGGTGCGTTCTACCCCAAGGAGCTACATTTTCGCTGGACTAGTTTTCGGGGGGCAGGTCACCTCTTCCCTGGCATACCCTTTAGGAGCCGTTGTCTCGTTCTCATGGTTCCCATCGTTCACAAAAACTCCACGGTCGCACCCCGAGAGTCTGTTGACTTTGGAGAAGTGACGAGAGGAGGGTCCCCAGGCTTTCAGCGCAGTTGCACGATTAGTGTTGGAACTCCAGTATGGCCAATCTCCCATCGATTGAGTTTCCGACCACAAGCAGCTGACCGTCAGGGGAAAAGCGGATGATGTCAGTGAAGCGCCTTCGCCAATAAAAGCCGCTTGGCCTTTTTTTTGAAACAGCGGCGCCTCTATCCAAATCCCATAGTTGAAAGCCCGGCTCTGACCACATCTGAGCCGCAAGCCACTTCCCATCAGGAGTCAAATCGGCGTTGGATGCGCCATGTCGGTCTCGCAGCTCGCCGACTTTTTGTCCACTCGTCACGTCGTAGATACCAAGATGTTGATAGTAAAGCTTTTCACCGCCGGCTGCTTCCGAAAGTATTGTTATCAGTTTTGCACCGTCCGGGGTGAAGATCATCGGAACATCGAATCCTTCGTAAAAAGGAGGCAGAGTCCAAATTCGTCGCCCTGTGCTCAATTCGTGCAGGTAGACATACCGTTCGGCATTCACCATCGTTGTAGAGGCAGCGAAGAACTGTCCACGCGGTTCAATCACTACCCGCGTGATAACCAAGTCTGCGTCGAACATTCGCTGCCAGATCAGACCGCCCGTTTGCAAATCCCACAATCGAACTGGGTCGTCTCCACCGGCATGAGCATTGACATACGACCAGTACGGCAATGCGACGTTGCAGGTTCCGCGGCAATAACCGGCAAGCACCTTGCTTCCATCCGGTGAAAACGCAAAGTCAGTTACCCGCAATCTCCCGTCGCCAAGAGCGCTTCGGCGAACGTACTCATGAAACGGGTCCCTTTCCGGCTTCTGAGTCGGCGCCACGCTCTTGTCAATTGGCTGTCCTTCTGAATTCCACTTAGGAGTGTCCTCGCCCTCAACGCCCAGCGCCCCAATCTGTTTCCATGTGTCACACTCAAAGAGGTAGATGCGGCTTAAATAGCTTACCGCTAGGATGTTCGCTATTGGGGAGAATCGAACGCGAATGATCTCGGAGCCTGCCTCTTCCTGCGCGGCATCGGATCGTCTCACTCCGAAAAGTATTTCCTTCTCAGTTCTTCCAGAATCGAGAGCGAAGACCTGTACCGTGCCGTTGCTCAGCGCCACTGCGGCTATGTTTTTTGTGGAAGAAAGACTCAGCGACATGATTTGAGCGTTGACGTGGAGTTGACGAACCTCGCGGATACTTGGAGTTAGCTTTTTGTCTGGCGCGCATGAGGAAGCAGCTTTGCAATAACAGAAAACGGTCAAAGCAGAGAAAAGCACTGCACAGCCAGTCCTCAAGCCGAGTATTCGACACTTCATCTGCATAGCCGAAGCACATCACAAAAGGCATGTCGGAATGGCCTAAAGATTGGGTTGTACCGATCAATATCAAAACCGGCGAAGACAGAATCTCCTCCGCTGATTCTCCGACTTATTTCGAGGGGGATGTAGAATAACTCGAGCGAATCCTGAGGCACCATTTGGCGGTGGTCAGTCGTAAACGGAAAATGAAAGAAAGAGGAATCGCCTGAAGAAGACAACTTACCCCCCACCAGATTCTGCATCCGCTGGTAAGCTTCCGGGCTTAGAACTCCAAAAAACCTATCCTTGCCTAACGCGTAGATCTTAAGGTCTCCAGGTGAGGTGACGATGCCCAGCGCCTTCAAGCTGTCATAGACTTTCTTTTGCTTGGGTGTGAGGTTGTTTGGGTCAATCGGCGTCCCCTCTTGGGCCTTCTTGATTTCAGCTTTGAACCCCTCAATGTCATTAAGGCTCCACCCGGCTTCGTATCCCAGCCGCCAACCGCTAGACCCATCAACGTAGTGACGCCAAACGAAAACGTCACCTGTAGCCGGATTAACGAGAAAATCGCGGAATGGCCCAGGCATCGCCATCCCCACGTCCGCAAAACCAAAAGCCATTCCACAGCTCACCTCTACCCCGTTAATAAAACAGTGCTGGACCATTGTTAGACCCAGCGGATCAACTAAATTGATCGGGTCACTCGCTACATATGCGAAGCGGTTCAGTGACTGGGGATCTTCTAGCTTGCCCGCAATGGGATCTGTAGAAGAGAAACGGCCGAAGCGGTTGATGTAGGAGCGGAAGATGGCGTAGTCGTTGCCGGATTCGGAGTCCCGTTCTTTGCCGGTGAATTTGTAAGTGTTGCCGCTCGAAGAGGCGACCACTCGCTCACCACCGAAGGAATAGAAGTCAGCGTCATCGAGAATAGTTCCCGTAGCGCCGGTCACTACTCGTGAACTGCCGAGATGGTCGGCAAAGTTGAAATTGATTTCGCCACTGGACACAATGCGCCGGGCAATACGCTTCCCACCGAAGAAAACGTATTCGTCGGTGATATTCCCGGCGAGGTCGCTTTCGGCCAGCACTTCGCTGCCCCCGCCGTACCAGTAGAGCTTGCCGTTGGACTTTTTCACCCGGCGGCCGTCGCCGTCGTAGGTGTAGCTCAATGAGCCGCCATTGAGCGACTTCATCCGGCTCTCCGCGTCCCACTGGAAGGTGAAGCTGCCGTCGGCCGTCAGGTTCCCCGCCGCGTCGTAGGTGTTTCCGCTGACCTGGTTCTGGGCGTTGACGCTCACGCTCAGATTCTCCTGCGTGCAGCCATTGTACTCCGGCTGGATGCCGCCGATGGAAACCAAGTTGGCCCAGATGTCGTAGTAGAAGCTCTCGCCCCAGCAGTACGGACCGGTGGTGGCCTGCGTCCGGGCCGTCTTAACCCGGTTCAACTCATCGTAGGTGAAAGATTGGCTCCGGTCGGGATTCCGATTGTTGGTGATCGCCGCCACGTTGCCATTGTTCGCCATGCCGTAGCTGAAATTGTAGGCGAAATCGAGCACGGTGCCATTGGCCGAAGTGGCCACCATGGTCGTGGGCTGGAGCCGCGCGTTGTAGCCGTAGCTCGCGGTGATGCCACCGAACCCACCAGCTTGGCCGTGTAAAACGGCCGCTACAGCGCCGTGCGGCGCATAGCTGGCATTGAGCGCGTAGTTGATGCTGTTGGCCACATCCACCGCCGACACCGCCTGCGCGGCGGCGTTGTAGCCATAGGTTATCACGCGATTCGTGGGGTAAGTGAGCGTGGCCAGCGAGCCGGCCAGATTGTTCTGGTAGACAAAGTCCTTCGTGATCCCGTTCGTGGTGCGCCGGTCAGTGGTTCTCCAGCCCACACCCGAGACGATTTCATAGCTCCACGCCTCCCATCCAGCCGCATCACACATCGCGGTGCGCCGCCCGATGGGGTTGGCACTGGCGAGAGTGGGCGTGCATCCCGTGGGAGCGATCCCGTCGTAGCCGTAACTGACCGTGGGCGTACTGCCATCGTTATAGGACTTCTGCTTGAGTCGGTGGAGCTCGTCGTACGCGAATGTGGTGGTGACGATCACTGCGGGATTCGTCTGGTTTTGTTTGGGCGCGGTCTTGGTCGACACGTTGCCGTCGGGATCGTAGGCGTAGGCGATGGCACCGGATTCGGGATTCGCCGCGCTGGTCAGTTGCGAGAGCGAACTGTAGGCATAGGTGCGCTGCCGTGAACCGGACTGCACGACCTGCGTCAGGTTATCGAGCACGTCGTAGGCGTACTGCGTGACTGCAGGGGTGCTAATGCCTGGGTAGGTGGCGTCTTGGCCGCCGCTCATGCCGGAGGTACTGAGCGTAAACGATGGGCTGCCAAAGTACTGCGAGAGATCGGTCGCAGCCGCTGAGGACAAAGCATAGTTTGTGCCGCTTCCCGTGGAATCCGCGGTGAGGCTCAATTGATTGCCCGAACCGGACGCCGTCACCGGACATGGCCCGTCGTTGTTAACGGCGTTGCGCAAGGCAGCCCCGACACTCGCCCCCGTGCTGCCGCTCGAAAACCTCTCGCGTGACCCGGAGCAAGAGTATTTCGCCGATGGGATGACCGAGGCGCTCATCACCGATTTGGCCAAAATTGGCGCGTTGAAGGTGATTTCGCGGACGTCGGTGATGCGCTACAGAGGCACGTCGAAACCGCTGCCAGAGATTGCCACGGAACTGGGCGTGGAGGGAATTCTGGAAGGGTCGGTGCTGCGGGCGGGGGAACGCGTGCGGATCGCGGCGCAGTTGATCCACGCAGCCAGCGACATGCACGTCTGGGCGGAAAGCTACGAGCGCGACCTGCGGGATGTGCTGGCGTTGCAAAGCGATGTGGCTCAGGCGATTGCGCGGGAAATCCAGGTGAAACTGAAACCGCAGGAGAAAGCGAGACTGACGCGCACCGCGCGCGTCAATCCGGAAGCGCACGACGCCTTGCTGAAAGGAAGCCACCACTGGAGCAAATGGACGCGCGAGGGCTTGGAGAAAGGCGCCGAATGTTTTCAGCAGGCCATTGAAATTGATCCGACGTGCGCTCCGGCGTACGCAGGGCTGGCCCAGTGCTATGTCTTCCTCGGCTACTGGACCTACGCCCCGTACCAAGATGTCTATCCAAAAGCAAAAGCGGCGGCGCTGCGGGCGGTAGAACTCGACGATTCGCTCGCGAGTGCCCACTGTGCGTTGGGAGCCGTGCGCTGGTTTAACGATTGGGACCTGGCAGCCTGCGAGCGCGAAGACCAGCGAGCGCTGGAGCTAAATCCGAACGATGCGATCGCGCACATGTGGTATGGCGTTTATCTAGCTGTCATCCGGGATGATTATGAAGGCGCTCTCGCGGAGTCCAAGCGGGCACAGGAGCGCGATCCGCTGGCGCCTTTCATCAACATCTGCACCGGGTGGATTCTCGTGTGGGCGGGTCAATACGAGCGAGCGATCGAACAGGCGCACAAGACGCTGGAGCTGGATCCCCACTTGCCTCAGGCGTATTACATCCTGGGCCGCGTTTTTGTCGAGATGTCCCGATTCGACAAGGCCATCGCAGCTTTTGAGAAAGCGGTGGGCCTTTCCGCAGATGAAGCCTCGCTCGGGTTTCTCATCATCGGGTACGCGGCCGCCGGCCAAACAGACAAAGTGCAGGGGCTGCTGAGCGAGTTGCAGAAAAAAATGCCGCACGCGCCCATTCCTTCCTTCAGTCTGGCCGTACTCCATCTCGCTCTGGGAAACACCGACCAGGCGATTGAGAGGCTGCAGAAAGCCTTCGAGGAACGCGATGCGAGATTGTTCTGGCTGCGGTTCTTCCCGGGCTACGAAGCGGTGAAGAATGATCCTCGCGTGCAGGATTTGTTGCGCCGGATGAAGTTGCCTCACTGAGAAGGGAAAGTAGAAAATGGAAAAAGGGAAAAGGCCTCGGGGTGAACCCGGGGCGTTTTTTTTCGCGGGTGCAGGGGAGGGTGCGACACTTGGCCCACATAAAGTCGGACTCTGCAGCCCCCGCAATGCAGTAGTTCCTCAGTTGTGCTCGGCGGGCAAATGATATCTGGCACACCCACCTTCGAAAACTGAACCGCCGCCAAGCTACCCGGCAGAACTCCGTTCGGTAATGGGACGATCATTTCTGGAGGCAGGAAGCCAGAGTTTGGAGAGGTTCTCGCTAAGCATCTTCTTATCTATGAGATGCGTGTCTGCGAAAGTGGTCCAATAGGTGCGTGAAGAAGAGATAGGTCCAGCGATTCCCCGCCGCGCGCGTCGCTTGAATGCACGCCAGATTTCTGGAGCCTATGATGTGAAGGCCCGACCGGGAGCGAGGCGAGAAGAAACTCGGCAGCGGTCAAGTTAGAGGCAGGGATGAATGCTCTCTTACAGGATTTGCGTTTTGCAGTTCGTGTTTTGCTGAGGAACGGCGGCTTCACCGCGATCGCGGTGCTCACGCTTGCCCTGGGCATCGGGGCCAACGCCGCAGTTTTCACCCTGTTCAAGTCGCTGGTGGTTCGACCTGTGCCCTTTCCGGAGCCGGAGCGGCTGGTGCGGCTCTGGGAGGAGTCGCGAGGCTCGCAAGGGTATGTGTGGGGGTCGGTTTCGATGCCCAATCTGCGCGACTGGCGGGAAATGAACGCTGTGCTGGAAAGCGTCGCGGCGTATTTTGTCGGCGGCTTCCACCTGACCGGAGACAAAGACCCGGTGCGCGTGCTCGGCGCGCGAGTGGAGCCGGAACTCTTCGACGTATTGGGTGTGAAGCCTGCGCTGGGGCGGGCCTTTCTTGCCGACGAGGACGAGCCCGGCAAAGGCCGTGTCGTCGTGCTGAGCCACGGTCTGTGGAAGAGCCGTTTTGCCGGCGACCCGGAAATCGTGGGCAAAACAATCGGCATCGACGGAGCCGCGCACGTGGTGGTGGGCGTCATGCCGCCGGAGTTCAGTTTTCCGGTGTGGTCGAATGCCCGGATTTGGATGCCGCTGGTCATTGTGCCCGACGTTTTTCAGCACGAGGCGCGCGGCACGCACTGGCTGGACGTCCTCGGACGGCTGAAGCCCGGAGTTTCTCTGGCGGCGGCCCGCGAAAATCTCAACTCGGTGGCCAAGCGCATTGAGGAGACGTACCCCTCGCAGCGGGGCCGCGGAGTGCTGGTGCGGACATTCTTCGAGGCCACCTTCGGGAAGACGGCGGGCATCCTGATCGTGCTGTGGGGGGCCGTGGGCTTCGTGTTGCTGATCGCCTGCGCGAACGTGGCCAGCATGTTGTTGGCGCGCGCGACGGAGAGACGTCGCGAAATCGCCGTCCGCCTGGCCCTGGGTGCCAGCCGCTGGCGGGTGACGCGGCTCGTGCTGGTGGAAAGCCTGGTGCTGGCGCTTGTCGGCGGCGCCTTGGGTCTGCTGGCCGCACCCTGGACGCTGGACCTGCTGGCCAGCGTCGAAGGCAATCCGATTGCCCGCGAAAGGGTCATCGCCGTTGATTCGTCGGTTTGGGTTTTCTGTGCCATTGCCTCCGCGGTCGCGGCGGCGATCTGCGGCTTGGTGCCTGCCTTGCAGTCCAGCCGGACAAACGTGGTGCATTTCCTGAAGGATGGAAGTGAAGGGCACGGCTTCCTCGAGCGCTGGAGGCGCAGCTTCTGGGTTGTCGGCGAGACTTCGCTGGCACTTGCGCTGCTGGTCGGGGCGGGACTCATCGCCAAGAGCATTTACGTCCTGACCAGGGTGGATCCCGGATTCAACACCGAAAATCTCCTGACCATGAGGATCAGCTTGCCGCCGACAAAGTACGCTGAGCCGCAGAGACGAATCAGGTTTTACGACGAGCTGCAGGCGAGGGTGGAAGCTTTGCCGGGCGTGCGAGCGGCGGGGATGGCCAACATGTTGCCGATTCAATCGTGCTGGTCGAACGGCACCTTCTCGGTCCGAGGGCGCCCGGCACCTGCCCCGGGCGAAGGGCCGCTCATCGAGCACCGGCTGGTGAGTCCCGGATTTTTTGCGGCGATGGGGATCCCGGTCGCTTCCGGCCGGGCACTGGAATCGCGGGACCGCGGCGAAGGGACAAAATCAACGGTGATCAGCCAGCGGGCCGCGAAGAGGTTCTGGGGAGAGGAGGAACCGGTCGGGCAGAGTATGTCCATCGGGAGTGTGGTGCCGGAAGGCAACTGGAAAACCATCGTCGGGGTGGTGGACGATGTCCCGTGCGCCGGGGTGCATCTCCCGCCACGGCCGGTGATGTACGAGCCCTACTGGCAACTCCCGCCGGAAGAGATGAGCCTGGTGGTGCGCTCGGAGGGTCCACCGGAGAGCCTGGTGCCCGCGATCCGGCGGGCGGTGCTGGAGATTGACCCGGACCAACCGGTGTACTTGGTGAAAACGATGGAGCAGATTTTGTCAGACGCCGCTGTGGCCATCCGATTTGTGTCGTTTGTGGTCGGGTTGTTTACGGCTCTGGCCTTAGCGCTCGCGACGGTGGGAGTGTACGGTGTGCTCTCGTTCGTGGTGTCGCGCAGCACGCGTGAGATTGGGCTGCGATTGGCGCTCGGGGCGCAGCGCGGTCAGGTGCTGCTTCTTGTGATGAAGCGAGGGTTGGGGCAAGTCCTGCTGGGGATTGCGGTCGGCATCCCGCTCGCACTGGCTGGGACGGGAGTGTTGCGCGCGCTGGTTGAGGGAGTGCTAGCGCCCGATGTGTGGACGGTGGCAGCGGCCGTCGCCGTGCTCCTGCTCGCGGGGCTGGCGGCCAGCTACTTGCCGGCCCGCCGGGCAGCGAATGTGGCACCGATGGATGCCCTGCGGTATGAGTGAGTAGAAGATCTGCTGCTGAAGGTTGCCCACATAATCCCGAAGCTTTGGGACGGCCGCTACAGTTCGCGGAGGGCGGCGGTCACTTGGCCCGCAGGTTGCAACAGTCGCAAGTGCCAAGGATTCGGGTTGAGATCCTTCGCTGCGAGCCGACGCCCTGCGGGCAGGCACGCAGGTCGGCCCTGCGCTTCCCTCGCGTCACCAAGGTGGCCTCGGCACAGGCAGGATGACAACAAATCTGTGACCGGCGGAAGGCCGGCGCTACACGAGAGAGTGTGAGGCGTGCGAGGCAAGCCTCGCACGCGAAAGGCGGCGGCAAGCCGCCGCACTCCAAGGCGCGCTGCGCGCGCTACAGTTCGCGCAAAGCGGCGGCCCCTCGGCTTCGCTCGGGACCGCCAGGCCAAATGGTTCCATACGGCGCGAAGGGGAGAAGGCGGAGACCGACCGTCAGAGTTCTCTAAGTGCGGCGGCGACGGACATGCGGGCGGCGCGGATGGCGGGGAACAGTCCACCGAAGAAACCCATCACCAGAGAATAAAGCGTGCCCTGAATCAGCAGGGCCGGTGTGACGGCAAAGGCGAAACTGACCTGGCTGAAGGATTGCCAGTTCATCGTGGCGGTGCGGAAGCCGTCGAAGGCGAAGTAGGCGCCGGCGCTGCCGAGGGCGCCGCCCACCAGCGCGAGCAGGAGTGCTTCGGCGAGGACGGAAATCACCACGGGGCCGCCGCCGAAGCCCAGCGCGCGGAGGGTGGCGATCTCGCGGGTGCGCGAGCTGACGGCGCTGTACATCGTGTTGAGTGCGCCGAAGATTGCGCCGATACCCATCAGGCCGGCGATGAGAGTGCCGAGGCCGGTGATGAGGTCGTAGAGCATGGTGGACTGCTCGGCGTAGTAATCGGTTTCCCGAACGACGCGCACGTTGAGGCGCGGGTCGGAAGTGAGCGCGGCCTTGAACGGGTCGAAGGCTGCCGCGGAAGTGAGCTTGCAGAAAACGGCCTGGAAGCTGCGGGCGCGGTGGTAGGCGTCACCGACGACGTTGGTGTCGGCCCAGATTTCGGTTTCGGTGATGGAGCCGCCGGCTTCGAACAGTCCCACCACCTTCCAATCCGCTTCGCCCAGCTTGAGGGTGGAGCCGAGTTGCGCGCCGCGGAACTCGCGCGCGGCACCGATGCCGGCGATGAGCTCATTCTTGCCGAACTCGAAATTGCGGCCTTCGACGATGCGGAGTTTGTCGCGGATGGCAAATGCAGCAGGCTGGACGCCGCGGAGCGGCACGTTGGCTTCGGTGTTGGTGGAGAGGCGCGGCAAGTCCACGAGCAGGTAAAGCTCGCCGGAAGCGAGCGACCCCTGCGGGCCGCGACGGATGCCGGGGGCGTCGGCGATGATGCGGGCGTCTTCGTGCATGAGGATGGACATCATCTCGGTGTCGCTGCCGCCGCGCATCACGATGGCGACATCGGGCGAGCCCGCGCCGATCATGGCCAGACGGAAGCCTTCGGCGATCGACAGCACGGTGACAAACACACAGACGACACCAGCAACGCCGACCACAGCGGCAGCGGAAGAGCCCAGCCGCTCGCGCAGAGTGCAGAGGTTGAGCAGGGTCACGGCAAAGACCTGCGAGAACCAGGAGAACAAGCGTTCCATGGTCAGGTTCTCCTCAGCGCGTCGACGACGCGCAGGCGCAGCGCCTGCACGGCGGGCGGCGTGCCCACCAGCAGTCCCAGCAGAATCGCCAGCGCGATCCCGAGGAGTATGTCGCGCGGGGGGAAAAAGAAGATGGGCAAGGCGCCGCCGGTGGGGTCGCCGCGCTTGATGAGCAGCCAGGCGAGCGCGAGTCCCAGCGCGGCGCCGAGGCCGGCCAGCAGCAGCGCTTCGGCGAGCACCAACCGCAGGACGAGGCCGTTCGGGTAGCCGAGGGTCTTCAGCACGGCCAGTTCGGTGATGCGTTCGCGGAACGATTGCATCAGCGTGTTGCCGGCGACCAGCAAAATCGTGAAAAAGACGGCAGTGAGTACGGCGGTGATGATGGCGCCGACGTTGCCCACCTGTTTGGCGAAGGCCTGCACGAAGGCGCGCTCGGTGGAGGTTTCGGTTTCGTAGAACGAGTTGGCGAACACGTTGTCAATCTGCTCGGCGATGGCGGCGGCGCGCGAAGGGTCGTTGATGCGAATGATGTACCAGCCGACCATGCCCTTGGCGAAGGGCCGGGTCTCGTCGAGGAATTTGTAGTGGAAGAGGAAGTTGGTGGTGTCGGTGCCTTCTTCGGCGCCGTCGTAGATGCCGTCGAGGGTGAACTCCCACGGCGAGCCGTCGGCCGGGCGCCAAATAGTGCCCTGGATGGGCACGCGGTCGCCGACTTTCCAGCCGAAGCGCTTGGCGGTAGCGCGACCGACCACCGCGCCGGTGCGGTCGGCGAACCAGGCCTTCTTCTGCTCCTCGGGCAGGAGGAATTCGGGGTAGAGACGCAGGAAGCGCTCCGGGTCCACGGCCATCTGCGGGAAGAAATTCTTGGGGTCCTGATAAATGCCGCCAAACCAGGTGGCGAAGGCCACGTCCACAACGCCGGGAACTTTTTCAATCTGCTCCTGGTAGCTTTCGGGCAGCAACTGGATGATGGAAACTTTGTGGCGCAGGACCAGGCGGTCCACGCCGGTCAGGTCCACACCCATGCGGAAGGACATGTTGATGGCGGCCAGATAGCCGAACAGAAGAAACGCAATCAGGATGCAGAGAAGCGTGAGCAGGGTGCGGACGCGCTTGCGCCGCAGGCTGGACCAAATGAGCGGCCAGAACTTCATTGCACCGGCTCCGTGGAGAGCGCGCCCTTGTTGAGATAGAGGATGCGGCGGGCGCGGGCGGCGGCGTGAGGGTCGTGAGTGACCATGAGGATGGTCTTGCCGTGCTCGCGGTTGAGGGCCTGGAGCAGGCTGAGAATTTCATCCTCGGACTTGCGGTCCAGGTCGCCGGTGGGCTCGTCGCAGAGCAGCAAAGTGGGGTCGGCAACAATCGCGCGGGCGATGGCCACGCGCTGCTCCTGGCCGCCGGAGAGTTGCCGCGGGTAGTAGCGGGCGCGGTCCGACAGGCCCACGATGGCGAGCGCGGCGGCGACGTGACGCCGGCGCTCGGCGCGGGAAAGCGAGGTCAGCAGCAGCGGCAACTCGACGTTGCGCGCGGCGGTGAGCACGGGCAGCAGGTTGTAGAGCTGGAAGATGAAGCCGACGTGCTGCGAGCGCCAGCGGGCGAGCTCGCCTTCCGACATCTCGTCGATGCGCTGGCCGCCGACTTCGATGGCGCCCTGAGTGACGCGGTCGAGGCCGGCGATCAAATTCAGCAGGGTGCTCTTGCCAGAGCCCGAGGGGCCCATCAGCACCAGAAAATCGCCGCGCGGGACTTCGAGATTCAGGTCCTCGAGCACATCGATGCGCTCGCCGCCTCGTTGAAAGGTTTTGTGCAGGTTCTCGATGTGAATCAGGTTGGAGTTGTTCGTCATCTCGCGTTGCCTTGTCGCCGGCGCTTCAGCCGGGAGCGCCGATATTAGCAGTTTGAAGGCAAAAAAGGGAAAAGGGAAAGAAGAGCAAGAATTGAAGAACTAACACAGAGTAGGCAGAGAGCACAGAAGGCACAGAGAAGAGGGGAGAAGAGATCGACTCAAGCGGAATTGGCGACACAGAGGTTGAAAAGCTGGAGCGGGCAGGCACCCCCTCGCATCCGCTCGGGACAAGAGCCTGCCCGCGGGAAGGCGGCGGCATGGTTCGGCTACGCTCACCACAAGAGCCGCCGCACTCCAAGGCGGGGTCAACGAAGGGTGACGGGGGCGCCGTCGGTGAGGGTGGGCGGGCCTTCGACCACGACTTTTTCGCCGGCGGTCAAGCCGGAGAGAACAATGATGCGGTCCCCTTGGATGTCACCGAGACGCACGACGCGGCGCTCGAGACGTCCGTTCGACACAACATAGGCGACGTCCTGGTCAATTTCGCGACGCACGGCGGTGCGCGGGATCTGAAGCTTCGGCTGCGCCGGCCCTTCGGCGGGGCGCTTGGTTTCGAGGAAGGAGACCTTTACCCCCATATCGGGCAGGATGCGCGGGTCGAGCTTGTTGAAGCCGATGCGGACGCGGACGGTGGCTTTCTGGCGGTCGGCAGCGGGGATGGTGGTGATGACGTGCGCGGGGATGCGCCAGTCGGGGTAGGCATCGAGGATGGCCTCGACGGGCTGACCGGGGACGACGCGGGCGATGTAGTTTTCGTTGACGTCCACTTCGATTTCGAGCGAGGCCATATCCACGATGGTGCAGATGCCGGTGCGGGTGAAGCCGCCGCCGGCGGAAACGGGTGAGATCATTTCGCCCGGCTGCGCGTCTTTCGAAATTACGATGCCACTAAACGGCGCGCGGACGACGGTGTCGTCAAGCTCGCGCTGGCGAAGAGCGACGTTGCGTTCCGCCACGACGATGTCCTCGCGGCCGAGCGCGATGCGCGCGGCGAACGAATCCACGTTGGCCTGGGCGGCATCGAGGTCCGCCTGGCTGGCCACGGTGGCTTCGAGCAGGCCGCGCACGCGCCGGAGATTGATCTGCGCTTCGTTCAGGCGGACTTCATTTTCGGTGAGTGCGCGGCGCGCGGAGGCCAGCTGCGCTTCGGCAAGATTCAAGGCGGCGCGAGCCAGCGTGTCGTCCAGCCGCGCGAGCACGTCCCCTTCCTTTACGGCATGGCCTTCTTCAATGAGCACTTCCACGACTTTGCCGGTGATCTTCGCGGAGACGGTGGCGCGGAGGCGCGCGGTGACGTAGCCGGAAGCGTTCAGAACGGTTTCAGCGCGGCCGGCCTGGACTTGCTCGACCGTGGCGGCACGGACGAGCACGGGCCGGGCAGCGCGATACTTCCACGCGCCCCAGGCGGCCACGGCCACCACGATGACGACGACCGCCAGCCACACCCAGGCGCCCCCGCGCCGCGGGGCGTCGCGGCGGTCGATGCGAAGTTCCTCGAGCAGGTCTTTCTGGTTGGCCATGCGTGTCCCTTCGGGCGCAGAGGGAATGATAAACCAGAATCAGCGCTTGCGGTGGGCGAGCAGACCAAAAGAGCAGAGGAACCGCCGATCCCTCGTCCGCGAGAACGGACTCAGGGCAAGTTTCCGCCGATGCACGCAGATTCAGAAATCCTGAACGATTCTTCAGACCTGGATTCGCGGCCGCCCGAAATTGATCAGGAGACAGACGTTCAGTCCTGTCGCCTTCAGATAATTCAGGCACTGGGCGGCATGAACGTCGTCCACTGGCTTTGCGCAGGCACTTGTAGGGGCGCAGCCCCGAAGCTTCGGGACTGCGCCCCTACGCATGCGTGGATCGGCGGACGCCGATCAGGAGCAAATGCGACACTTCCTTTTCGAACACTGCAGGGGCTAAAGCCCCTTCTTTTCATGTGCTGCTTAGGTCGCGGCTAAAGCCGCGACCCACAAACAGGCGCTCCGAATCGGCCTCTACGGATTGGGGCCGTCGTCGGAATCGTCCATGTCGTCGGCGCGAGCACCGCCGCGCGCGGGAGTCTCGCGGAACCCGGCGTGGAGATGGTCGAAATTCAGCGCCGCGTTGAGCAGGAGCATGAAGCTGCCCTGCGTTTCCTGGCGCCACATGGGGTTATTGGAGAAGAACACGACGTGGCCGCGGCCAAGCGGGACATCCACCACGGCCGGAGCGTTGGCGAGTTCGCTGCCGCCGGCGAGCATGCCGCTGACGAGCAGGTCGCGTTCCTGCGCAAAGCGCACAATGATGCGCGGGTTCATGCGTTGCGGGAAGGTCGGCCCCTGCGGGCCGAATTCGGCTGCGGGTCCCGCACCCGGTGCACCCGGCGTCGGCGGATTCCACGGACGACCCTGCGGGATGTCGGGGTCGGTCAGAGAGCCGCGACCGCTCGGGCGCCCTGCGCCTCCGCCGCCGAAGGGCCCACCGCCTTCTCCTCCGAAGCCACCGAAGCCTCCGCCCCCGCCGACGCGGAAGACCGGCGACTGGCTGAAGTAAACGGCGAGTTTCTCGTCGTAGCCGTAGGCGATGGGGCTGCGGGCGTCGGCCACGGTGGCGTTCATGACCGCGCCGCGGGCTTGGAGATTCCGCGTTTCGGCAATGGAAACGCCATCGACCAGGCTCAACTGCACCACGGGCACCGCCGTGGAAGTGATGGGGATGAACACGCCGCCGTCTTCGACGAACTTGCGCAGGTTGAGGAGGCCTTCATAACCCATCCCGCCGCGGATGTCGTCGGTCTGGTCGGGTGAGGTGCCGACGTTGGGCGTCACCGCGCTCTGCTTCCACGGGATGGGCCCGCCGAAGTCGGTGCCGTCGTCCAACATGCGCTTGCGCACGCCCCAGATGAACGAGCCGACGTTGCCCGGCCCGGGCGGATAGAGAATCACGTCGAACTTGGATTTCAAGTTCGGCGTGGAGCCGAGCTCCTGGTCGGAGATGTAGGTGTAGGGAATCTGCCACTCTTCGAGGCCGAGCCGGAACCAGCCCTCGTTCTGCGTGGTTGTCCACGAGTGCACCAAGGCGATGCGGGGAACGGCGAGCGGGTGGCGCTCGACCTTGAGGTCGGCGTCAGTGGCGTGGACGCGCAGGCCCAGTTCCTTCGCCGCGGCGTCGAGCTGCGCGCGCAGGTCAGAGGGATTGCCTTCGACAGGAATGATGAACGAGCCGGCGTTGAACTTCTGGCTGTCGGCTTCGAAGGCGTCCTCGCCCGCGAACATTTTCACGTCCTTCAGCTTGAAGCGGAAGGTGGCGAGCGCCGGCTCGGCGTTGGCGTTGATGACGAAGAATTTCGTGGCTGAGCCGGAGATGGAGCCGGCAAAGCGCACCGGCACCGGCGCGGGCGTCATCGCGGCTTTCAGAATGGACTCGTCGGTGACGCGCAGGGTGGCAACGTTGCGCAGCGGGCCGAGGGTCCAGCCGGTGTCGTCGTAGGGCCGCGGGTCGTCCACGGAGTAGTACTGCGTGTCGAGCAGCATATCGACCATGCGGCTGTAGGGCTGGTCCATGCGGAGGACGTAGCTGCCCGCGGGGATCTTGGCGGTTGTCGGGGCGGGGGGAGCGCCGCCTTGACGGCCTGCGCCGCCGGCTGCGCCAGCGCTGCGCGCAGCGGCCGGAGCCGGGACCGATTTGATCTCGGTCTCTTTGTCGAGGACGTTGACTTCGGCGCCCTGGCGCTGCATCAGTTCGGCAAGCTGCGCGGCGAGCACGGGGCGCTTGCCGTCGTTCAGAATCACCCAGGCGGCCGGGCCTTCGGTGGTGGCCTTGGCGACGGAGCGCTTGCTCTTCAGGTAAAAGTTGTTGAGGAACTCTTCCTTATTGTTCGCGGTGTACTGCATGGCGAACAGGAGCGCGCTCTGCTGCATGTTGATGTTGTTGCGGATGGACCAGTTCACGCGGGGCAGCGGGGGGTTGGGGCGGAACCAGGCGCGCTGGGACTGTGCGCCGACGGTGCGCTCGCGGGTGTCGGCGCCGCCGTTGCCGAAGGTCTCGTAGAAGCGGCCGATGGAGTTGTGACCGTTGGCGACATAGAACATGTAGTTGGGCGCCCAGCCGTCGTAGAACCCGTGGGTCCACACGCCGGGGACGTTGCGCTTGGTCATCTCGTCGATCTCGTAGTAGGACATCTTCTGCCATTCGTCGATGACGATGGGGTCGAGCCAAGCGTTGTAGGGGCCCATGCCGGTCGAGGTGTAAAGGAACGGCACCGACTCGTGCAGGTCGTGCAGCACCTGCGGCTTGAAGTCGAGAAAGACCTTGATCATCACCTTGGAGAGCGCCAGCGCCTGGGTGATGGAGTCGCGGTTGTTGTCGTGCGCGACGTACTTGCCCCAGTAGACCAGGTTCGGCGTGGGCTTGTCGGGATTCGCTTTGCGGTAGTTGTAGTTGTCCACCATCATGTCGCGGCCGTCGACTTCGACCACCGGCGTGAGCAGCACAATCTCGTTCTTGCGGATGTTCTGGATGAAAGGCGATTCTTCGACCGCGAGGCGGTAGGCCAGCTCCATCAGCATTTCGACCGAGCCGGTCTCCGGAGAATGGATGGACGCAGAGGCCCAGTAGAAGGGCTTGCCGTCCTTGATGAGCTGCGCAGCTTCCGCGTCGGTGATTTTGCGGGGGTCGGCGAGCTTATTGGTGATTTGCTTGTAGCGGTCGAGGTTGGTGAGGTTGGCCTCGTCGCTCACCGCAACGAGCAGGAACTCGCGGCCTTCCTCGGTGGTGCCCACGTTCCATACGCGGACGCGCGGGGAGGCCTTGGCGAGCTCGCGGTAGTAGCGGTAGGCGTCCTTGGTGTAAGTGAGCTTTTCCGGCGTGCCGATGACGTAGCCGAGCACTTTCTGCGGCGAAGGCACCATCGCCGAAGCGGGCAGGTGATTCACCAACTCGGTGAGGAACATCGGGTCGGTGGTGTACTTCTGGATCTGGGCGGTGTAATCGGCGTCGTTCGTCTGCGCCGCGGGCGCCGGAGCAGGCTTTCTCTGTCCGAACGAAGCCGGAACACTTGCCAGCGTGAGCGCCAGCAGCAAAGCCAGGCACACACGCATGCGGAGTTGCGTTTTCATGGGGCTTCTCCTTATGAAAATTTCCAGGGATGGCATGGATTTCAAATGGAGCCCGGCCCGCACCACTCGGCGGGCCTCGACCAGCAAACTAAGTGACGCGCAGCGCCGCCGGCACGTTTCGCCCCGGCGGGCAGCGCCATCCTACTACCGAAGAACGAAAAGCGAAAAACGAAAATCGAGGAGCAAAGTGCAGCGGCCCCGAGCCGGCGCTGCGGAGCTGCGGGTCAGCGAGTCGCGCGCAGGGCGTCGAGGATTTCCAGAAGCAGCAGGGCGATGGCGAAGGCGAGCAGGCCCGTCGAGCCGCGCCACCAGACGGTGCCTTCGTGCTTGCGGACAAAGTGGGCGAAGGCGCCGATCACATACAGCACTGCTGCTAGGGCGATGAGCGCGTAAATCCCGATGATCATGGTCGCGCCTCCTGGAGGGCGGAGCGAGGACGCGGAACCCTCATCGGCGAAGTGTAGTGAGAGAGGCGAGGCAAGGCCAGTGGCGCGAACTGCGCTGCTACGTAGTAGTACCGTTCCAACGAATCTCCGCGAATCGCCTTGTTCGGGAAGCACTCTGGGCGCAGCAAGCAGCGCCCCTACAATTACCTCCCACTCAGCCACAACAAGTTGGAACGGTACTAGTCACGCGGCGGTGACTAAGATAGGGTGTACGAGCTATTACTGAGCCGATATCTCGTGTGCTTCAGGGGCCGAAGACCTGACCCACAAGGCCCGGAGATGAACCAGTGCAGTCTTTCGGAGGGGGTATGAGCGCGGAAGAAAAGCTCTCGACCGTTCTGATCACCGGCGGCACGGACGGGCTCGGTCGAGCTTGTGCAGTACTGCTGGCGGAACAGGGTTACCGCGTCTTTGCCGCCGGGCGCAGCGCCGAGAAGCGCGCGCAGCTCGAGGAGTACGCGCACCAGGGCGGGCTGCCCCTCGAGACACTGGAGATGGACGTGTGCGACGAGGCGTCGGTGGACCGCGCGCTGGACGAGGTGCGCTCGAAGGCCGGCCCGGTTGAGGTGCTGGTGAACAGCGCCGGCATCGGCTACTACGCTCCGGTCGAGGAATTGCGCATGGACCACCTGCGAAGCGTGCTGGAGACCAATTTTTTCGGCGTCGCGCGCGTGACCCGGAAGGTTTTGCCGGAGATGCGCCGGGCGAAGCGCGGCCGCATCATCAATATGAGCTCACTGGCGGGCAAGGTGTCGATCCCGATGTTCGGCGCGTACAGCGCGAGCAAGTTTGCGCTGGAGGCATGGAGCGACGCGCTGCGGCTGGAGGTCTATCCCTTTGGACTGCACGTGGTGTTGATTGAGCCAGGCGTAATCCGGACGAGTTTTCAGGGCATGGCGCGCGAACTCTCGGCGGACTACTGGGCGGCTGCCGCGACAAGTCCCTACGCCGCCGTGTACGACGGCTACAAGCGGCGGCGAAAGAGCGCCGACCACGACGCGACGGCGACGCCGGAAGACTGCGCGCGGGTGGTGCTGCGCGCCATCCGCGCGACGCCGCCGCGACCGCGGTACACGGTGACGCGGCAGGCCTGGCTGTTCAGCCGGGTGAAGCGAATTCTGAGCGACCGCATGCTCGACCGGCTGCTAATCCGCGCGTTCAAGCTGGAACGCGCAGAGTAGCGCCGCCATCTTGGCGGCCTTGTCATCATTCAGAAACACGCGCTGGAAGACAGGCGAAGCGAGAGGCGCGGGGCTCTGCCCCGCGCCCATTCGACTCGCCCGCCGGAAAGACGGCGGACTCGCTCAGGGTAGGCCCCGGCCCCGGCAAGTCGGGGCGCTACACACCGCTACGCGGCGGCAGGAGCTTTCTTGCAGATGGCGGCGGTGGTGAGCCCGATCAACACCAACTGAACGGCACTGACCACCATCCACGTAATCGCCAGCGTGTAAGGGACGCGATAAAGCACGTGCTGGTCCAGCGCGACCGGCACTCCGAAAAACAGCCAGATGAGAATCGCGTAGCGCACGCCCTGGCCCAGCCAGGGCTTGGCTTCCAATCCGCGCGTGTAGACCCAGACGAACATCGCTGAAAACAGCAGGCGTCCCACCCACATGATCCACGTTTTTTGTTCCATCTGCGCGGTGGAGCGAAAGGTGTTCTGCTCCGCCTGCAACTGCGTGTAGGCCGACGACAGCCACATCCCGTGAATCAGGTAATCGGTCGCCAGCAGGATCACGAACACCGCAGCCACGGCCAGGACGATTTTCTTCATGTCCATCCCGATCCTCCTTGCCCGCGATTGCTACGCGGGCGTGCCTGACGATTGACTTGGGACCTATTCGAGGTAGGCGAACGACCGGAGCGCGCGGCGATCCGGCAAGGCGAACCTTACCATTGGCGCACGGGCAAGGCGACAGGAAATTGCGAAACAAAACGGCGTGACTTCGGGGGCTAAAGCCCCCGTTTCCGGACTCTCGAGTGTCGCGGCTCCCTCGGGCCGCCAAGGCGGCCTCGGGACAAGTTCCGCCGCGACCCACAAAGCATGGTGTCGTGAGGTTATTCGAAGATGTCTTTGCCGGCGGGGGAGATGGACTCAGGGCTGGCTTTGAGGAGGTAGTCTTTCAGGCGGCGGCGATCCTCGAGCTCAATGTGGATGAACTCAATGGCCATGCCTGTCCCAGCGTCAACCCGGCGTACCATCCCGCTGACCACCATCGGCTCGGTATCCCCCAACCGGATGCGCAATTGCACCGGCTGGCCGAGCTGCAGCGCGCGCGGGTCGAGGATATAGCAGCCGGTGAGGGAAAGATCCCGGACGTGCGGGCTGGGCGCAACGTATTCGACGTGCACCGACGTGTCGAAGACGCGCGCGTTCAGGCGGCGTTCGCGTTCGCGGTCTGGCGAGCTCATCCGGGCCAGTCTAGCAGAGCCGTCCGCCAACCGCCACTCTGCGCCTTGAGACGGCTACTTAACTACTCCCAACGCCTTGAGAACGCCCTCCGCGCCTTCCTTCTTGTAGATGGAGCGAAGGTAATTCATGGCTAGATCTTGTCCGGAACGAAGTGACATCAGACGGGAATAGTTCTTAGACTTCGTGTCACCCCAAGTTTGCCCGACCGCTGGCATAGCGAACTCCAGTTCGACCTCTGCGCTGCTGATGCTCGGTTGCTTTGCAGCGCCCAGCATTCCAAACCCGCCGGCGTCTCTCCTCTCTAAAAGCTCTCCAGGGGCAAAAGACCCGGGATAGGGACCAGGCCGCAAGCTCGCATCTCCCCACTCGTAGAATGTCGTGGTCTTTCCGTCCTCCAAGGTCAGTTTCCATTTAAGCCCGAAGGCAGTCCAACGGCCTGTCTGGGGGATTTGGACGGACGCCTTGCAACTGAAGCCCTTGCCCTCGACTGAAGAACACGCCGCGCGGGTAATTTGAAGGGGGGCGTCGGGCTGCGACTTCACCGTTGCCTCCACCGCCTGAGCCACCGCCGTCTGCGGCAAAGAGCAGATGACAAGAAAAGCCAAAAGAAGCAACAAGAGGGTCTTGGTCTTCATAGATCACCTCACTCTGAAAGCATGGAGCAGCACCAACTTTGCCCGAAAGCGTAGTATGTGCACCAATCGATGGCCACGTAACCCACGCAGTCATCGAATGAGTTGCAGCTGCACTCGATACACTCGTCTTCCGTACACCAAGCGAAAACCTACCGCGCATTTCCACAATACTGATTGACACCGCAAGAGTCACCCAGGGCCGGAGCGCCCACCGTGAGGACAAGACCGAACACAAGGAGCGCTCCGATGACTGATTTTCTCAATTTCCTCATTAGTACCTCCAGCCAGCTTTTGGCCAACGTATCCCCCCCCCGAGATTTCTTGTCAAGTATTATTTTACTGTAAAATAAGGTGAAACCTCGGCTAGAACTTATCTCATAAATGCAGAGAATGCGTTGAACGGGAGGCGACTTGACCCTCAGGGGCTAAAGCCCCTGTGTTTATGCGGCCCTTACGGCACGGCTAAAGCCGTGCCCTCCCGATTGCCGCAAAGGTCAGTATTTATGAGACAGCTTCTAGACCAGTAAGCGCCAGCGTCTCCCACGCTGCCCCTATTGTTGAGCGCCTCGGCTTGCGATACCCCGGTCGCGAGACCAAAGGCCGCCGCGCGGAGCACGGAGCTGTGCGATACTCGGCGGCGCTGATGGCTGCGGGAAGCGTCTCCGAGAGCGAATCGATGACATTGGAGCCAGCACTGTCTGCGGCGGCTCGGCGCGTGCTGCGGGAGGCGGCGTGCGCGATCGTGCCGGAAGCGGCGAGGCTCGACGAAAAGGGCTGGGCGGAATTTGAGCGCTTGATCGAATCGGCGCTGCGGGATCGTCCGGAATCGCTGCGGCGGCGCCTGCGGCTCTTCCTGCGAGCCATCGAGTGGTTGCCGGTGTTGCGCTACGGGCGGAGATTCTCCGCGCTTGAGCCACTGCGGCAGGCGAGCTTTCTTTCCTGGCTCGAAACGAATCCCGTGCTGCTGATTCGCAACGGATTCTGGGGATTGCGCACGCTCATCTTCCTCGGCTACTACGGTCAGCCGGAAATCACGCGGGCGATCGGCTATGCGGCCGACGCGCGCGGTTGGGAGGCGCGGCGGTGAACGCGCGGCGCTACGACATCGTCATCATCGGCTCGGGCGCGGGCGGCGGGACGGTGGCGCAGGAGCTGGCGCCGCTGTGCCAGCAGGGCGCGCGAATCGCGGTGCTCGAAAAAGGCCCGAAGCTGCGGGACGAAGAATTCACCGGGCGCGAACTGGAAATGGCGCAGGCGCTTTACGGCGACGGCGGCGGGCTGCTGACCGCCGAGGGCACGATGACCCTAGCATTCGGCTGCGCCTATGGCGGCGCGACGGCGGTGTACACGGGCACTTCGCTGCTGCCGAGCGAGCGCGTGCTGAAGAAATGGAACGTGCCCGAGCTGACCGCGGAAGAAATCGAGCGGCGCGCGCGGAAATTCATGGCGCAGAACAACGTCCACCTGCTCGAAGACGCGGAAATCAACGACAACAACCGGATGTTCGTAGAGAGCTGCAGGCGGCTCGGGTATCGCGTCGAACAATTTCCAGTGAACGTGAAGGGCTGCCGCGGGTCGAGCCTGTGCAACCTGGGCTGTCCGAACCAGGCCAAGCAGGGCACCGACCGCGTGCAGTTGCCCGAGGCGGAGCGGAACGGCGTCGAAGTGATTACGCGGTGCGAGGCGCTGCGGGTGGAAGAGCGCGCGGTGGTGGCGCGCATCCACGCGAAGCCGCCGGGCGGCAAGGGCGAGCCGTCGGCGTGGGAGCCGGGCGAATACCGCATCGAAGCAAAAATCGTGGTGGTGTGCGCGGGAGCGGTGAATACGCCGGCGCTGCTGCTGCGTTCGGGATTCGTCACGCAACTGCCGCGGTTGGGGCACGGGTTCACGGCGCACCCCGCGCTGATCGTCGTCGGCGAGCACGACCGGCCGATCACGAATTTCGTCGGGCACCCGAAAAGTTTTTATGTGGACCAGTTCGCAGAAACCGAGCGATTCCTGCTCGAGACGTGCATGTATTTCCCGTTTATCACCGCGAAAAGCCTGTCGGGATTCGGCGCGGAGCACAGCGCGTGGATGCAGGCTTTCCCGCGGCTGCAGATGATCCTGGTGCTGGCCTGCGACGAAGTGAACGCACACAACCGCGTCACGATTGACGCCGAGGGGCGGCCGGTGGTGCACTACCGCTTCACGCCGGAGGTGGCGCGCGGGCTTGCGTGCGGGGCAGTGACTTCGGCGAGGATTTTCTTCGCAGCGGGGGCACGGCGCGCGCACGTGCCGATGGCGGAGCCGCCGACGGTTGAAGCGAGTGACGTCGCCCTCCAAACAACTGGCGGGCAGGCGCGGCTCGATGAGTGCGCCGACGCGCAGCATTTTGTGCCGGGGAAGGTTTCCGTATCGGCGGCGCACTTGCAGGGCGGCTGCGCGATGGGGCGCAGCGCAGCCGATTCGGTGACGGATGCGCGCGGCGGCGTCCACGGTGTGCCATGGCTTTTTGTGGCTGACGCGAGCCTGTTTCCGAATTCGGTGGAGATCAACCCGTACCTGACCATCATGGCGCTGGCCGATCGCGTAGCCGAACGAATCCGCGAGGAGGCGGGCAAGCTGCTATGAAAACGCCGGGCGGCGAAATCGTGGTGCGCGCGCTCGAAAACGAAGGCATCGAGTTCGCCTTCGGCATTCCCGGCACGCACAACATCGAGCTGTACGACGCGCTGGGGCAATCGAAGAGCGTGCGCGCGGTGCTGGTGACCGACGAGCAGAGCGCGTCGTTCATGGCTGACGGCGTGTGGCGCGCGTCGGGAAAGCTCGCGGTGGTGAACGTCGTGCCCGGGGCGGGGCTGACGCACGCGCTTTCGGGCATCGCCGAAGCCTACCTCGATGGCGCGGCAATGCTCGTGCTGGCCTGCGGCATTCGTACCGATACGGACAAAGCGTTCCAGTTGCACGAAGTGGACCAACTGGCCATCGCGCGGCCGGTGACCAAGGCGCAACTGCGCGTCACCGACGGGGCGCAGCTTTACGCGACGATTCGCCGCGCCTGCCAGATGGCGCGCGCAGCGCCGCAGGGGCCGGTCATCGTCGAAGTGCCCGTGAACTACTACATTTTTCAGCAGGAAAAGCAGGCGGAGTTCGCTGCCGAAACGCCGGCTGTGCCGTCGCCACTGGCAGAGGCGCTCGAAAAAGTGCGCGCGCTGCTGGCCGCCAGCCGCCGTCCGCTGCTCTACCTGGGACAGGGGGCCGCGGGGGCAGGCGAGAAACTGGTTGCGCTGGCGGAGCGGCTCGGAGCGCCGGTGTCAACGACGTTTCAGGGCAAAGGCGTTTTTCCAGAAAATCATCCGCTGTGGATGTGGTGCGGGTTTGGCGACGCTGCGCCGCCGTTCGTGCGCGAAATCGCGGCGAGCTGCGATTTGACGCTGGCCGTCGGGTGCAAATTTGCGGAAGTAGGTACGGGAAGCTACGGGCTCACCCCGCCGGGGACACTGATCCATGTGGACATCGATGAATCGGTGCTAGGGCGGAACTATCCGGCGGAGGTAGCGGTGGCGTGCGACGCGGCAGCGTTTGTCGAGGTGCTGCTCGCGGAATTGCCGCCGCGCACGCCCGACGCGGAACTGCGCGAAGCCATCCGCGCGGGGCACGCCGCGGTGTGGGCGGAGTGGGCGACACGGGAGAGCGAAAAGCGTGTTTCGCCGCCGCGCCTGCTGCGCTCGTTGCAGACAGCGCTGGGGCCTGAGGCGGCTTACACGGCTGACAGCGGCAACGGGACATTCCTCGCAGTGGAATGCCTGCGGCTGGACCGCCCGCGCGCGTTTCTCGCGCCGGTGGATTATTCGTGCATGGGCTATGCGGTGCCGGCGGCGATCGGCGCGGCGCTGGCGTGCCCGGAGCGTCCGGTGGCGGCGCTGGCGGGAGACGGCGCGTTCCTGATGACCGGGCTCGAACTGCTGACTGCGGCGCAACTCGGCGTTCCGGTGATGGTGCTGGTGCTGCGCGACCGTGAACTGGCGCAGATCGCGCAGTTCCAGGAAACGGCGCTAGGGCGCAAGACCGCGAGCGAGTTGCCGGATTACGACCTAGAGGCGCTGTGCCATGGCGTGGGGGTGGAGTATCTGCGGCTGGCGCGCGACGCGGAAATCGAAGACGTGCTCGGCGAGGCGCTCAGCGTCACGGCACGGGGACGTCCGGTCGTGATCGAAGTCGAGATTGATTATTCGCAGAAGACGTATTTCACGCGCGGGGTGGTACGCACGAACCTGGCGCGGCTGCCTTGGGGCGACCGGCTGCGGTTTGTGGCGCGGGCGGTGGGGCGAAAATTATTTTGAGCCACACCGTGTTCAGCCATCCCTATGGGACTTGGGCTTCGCGCTATTCTTTCTCCTCATCCGCGAAAGTTTAGCAGAGCCGCCCGTCAACCGCCATCCCGGAGCGCGGGGCCGAGGGGAGCGCCGACAAGCGAGATCCAGCGAGCTTCGTCGGACATGCTGCGCTTCTGATTGACACCGCCGATTCGGCGCAGTAGGTTTCGCAAATGTTAGCTGCTGAAGAGTCATCACCATGTTCGATACTCAGAAAAAAATCCTACGCTGCCTGATTTGGTCCGCTTTTTTCGTGACGTGCTTGCCAACCAGTCTGTGCGCGCAAAGCCTTGAGCTGGAGCGCGACCGGGCGCTGGGCATGCTGGATCAAGTCTCTGCGCAGATTGAGAAAGAATTCTACGATCCTGCGCTGCGTGGTCTACATTGGAAGTCCCTGACCCAGCAAGCGCGGCAGCAGATCAAGGGGGCGAAAACGGCCGGAGAGATGTTCAGCGCCATCTTTTCCATGGTGCGAAAACTGAACGATTCCCATACCTGGTTCATTCCGCCCAGTCGCGTGGCCAAGACGGAGTTCGGATTCGAGGTGAAAGCCTTCGGAGACGAGGTGCGCATCTACGAAGTCAAAAGAGGAAGTGCAGCCGAGCGCGCAGGCCTTGCCGTCGGAGACCGGGTGCAGTCGATCAACAACTACGCGGTGAACCGCGAGAACGTAGACCTATTGATGATTCTCCTGCGGAGCCTGCGGCCCGTGGCGGAGATGGGCGTGGTGTTTTCCCGCGGCGCGGAGCCTCCCCGCACGGTGCGCTTCGACGGAAAACTGAAGCCGGGCGAGCAGGTGATTGACATGACGAATCTGAACAGCATCTGGGACCTTATCCGTGAGGCGGAGACCGAGGCCGCCGACCAGCGCACAAAGTTCCGCTACGCCATGGACACCGACAAGGTCGGCTCGCTCCGGTTTCCTCGGATTCCCGGAGACAAAGCATTCCTGTTTGACTTCGTGCGGAAGGTGGAGAAGGCGGAGGCCATCCTTGTGGATCTGCGCGGGAATCCGGGCGGCTCGGCGGAGGGGCTTGAGTACTTGATCGGAATGTTTGAGCGGGGGCAGCCCGATGTGGCTGAGGTGGCCGGGCGAAGGAAAACGGAACCCTTGCGAGTGAAGCCCCTGCGGCCGAATTTGACCGTGCCACTCTTCATCCTCGTGGATAGCCAGACCGGCAGCGCGGCCGAGATGTTCGCGCGGCATTTCCAACGAACCGGGCGCGCGGTCGTGATCGGCGACCGCACCTCCGGGCGCGTGAGGCTATCGCGGTTTTACTCTCGCCAGATGGGCGTGGACACCGTGGTTTTTTATGGCGTCCAGGTCGCACTCGCGCGCGTACTTTTCCCGGCCGGCGAAGACCTGGAAGGAAAAGGTATCACCCCGGACAACACGTGCATCCCGACAGCGGAGGATATGCGCGCAGGTCGCGACCCGTGTCTGGACCTTGCGAGGTCGCTTGCGCAGAAGAAGGTCGGATCCACACCCTAGCGGGGCGTGTGCCCGCGCAAGTTCAGAGCCTTTCGTAGTTGGACTACCAGCTCGCTGCCCATTCCTTCGACCAGAGTGGCTGAAGCTGTGCGATACTCGGCGGCGCTGATGGCCGCGAGCCACCGGCCGTTGGTTTATTTGGGGCAAGGCGCGGCTGCCTTGGGGCGACCGGCTGCGGTTTGTGGCGCGGGCGGTGGGACGGAAGGTATTTTGAGCCGCGCAGCATTCAGGCGTCCCTAGGGGACTCGGCGCTTGCATTCTGGTTTCTTCCCAGCGATGAATCGCTGGGCTATTCTCAGCCGCCCCAGGGGGCTGCGCGGGCGGTGGGGCGTAAGATATTGGGGGGCAGATCGAATGAAAAGCACCGTCCACGTTGTTGTTCTCGCTGCGGCGCTTTCGTGGCTCGCCTGGTATTTCAGCGACCAACCGTGGACGCCGGCTCGCGTGGCGGGGCTGGTCCTGAGCGTTCCGGCATTCGCTTTGTGGGCGGCGGCGCGAATTCAACTGGGAACCTCGTTTGCGGTGCGGGCCAAGGCGAAGGAACTCGTCACCGGAGGCTTGTACTCGAAGATTCGCAACCCCGTCTACGTGTTTGGCACCATTTTCATCGCTGGATATTTCCTCCTGATCGGTAACCCACTCGGGCTGCTGTTGCCGGCGGCCGTGGTGCCGATGCAGATTTTTCGTGCGCGGAAAGAGGCGAAGGTCCTCGAAGAAAAATTCGGCGATGCCTACCGGGAGTACCGCAGCAAAACTTGGTTTTAGCCAGAGAGCAAACTCGCGTGCCCTTTTCGTTTTTCCGCCGCGCACGGCGCGGACGGTCGGCGCATTCGTGGGTTGGAAGGTCAGGCGGCGGTGCGATGTTCGGCGCGCGGCGCGCGTTCGCCGAAAAACCTACGCAGCGTTTCCTTGGCGGAATTCACGACCAGGCGGCAATCCGGGCAGTGTTTCAAATGGGATCGAATCTGCTGCGCTTCCTCGGTGGCGATTGCGCCAGCGAGGTAGTTAACAAGAAGCGGCATGGCGTGGCGACAAGTCATCGTGTGCCCGTCCAACTGGATCGGCGCTGCCGTTTGTAAGGCATACGAAGTGCCATCCAAGTAATTGTTGGCCACTGGCGTAAGAGGTTCAATCTACGATAGATAGAGCGGATGAGTGAAATCGCGCAGGGTGAATCGACAAGTACCAGTCCGCGAAATATTTGCCTTCGGGCGGTAATTTCTTTCCCGTTGGGCATCACGCACTGGCTAAAGCATGTGCCACGGCGGCTCAGGGAACCAAGTAGCCGACAGAGAAAAATTTGGTCTTTGACTGGTGCTCGGTGTCGGCCAGCGGGGAGTAGTAATAATAAAGGGTCGCGGTCACGCGGACCGGCGTGCGACCGGGCATCGGGAAGCTGAACACCTCGGTGCGCGTCTCCAGCGGAGCCAGGCGCGTATCGCCGAGCACCTTGGAGCCTTTCAGAAAAGCGAAGTGCTCGCGGTCGATGGGCTTGCCGCTGGCGTCGGCGATGCTGCGGGAGTAGACGCGCTCGGCGCTGGTGCGGCGGCCGTTGTAGGCATCGGCGCGGACTTCGAGAATCAATTTGCGCAACGCCGAGCCGGTGGGGACGTAATGGCCGGCGCCGGCGTTGGTGAGCTTCACAGTGATCTTCACGGTGTCGCCCTGCCGCTCGGCGGACAGGTGCGTGCGGATAGCCTTGTTCAACTGCTCGACGGAACGGCTTCCCGGCATTTCGTGGAAGTTGATACCCTGCGCGGCGTCCTGGCGGACGCGCGGATCGACGACCGGCCCCTGCACGGTGTACATATGGCAGGTCTGGCAGCTGGTGTCGCGCTTCGCGTACGCCGAATCTTTCCATTCCGTGTAGGTGCTGAGCACCTGCAGGCCGTGGGAGTTGCGGTAGTCGTGACAACCGGCGCAAACCAGCGAGGAAGTGTGCACCTCCGAGAATTGCGTCCCGTGCACCGGAGACATGGAAGTTTTCGAAGGGCCGCTCTTCACTGACGAGAACTCGACGCGGGCAACCGGGTTCGGACCGCTCATATCGACTTCGCGGATCGAATGGCAATAGTCGCAAGTGATGCCTTCCCAGCTCACTTTGCGGACGAGCGCGAGATCACCAATGCGCACCCCGACGGGGGAATGACACCCGAGGCAAGTCTTGTGGGCGGCCGCGCCGGAATCTTCTTCGGCCAGTTTGAGCGCGTCCTGGAACAGGCGACTCTCCATCGCGGCGGCGTGGGCGGAGCGTTTCCAGCCCTGAAAGATCTCGCGGTGGCAATCGCCGCAGAATTCTGCTGTGCTCGGCGAGGGCAGCGTAATTCCCTGCGGTGTTGCGGTGAAAAGAAAGATGAGGACGGCAATGGTCGCGGCAGTCATCGCCAACCTTTCGCGGGCAGGCCGGGAGCGGACCCCGGCTGCACCGGATTTTACCTCAACTTGGTTAAATAAGTTCCGCTGCATACGCCTCGCAACCCGATCTCGCGCGGAAATGGATTCAAGCAGCGCTGAGCTCACAAAGGCTATAGTCAACCGAGGGTCCCGAGATTCTTGGGAACGATTTTTCCGGTGGTACGTGGAGCGGCCAGACCCTGGTGGACGCAACTGGTTCCGCCTGCATCCAAGAAGATGAGCAGGTGGACATGAAGAAAACGGCTGGCGTTCTCTGGGTGCTGGGGTTTCTGATGGCCGCCGGGCCGGCGGTGGGCGGGCAAGCTGCAAAGCCTCCGCTGCCGGTGGAAGAAATCATCCGGCGGTTTGCGGCCAAGGAAGCGGAATTCAAGGAAGCGCGCGACAACTACACTTACACGCAGACGGTGCGGGTGCAGGAATTCAACGAGCGGGACACGCCCGGCGGCGAATTCCGGCAGACCAGTGAGGTCATCTTCAGCCCGGAAAATAAGCGGTACGAGCGCATCACCTATGCGCCGCCGCCGACGCTGGAAATGGTTTCGCTATCGCGCGAGGACCTGGAAGATCTGCAGAATATCCAGCCCTTCGTGCTGACTACGGCGGAGCTGCCCAAATACAACCTGGAATACCGCGGGAAGGAACGCATCGACGAGTTGGACACCTACGTCTTCGACGTTTCGCCCAAGCGCATCGAGAAAGGTCAGCGCTACTTCGAGGGCACCATCTGGGTGGATGACCAGGACCTGCAAATCGTGAAGACCTTCGGCAAGGCAGTCCCGGACATCCGCCGCGGCGGCCAGGAAAACCTGTTCCCGAGATTTGAAACCTACCGCGAGAACATCGACGGCAAATACTGGTTTCCCACCTATACACGCGCCGACGACGTGCTGCACTTCAGCCGCAACTCGGTGCGCATCCGCATGACCATCCGCTACGCGGACTACAAACAATTCAAATCGTTCGTGAAGATCGGCCCGGCAGAACCGGTGAAGCCGCCGCTGTAGGAATAGGCGTGTCGTATTTGGTCGACCGGCGAAGGGCGACTCTGCAGTCGCTGGGCCTCAGGGCGCTGCGGACTTGGCGGCGAGAATCTTGAACTGCGCCCAAGCGGCGCCGGCCGGGAACAAGACGTCGCGGAAATCGGAATACGTTCTTGTCTCGCCGGGGCCGATCATATCGGGGAGCGTAGCCTTGTTGGCGACGACCACCGAGTTGTCCCCGCGGAGATACGTGGTTTCGTACTGGATTTCCGAGTAGACGCAGCCGGCAGACTTGTTTTGCAGACGCACGACCCAGACGGCCCAGTTGCCGGTGACGTCCTTATCCATCTTGGCGCTGAGTACGCGCAGGTCGGCGACCGGGTCCGGCGTGCACGCGGCCGTGGGCGCAGCCGAAACCGCCGGGCTTTCCTCTCCGCGCCGAGTGGCGAAGTAGACGATCACCAGAATCAGGATGACGACCACCGCACCGCCGCCGATGAACAGCCGCATCGTCTTCGTTTCCTCTTTGTCTTGCGGCACCTCAAACATAGCGCCCTCCTTCTCTGCCGTTCAGGTGATGTCGGCGCGCACATCCGCGCAGAGCAAGTCGCCTGCGAGTTTTCTCCGCATGGTGTCGATGGTGCGGTGGAGAAACTCCGCGTCGCGGCAGGGCCTTTCGAGACTCCCGAATCGCAAGCGGATCGTGGCGAGCATGGGGAGATACCTCCCCGGCGCGGCTTTACCTGCATCCTAGGCCGGGGTCAGGCGCAAGTCAATGCGGCAGTGCGCGGAGGGTCGCACTTGGTGACGTCGGGGGAAGGAGTTCGAGCGGTGCGATGCAACGGGATTTCCCGGGTGTGCCTCAGGCAAAATGCCTCCCCGCCTCCCCTCGGCTTCGCTCGGACCCGTGGGCTTCGCTCAGGGCGGGCAAGTGCCGAGGCGGGCCAAAGATAGTGGGCGTGAGGGGAGAAGCTTGTCCCGAGGATGCTTCGGCGGACGAGGGAAACCCCTGACCCCCTGCCGGCAACGTCCGCCGCGGCGCGGTCAGGCAGTAGAATTAGGTTGCAAGAGAAACCGGGATTCTCGTTCTACAATAGGTGAAGGTCCCGCGCCCATTGCAAGTCACAAGAGAGCGAGGCGTCTATGCCCCTGTCCAAATCCTGGGACCTGTGGTTCCTGCTCACCTGGCGCAAAGCCGTGCTGGTGCTGGTCGCCTGGGTGGCGTGCGCGGTGCTGCACAATGTTGTCTACGCGTTGCTCGTTAAATTCTGGGGCTTCAAGGGCGACGAGCCGTTTTTCTTCCTGCTGGCCGTGGTGGTGATCCCGCTGTACGTGCTGATCGCGTTGGTCTACACGGCGCAACGCAAACTTTCGCACCAGCACTAATCTGCCAGAAAAAGTGGTGGACCTGAGGGGAGTAGCTCGTCCCGTTTATCCCGAGGTCGCCTGAGCGACCGAGGGAAGTCCGCCTGGGCGGACGAGGGGAACCCCCGACCCCTGCTTGCAAAGCCCACCGCCCTTCGGCGAGCTCAGGGCAAGTGGCGGACTCTCCCTGCTGAGCTGGACGCTGCGGACGACTACGCAGGCAGGAAAAAAGTTTGGTGGACGTGAGGAGATTCGAACTCCCGACCCCCTGCTTGCAAAGCAGATGCTCTCCCAGCTGAGCTACACGCCCACGCGTGGAAACATTGTCGCGTAGCCAGCGTGAGATCGTCAACCTTGGGTACCTCGGGACGGAGCGAAAAGAGGAAAAGTGAAAAAGTGGCAGAGTGGAAGCGCTAGCGACGCGAGAGAAGGGCCAGCTCCACTTCGCGGAGCATGAAGACGTCCTCTTTGTTATAGGCCAGCAATTCGTCGAGCAGCTTGGGATCGCGGGTGCGCTGGTATTCGCGCCAGATCTGGTTGGCCCACAAGCCGTCGCGGCCGGGCAGCTTCCGCTTCAGTCCCAGTGCGATTTCGACTTTCTTCAGGCCGCCGTAGAGATTTTTCTGCCAGCAGAGCGGGACCAAATCGTCGTGGGGAAATATTTCGTCGAGGGTGACGCCGAGCTGCGCCCGGATGACGGGAAAATCGAAGCCGACGCTGGCTTTCAGTTTGTCGGGTTTCGAGCGGCCGTTGTAGGTGACCAGCCGCTCGACGCCGGCCAGGGCATTCATCAGGTTTTCGCGCGTGGCCTCGCTGCCGACCAGTTGCACAAAGCGATCTTCGTTGTCGCCGACGATGCGGATGCCGATGATGGTGATCTTGTGATTGGGGAAATCCTTAAACATTCGCTGGTCGGGCGGCCGGAACGGGCCGACGTAGTCGGTCTCGATGTCGAGATAGGCTGTTTTCAAAGTGGCCACATGAGTTGAGGGGAGGGTATGCGCGGGGAGAGTGGATTGTCAATTGGTGCGGTGTCAAACCAGGATCAACCCCTGAGGTTCCTCAGGCCGACCAAAATCGTCGGCCTTCGGAATGGCAACGTTTGCGCGGGGTTTGGCGTAAGATATCGCGACGCGTGAAGGACGGAGGGGACGATGATTGCGCGAGCGTGGCACGGAATGACGCCGGCGTCGAAGGCGGACGCCTATTTCGAATTTATGAAGCGCACGGGGTTGAAGGACTACCGCTCGACGCCGGGGAACTACGGCGCGTACGTGCTGCGGCGGATGGAAGGTGATCGCGCGCACTTCCTGGTGATTTCGCTGTGGGAGTCGATGGACGCCATCCGCAAATTCGCCGGGCCGGAGCCGGAAAAGGCTCGCTATTACCCCGAGGACAAAGATTTTCTGCTGGAGTTCGAGCCGCAGGTCACGCATTACGAGGTTCTCGCGCAACCGTGAGGTGGCGCTTGGCCTCTTGAATCCGCGGCTGACCCATTAAGAGTGCTGGTGCAGCCGTGAGGCGGCTGATGGTGCCCTGTTTGAACACTTGAGGTACTTTCGAGCCTTGTCACAGCAAGTAAGCTTGGACTAAAGTGCTTATGGATGATTACCCGGCTACAAGTTAGAAATTTCAAGAGCCTCCGTGAGCTCGACCTCCAATTGGGCCCCGTCAACGTTCTTGTCGGCCCCAACATGGGAGGAAAGAGCAACATCATTGATGTATTTCGCTTCTTACAGGAATTGACTTTCCCAAGATCGACTGACGGACTGTCCTATGCTTTGGCGCAACGCGGGAGCATTGACGAATTGATCTGGAAGGGTCCGACTGACTCATTGATTCGCATCTGTGTGGAGGCGGATCTCAAGAAGGGCAAATCTAGATGCCAGTATGAACTGGAAATCATCGGAGGGCGGGGCGGGTTTGCGCAGATCCCGAAAGAGTCACTTAAGGTGTCCGAAGGTTCGTTGTCCGCTGACCTTATCGTTGACGAGGGTCCGAACCGATGGCTTGCCAATGCCGACGGTGGAAAACTTGTTTCGACGACAAGGAGTAGGTCTGCTCTTCAGAACGCCCCGGAAAATTGGGACGGTTACGGTTTAGTGGAATTTGTCCGGGCTTGGCGTTTCTACCAGCTTCTACCGCAGATCATGAAAGAACGGAATCCTACTGGCAGCGGGGAGGTGCTAGAGCCATACGGTCGGAATCTCTCCGCTTGGTTGATGGTTTTGCAGACTCGTTACCGTGAAGCCTTCTCACGAATCGACGAAGTGGCGCGCGACGTGCTTCCTGGATTGCGTGGGCTCCTGACGTGGCCGACCCAAGAGGGCACCGTGCATCTTGCTGCTCAGGAGTTTGGGCTGAACCGACCCGTGACTGTGTGGCAGATGTCAGATGGTGAGCTGGCGTTTTTGGCCCTGCTGTCTTTGATTTACTCGCCGGATGAACTCAGCGCCTCCCTATTCTGCATCGAGGAACCTGAGAACCATCTGCATCCCAGACTGCTTTCCGTTCTCATTAAGCTCATGAGGCAGGTGCGCACCGAGATCGAATCAAGCGGTGAATTGGCGCAATTGGTTATAACCACCCACTCTCCTCTTCTTGTCGACGAGATGCAGCTTGATGAAGTTATTTGGGTCGCGAAGAAGAACGGTGCAACATTCATTGTTCGCCCCTCGGGCGAGAAACACCTCCAAAAGCTCCTAGAGGATAAAGACCTGGGAATGGCAGACGTTGTCTACTCCGGGCTTCTAGCTGAGGAGCAATGAACGTCGGCATAATTGTTGAGGGTTTGTACGATTCTAAAACCTACCCAGTCCTGATCCAGAAGATCCGTGCAGATATCGATAGAGTGCTTTGCATCGACTGCGGCGGTCTCCCAAAACTCAGGAACAAGTTTGTGAGTTTCATCAAGTACTTTGATTCCCGTCACGACCTAAACCTAGCCAAGGTACTTGTGATTCGTGACTCGGATTGCGGCGACCCCGGGCCCCTTGAACAGGAACTGAGGCACAGATTGGAGAATTCAAGGTTCAGGCCCCGGTTTCCCGTACATTTTTATGCAACGAAATGCAAGCTTGAGTCCTGGTTGCTAGCAGACGAAGTCGCAATCAACTCAGTAGCACACGCACGAAACAAACCTAGAACTGTAGAAAAAGTTGATGCCGCACTGGAGAAGGTCAGAGAAGCTGACGAGCTTCTTGCCAAGACTCTCTGGCGCGTGGGACTCCCCGCAGACGAGCAGGTGTACGCTGAGATAGCAAGGTTCGCTGATCTCGGCAAACTCGCAGGACGTTGCCCGTACTTCCAAGAATTTGAAAAGTGCGTTGGGGCTTGTTAGTTGCACTCATGTAGAACCCCGCTCTATTCAGAAGTGCGCTGATCTGCGTTCGGAAGCACCCGCGGCCAGTTTGCGGGCAACCTTTCGGAATGGGGGAAAGTCTGCTAGCATAGGTGTTTCGTTTCACGGTATTTTTGGAGACAGTAGGAGAGGTCATGGCCCAGCGATGTGAGGTATGCGGCAAGGGGCCGCATTACGGCAACGTAATCAGTCACGCCAACAACACCCGCCGGCGGCGGTGGAACGCCAACCTGCGGCGCGTGAAAGTGGTGGTCAAAGGCGTGCAGAAGCACCTGCGGGTGTGCACCGCCTGCGTGCGCGCGGGGCGGGTCACGAAAGCCGCGTAGCCACGCGAGTTCGGTCCCTCCCCGATGGTTCGGGGGATTCCCTCCAAGGAGTTGCTCCGGTGAAACGCTTTCTCGCGACTCTGATGCTGGTGGCCACGCTCGCTTCGCTGGCGGCGTGCAAGAAGGCCTCGGCGCCCTCGCCCGACGTGTGGGCGGTCGTGGACGGCAAAGAAATCCGCCGCGATGAGGTGGAGAAATACTTCCGCACCCAGGTGGGCCCGGACAACCAGCCGCTGTCGCAGGAAGAATCGCTTTCGCTGATGCTGAACATCTTGGACGGGCTGATCAACCAGGAAATCCTGCTCACGCGCGCGCAGAAGATGGGGCTGACGGCTTCCGACGCAGAGGTGGAGGACCGATTCACCGAATCCAAGGCGCCGTTCACCGAAGATGAGTTCCAGCGGCAACTGAAAGACCGCGGGCTGACGGTAGATGATTTCAAGAAAGGGCTGCGGCGCGAGCGCTCCATCGAAAAACTGCTGAACCGCGAAGTCGAGTCCAAGGTGAGCATCACCGACCAGGATTTGCAGGACTTCTACAACCAGAACCGCGCGCAGTTCAACGTCGTCGAGCCGCAGTACCGCGTGGCGCAAATCCTGATTACCCCGTTGCGCAATCCGCAGGTACGCAACCGCAAGGGTAGCGACGCCACCACCGACGCGGAAGCGAAGCGCCTGGTCCAGGCGCTTGCGGAGCGGCTGCGCGAAGGCGCCGATTTCGGCGAGCTGGCGGCGGACTACTCGGAAGACCCCACGACCGCAGCAACCGGCGGGGACCTAGGTTTCATACCGGAATCGTCGCTGAAGCAGAGCGAACCGGCCCTGCAGCGCGCGCTGTTGGCGCTGAAGCCCGGCGAGACCAGCCCGGTGATCACCTTACCCGACGGGTATCGCATCCTGAAGCTGATCGCGCGGCAGCCGGCTGGCCTGCGCGAATTCTCCGATCCCCGCGTGCAGCAGAACATCCGCGACGTCTTGCGCAACCGCAAAGTTCAGTTGCTGCACACCGCTTACGTGAGCTCCGCTCGGGACGCCGCCAAGGTGCAGAACTTCCTCTGTCAGCAAGTGCTCGAATCCGCCGGCAAGCTCCCCGAAATCAAGTTACCCACGCCGGCGAAGGCCGCTGGCGAAGCACCTGCGCCTGCGCAGCCGCCCAAACAGTAAAAGCGGAAAACCGAAAATAGAAAATAGAAAAGGGTCGCAGCGCGCGCGGGCGCACGCGCCTGCTCCATTTTCCCTTTTCCCTTTTCCCTTTTCCATTTTCCTGCTGAATCCGGCCGCGCGAGTGCGTCGGAGCAAGGAACAACTACAGGCGAGGTGCTGCTCAGGAAACGACGGCGAGGCCTTCGCCGGCGGTGACGGCCTGACCCTCGACCACCATTACGCGCTCGACCTTGCCGGCTTTGGGCGAGCGAATTTCGTTCTGCATCTTCATCGCTTCGACGACCAGCAAGCCTTGCCCGCTTTCGACCGCATCGCCCTGCTGGACGAGCACGCGCACCACCTTGCCGGGCATCGGCGCGAGGATTTGCTGACGGCCCTCGGCGGCGAGTGCGGCTCCACGCTTGCCGCGCCAACTGCGTGGGTCGGAGATTTCCGCGGCGAGTTCTTCGCCGCCGACGTGGACACGCAGGCCGCGCGTCCCTTCGACGGGTTGAACGCGGACTTCGAGCGCTCGCCCGCCCAGCAGGATGGAATAGACGCCGGTGGCTATTTCGACGGCGTCGGCTTCCACCTGCACGCCGTCGAGCCGGCAGCGCAGCCGCCCTCCGTCCAGTGCGGAATTTCCCGCGGGACGCTCGATTTCCAGCGTGCGCTTGCGGCCCCGAATCTCAATTTCCAGTTTCATCTGCCTTCATTCCGGCCTGCGGAACGCGTTCCCCCTGCCGCTAACCTACGGTCCGTAACTCAATGCTCGAGATTCGATATTCGGGGGATGTGCGCGGAAATTCTCCCGAGTATCGAGTATCGAATTTCGAGTATCGGTTCACTTCTGGGGCTCGCGGTTGAGTTGCTCGCTTCTCCCGGCCAACTTCCAGCGCGATTCCGGCGCGGCGGTAGTTTGCGCCGGCTTATCCGCCTCGGCGGAGAGGCCGTTGCCGTTCGAGGTCAGGTGCCACAGTGCGGCAGCGAGCACGGCGGCATCTTCCAGTGTGGCGGCGTCGCCATCGGCGCACGCGAAGGCCTTGGGCTTTCTGCCTGAGTTCAACAGTTCATCGAGCCAGCGCGTGTGAATCTCTGCGCTCACAAAGTCCGGCTCGACCATCAAGCGGCGGAACATGGCGATGTTGGTCTGGATGCCGCTGACGTAGTACTCGTCGAGCGCGCGCCGCATTCGCGCGATGGCTTCCGCGCGGTCAGCGCCCCAGGCGATCAGCTTGCCGAGCAGCGGGTCGTATTCGGTGGGCACGGTCCAGCCGGGATAGACGCCGTCGTCCAGGCGAATGCCCGGGCCGAAGGGCACGCGCCGCGCCAGGATTTTTCCGGGCGAAGGGAAAAAATTGTTGTCCGGGTCCTCCGCGTAAATGCGGCATTCGATGGCGTGGCCGCGCAGCGCGACGTCTTCCTGCCGGAAGGGCAGCGCTTCGCCGGCGGCGATGCGGATTTGGAGTTTCACTAGGTCGAACCCGGTGACCATCTCGGTGACGGGATGCTCCACCTGGAGGCGCGTGTTCACTTCGAGGAAGTAGAAGTTTTTCTCTGCGTCCACCAGGAATTCGATGGTGCCGGCGTTCGTATAGCTGGCGGCGCGCGCGAGCTTCACCGCGGCCTCGCCCATGCGGGCGCGCAGGCCGGGGTCCACCACCGGCGAGGGCGCTTCTTCAATCACTTTCTGGTGGCGGCGCTGCACCGAGCACTCGCGCTCGCCGAGATAGACGACGTTGCCGTGCAGGTCGCCGAGAACCTGGATTTCGATGTGCCGCGGGCGTCGCAAAAGTTTTTCGACGTAGAGCCGCGCGTCGCCAAAAGCGTTGAGCGCTTCCGAGCCGGCATCGCGGAAAGCGGCGGCCAGCTCGGCTTCCGAGTTCACTATGCGCATGCCCTTGCCGCCGCCGCCCGCCACGGCCTTCAGCAGCACCGGATAGCCGATTTCGCGCGCCACCTGGGCGACGCGTTCGACCGAATCGAGGGGGTCGAGCGTGCCGGGCACGGTGGGTACGCCTGCGGCGTGCGCCAGATGCCGCGCCGCGGTCTTTGAGCCGAGCTGTTCCATCCCCTGCGGCGACGGTCCGATGAAAGTGATGCCGTGCAGCGTGCAGGCGCGGGGCAGGCCCGGGTTCTCAGCCAGAAAGCCGTAGCCGGGGTGCAGCGCGTCGCAGCCCGATTGGCGGGCGACTTCCATCAGCTTGTCGATGCGCAGATAACTTTCGCGGGAGGGCGCGGGGCCGATGGGATACGCCTCGTCGGCCAAGCGGACGTGGATCGAAGCCCGGTCGGCGTCGCTGAAGACGGCGACCGCGCCGATGCCCAGCTCGCGGCAGGCGCGCAGCACGCGAACGGCGATTTCACCGCGGTTGGCGATGAGGATTTTGCGGAACATGACTCACGAGCCTCTGCGGGCCGCCAGCGAAAACAGCCCATTCTAGCACGAGCGGTTCCTGAGTCTGTGGCAAGGCTTTGGTTGACACCCCTGCAGCGCTTTTCTAGAATGGGTCGGGCTCGGCGTATGTCCCCATTGTCGCGCGCCGGACTGGAATCGGGCAGGAGGCCATCCATGAAATTCGCGAAGCATCTTTTGGTCTTGTGTCTCGTGGTGTTGGTGGCTGCACCGGTGCTGGCGCAGAACGCACCGCGGAAGAAGCGCGTGGCGGTGATGGATTTCGACTACGCCACGGTGCGGAGCTATGTCGCGGGCCTGTTCGGGTCGGACGTGGACGTGGGCAAAGGCATCGCGGACCTGATCGTCAAGCGCCTGGTGCAGGACGGCACCTACAGCGTGATCGAGCGCAAGATGCTCGACAAGATTCTGGCCGAGCAGAATTTCTCTACCAGCGACCGCGCCAACCCGGCGAGCGCTGCGCAGATCGGCAAGATCCTGGGCCTGGATGCGATGATCGTCGGCAGCATCACCCAGTTCGGCGGGGAGAATAAGGAGACCAAGGTCGGCGGCGGAGGCGGCGGCTGGAGCGGCTTCGGCATCGGCGGTTTCGGAAGGAAGGAAAGCAAAGCCATCGTCACGCTCGACGCGCGCGTGGTGGATATTGACACCGCGGAAATCCTGGCCGTGGCCGACGGCAAGGGCGAATCCAAGCGCTCCGGCACTTCGCTGCTTGGCGCCGGCGCCGGGCGCGGCGGCTGGGGCGGCGGTAGCTTGGACATGTCCTCAAGCGGTTTCGAGGAAACCATCCTCGGCGAGGCGGTGAAGGCGGCCGTGGATCAACTCTCCGCGGGCCTGATCGCTTCGAACGAAAAGCTCAAGGTGCGCACGGTTGTGGTGCAGGGGCTGGTTGCGTTTGTCGATGGGGGTCAGGTCATTCTGAACGTTGGAGCGAAGGCGGGGCTGAAGGTCGGTGACCACCTGAGCGTCGAGCGCGTGACCAGCGAAATCAAAGACCCAGCCACCGGCCAAGTGATCCGTCGGCTGACCACTAAGCTCGGCGAAGTCGAGGTGACGGAAGTGGACGACGCTTCGGCCGTTTGCAGAATCGTCTCCGGCAGCGATTTCAAGGTGGGCGACGCGGTCAAGACGATCACGCAGTAGAAGATTCCGAATGTAGCGCCGGGTTCCCCCAGCGGGGAACCCGGCATTTTTTTTGGCCGCAAAAAAAACTGCCGGGCCGATCCCGATGCATCGGGACGGCCCGGCTCTACACAAGCTGAAAATCTAGCGGAAAATCCGCATCGGATTGGTGACGACGCGCTGGAACAGGCGCGGCATAAACAGGGGCCGCGTCTGGGTGCTGATGGGCGTGAAATACTCATGCCCGAACATCGGCGCGTACGGCGAGACGTACATGTACGGCGTCACCCCGTAGGCGTAGCCGGAATAATTGCCGGACGAACCGCCGGCTTTGCCGGTGAGGATGGCCACGTCGTTCCAATCGAGCGGGTGGCCGGGCTTCGGCGCGCGACCCCAGTTGGCGCCCTCGTAGGGGCGGCCGGTCAGCGTTTCGACGTCGGCGGGGTCGAGCGGGTGCGGGCGCTTGGGCATCTGCGGCGTAACGGGCTGCGCTTGCGGTTGCGCGGCTTGCGTCGGCACGTAGCAGGTGACCGCCTGCCACTGCTCAGGGGGAGCCGCGGGTTTTTCCTGCGCCGCGAGCAGAAGCGGCGCGCACAATACAACCAGTGTCAGAATTCCGGCCTTCCTCATACGACACCTCCCACCAGCCTCAAGCCTGCCAGGGGCTCTGCGGCGCTTCAATGGCCCAATCGTACCACACCGCCCCGGTACCCTGTTTCTGCCTCAAAAGATGGCAGATGCGGTCTTGGAGTTGCATCTAGGGAGGAGCGGGGATCCCCAGATCGCGACAAATTTTCCGGGCCAGGAAATCATTGATTTCAGTGTGACGCGGGACCGTCGAAGTTTTGTTGTTTCGGGGGCTGTAGAAAACCGTGTGACGCGCGCCTTCACGATAGACGAGACAGCCATTGCTGGCGAGATGCCGCAGCAGGTCTCGCCGCTTCATCCTGCTCACACTTCAACTGTGATGGGTTCGCGCCGGGAGGCGGTAGCTCGCTCTTTGCTCGCCAGCTCACGGTTCACTTCCAGCACCAGGCGCAGTGCTTCCTTGAGGTTTCGCCGGGCCTCCGCGAGTGTCTTCCCCTGTGTGTTGACGCCGGGGACCTCCTCCACATAGGCCACATACCAGCGACCTCGCTTTTCGATCACGGCCGTGAACTGGCGTGTCATCCTCTTCTCATTCTATCACGCTACCCAGCGGGGCTCACGGGCGCGAGTAGAGGTCAATGACGCGCTCGATGGCGCGGCGGCAGACGGGGCAAAAACCGACTTCGTCGCGGCTGAACATGATGCAATCGGTCATCGGCCGGTAGAGCCCTTTGGCCTCGTAGCCCGCACCTTCAAACGCGCCGATCTTACCCGAATACTTCATCGAGCCGAGCATCTGCGTTTCAATCTTCTGTTCGTCCAAGAAGAGCTTTTCCATCTCCGCTTCGGGCACACCTGCGGCGCGCATCTCGCGGCGGCGAGCCTGGTAGGCGTTTGACTGCTTCTCAAACGCCTCTTTCTCCCACGGTGTGGGGATGGGCGTGCCGGGCGTGACCAGGTCTTTCCATTTTAGGTTTTTGGGGTCGTGCAGCGCGGTGACGTTAGGCGCCCAGGGCTCGGGCTTTTCGGCCGCGCCGGTTTCATAGGCAACGTCGGAGGTGTAGTACTCGTCGCCCAGGCCGGCAAAGCTATGGCCGAACTCGTGTACCACCAGGTATTCGGCGAAGGCGTTGCTCGCTGCCGCGGTCGTATAGAGCTGGTAGATGCCGCCGCCGCCGTAGGTGCGCTCGTTCACCAGGATGAGCAGGAAATCGTAGGGTGCAGCCGCGGCGACGTCGCGCAGGGTGCGGTTATCGTAGGTGAGCACGTAGCGCTCGGAATCGAAGCTCGAATAATGCGCCGAAAGCGGCGAGCGCCGGAAGACGCTGGCGTGCGGGCGGCTGACGCCGCTTTCCGCCGCGGGCGTATCGATGGCACGCACGTTGAAATCGGTCTTGCGGCTGCGGTAGGGCTCGTGGCGGAAGAGCAGGTCCGTGAGCCGGCGCGCGTCGGCGTGGAACTTTTCCATCTCCGTGGCGGAATAGCCGTCGCCGAGGATGAGCAGGTCCACCTTGTCCGGCGCAGGCCCGTTTTCGAAGACGGTCCAGACGGTGCCGCGTGGCGCCGCGTCCGCAGGCACCACGAAACGCGAGTTGGGGTCGATGACCGTGGTCCACATCTCGCGGAAGACGCCTTCGGGGTCGCGTTTCAGCAGCGTGAGCTGGACCGGCAGCTTCGGCCACGGGAAACGCACCGACTCGGGGTAGGTGCGCCAGATCTTTTTCGCCTCCGGCGTTGTTTCCCACTCGCCGTAGACGCTGGCGAAACCGCGGGAATAAATGACGCGGTTGGTGGCCAGGTCGCGCACCTCGAAGAAATAGGGGCCGAGGTTGAGGTCGTCGATCAGGCGCGTGCGACTGCCGGGCCAGGGGCCGTCGGCCACGATGCAGTCGAGCGAGATGTGCTCTTGGGTCGCGTTGCCGCTGTGGAAGTAGTCCACGCGCATGGTGCGCGCCGTGAAAAAGGCGTCGTAGCCTTCCGGAGCAGGCTGTGCCGCGACGCACAAAAGAAGAAGACTAACTAAGGGAAGGATGCGCAGAGTTTTCATGCGCCGATTCTACACCTTTGGAGTGTGGCGGCTCTTGTGGTGAGCGTAGCCGAACCATGCCGCCGCTTTGTAGGGGCGTAGCATGCTGCGCCCGGCGTCGGCCGGGAGGGCACGGCTTCAGCCGTGCCGTAAACCAATCGGCCCAACGGGCCGTACCTCTCTGCCGAAGGCTGTTGCGGAGTCCGTCCCGAAGCTTCGGGACGGACGGAGCGACCCCAATCCCTCAGGGGCTAAAGCCCTGTCAATTTTCGCTCGCTCACGGCACGGCTAATCCCGAAGTTTCGGGACGTGCCCTCCCGTTCACAACGGAATATTTTTGTGCTTCTTTTTGGGATTGGTGTCGCGCTTGTTTTCGAGAGCGCGCAAAGAAGTAATGAGTTTGGCGCGGGCGGCCGGCTCGATGATCTCGTCGGGGTAGCGGCACTGGCAGTTGCGAACCGCGCTACTTGCTACTCCATCCGCAACGCCTGCACCGGATTCACCCGGCAGGCCCGCAGGGCCGGGACGAGGCTGGCAAGGAGCGCGGCTGCTGCCACCAGCAGAATGCCACCCGAAAGGACGAAGAGGTTCAGCGGGCTGACACCGTACAGCAGACTCCTGAGGAGGAACGCGGCATTGATGGCCGCGACAAGGCCGAAGGCGAGGCCACGCACTAGAAACCCAAGTGTCTGGCGCAGGACCAGGCCGAGCACGTCGCCTTGGGCCGCGCCCAGCGCCAGGCGCACCCCGAATTCGTGGGTCCTCTGAGCGACTTGGTATGAAAGTGTGCCGTAGATTCCGGCGATGGCCAGGATCAGCGCAATCGCGGAGAAAAGGTCCAGAAGGAGCGTAATAAATCGCCGGTGGCGCGTGGCGTCAACAAAAACGGAATCCATCGTGCGTGTCCGAGCAAGAGCCAGATCGGGGTCGAGCGTGGCCACCTCCTTCTGGACTGCCGGCACGAGCTGCCCAGGTGCGAAGCGGGAGCGCACAATCAGGAAGGATTTCTGTCGCGGCTCGGCGGCATACGGGAAGTAGATTTCGGGCAGCGCTCTGCGTTCCGCGCCATGCTGCCGGACATCTTCAACAACCCCGACCACAATGGCGTGCCACCGTGGCTCGGCGGCATTCACGCGCAGGCGCTTGCCGATCGCATTCCCGTCCGGCCAGCACGCCTGGACCAGCGTCCGGTTGACCACCACCCCGTATTCAGACGGATTCTCATCCTGCCGCGGGATTGTTCTTCCAGCAATCAGCGAGATTCCGATGGCTTCAAAATACCCCGGGCTCACATACGACCACTCTGCCAACGGCCGATTCGCATGCAGTTCAAATGCCTGTTCCCCCGTGAGGACTTCACCGTTCCTTCCGCCTTCGAGTGGAAGTTTTGTGGTGATCTCGGCGCGCTCCACGCCGGGAAGTCCGCTGACATTTTCCCGCAGCCGTTCGGCGAAGCGGATGCGGTCTTCGGGCGCCACGAACCTCGGGCCTGTCAGCCACATTTCCACCGCCAGCAAATGCTCCGTATCAAAACCCAGCTCTGTTTTCACCAGGTTGCGATAACTCGAATACAGCAGGATGGCGCTGTTCATCAAGACAAGTGCCAGCGCCAGTTGCACGACCGCGATCGTCCGCAGGGCGCGGTTCCGGTCTCGCGTCCCCACGTGACTCCCGCCGCCTTCCTTCAGCGCTTCCACGACATCGGTCTTGGCCGCTGTCCGCGCCGGTACAAGTCCTGTGAGGATGGCTGTGACCACGGAAACAATGAGCGTGAACATCAGCACGCCGGAATCGATGCCGATTCTTTCCGTGCGCGGCATCGTCGGGGGCAGCAACTGCCGGAGCGCATCGAGTCCCCACATCGCCAGAAGCACGCCGGCCACTCCTCCGGCCAGCGAGAGCACCAGGCTCTCGGTCAGGAATTGCGCGAGAATGTGCTTCGGCGACGCTCCGAGAGAGACGCGGATGGCCACTTCCGTTTGCCGCGCTGCCCCCCTGGCCAGGAGAATAGCGGCGACGTTGGCGCAGGCCATCAGCAACACAAGCCCCACCGTGAGAAGCAGGAGCACAAGCCGCCCCACTACGCTGCCGAGGATTTCCACTTCGAAAGGCACGATCCAAAACTGGGTGCTGCTGTTTGTGTTCGGATACAGTTCGCCGAGGCGCGAACCTATCCCTTCGAGTTCAGCGGTTGCAGCCTGCCAGGACACACCGCTCTTCAGTCTGCCCACCGACAGGAGCCAGTAGCTGTCCCGGTGCCGACTTGGGAAGAGAACCAGCGGCGTCCAGAGCTCAAAAGCACTTCCGCGGAACCACGGTGAGTGGAATTCGAAGCTTTCGGGCATGACCCCGATCACTTCGTGGTTTTCTCCGTTGACTCGAATCGTGCGCCCGACGACTCTGGGATCAGCCGCCCAAAGGCGCTTCCACAGGCCGTGGCTCAAGACCACGACGCGCTGATTTCCCTCCTGTTCCTCGACCTCAGTGAACAGCCGGCCGAGTGCGGGCTGGACTCCGAAGGAGCGGAGCACTCCGGCAGTCGCGGCCACGCCTTGCACCGCGGTCAACTCGCGATCACTGACGTTGTAAACCTGGGTGGTGTACACCCCGAGCTCTTCGAAACTCTTGCTCTCCCTCTTGATGTCGAGGTAATTCGGGGTGGACTGCGGCTGGCGCCACCAATTCCCGCCCGCGCGGCTCCACACTTCGACAAGCCGGTCGGCGTCCGGATAAGGAAACGGGTCCAGCACCACGGCTTTGAACACGCTGAAGACCGCTGTGTTCGCTCCAATTCCTACTGCCAAAGTCAGGATGGCCAGCGTCGTCTGGCTGCGGTTCTTGGCCAGCATCCGAACTGCGAATTTCAAGTGTCCCAGGAAATTCATGCTGGTTCCTCTACCTCTTTCAGTCGGGCTGCTTGCACATGAGCGCAGTGAGGAACAACTGAAACGTCACAGCCCGTTTTTCACTGGAGCAATTGGTGTTCCACCGGATTCACACCTCGCCGAAGAAAATACAGGCAGTTAGGCAAGCATAAAGCAGAGCAAAGAAGTTGAGTGCCCGCTTTCGGAAAAGCCCATCTACAACGTGGACGCCAACTGAAGTAAGGACATCACTGCAATCTCGCGCAAGCCTCAAGATTTTCGCGGCCTCGCTGTAGCGCCGGCATCTTGCCGGCCGAGCGCAGCGAGCCGTGAACTGAGGCGGCTCGCCGCCACTTTGCACGGGCGTCCGCCTCTGGCGGACTGCGCCCCCGGCCTTTTCCTTCTCGCTCTGGGCTTTCGCTCGTTTTGAGCTGGGAGGGCACGACTTTAGTCGTGCCGCAGAAGAGGCGAAAAAAACTCTGGGCTTTAGCCGCTGAGGGATTGGAGTTGCTCCGTCCGTCCCGATAAATCGGGCCGGACTCCGCGACGGCCTTCGGCAGAGCGGTACGGCCTCTGGCCGACCTGTTTACGGCACGGCTGAAGCCGTGCCCTCCTGGCCAACGACCTCATAGAGGTAGCAGCGAAGACCTGACACTTGCTCTCTAAATTTGATCAATCGCAGTTTAGGAGGGATCTCAGCTGGAAAAGAGCTCAATTGCGACTGAACAACCTTCCAGCATCTCGGAAGAGCGTCCCCAGCGGGCGGCCAACTTGAGCTTTCGAGCCAGTGATAAATTTCTTCAGCGGCCTTCGACTTGTTGTTGGCTTCTGAAGGAAAGACGTACAAGATGAACCTTCTCCCACTCCGAATAAGCCCTGTTCGCATGAAGTCTCTTATGAGCTGGCTCAACCCACTAGCTGTCAAACTAATCTTCTCAAATTTGACTTCGAACCAAAGGATTTCGCTCGGGCCCGAGGCCACCACGTCCACTTTGTTCTCCCGTTGCTTCAGTTGGTCAAAAGGGTGGGGAAATTCCATGTCTATGGAGTTGGCAGGGAAACCGTTCTGCTTCAGCGCAAATGCAAGGTACAGGCAAATTGTATCCTCTGACACTGTAGAAAACTTCGAGTCGTTGCCTGCGCGTTGAAGGCGTTGGTCAAGGATTCGGCAGAATGACTGAAGTACAGTCTGAGGATCGAACATAAAGTGACCTCCTGGACAACCACCTTTCAGACGTAACGGAGTGGCGCATACGTGGCAGTTGAGTATTAGAGCGGGATGTTCCCGTGCTTTTTCTTGGGGTTGGTGTCGCGTTTATTCTCGAGGGCGCGCAGGGAGGTGATGAGCTTGGCGCGCGTGGCGGCGGGCTCGATGATTTCGTCAATGTAGCCGCGTTCGGCGGCGACGTAAGGGTTCGAATATTTTTGCCGGAACTCGGCGATTTTTTCCTTGCGCAGCTTTTCGCGGTCGGCTTCGGGCGCGCGCTCGATCTCGCGCTTGTACACGATGTTCACCGCGCCTTCGGGGCCCATCACCGCGATTTCGGCGGTGGGCCAGGCAAAATTCGCGTCGGTGCGGATGTGCTTCGAGGACATGACGCAATAGGCGCCGCCATAAGCCTTGCGCGTGATGACGGTGAGCTTCGGCACGGTCGCTTCGGCAAACGCGAACAGCAGCTTCGCGCCGTGCTTGATGATGCCGCCGAATTCCTGCTGCGTGCCGGGCAAAAAGCCGGGCACGTCTTCAAAAGTGACCAGCGGGATGTTGAAGGCGTCGCAGAAGCGCACGAAGCGCGCGCCCTTCACCGACGAGTTGATGTCCAGCACACCCGCCAGAAACGCCGGCTGGTTGGCGACGATGCCGACGGGCCGGCCGTCGAGCCGCGCGAAGCCGACGACAATGTTTTTGGCGAAGTGCTCGTGCACTTCGAAGAAGTAGTTGTCGTCCACCACGGCGTGGATGACGTCCTTGATGTCGTAGGGCACCATCGGGTCTTCGGGCACGAGCGTATTGAGCGACGCGTCGGCGCGGTTCCAGGGGTCGGTGGTGGCGCGGCGCGGCGGGTCTTCCAGGTTGTTCGAGGGAATGAAGCCGACCAACTCGCGGATCATGGCCAGGCAATCGGCGTCGTCGGCAGCGACGAAGTGCGCGACGCCGCTGGTCTGGTTGTGGGTCATCGCGCCGCCCAACTCGTGCTTGGTCACTTCCTCGTGCGTCACCGTCTTGATGACGTCGGGGCCGGTGACGAACATGTAGCTGGTGTCGCGGGTCATAAAAATGAAGTCGGTAATCGCCGGGGAATAGACCGCGCCGCCCGCGCACGGCCCGATCACCGCGCTGATCTGCGGGACGACGCCGCTGGCCAGCGTGTTGCGCAGGAAAATATCCGCGTAGCCGGCCAGCGACATCACGCCTTCCTGGATGCGCGCGCCGCCGGAGTCGTTCAGCCCGATCACCGGCGCGCCAACACGCATCGCCGTGTCCATGATTTTGCAGATCTTTCCCGCGTTCGCTTCCGAGAGCGACCCGCCAAAAACCGTGAAGTCCTGCGCGAAGACATACACCAACCGGCCGTCAATCCGGCCGAAGCCGGTGACGAAGCCGTCGCCGAGCGGCTTCTGCTCCTCCATCCCAAAGTCGTGGCACTGGTGCGTGACGAACTTGTCCACTTCCTCGAAGGTGCCTTCGTCGAGCAGCAGTTCGATGCGCTCGCGCGCCGAGAGCTTGCCTTCCTTGTGCTGTTTTTCGCGGCGGGCGGCGCCGCCGCCTTCTTCCGCCTCGGCACTGCGCCGGCGAAGTTCTTCCACCCGCGCGTCAGTCTTCTCATTCGTCGCCATAGGTCCACCTTCTGGAGCCCGGGGTGTGTAGCCCGCGTCTTCAGCCGCGGGGGTCTGCAGAAGAACAAGAATCCCCGCCTCTAAAGAGGCAGGCTACAGGGTGGTGATTCATTCCGGGGTAGCGTGCCACAGGCGGGGAGACGCCGCAAGCGAAGGACTAGTGCCGTTCCAACTAATCGGACCGCAGTGGGGAAGGTCAGATGTTTTACACTTACGTACTTCTAAGCAGTCGGGACAATCGCTTCTACACCGGTTGCACCAGCAATTTGCGGAGACGATTCCAGCAAGATCAAACAGGCAGGGTGCGCTGGACCGCGTCTCGACAGCCCGTCCGCCTCATCTATTACGAGGCCTGCCTGAGTGCGGACGATGCTTATCGCCGTGAACGATTTCTCAAGAGTGGTAAGGGCAAGAGGTCCCTGAGGAAGCGACTCGCGGGATTCCTAGGTACACTTCGCCAAGAAAAGTTGGAACGGCACTAGGCCTGCGGAGATTCGTGGGAATCGCCGAGCAGATGCACGGCAATGCGTGTGGTCAGGTAGACGCTGCCCAGCAGCAGGAGCACTCCAAACACGAGCGCGCCGAGCACCGCCAACGCGTGCAGCGCGGGATGGGCAATCCGAGTGATGGCCAACACCGCGCGCAATAACAAAAACACGCACGCCAGCGTCAACACCACACCCGCCAGCATGGCTCCCGCCGCTCGCAGCAGGCGATTCATCTGCGCGCAAGCATAGCGTCATTGGTGGCGAGTGGCTAGTGGTCAGTGGACAGTGTTCAGTGCAAGCCCGACCAGTCGTCGGCGATGAGGATGGAATTGGACGGGTTCGCAGGGTCGTACTTCACGCTGGCGGGCTGGCCGGCGACGACGCGGTCCAGGCAGGCGCGCACTTCCATGCCGGTGACGTCCTGCGCGGTCTCGTAGCTGACGCCGGAAATCTCATAGCTGTAGGCGACCAGCTTGCGCGTGCCGTTGTGTTTCGGGAGCGCAGGCTTCTTTTTTTTGGTGAAGAGTGTTGCTCTTGCCGCGGTCGGTTGCAGCGCCGGGGCCTCGATGATTTCCACGATGTGACCTTCGACGATGCGGCCAATCTGGTTGAGGTAGGTGCGGCGGCGGCGTTCGATTTCTTCGGGGTCGCGGGGGCGCCGGCGCCACCAGACGAGAAATCCGGCGACAGCGAGAGCGATAGCTGCAGCGGCGAGCAGTCCGCCGTGGCGGATGTAGGAATCGAGCGTGAAGTACGTCAACGTCTGCTCTGGCGCGCGGTCGGCTCCAGAATCTCGCCGAGCGTTTCGCGCGCCTTCTCCCAATCCTTCAGGAAAGCATCCAACCCGCGGTCGGTCAGCGGGTGTTTGAACAACTGCTCGAACGTCTTGAACGGCATGGTGGCGATGTGCGCGCCCATTTTCGCCGCTTCGACGATGTGCATCGGGTGGCGCAGGCTGGCGGCCAGCACTTCGGTCGAAAAATTGTACGGCCGATAGACAGCCAGGATGTCGCGCAGCAGGGCGAGGCCGTCGGAAGAAATGTCGTCGAGCCGGCCGAGAAATGGGCTGACGAAATACGCGCCCGCCTTGGCCACAATCAGCGCCTGCGAGGGCGAAAACACCAGCGTGATGTTCACACGGATGCCTTCGCCGTGCAGCACGGTGAGCGCGCGCACGCCGTCCGGCGTCATCGGTATTTTCACCACGATGTTCGGATGCCAACTGGCCAGCTCGTGCGCTTCGCGCAGCATTCCTTCGGTGTTGGTGGAGACGACTTCGGCGTTCACCACGCCTTTCGGCAGCAGCGCGCAGATTTCCAGGATGAGCTCGCGGAACGGCTTCTTCTCTTTCGCCGCGAGCGTGGGGTTGGTGGTCACGCCATCCAGCACGCCTAGCGACGCGGCCTGGCGGATTTCTTCAACGTTGGCTGTGTCCAGGAAGAATTTCATGATTGCGTCCTTAAGTTGGTCTACTTGCCCGCCCCGACTTGTCGGGGCGGAGTTTTGGGTCTTTCCGGCGAAATGCCCCGCGTCTAAAGACGCGGGCTACATGTTCTGCGCGACCACTGGATTTCTCAGCGTGCCGTGGCCGCCTTCCTTGTCATTCTGAGGCCCGACAGCTTCTGTCGGGCCGAAGAATCTCGGCCCTCGTTTGCGGCACAGCCCCGGGGCCGCACTCCACGCTGAGATCCCTCGTCCCGATAGAAACCATCGGAACTCGGGATGACAACCTTTCGCTTATCGCTCGTGGGCGACGACGGGGTTGCGCAACGTACCCACGCCGCCGACCACGATCTCGACCACATCGCCGGGCTTCAGCGGCGCGATGCCCGCGGGAGTGCCGGTAGCAATCACATCGCCCGGCTCGAGCGTCATCACGCGCGAAATCCAGCGGATTATAGCATCAACGCCGAAAATCATTTCCGTGGCGCGCGCCGATTGGCGCCGCTGGCCGTTTACAAAAGCTTCCACGGTTACGCTCGCGAGGTCGAGCTCGGTTTCGATCACCGGTCCGAGCGGGCAGAAGGTGTCGAAGCCCTTGGCGCGGGTGAACTGCACGTCGAGCTTTTGCAAGTCGCGCGCGGTGACGTCGTTCACGCAGGTGTAGCCGAGGACGTAGGGCTTCGCGTCAGCGTCGTCGGCGAGCTGCGAGCACCTCTTGCCGATGACGACGCCGAGCTCAGCTTCGTGGTCCACGCGCTCGGATTGCGGCGGCAGGACGATGGGTTCTTCGGGGCCGATCACCGCCGACGGCGGCTTCAGAAAAATCAGCGGCTCTTTCGGCACGGGATTGCCCAACTCGGCGGCGTGCTCGCGGTAGTTGCGCCCCAGGCAGACGATTTTCGAAGGCGTCACCGGCGGTAGCAACCGGATCTGGTCGAGGGGCCAGTAGCGCGCGGTCTGCTGCCACGCGCCGAAGATGTCTCCGGCGATTTCTCGTACTGAGTTCTCAGCGACTACACCGTAGCGCGGCTCGGGACGCAGCGCCGCGGCCCCGCGCGCCACTTCGCCCGTTTCAAACAGCAGCGGTTGAAAGCGGCAGAGTTTCATCGGGAAGCATTGTACTCAATGTTTGGTGGTTGTGGGGTGCGGGTGATGTGGAGTGTGCGAGCGTGGAATTCGGCGTGAAATTCGAATTCAGTGTAGCCCGGGTCTTTAGACCCGGGGCTTTTTCCCAGCGGAAGGCCCCGCCTCTAAAGAGGCGGGCTACAGCTCCTAACGCCGCCGATGCGCGGCGGGCGCGGAGTGGCGGATGCCCAGCAGCATGGTGCTCACCCAGAGCACGACGGCGACGACGCCGTAGACACACGCGCCGATGACGAAGAGATTCAACGGCGGCCGCAGCCGCACGTGCAGGTGTTCGAACGGAATCCCCATTGCCCAGTAGGCCAAGCAGAGAATCGTCCAGCCGAGCACGGCGGAAAAAAACAGCCAGACCGCCGAGCGCCGGAAAAAAGCGATGGGAATCAGCATCACCAGGAAGAAAGCTCCGCGCGCGACCCAGTTGCGAATTTCGGCAAACGGCTCGAGGAAGGGCACGCGGTTGGCGGCGAGCACGGCAACCACCATCACCACGCAGAGGTAGGCGCCGGTCAGCACGCCGACTCGAAGCACGTCGTGCTTTAACCAGGCGAGGAGTTTGAATCCCGGAAGACGCTGGGGAATCATTCCCTTCCTGTTCCCAATTGGATTGCGGCGACTAACGCCCGCCAACAAGCTGGCGGGCAGGCCCGGCCGGAGGAACTGTCTCTGCAACAGAAACGCTGGGCGAACTTTCGTTTCCGGCTCGATCGACTGCGGTCACCCGGTAGAAATAACGACGACCGGCTTGCACTGAAGTATCACGGAACGTCGGAGTAAGCAACAGTTCCTTGTTCAAACGTTCACCCCGGCCGGCGGGGGAGCCTGGTGTCTCGCTGCGATAGACGTTGTACCCGGCGAGGTCCGTTTCAAGGTTGATGCCCCAGGAGAGCTCCAGGTGCGCGGGGGCTTCCGCGGTGGCGGGCACTACGACCACAACCAGGTCGCGTGGCGCGGCTGGCGGAAAAATGTCGCGCGGCGCGACGACCACCGGCGCCGAATCCGCCGATTCGACCGATTCCGCCTGCACCTGGGCCACGCTGCGCACGGTGTAGAGATAGGTGCGCCCGAACTCGAATTGCG
>Ga0315268_10000347_pt1 | contig 54383 bp, 49 predicted proteins | sample C1_top_MG_FD_204535 | JGI IMG/M metagenome (GOLD analysis project Ga0315268, IMG submission 204535) | Sediment microbial communities from Yellowstone Lake, YNP, Wyoming, USA - C1_top | ecosystem: Environmental > Aquatic > Freshwater > Lake > Sediment | place: USA: Wyoming | collected 2017-08-01 | reverse complement strand
GACCCAAGATTTCTACTGTAGCGCAGCTGTCAGTAGTAAGCAGGAGGAATTTTTGTCGTTTCAGCTTCAATTGTGCCACTGGTTTAGTGGCGCAAGGATGACGGCTGAGTGTCTAAAGTTGAGTTCAGTACAATGAACTAACCCAAACATGGCCTGGTCACAGCAATTGCATAGCCGAAGCCTGACATCAATCATCCGCTTTCACCCTGCTCTGGTTTTTACCCTACTGAATTGAAACAAATGAATCTGAACGATTTGCACCCCAGTCACTTTCATGCACATGACATTTCCTTGCCGGAAATGCACGCTGGAATATTAATTGCATGCACAACTCCGCACGAAGCAGATAATGCTTTTACTCAAGTCAAAGCGCATCTTGCAGCGATGAATCTGGAGCAGCATCTACAGGTAAGACAGGGAAAATGCAGCATGCATGCAGTCAGCTTCCGCATGAGCAGTGAGTGGGCCCGCTCGTTTGCGCCTGACAGTGATACGCTGGAGTTGTGCCAACGCATCAAGCTCAATACGCTTGATAATCCTGCAGATCTCGAACGGGAAATCCTGCTTGCCATGTTGCTGTCCCCGGTGCCGTTAATATTTCCAAGCCATGCAGAACTTGCTTCGTCGGTTCGTATCAGAAAAAACATGGTGCTGTCCGCACGCAAAACCGTGCTTGATTTTAATACGACCGATGCTGAGCGTCCTACCGAATACTGGACTTATGCGGAGGATTCCGGTTTTACCATCCTGCCTGGGAAATCGCTGATTACCGCGTTGCAGAAAGCTACCCAGCCGGATGAATCGGGAACGCCCTATTCATTTTCCTGTTATCGCGCAACCGAATATGTCATTCTGCTCGGCCTGGCACAGGAGCTTGCCAACTGTAATCCGGCACTATTTAACAAGCTCCAGCGGCAATGGGAAACAAAGGCGATCAAGTCGGGAAGTTTTCACGAAATTTTTATGACCGAATATGGCTCCATGGAGCATCCGTTGCCGCCCAGGTTTTATGTGCCGGGAGATCGCATCTGGTTTCGCAATCCGGATAAAGATTCCGCCGACATCGTGGGATACGAAGGATCATGGGTGCTCTACCTCGGCGGAGGCTTGTTCACGAATTTCTGGAAGTCCGATTCCCCCTACACGTTAACGTCGAAATGCGTGGAAATTTACCATTGGCGCAATGCAACCCGGCTTAATCAGGCGGGCGAATTGCAGATGGATGAGAGTATCGTTGAAGAACGGGTACGCAACTCGATGAACAATCCGGCAGAAGTTGAATGCATTCTCAAACAAATGCTGCGCTACCGCGAGCCTCTGGACGTCAATACAGACGGCGGCTGCATTGATACTACACGCGAATATCCGCGCTATGTGTGTCCCGGCACATCCGATTTGTCTTTTCCCAACTGCTGATACAGGCTGTCCCAGGCAACCGAATCGACGGCGAAACCTGCACCCTCGTTAATGAAGCTCGCTGTCATGCTTTTTTCTTCTGCCGATAACGGCTGTTGCGCATGGGTCAACTTCTCCAGCACCGCGATATCGGCTTCGGACGCATCGCTTGCTGCCTCGTGTCTTTGTACGATGCGCGCTCTCAGCGCTGCTTCACTGGCCTGGATGGAGGCGATGGCGAACGCAACCTGCAGCTCGTGCGCGAGCCGGTAAAACTGTTCACGCTCCTGCTGTTTCAGAAAAGCCGCATCCACTATCACCGTATAACCCGCACTCAGCAGTTCACGCGCCAGCTCTTTAAGGCGCGCGTAGGTGCGTTGCGAGATCTCGGCGCTGTACAGAAACTTGCCTCCACTCGCACGGCTGTCTGCCAGAGCGTCCAGTCCGAACAGGCGCTTGCGCTCGACATCGGAACGCACGCGTATCGCCTGCATTTTTTCCAGTGCAATTTGCGAGAAAGTGGTCTTGCCCGAACCCGGCAAACCGTGGGTAATAATCAGTGCAGCCCGCCTGCGCGCGAAAAACCTGCCCGCCAGATCAAGGTAGCCACGGCATTCAGCCCATGCCTCTGCCGCAATGAGAGACGACTGCGCAAGCTGGGAAGCCCGGATGGCACCAACCTTGGCGCGCACCATGGAACGGTAAGCGATATAGAAGCGCAGCAGCGGAATACCCGCGTAATCGCCCGTGGCTTCAAGATAGGCATTCAAGAACCGCCACGCGAGTGCCGCACGCTGATAATGCAGCATATCCATAACGGTAAAGGCGACTTCGCTCATCACATCAATCCAGCGCAATGCCGGATTGAACTCGATGCCATCAAACGGAACCGGCTGATCGTCGATCAAAACGATATTACCGAGATGCAGGTCACCGTGACATTCGCGCACATAACCCTGTGCCAGCCGCTGTTCGAACAGGCTGCGGCACGCGGCGTATTCGTTGTCGCTGTCGCGCCGCAATGCGGCGAGAACATCCAGATCGCGCTGTTCCGTCAGCAGAACCTGCAATTGCCCGAAATTTTCCTCCGCAGCCAGACGAACAGCATCGGCAGTGCCGAATGCAGAATCCACCCCTGCTGCCGGCAAGTTGCGATGAAATTCCGCAATGGTTGCGGCAAGTCTGTCCATATGCCGGGGCAGAATCTTGTGGTTCGCCACCAGCCTGTCCAGCTGTTTTGATACTGCAAAACGGCGCATCCTGACGGCGTATTCGATCGCTGGCTGCGCGCCGAACAGGGGATTTTCCGCGCTCCCGCCGATGGCGATGACGTTGAGATAGATCCCCGGTGCGAGGCGCCGGTTAAGACGGATTTCCTCCTCACAATAATGATGGCGCGCTTCCAGACCGACAAAACTGAGAAAACCCAGATCGACCGCTTTTTTGATCTTGTAGGCATAACGCCCCGCCAGCATCACCCAGGAGATATGGGTCTCAATCAGCCGCACATCCTTGAGCGTTGCCTGATTGCGCATACTGGTCAGCAAAGCCCGGATTAAGCGGCTTTGGATGTCATATTCAGTTTGTCGCGCAACATTCATACCGCTTACCTGTTAAGAAACCGGACTTTGCGGGCAGCCGCTGCACGTCCTGCCCTGCTTGCAGCCCTATAATGCTATTTACGGCTTATCTTCATAATTTTCAAGGCCATTTCAATCCCTGTGCGATAACTCAAGGTCAAGACAGCAGAAATAGCGGAATACGAATTAAAGGGTTGCAATAATCAGCAAGCTTTCCTATAATGCCCGACTTTTATAGCAAGCCACAACTCAAGGGGTCACCATGGCAAATAGCGCGCAAGCCAGAAAACGTGCAAGACAATCGGTCAAACAAAACCTGCATAACAGCAGCATGCGTTCCGAACTTCGTACTGCAATCAAGAGCGTGGCCAAAGCCATCGCTGCGGGCGACAAGGCTGCTGCCCAGGCTGTATTCAGTGCATCCACCAGCGTGGTTGATTCTATCGCAGACAAAAAAATTATTCACAAGAATAAGGCCGCTCGCCACAAGAGCCGCCTGTCCGCAGCTATCAAGGCAATGGCCTAAGCCGGGGTAGAGCAAGCACCAGGATTGAGCTAGTACCGGAATGCAGTTGCCTGAACGATAAATATACGGCAGTACTGCAGCTTAAAGGCCGACAAATTGTCGGCCTTTTGCGTTACTAAACCAGCTACGGAAAAATTATACTTGCCTTGAGCATGCAATTCAGGCCAACATCTGTCTTTCAACTTTATACATAGCGGTTTAAACACCGCCAACCATACGCCATGACGCACTTGATGAATACATACGCCCGTCAGCCTGTTGCCTTTACCCATGGCAAGGGAACGCATCTTTGGGACAGCCAGGGGAAGCAATATCTGGACGCCTTGTCCGGTATCGCCGTCAATACTTTGGGGCATGCCCATCCGCGACTGGTGTCCGCGCTCAGCGCCCAAATCGGCAAGCTCATGCATGTCTCCAACGTGTACCAGGTTCCCGAACAGGAACAGCTGGCCGGCCAGCTGTGCGCGCTGTCCGGGATGCAGGAAGTGTTTCTGTGCAATTCGGGCTGCGAAGCGAATGAGGCTGCAATCAAACTGGCGCGCCTGTATGGCCACAAGCAGGGCATCGAGAACCCCTCCATTATTGTGATGGAAAAAGCTTTTCACGGACGCACGCTGGCGACCCTGTCGGCTACGGGCAACCGCAAAGTGCAGGCCGGCTTTGAACCGCTGGTTAAAGGCTTTGTGCGCGTGCCTTATGACGACTTAGCTGCAGTTGAACAGGTTGCCGCGCATACGCCCGATATCGTGGCTGTACTGGTGGAGCCTATCCAGGGCGAAGGCGGCATACGCATTGCGGATATTGAATACCTGCAGGGGTTGCGCAAGATTTGCGACCAGAAAAACTGGCTGCTGATGCTGGACGAAGTGCAGTGCGGTATCGGTCGTACCGGCAAATGGTTTGCGTACCAGCATGCGGGTATCCTGCCTGACGTGATGACCCTGGCCAAAGGCCTGGGGTCGGGCATGCCTGTCGGCGCCTGCCTCGCTGCCGGCAAGGCGGCCGGCACTTTCAAGCCGGGCAATCATGGCTCCACCTTTGGCGGAAATCCGCTTGCCTGTACCGCCGCAAGCACCACCCTCAAGATCATCGAAGAAGACAAGCTGATGGAGAATGCCCGCAGCGTGGGCGAATTCCTGCTGCAGGGTTTAAAAACACGAATCGGCCACCTGCCGGGTGTGAGCGAAATACGCGGCCAGGGCCTGATGCTGGGCATTGCTCTTGCACGCCCCTGCGGTGAGCTGGTGAAGCAAGGCATAGACCAGGGCATTTTGATTAACGTTACCGCAGACACCGTGATACGTTTATTGCCATCGCTTGTTTTTTCACAGGCTGATGCCCAGCAATTGCTCGACAAGCTGTGCCCGCTGATTACCGATTTTTTGTCACAGGGCGCATAAAATGCCGATCAAACATTTTTTGCAGCTGAAGGATTTAAGCCGCGACGAATTCGAATATATTTTCTCGCGCACTTCCATCATCAAGAAGCGCTTCAAGGCCTACCAGCCTTACCATCCGCTGGCCGATCGCACGCTGGTGATGATTTTCGAAAAGAGCTCTACCCGCACGCGCCTGTCATTCGAGGCGGGCATGCAGCAGCTGGGCGGCTCGGCAATCTATCTGAACACCCGCGATACCCAACTGGGGCGCGGCGAACCGGTGGAAGACGCCGCGCAAGTGATCTCGCGCATGAGCGACATCGTGATGATCCGCACCTTCGAACAGGACATCATCGAACGTTTTGCCGCCAACTCGCGCGTGCCGGTGATTAACGGCCTGACCAACGAATATCACCCGTGCCAGATTCTGGCGGATATTTATACCTATATTGAACACCGCGGCTCCATTCAGGGCAAGACCGTGGCGTGGATAGGCGACTCCAACAACGTCTGCAACACCTGGCTGCAGGCTGCCGAGATTTTTGATTTCAACGTGCATGTCTCCACCCCTCCGGGCTATGAAGTGGAGCCGGAACGGGCCGGACTCTTCGGCGAAGATCATTACCAGGAGTTTGCCGATCCGATGAATGCTGCGCGCGGGGCCGACCTGGTCACCACTGACGTGTGGACCAGCATGGGCTTTGAACGCGAAAACGACGCCCGGCGCAGGGCTTTTGCGGACTGGATAGTTGACGTGGAAATGATGTCTGTCGCCAAACCCGATGCACTGTTCATGCACTGCCTGCCGGCACATCGCGGCGAAGAAGTGGATGCACGCGTCATCGACGGCCCGCAAAGCGTGGTGTGGGACGAGGCAGAGAATCGTTTGCATGTGCAAAAGGCGTTGATGGAATACCTGTTGCTGGGGCGCGTGAACAACTAACCTAAAAAAAGCAGTGGTCCACAGATTACATGGATTACGCATGATTAAACAAAGAATTATCAAAATTGGCTGGTTAACCGATTGGTCGCACGATCAAACATTCGTAAGTAATTAAAAATCTGTGCGAATCTGCGAAATCTGCGGATTGAACCGCGGTTTTTGGGATTAATAAGTGCGGGTGATTCCGCATTGGGCAGGACGCGATGCGCTTCCTGCAAAGAATTCACAGTTTTATTTTTTTGCATCCTTAAATATAGAGAAAGTAACAATGAGCGATATTAAAAAAGTCGTCCTCGCCTATTCGGGCGGCCTGGATACTTCCGTCATACTCAAATGGCTGCAAGACACTTACCAGTGTGAAGTCGTCACCTTTACCGCCGACATCGGCCAGGGTGAAGAGCTTGAGCCTGCGCGCAAGAAGGCGCTGCAATTCGGCATCAAGCCGGAAAATATCTTCATCGACGACCTGCGCGAAGAATTCGTGCGCGATTTTGTGTTCCCGATGTTCCGCGCCAACACCGTCTACGAGGGCGAATACCTGCTCGGCACCTCGATTGCGCGCCCGCTGATCGCCAAGCGCCAGATCGAGATCGCCGGCAAGACCGGCGCCCAGGCCGTATCCCACGGCGCCACCGGCAAGGGCAATGACCAGGTGCGCTTCGAATTGGGTTATTACGCGCTGAACCCGGCAATCAAGGTGATTGCGCCGTGGCGCGAATGGGATTTGCTGTCGCGCGAAAAGCTGATGAGCTATGCCGAGAAGAACGGCATCCCTATCGACATGAAGCACAAACAGGGCGGCTCGCCTTACTCAATGGATGCGAACCTGCTGCATATCAGCTTTGAAGGCCGCCATCTGGAAAACCCGGCGGCAGAGGCGGAGGAGAGCATGTGGCGCTGGACGGTTTCGCCGGAGAAAGCCCCGGATGCCGCGGAATACCTGGATATTGAATATAAACAGGGGGATATCGTTGCATTAAACGGCAAACAGCTTAGCCCCGCGCTAGTCCTGACGCAGCTCAATGCACTCGGCGGCAAGCACGGTATCGGCCGCCTGGATCTGGTGGAGAACCGCTATGTCGGCATGAAATCACGCGGCTGCTATGAAACGCCCGGCGGCACCATCATGCTGAAAGCGCACCGCGCAATCGAATCGATCACGCTGGACCGCGAAGTCGCACACCTGAAGGACGACCTGATGCCGCGTTACGCCAGCATGATCTACAACGGCTACTGGTGGAGCCCGGAGCGCCGCGCGCTGCAGACCCTGATCGACCATACCCAGCAGCATGTAAACGGCTGGGTGCGTGTCAAATTGTACAAAGGCAACGTCATCGTAGTTGGCCGCGACTCCAAAACGGACTCGCTATTTGATCCTACCATCGCTACTTTCGAAGATGACAAGGGCGCCTACGACCAGAAAGATGCAGCCGGCTTTATCAAGCTGAACGCGTTGCGCATGCGCATCGCATCCAGATTAAACCAGAAGAAATAACCACTTGCGCGAGAAAACCATGTCAGACAAATTTGAAAACATCAGCGTTGTCAAAAAATCCAACGTATTTTTTGACGGCAAATGCGTATCGCATTCGGTGCTGTTCCCCAATGGCACGCGCAAAACCGTTGGCGTCATCCTGCCCGGCAGCAAACTCACCTTCAATGTTGGCACGCCGGAAGTAATGGAAATTACCAACGGCACCTGCGAAGTCAAAATCGCGGGCGAACCGGCATTCAGGACTTACACGCCCGGCATGCAATTCAGCGTTCCCGCCAACAGCAGCTTTGAAATTCACGCGCAAGATACAGTAGACTACGTTTGCAGTTTTAATTGATTAAAAAATCGCAAAACATTTATCCGCAGATTTTGCAGATTAAACAGATTTAAGAAAAAACATGACTGCTTTAAATCCGCGTCAATCTGCGAAATCTGCGGACAAACCCCATTTATAAAGGTACCTCATGCCAACTTTCGATATCGTCTCCGAAGTAGACAAGACCGAAGTAAAAAATGCGGTCGAACAGACCAACAAGGAAGTCAGCACCCGCTTCGACTTCAAGGGTTCTGATGCGCGCATAACACAGGCTGAACTGGTTCTCACTGTGCACGCCGACAACGAATTCCAGCTTGGTCAGGTGCAGGACATCCTGAATGCCAAACTGACCAAGCGCGGCGTTGACATCAAATGTCTGGAAATCAGTGAAAAGATCGAAAAAGTCAGCGGCAATAAGGTGAAACGTGATTGCACTGTAAATACAGGCGTGGAAATTGAATTGGCTAAGAAGATCGTTAAACAGTTTAAAGACAGCAAGATTAAAGTCCAGGCCAGCATTCAGGGCGATACTGTTCGAGTCACGGGCAAAAATCGCGATGACCTGCAAGAGGCCATCGCCTTCTGCAAAAAATCGAACACAGACTTTCCATTGCAATATCAGAATTTCCGCGACTGACCCTGCACGCCTGCAGGCAGACGCAATAATTCCCGCACTGTTTTGAAAGCATACGTCCAGGCAGGGGGTTTTCTCGCGCTGCTCGGCATCAGCACTGCGCTGCAAGCGGCAGACACTGCACCTCCCTACCCTGTTCTGTTGCTCGACGATACTCACTATGTGGTGACTGCTCCGGCACGCTGGCAAAGCGAAGAATGGAAAAATCTTGGCTGGGCAAGCCTCGCTGTAGCCGGCAGCGTGATCGTGATCGACGCCCCGTGGCGCGACGAGATGCGCCGCCAACCACGCAATAACACGTTCATGCTCTATATCGAACGCTTCGGTGCTGAATATTCAGCCGGTGTAGTGGGCGGTTTTTTTCTGGCCGGCAGCCTCGCTGAAAATGACAATGCAATGCGGGTAGCTCAAGACGGGCTCACCGCCAGCATCATTGCCAGCGGCCTGATAACTCCTGCCATAAAAATAGTCAGCGGTCGCAGCCGCCCATACCAAAATACCGGAACCGCCGACTTTCAGGGATTGGGCGCCAGCAACCGCAACTCTTCATTCCCTTCCGGGCATACCACCGAAGCGTTTGCACTGGCCTCGGTGATCTCGGCCCATTATGAAGAGAGCTGGATAAAAGGTTCGGCCTATACGGTGGCCGCATTGGTCGGCGTCGCACGCACCTACCATGATGCGCACTTTGCTTCAGACGTGCTTGCGGGCGCATTCATAGGCAACTGGGTCGGGCAAAGCGTGGTTGCACATAACCAGTCGCAGCGCAGCAGAAATGTGCTGCTGCTCCCCGAGCTTGGGCCAAATTTGACTGGCCTGCGCTTGACAGGCAATTTTTAGCGCTACAATGTCAGGCGGAAATATGTCGCTCACAGATTAAACCAGGAAACTTGAGGACCTTATGTCAGATCAATCATCCCTGCTTGATGAAATCAGGGACATGCTGCTGAACAGCTCGCTGCTTAACAATTTGCCGCCTGCCGAAATCCTTTCTGCCGCGCGCTATTTCAGCCTGAGCCACTTCGAACAGGATGAAGTGATATTCAATGAGGGCGATATGGGAACCTTCATGTGCGTCATCATCGAAGGCAATATTTCCGTACATAAATCAAATCAGGATGGAGAACATATAGAACTGGCCAAACTGCCGAAAGGACGAACCATAGGCGAAATGGCCGTACTGGATGGCGAGCGCCGCTCTGCCACCTGCATTGCAGCATCGGACTGTACCCTGCTGATTTTGTCCAAAGATTCCATTGACAAAATGATGCTCGCGATACCCTATATCGCGGCGAAAGTGATACGCGCAATTGCCGTTTCACTGTCCCGCAGGTTGCGCATTGCCGATGGTAAAATTGTCGATTATCAGATCTACGGCAAGCTGGTGGATTTTCAAATCTAGCGTAACGCTCGTATCATCCTGGAAAACGCAGTCGTCCGCAGATTACGCAGATTACACATGATTAAACAAAGAGTTATTGAGATGTGATGGTTAACCAATTGGGTGCACGATCAAGTATTCGTAAGTGCTTCAAAATCTGTGCGAGTCTGCGAAATCTGCGGATTGAACTTCGGTTTTTAGGATCATCGAAACTGTACGTCACGATAACGCTCCACACTGTAAAGTTATTTTCAGGAGTTGAAATATGCCAGCAGTGCTTGTCCCGCTCGCTCAAGGTTGCGAAGAAATTGAAGCCGTCACGCTCATTGACATCTTGCGCCGCGCCGGTATTACAGTGGTCAGTGCGGGCCTGGATGCGCAGCAGGTACGCGCCAGCCGCGGCACGGTGCTGATCCCCGACACCACGCTGGATGCAGCGCTTGAACGCTCCTATGACCTGGTGGTATTGCCCGGCGGGCAGCCCGGCAGCAATAACCTCAAAGCGGATCAGCGCATCCTGTCGCTGCTGAAAACCATGGCACAGCAGGATAAATATATTTGCGCTATCTGCGCGGCACCCGCGGTGCTGGCCGCTGCCGGAGTACTTGACGGCAAACGCGCCACCAGCTTTCCGGGTGCTCTGGATGCGTTTCCCGGTGTGCAACAGCAAACCGGCGCGGTGGTTGAAGACGGCAAGCTGATTACTTCGCGCGGGCCGGGCACCGCGATGGATTTCGCGCTCATGCTGGTGGAGCGTCTATCCGGAAAAGCGAAGCGCCAGGAAGTCGAATCCGCTTTGGTGCGCTGACTTGCGCGCGCTGCTTGCCAGACTTCCGCCCTCTGTCACGGCACTGCTGCTGCAAGCGCTGGCCCTGCTGCTCGCCGTGCTCGGCCTGCGCGTCGCAAACTTGCAGCCCGATGCGCTGCTCTTCGCCTTGCTGTGCGGCATTATTGCCGCTGTTCTTGGCCACTTTGCCGGCCTTGCGCGCTGGTGGCTGCCGATTCAGCTGATGTTCGCCCCCGCGCTGGTCTTGCTGTTGAGACTGAATATTCCGTCCGGATTTTTTCTTGCGGCTTTTCTTGTGATGCTGCTGGTTTACTGGAGCACATTTCGCACTCAGGTGCCGCTGTATCTGTCGAGCAAACGGGTATGGCGGACGCTGGAAGAGCTGTTGCCTCCCGCGAAACCGCCTGCCGGTGCCAAGCCGGAAATAAATTTTACTTTTATGGATATCGGTTCCGGCATGGGCGGCGTATTGACGCATCTGGCCGCTACGCGTCCAGACGGGAACTATTTCGGCATAGAAAATGCGCCGCTGCCTTACTGGCTGAGCCGGCTCAGGATCAAATTTGGCAAACACCATAATTGCCATGTGCTGTGGGGCAGCCTGTGGAGCTGTGATCTCGCAGCATACGATGTGGTATTCGCCTATCTGTCGCCGGTACCCATGGTGCAGCTGTGGCATAAGGTCAAGCACGAAATGCGCCCGGGTTCATTATTTATCAGCAACTCATTTGCGGTACCCGAGCATCCGCCCCAATACTCAATCACACTGGACGACCTGCATCACTCCACCCTGCATATCTGGCACATGTAAACAACACCTGACTTTTCTCGCCGAAGCCCGCTGCAGGCGGGCATCCCGGCAAATTCCGGCACGTTGACAAAATTCAGCATGCACAAATACTTCACATTCTGTCCGTTTTTAGTTAGGATATAGCCTTCGCATCTGTTTTTACCTCCCAATCAACTCCGCAATTCAAATACTTTTAGCACAACCTTTCGTCAATAATCACTAAAGCGAGACCTACAATGAGCGAACATATTCGTTACGTTACTGATGCAACCTTTGCTGCCGAAGTACTGCAATCCCCCCTGCCTGTGCTGGTAGATTACTGGGCGGAGTGGTGCGGTCCGTGCCGCATGATTGCGCCGATTCTGGATGAAGTATCACGCGAATACTCGGGGCGCCTCAGCGTAGCCAAAATAAATATTGACGAGAACCAGGCAACTCCGGCCAAATACGGCGTCCGCGGCATTCCCACACTGATGCTGTTCAAAAACGGCAATATTGAAGCCACCAAGGTTGGCGCCCTGTCCAAATCCCAACTCACCGCATTTATTGACAGCCATATCTGATTTATTTAAGTTCATTCCTTAACTTTCTTGCATCGTCCACACAGAAAAAAAATACCAATCACAAGAAGACGTTCAAGATAGTTCTGGCCGGCAATTTCCCGATTTAACTGAACCAAAGCAACAACCTCCCCGGACCTCCCTGCCACATTCCCTTTAAACCACACCCTCCCATATCCCACCTAATATGCATTTATCCGACCTCAAAACCAAACACGTTACTGAACTGGTAGACATGGCACTGGCCATGAACATAGACAACGCAAGCCGCATGCGCAAACAGGACCTGATCTTCGCGATGCTTAAAAGCTATGCCAAGACCGGCGAAAGCATTTTCGGCGAAGGCACGCTGGAAGTGCTGCCCGACGGCTTCGGCTTCCTGCGATCGCCGGACACTTCGTATCTGGCCAGCCCGGATGACATCTATGTCAGCCCGAGCCAGGTGCGCCGCTTTAACCTGCATACGGGTGACTCGATTGAGGGCGAAATACGCACCCCCAAGGATGGTGAGCGCTACGTGGCGCTGGTGAAGGTGGACAAGGTCAATTCCGAGCCGCCCGAGAATGCCAAGAACAAAATCCTGTTTGAAAACCTGACGCCCTTGTTCCCCACCCAGCAGATGATTCTGGAACGGGATATACGCGCTGAAGAAAATATTACCGGCCGCATCATCGACATGATTGCGCCGATCGGCAAAGGCCAGCGCGGTTTGCTGGTAGCATCGCCCAAATCCGGCAAGACTGTGATGCTGCAGCATATTGCGCACTCGATTTCGTCCAACTTCCCTGATTCGCATCTGATCGTGCTGCTGATAGACGAACGCCCCGAAGAAGTGACCGAGATGCAGCGCACCGTGCGCGGCGAAGTGGTGGCGTCAACTTTTGATGAGCCTGCAACCCGCCACGTACAAGTAGCAGAAATGGTACTGGAGAAAGCCAAGCGTCTGGTCGAGCACAAAAAGGATGTAGTCATCCTGCTCGACTCCATCACACGTCTGGCTCGTGCCTATAACACCGTGATACCGTCTTCCGGCAAGGTACTAACCGGCGGTGTGGACGCCAACGCGCTGCAACGCCCCAAACGCTTCTTTGGCGCGGCGCGCAACGTGGAGGAAGGCGGCTCGCTCACCATTATCGCCACCGCGCTGGTCGATACCGGCTCGCGCATGGATGACGTGATCTACGAGGAATTCAAGGGCACCGGCAATATGGAAATCCACCTTGATCGCCGGATGGCCGAAAAGCGCATTTATCCGGCCATCAACGTGAATCGTTCCGGCACCCGCAAGGAAGAACTGCTGATCAAGGCAGACGTCCTGCAAAGGATATGGGTTTTACGCAAATTGTTGTATCCAATGGATGAATTGGAAGCGATGGAATTCCTGCTGGATAAAATCAAGGCCACCAAAGGCAATGCCGATTTCTTTGATTCAATGCGCCGCTAAAAACGGCCATCGCGTTGTAATAAAAGTTATCGAATCATTTCAAGCCGGTTGCGGCGATTTAGCCTCGTAACTTTTTTAGGCGCTATCTGGCTCAACTCTCCCAGTGCAAACGCAGGCCGGCAATCGACACCGGCCCGCGGTCAGCATTATAAGCCGGGTTGCGTATGTACTGATAGTCTGCCGTTAGCCAGACGTTATGTTTCAGGTAGCCGCTGTAATAAGTTTCGAGTATCTGTTCGGGACGGTAATTCAGCTTGCCATCGCCAATAAAAAATCCCAATCCGCCTGCTTCCAGATAGCGCTGATATACGTCGGAAATTTCGTTCTGAATCACCGACACGCCCAGCGTATCGCGCTCGCGGCACCATGATCCGCCGTTCAGCGCAAGCCCTGCGGTAATCGACTGGTGCACCTCGGTAAAGGCATAGGTATCCGAGCCGCCATCCTGCCACATTGCTCTGGAGAACAAACCAAGCGCAGGCGTGAGCGCCTGCTCCAGATCGATACCGATGCCATATTTCTGCCGCTCGCGCAAAGTATTGGCGGTATCGGGGACGCCGCCATGAATGGCGGCGTAATTCAGCGCATCCGCATAACCGCCCATCACCGCCCTGTTGCGGAATGCCAGCAGGCGCAGCTTGCCGGGCTGACCAAGCAGCTGATGCGCGTGCTCTATTTCTAAGTCCTGGCCGAAATGCCTGAAAAAAGCCTCATCCAATGGCAGTTGGTTGGCGAGGATGGGTTGCATGAATTGCCCGAAACGCAGCACCCAGTCGGCGCGATAATATTCCAGCGCCACGCCCCAGCTATTGCCGCGTGCATCGGCGGCGTAATCAAACGCGCAATAGGTCATATTGCACCAGTTCATAAACTGGCTGCGCGGGTCGTGTGCATACTGGTTGTTGTCGAAGATATCCAGCGGCGGCAGGAAACCAACTGTCAATACCGTGCGATTTTTATCCGCTACGCCGGCCACCTGGTTCATCGCCGAAGGCACGGTTATTTCTCCGCCACCCTGACCCCAGGTCTGTCGCATGAACAGCCGCACCATATACAGGATCGGAGTGTCCCCGCTGGCCCGCGTAATTTCACCATTATAGAAGCCTCCCAGGCCGGTCAGGTTTGACAGCGGCACACCCTGTGCAATTTCAGGGTCGAAGTACAGTTCGCCACCGTCCCATAAGCGTTTGCCCAGCGCCATCGTAACAGTCCAGGTATAGGTATTTTCCTGCTGCGGTGACAGGCTGAGCGGCCCGGTGTAGGGCGCATCGAATCCAGGCTTGTGCTGCCACACATAGGTGCTCTGGAATTTTGCGTTCCAGTTTTCGATAACGGGTTCATTAGCGCTCTGTTCCTGTGCATTGCCTGGCGACGCTACCAGCAGCGCGAAAGGTAAAAAAAGTGCGATCAGCGTTTGCGTGGTCATCATGACTCCTTGAATAAGTGCTTAACCATATACGTGGCTAGCTTTAGTTGAGTAGCAGGTGTCGATGCAAAATATGGGATCTCTGCACGAGAAAGCGAATGCCGTTGGTGCAGAACATCCTCATTATCATTACCAGCCGTATTTTCGAGTGTAAATTTTCTTCATGGCTTGAGTCAGCGCCATATAGCAAAGCAGAATGACGGACAAATAGACAAAGTAAATCATTGGCAATGCTTGTAGCCTGAAGTAACTGGCATACGGGCCCATCACCAGGAAAATACCGGCAAAAACGATCAATATCGTCGTGCTCATTAGCTGCCAGCTTGGCTTACTTTGGATAAAAGGAATTTTTTGTGTTCGTATCATGTGTACGACCAGTGTCTGCGACATCAGTCCCTCAACAAACCAGCCTGACTGGAACAGTGTCTGCTGCTCCGTAGTGTTGGCAGAAAACACAAACCACATTAAACAATAAGTGGCGATGTCGAAAACCGAGCTGACAGGGCCAAAAAATATCATAAAGCGTCCAATCTCGTCTGGTTTCCAGGTTTGTGGAAGCTTGACCTGCTCCTCGTCTACGCTATCAAACGGAATGGCAATTTGCGAGACGTCATACAGCAAATTCTGTACTAATAAATGCAGTGGCAGCATCGGCAAAAATGGCAGGAAAGCGCTGGCCACCAATACGGAGAATACGTTGCCAAAGTTGGAGCTGGCCGTCATTTTGATGTATTTCAGCATGTTGGCGAAGGTCTTGCGCCCCTCGATTACACCTTGTTCCAGCACCATCAGGCTGCGTTCAAGCAAAATAATATCGGCAGCTTCTTTTGCTATATCAACTGCAGTGTCCACCGAAATTCCAATATCAGCAGCGCGTAGCGCCGGTGCATCGTTGATGCCATCGCCCATAAACCCCACCACATGACCATTGCTGCGCAGGGCCTGGACAATACGTTCCTTGTGCGTCGGAGTGAGTCTTGCAAAGATATTGCAGTGCTCAACCTTTCCCGCCAGCACTGCTTCCGGCATCGAATCAACATCCGCGCCCAGCAATACACCTTCTATCGGCAATCCGACTTCGCGGCAAATTTTTACAGTAACCAGCTCGTTATCACCAGTCAGTACTTTGACCTCTATACCATGTTGTTTGAGCGCCTTGAGGGCCGGGATAGTTGATTCTTTGGGCGGGTCAAGAAAGGCAATATATCCAATCAAGGTCAGATCCTGCTCATCTTTTACACTGAAAGAGTTTTTTCCGGAATCAACTTTCCTGGCAGCTACGGCGACAACGCGCAGCCCTTCCTCATTCAGTGACGCGGTCACAGAGCGAATACGTGCGAGCGTTACCGCCAGCAATGGCTCGGCTTGGTCGCCATGCTGAACCAGGCTGCAAACACTAAGAACCTCTTCCACGGCACCCTTACAAATCAATAGATGCTGCCCCTCATGTTCGGTAACCACTACTGACATGCGGCGGCGAATAAAGTCAAAAGGAATTTCATCCACCTTGCGAAAGGCAGTGCTAATTGAAAGTTCCTTATGCACCTCCGCATGTTCAAGTACGGCCACATCCAGCAGGTTTTTCAGGCCGGTCTGGTAGTAGCTGTTCAAATAAGCATAATTGAGTACAGTGTCGGATTCCTGCCCGTATACATCGGTGTGGCGTTCAAGAAAAATCTTGTCCTGGGTCAGTGTTCCGGTTTTATCAGTACACAGTATATTCATTGCGCCGAAGTTCTGAATAGCATCCAGGCGTTTAACGATCACCTTTTTCCGTGACAGCACTACAGCACCCTTGGCAAGGGTCGTGGTAACAATCATTGGCAGCATTTCAGGTGTTAAACCGACCGCTACGGATAATGCAAAGAGAGAGGCTTCCAGCCAGTCACCCTTGGTAAATCCGTTGAGAAGCAATACCACGGGCGTCATCACCATCATGAAGCGGATAAGCAGCCAACTTACTTTATTGATGCCTGTCTGAAAAGCAGTCAAGGTGCGCGTGGTGGCTGTCATACGCTGTGCCAATGCGCCAAAATAGGTATTGCTGCCGGTGACCACCACCACAGCCGTGGCAGACCCGCTGACTACGTTAGTACCCATAAACAGGATGTTATCGAGTTCGATGGTATTGCTGACATTTGCCACGCGCTGGACTGAAAATTTCTCGACGGGCATCGATTCTCCCGTCATGGCCGACTGGCTGATAAACAAATCTTTTGCGGACAGCACTCTCAGATCCGCAGGTACCATGTCGCCAGCCGAAAGCAATACCAGATCACCGGGAACCAATAATTTAATGGCAATTTCCGTCTTGCGCGGCCCCTTTGGGTGCAGCACAACATGAAAATATTTGCGTGCTTCTTCCGCGGCATCCTGCGCCGGGTCTCGGCGCAACACCGTCGCCGTATTACTCACCATTTCCTTGAGTTTATCTACGGCATTGTTTGAGCGCGATTCCTGTATGAAACGGATAAATGTGGACAGAACCACCATGGTGGAAATCACAATGGTCGCTTTGATGTCTTCGGTGAAATAGGAAATTGCAGCCAGTACCGTCAGCAGAAGATTGAAGGGATTCTTGTAGCTATACCAAAGGTTCAGCCATGCAGGGAGCGGCTTCTCATGGTCGACTTCATTGGTGCCAACGCGTGCACGGATAAGTTCGGCCTGCGTATCCGATAACCCGTCGCGATGCGAACCAAGATCGGCAAGGAGTGAATCAACTTCGCCATATGACGCTCTGGTTAAAGCTTGATTGAGCTCGGAAGGAACATCACGCTTGACCGCCGGGCCACCAATGGCATCGAGTATGGCAAGGCGTCGAAAATGACGACTAATGGCACGGGTGCGGATAAACCTGGCGAAAAATTCTTTAAAAAAAACTTGGTTCATGATTGCCTCTTCTTTTTATACAGCAAATACAAGAAGTCGGCATAAACGTTTTTGAGACCAAACAAAATCTTGTCTCAAGAACGGAGAAAGTTGTTGCGGTTAGAGTGGATGCTCTAAATTGAAGCCGCCTATCTCACTCTCAGCGAGATAGGCGGCAGGAAATTGCAGCGAGTTATCTTGCTAAGAGATTATGCCAACCATTAAGGTGTGGTAACTACAATGACTTGAACAAGCGTCCATAAAAGGAGCCCTCGCAGAATGTAACGGCGCGCAGGGTAGCAAAATAATGCCCAATCGTAAAGTTAATTTATGATTGTTAATATTTTATGACACCCTTGCATTCAGCCTGGCTCGCGATAAAACTTGATGCGCACTTTCAAACCGAGTCCTTCAGCCCCGCACGCAAAAAATATTTCTGCGCCATGCAGGCGGGAAATTTCGCGCACAATGGCCAGACCGAGGCCGCAGCCTTCGGTCTGGTCCGAGGGCAGGCGATGAAATGGCGTACCCAGTTTGGACAATCCTTCTTCTGGCACGCCAGGGCCGTTATCTTCGACGCTCAGCCAGATATGCTGCCCGCTATTTTGCAGACTCACGTTGACATGACCGCCTGCCGGCGTATAGCGCACCACATTGTCGAGCAGATTGGAGATCAGCTCACGCAGCATCAGCGCGCTGCCCGCCATCCGGCATGGCTGCAAATCAAAATGCAGCTCGACGCCCTTGCGTGCCGCCAGTGTGACAAAGTCGGCGGCTGTTTCCTGCAACACCGCATGCAGTTCAACGGCGGCGGCTTCATGCATTAATTGTTCGGTATGCTCCAGCCTGGCCAGGGACAGCAACTGGTTGGCCAGATGGGTGGTGCGCCGGGTGGTGGACAACAGTTGCCGCAACAAGACCTTTTCATCTGCGGGAGGCGTCTCCAGCGCCACTTCAAGCTGGCCGCTCAAGGCCGCCAGCGGAGTCCGGAGCTGGTGCGCCGCATCGGCAATGAAACGGCGGTGGCTGGCAAAAGCCGCGGACAGGTTTCCCAGCAGTTCATTGATGCCGTGGATAATAGGAGCCAGCTCTGCCGGTGCTTTGCCCTCCTCAATCGGGCTGAGATCATTGGACGAGCGGCGTGTTATCTCATCGCGCAGCAGTTCTACCGGGGAAAGCCCGCGCCGCACCCCCAGCAGAATGACGGCAATGGAAACCAGTGCAAGCAGCGCCTCGGGAATCAGGATGCCGGCAAAAATGCCGCCGGTCAGCTGATCGCGGCCATGTACCGTCTGTGCCACAGCGATGTAGAACACCAGCCCTTCAGCCTTGCCGCGCAGCAGCATGGCGCGCTGCTTTTCGCCATTTAACACGATATCCCGGAATAAATGGTTTTCACCGGACGCCAGCATATCCCCCATCTGCAACTCCGGGTTGCCCGAAAAAAGCTGCCCGGATTCATCCCAGGCGGCGTAACTTACGCGATCCTGGTTATTCGTCTGCAACATCTGTTTTGCGGCAACAGGCAAATTGATCGTCATCCTGCGCTGATGCACTTCGATCTGTTTTGATATATCCAATGCGTCGTTCAGCAAGCCGAGATCGTAGGCGTTGACCGCACTGTGCAGCGCAAACAGATAGGCAAACACGGAGCCGGACAACAGAATAATGGCGAGTGGCCACAGCAGGCGTTTAAGCAGTTGGCGGCGCAGGCTGTCAGAGTGCATTTTCGGGTTTTTCCAGCATGTAACCGAGGCCGCGTACGGTGCGGATGACGACGCCGGAGCCTTCCAGCTTGCCGCGCACGCGGTGCACATAGGCTTCTATCGCATTGCCGCTGAGTTCCCGATCCCATGCCGTGATAGCCTGAATCAGCTGTTCCTTGGAGACGATCCGTCCGGAATGTGTCGCCAGATATTCCAGCACACTCCATTCGCGCGCGGATAAATCCAGCGCTTTCCCCTGCAGGTAGGCGCATTTCCCCGGCGTATCCAGCTGCAGCCGGCCTATCTCCAGACGCGGACTGCTTGCCCCGGAACTGCGCCGGACCAGCGCACGCAAGCGCGCCTGCAATTCGGCCATCGCAACGGGCTTGACCACGTAATCGTCGGCACCGAGGTCCAGCCCCTGAATGCGGTCTTCTACCGCGTCGCGCGCGGTAAGGATGAGCACCGGCAATGACTTGCCGTGCCGGCGCAAGTGGCGCACCACTTCATAGCCGTCGCGGTCCGGCAGGCCGAGATCGAGTACGATGGCATCGAAATTTTCCATCGCCAGCGCATGCAGGGCATCGGCCACATTTGCCGTTAAATCAGCAGCATACCCCGCATGCGCCAGCGATTGCGTCATCGCCGTACCCAGTGTTTCATCATCTTCCACGACCAATATTCGCATTTGTCAGTTTCATGTCAGCAAGGGCATGCACAATGCAATCCCCTCTCATACGGATTTTATCAGGTCCATGATTTCGACTTGCTAAAATCCATTTTTTTGATAATCAACAGCACCTGATTTCAGCCAAATAGTGATCGGCTCCGTCGTAGAAGGCCTCCATCAATGAACTGCCATGCACGAAATATGCAATAAATTCTCATTGGGTTTAACAGTGCTGACATTTGCTTTGACGCTGAACGGTTGTGCCGTCGGGCCGGACTTCAAGCAACCCGCAGCACCGGCAGCCGCAGGCTATAGTCCGCAGCCTATGCCGCAGCAAACTGCCGCCGCGCCGGTGCTGGCGGGCGAGGCGCAAAGATATAATGCCAAGGCAGCGATTCCCGCTGACTGGTGGACGCTGTTCAAATCGCCGCAGATCAATGCGCTGATCGAACGCGCATTCAAGAACAATCCCACCATAGAATCGGCACAGGCCTCATTGCGCCAGGCGCAACAGAACGTGATTGCGCAGCAGGGATTTTTCTTTCCCACCGTCACAGCCAGTTATTCGCCCTCCCGCACCAAGATTGCAGGCAACATGGCGGGTGCCAGCTCCCCGGGCGTGCAGGGCAACGGCGAGGTGATCACGCAGACATCTGTCAGTGCACCGGTCTATTACAACTTCCATGTAGCGCAGCTTTCGGTGGGATACGTGCCCGACGTATTTGGCGGCAACCGCAGGCAGGTAGAGTCGTTGCAGGCACAACTGGACGCGCAGAATTTCCAGCTGCAGGCGACCTATATCACACTCGCTTCCAATATTGTTGCAGCCGCCTTGCAGGAAGCTACATTGCGTGCACAAATCAGGGACACCGGCGAGATCGTCAGGCTGAACAATGAAAATCTGGAAATCATGCGCAAGCAGCTTGAGCTGGGATATATCGCCGAAATGGATGTGGCAGCCCAGGAAGCGGCGACCGCACAGGAAGAACAATCGCTCATTCCACTGAACAAACAACTGGAACAGACGCGCGATCTTATCCGTGCACTGGCGGGTAACTTGCCCAATGAAGAAATTCCGCAAATGTTTGAACTGGACGCGCTGCAGTTGCCGCAGGAACTTCCGCTGAGCCTGCCTTCGCAACTGGTGGAGCAGCGTCCCGATATTCGCGCGGCGCAGGAACAATGGCATGCTGCAAGTGCACAGGTTGGCGTTGCGGAAGCAGCCAGGTTTCCGCAATTCACCATTACCGGCGCCGCAGGCGGCATGGCCTCAGCCCCCGACTGGATGTTCAAGAATGGCGGCAGTTTCTTCTCGCTGCTCGGCGACATCTCGTTACCGTTGTTTGACGGCGGCACGCTGAAGGCGCGCGAGCAGGGCGCTCGCGAGGGACTGGCGCAGGCCGCCGCCGAGTACCGCAAGGTGGTGATCGCCGCGTTCCAGAATGTCGCAGACACACTGCATGCGATCAACTACGACGCCGAATTCCTGAAAGCGGCATTGCGATCCGAGCTGGCGCTGAAAGACACGGCTGAATTGACACGCAAGCAATATGCGCTGGGTTACGCCAGCTACCAGATGGTGTTGCTGGCCGAACAAAACTTCCGCCAGGCCGAAGTCAACCTGATACAGGCTCAAGCCACGCGGCTGGGCGACACCGCCGCGCTGTATCAGGCATTGGGCGGCGGCTGGTGGAACCGCCAGGATAACCCCCCGGAGCACAGGCAACCTCGACAGCAGCAGCCGCTGCAGATCTGTCCCAAGATGGCGCTGGCGGAAATATTGCGCCGCTTACACCCGTATCAAAAGAAGGACATGCTCCATGATGAATCGGCAAAAAAAACTCGTATTGTTTTTGGGCGCACTGGCGGTGGCTGCAGCGGGCGCTTATTGGGGATGGCAGAAATACCATGTGCCGGAAAACACCGCAGCGGCTGACCAGCCATCCGCCACGCGTGTGGCTTCCGACACGCTGCGCTTCGCTGCCGATGCGCCGCAATTGATGTTTCTGCAAATCCAGCCTGCAACCGCGTTTCCCGAGCCTCTGGTCGAACCGCTCAATGCGCATATCAGTTATGACGACAATCGCACTGCCCGCGTTTTTTCGCCGCTGGCAGGAAGAGTGGTGAAAATAGCGGTTGAAACGGGCAGCCGGGTCAAGCCCGGCGATCCGCTGCTGGTGCTGGACTCGCCCGATTTTGCGCAGGCTGAAGCCGATGCCGCGAAAGCCGATGCGGATCAGATGGTAAAAAAGGAAACCTACGATCGCGCAAAACAGTTGTTTGAAATCAAAGGTATAGCAAGAAAAGATGTGGAAGCCGCCGAGTCCGACTGGCACCAGGCGCAAGCCGAAGCCGAGCGCGCGCATGCACGCATGAAAAACCTGAACAGCGGCAATGCAAGCAGGGAAGGGCAGTTTATTCTGCGAGCACCGCTCGGCGGCACCGTTACCGAGCGCCAGGTCAGCGCAGGCAGCGAAGTGCGGCCGGATGCCTCCAACCCGTTGTTCGTCATTACCGACCCGCGCCATCTGTGGGTGCAGGTCGACCTGCCGGAGCGCCAGCTGGACAAGATACAGATCGGCAGCCCGGTGGCAATCGATGTCGATGCTTATCCTGATACCACGTTCGCGGGTAAAGTCGATGTGATAAGCGGCACGCTCGACCCTGTCACACGCCGCATACAGGTGCGCTGCGAAGTGAATAACCCGGCCCTGAAGCTGAAACCGGAAATGTTTGCCCGGGTCACGCCCCTCGCCAGCAAGAAATCCGTGCTTCCGCGTGTCCCAAATTCCGCGCTGGTAACGCTGGGACTGTACAGTTTCGTTTTCGTGGAACAGTCTCCCGGCGTATTGCAACGCCGCCGCGTAAGCCTGGCAACACAGGGCAGCCAGTATTCCTATGTCAGCTCCGGCCTGAAGGCAGGCGAACGGATCGTGACCAGCGGCGCCTTGCTGCTCAATTCCGAACTGTCTGACAGCGAATAAGGCCGGTGCTCATTCCATGCTAGAAAAAATCATCACCTTTTCGCTGCAGCAGCGTGTATTTGTGCTGGCCGGCACGCTTGTGCTGCTCATTGCAGGCTGGCAGTCGCTGGAAAACCTGCCGATTGAAGCCTTCCCCGACGTGCAGGACGTGCAAGTCGAAATCGATACCCTTGCGCCGGGGCAGGCGCCGGAAGAGGTCGAGCGCAGCGTAACCCTGCCGATCGAACGCGAGATGAGCGGCGTGCCGCATATGACGCAGCTGCGCTCGGTTTCCCTCACCGGACTATCGGTGATCACACTGACCTTTGCAGACAACACGGACGACTATTTTGCGCGCCAGCAGACGATGGAAAAATTGCAGAACGTCACGCTGCCGCCCGGTTTGCAACCCGGCCTTGCACCGCTGACCAATGCGGTCGGTGAGGTGTACCGCTATGTGCTGGATGCGCCCAGGGACATGCCGGTTAACGAGGTGCGTGCGGTGCAGGACTGGGTATTGCGTCCCGCCTTGCGCCAGGTGGCCGGGGTTGCCGATGTCGTCAGCTTTGGCGGCACGGTAAAGGAATACCAGGTGCGCATCAACCCGTATCTGCTGCGCAAGTTCAGCGTCACGATAGACCAGGTATCGCAAGCGCTAAGCGCCAACAGCAGCAGTACCGGCGGCGGTGTATTGCGGCGCGGCGATGAAGCTCTGGTGGTGCGCAGCATCGGCCTGTTCAAAAGCATAAACGACATAGCCAGCGTTGTGGTGACCGCCAGGGACGGCAAAACCGTGCTGGTGGGTGATGTCGGGAAGGTGGAAATCGGCCATTCGCCGCGCTCCGGTATCGTGTCGTTCAATAATGAGGACAACGTGGTGGAGGGTATTGTCGATATGACCAAGGGACAGAACGCGTCCAAGGTGGTGGAAGCGCTCAAGGCGCGCATTGCGCAACTGGCGCCCAAACTTCCCGCCGGCATGAAGATTGTGCCTTTCTATGACCGCACCGACCTGGTACACCATACCGTGCACACGGTGACGGAAAATCTGGTAGTGGGCGCCTTGCTCGTAGTTGCCATCCTGATTATTTTCCTGCGCAACTGGTACGCGGCACTGACCGTGGCCGTGATTATTCCGCTGTCGCTGCTGTTCGCCTTTATCATGATCGATCACCGCGGCGTATCGGCCAACCTGATCTCGCTGGGCGCGGTTGACTTCGGCATCATTATCGACAGCGCGGTGGTTCTGGTGGAAGCGCTGATGGTCAAGCTGGCTCTGGCACAGGCCGATGCGCTGCCGAAGCACCACACTTTTTCCTGGCGTGTTCACCTGATCAAGCAGACCAGCATCGAGATGGGCCATCCGATCCTGTTTTCCAAAGCCATTATCATTCTCGCATTCCTGCCCATTTTTACGTTCCAGCGGGTGGAAGGCAAAATATTTTCCCCGGTCGCGTTCACGCTGAGCTTTGCACTGGTCGGCGCGATCCTGCTGACACTGACGCTGTTGCCGGCGCTGCTGTCGTTTGCCGTCAAGCACAAGGACTTATCCGAGAAACACAGCAACTGGATGCACCGCCTGCAGGATCGCTATCGCAAGCTGCTGCTGTGGGCCGGCAGCCGCCGCAAACGAATTGTCGCCATTTCTGTTGGCGTGCTCGCGGTAACTCTGCTTGCTTCGCCCTTTTTGGGCAGTGAATTCCTGCCCAGTCTGGATGAAGGCAATATCTGGCTAACCATCAGCCTGCCTCCGGCAACTGCACTGGACAAAACCAAGGAAGTGGAACGCCAGGTACGAAACATCCTGCAATCCTATCCCGAGATCCACAATATCATCGCCCAGGTCGGCCGGCCCGATGATGGAACTGACCCCAAAGGCCCCAACAACATGGAGATCATGGCCGACCTCAATCCTCGCGATACCTGGCGATTCGCCGACAAGGATGAGATGATCGCCGACATGACGCGGAAGATACATGCGCTTCCCGGGGTACCCACCAATTTTTCACAAGTGATCCAGGACAACGTGGAAGAAGCGCTTTCCGGCGTAAAAGGCGCCATCTCCGTCAAGATATTCGGCAGCGACCTGGAAATACTGGAAGACAAGGCCGAACAGGTTGCCGCTATCCTCAGTGGCATACGCGGTGCGGCAGATGTAGCGGCGATCAAGGTGGGCGGCCAGACTGAACTGAACATCACGCTGGACCGCGCCCGTATGGCACGCTACGGCATTAACGTCAACGATGCCAACAACACCATCCAGACCGCAATGGCCGGCAGCGTTGTCAACAGTTTTTATGAGGGCGACCGGCGCTTCGACGTGACTCTGCGGCTGGACCAGCAGTATCGCGATGCGGTGGACGATATGGCCGAGCTGCCGATTGCATTGCCCGCAGGCGGCACCCTGCCGCTCGGCTCGCTTGCCACCATTCAGGTGCGCCAGGGCGCGGCGCGCATCGGGCGCGAGGCCGGCGGGCGGGTGGTGGCGGTGAAAGCCAACCTGCTCGGCCGCGACCAGGGCAGCTTTGTCGCCGAAGCGATGGAGAAAGTGAAGACGCAGGTGAAACTGCCGCCCGGCTATACGCTGACGTGGGGCGGGCAGTTCGAAAACCAGCAGCGCGCCGTGAAGCGCCTCAAGGTTATTGTGCCTCTGTCTGTGCTGATGATCTTCGTGCTGCTGTTCTGGGCCTTCCGCTCCATGCGCAAGGCTCTGCTGGTGATATTGATGGTGCCGTTTACGCTGATCGGCGGCATTGCCGGTCTCGGCCTCGCCGGTCTGCATCTGTCGGTGTCTGCCGCAGTCGGCTTTATTGCCGTGGCGGGAATTTCGGTGCAAAACGGCGTAATCATGGTGGAGCAGTTTATGGAAGGCATACGCAACGGCCGGGATATGCACGAGAGCGTGCTGGAAGGCGCGGTAGCCCGCCTGCGGCCGATTCTGATGACAGCGCTGATGGCCGGTATCGGCCTGTTGCCCGCCGCACTGTCACACGGCATTGGCTCGGAAACACAGCGCCCGTTCGCCGTGGTCATCGTCGGCGGCATTGTTTCGGCCACCCTGTTTACGCTGTTGCTGCTGCCCCTGTTGTTCCCGGTGTTTACCGAGGAGGCAGGCATGAAAGCTGTTGGCGAAGAGGAGTGAAGTCTCTCCCGGATAATCAGGCTGCCGGCAGTGCGAGTGAACCATGCAGTGAGTATTCACCAATGGGTAAAAAAACTATTTGGACGGCAAGTAAAGTTTATGTATAATGCGCGGCTCTGTAAAAAGTAACACGCTGCGCAATTCGCGGCGCTGGTAAAACCGCATTTTAAGCGAGGTTGTCATGTACGCAGTAATTAAGACTGGCGGTAAACAATACCGTGTAATCAAGGGTGAAACCCTGAAAATTGAATCACTGGACGGCGATGTCGGCAGTGCGATCGTATTTGACAAAGTGCTGATGCTGGGCGATGGCGACAAGGTATCGGTCGGCAAGCCTCTGCTGACAGGCGCCACTGTCACTGCGACCATCCTGGCTAACGGTCGTCACGACAAAGTGAAGATCTTCAAGATGCGTCGGCGCAAGCATTACCAGAAGCATCAGGGTCATCGTCAAAACTACACCGAGATCCGTATCGACGAATTCCAATCCTGATTGGACGGATTCAAGTTATCATTCTCTGGGCGTAAATTCTGAAGGAGCAGCAAAATGGCATCGAAAAAAGGCGGAGGCAGTACCAGTAACGGCCGCGACTCGCACTCGAAACGATTGGGCGTTAAAGCCTACGGTGGCGAACTGATTAGCGCCGGCAGCATCATCGTACGTCAGCGCGGCACCGAGTTTCACGCTGGCGACAATGTCGGCATGGGCAAGGATCACACCCTGTTTGCCAAGATTACCGGCAAGGTAATGTTTGCAATCAAAGGTGCATCGAAGCGCAGGACAGTCTTTGTAGTTGCAGCGTAAGCACAACGGCATTGATCACAAGCCCTATCGCAAGGTAGGGCTTTTTTCGTTTGGACCGCGCATTACATCTCGTATTCAAGCGTAAAACACCGCAGGGCGCGCCCTGCGAGTGAAAATTGAAACGAACCGCAGACACTGGTTTTTCCAGGACAACAATGAAATTTATAGACGAGTCACAAATTGAGGTTATCGCCGGCGATGGTGGCAAAGGCGCCGCCAGCTTCAGGCGTGAAAAATATATCGCCAAGGGTGGCCCGGATGGCGGCGATGGCGGCTGGGGCGGCTCTGTGTATGCCGTTGCGGATCGCAACATCAACACGCTGGTGGACTACCGTTTTGCCCGCATGCACCGCGCGAAGAACGGCGAGTCCGGGCGTGGCGCCGACTGCTACGGCAAGGGCGCGGACGATGTGATCCTGCGCATGCCTGTAGGAACGGTGATTACCGATATCAACAGCGGTGAACAGATTGCCGATCTGGCTCGCGATGGCGACAAGGCACTGCTCGCCCAAGGCGGCAAAGGCGGCCTCGGTAATTTGCACTTCAAATCCAGCACCAACCGCACTCCACGCCAGACCACACCGGGTGGCGAAGGCGCACGCCGCGAATTGCAACTGGAACTGAAGGTGCTGGCCGATGTGGGCCTGCTGGGCATGCCGAATGCAGGCAAATCCACTTTCATCCGCGCCGTTTCTGCCGCTCGCCCCAAAGTGGCCGACTACCCCTTCACCACCCTGCACCCCAATCTGGGTGTGGTGCGCGTGTCCCCTGAAAAGAGCTTCGTCATCGCCGACATCCCCGGCCTGATTGAAGGCGCAGCCGAAGGCGCCGGCCTGGGCCACCAGTTTCTGCGCCATCTTGCGCGCACGCGCCTGCTGTTGCACCTGGTCGACATTGCACCGATGTACGAAGGCGTCGATCCGGTACATGAAGCGCGTGCGATTCTGAATGAGCTGAGAAAATACGACGAAGAGCTGTATAACAAACCGCGCTGGCTGGTGTTGAACAAAGTCGACCTGCTGGATAACCGCGAACAGAAAATTGCAGCCTTTCTTGAGGCCTTTGGCAAGGACACCCGCCACTTTGTTATTTCCGCGATCAATGGTGAAGGCTGCAGGGAACTGACGTATGCCATTATGGAATATCTGGACGAAATTGCCGCCCAGGAAGCAGCAAACGCACCCCAGACCGAGGTGAAATCCGCAGCGGAGCCCAAGATAGAAATATATAATCCGCTGGCCGCTGATTCTCAAGAATAACCGCATTCCATATTACCGCAGGAGCCCGATTGAGCATCATCAAATCGCGCAGCACCGGCAACGAGTACGCCGAGATTATAATGGGCTAAAGCCCAAACAACGTACTCGGCACTCCTGCAAATATTATTCGCAATAAAATTAAATTGGGTTTACCAAACTCATCATGCAAACTGTTTTAACCCAAGCAAAGCGCATCGTCGTCAAAGTAGGCAGCAGCCTCGTCACCAACCAGGGCGAAGGGCTGGACAGGAAAGCCATCGGCAACTGGGCACAACAAATCTCGGTTCTGCGCCAATCAGGACATGAGGTTGTAGTTGTCTCATCCGGCGCGATTGCCGAAGGCATGCAACGTCTGGGCTGGAAACAGCGACCCAGTGCCGTGCATGAACTGCAGGCCGCAGCCGCAGTAGGCCAAATGGGGCTGGTGCACGTCTATGAAAGCTGTTTCAGCGCGCACCAGTTGCGCACCGCACAAGTACTCCTCACCCACGCCGACCTCACCGACCGTGAGCGTTATTTAAACGCACGCTCTACCCTGCGCACCCTGCTCACCCTGGGTGTAATCCCCATCATCAATGAAAACGATACCGTCGTCACCGATGAAATAAAATTCGGCGACAACGACACCCTGGGCGCACTGGTCGCCAATCTGATTGAAGCGGATGTACTCGTCATCCTCACCGACCAGACAGGTTTATATACGGCAGATCCGCGCAAAGATAAAAGTGCCACACTGGTCAGCCTTGCCGAAGCCGGCGATACCAAACTGGAGGCGATGGCCGGTGGTGCCGGCAGTGCAATCGGCCGCGGCGGCATGCTCACCAAGATTCTGGCGGCCAAACGCGCCGCGCGCAGCGGCGCGCACACCGCCATCGCCTCAGGACACGAAGAAAATGTGCTGCCGCGCCTGCTGCAGGGCGAAAGCATAGGCACCCTCCTCACCGCCCAGAAAATGGCGCTGGACGCACGCAAGCAATGGCTGGCTGACCACCTGCAGGTACTCGGTAAAATCATGCTGGATGCCGGCGCGGTACGCGCCTTGCGCAATGAAGGCAAGAGTTTGCTGCCAATAGGAGTAAGCGCGGTTGCAGGTGATTTTCAGCGCGGATCGGTGGTGGCGATACTGGATGACAGCGGCCATGACATTGCACGCGGCCTGATCAACTACAGCGCCAGCGAGGCGAGGCGCATCGCGCGCCACCCCAGCAGCGAAATCGAAACCATCCTGGGCTATGTAGATGAACCCGAACTAATTCATCGAGACAACCTGGTATTGTTGTAACGCAACAATACCAGGTTGCGGTGCAGGCTAACTTGCGCAGCAAGTTAAACCGCATAGCGGTGGCCGGAGCCACAATCACATTGTTGTGAAACAACAATACCAGGTTGCGGTGAAGTCTCTCGTACCCGAAGGGTGAACTTGCGCGGCAAGTTAAACCGCATAGCGGTGGCCGTAGCCACAATCCACTGTTGTGAAACAACAAAACCAGATTGCGGTGAAGACTCTCGTACCCGAAGGGTGAACTTGCGCAGCAAGTTAAACCGCACAGCGGTGGCGGGGACCGTAGCCACTACCCGTTTGTTGTATCAATCCTTCAATACCGGCACACCCTTAGCATCGGTTATTTTGTCCCAGCTTGAGCGTATCACGGCTGTCACAGTGGGAGGCAATGGCACGAAATCATTTTGAACTGCATTCAGTCCACCGTTGCGGAAGTTATATTTGAAGTAGTTCAACATTTCCTTGCCGCGCTCAGGATGCTCGCTCAATTTGCGCACCAAAACATACGCAGCCATGGTTAACGGCCAGCTGGAGTTGCCCGGCTGGTCTGTCAAAACCACATCAAAGCCGTTACTCTCGTCCCATGTTGCGCTTGCGGCGGCAGCGCTGATATTTTCATCGCTGGGACTTACGAATTTACCCGCCATATTTTTCATCTGAACATAAGCCAGTTTATTCTTCAGTGCCATCGGCACAGGTCCATAGCCGATGCTGTATGGAGTTTTCTTGATCTGCTCAATATTTTCATGCGGGTCATGAACTTCTATTGCCGTTGCAGGCCAGGTTCCGGCCATGCCATCTCCCTTGGTGGCTTTCCACTGAGGATGTTTTTTGGCAAGGTAGTCACCGATTATCGTGCTAAGGCCCTGAGGAGACTCGCGATGAATAATGATAATATCCTCCGCGGGCAGCCGGATGTCCGGATTAAAAATGGCTATTGCGGGGTCGTTCCATTTCTTGATATTGCCAAAAAATATGTCACCGAGTGTTTTGGCGTCCAGCCTCAACTGGCCTGAATAGACATTTGGCAGGTTGACTATCGGCGTAACGGCGCCTAATGCAAAAGGGAATTGCAGCAGCCCATCCTTTTTCAACTCGCCATTACTCAATGGCATATCGAGGACACTAAAATCGACCTCCTTGTTTAGAAGTCTCTTGATGCCATCTGCGGGGCTGCTGGCCTGATATTTGACTGCGGAATTGGGGTTGCGTTTAGAATAGGTATCGGCCCATGCCTTAATCAACGGTCCGGGAACCATACTTCCTGCTCCGGTTACTTCTACAGCCGACGCTGCGGTCAGGAAAAAAAGCGCAAATAGCAACAAGGCCAGTCTGAGCAAAGGAATATTCATAATTTTCATCAACCAGGTTTTTTATCATTTATAACTGAGAGAACGTGTATGGAGCAGGGAATTCAACTTCGGCATCGCATACAATTTTCACAATAGCGTGCACACTGTATGCCATATTTATTTCTGGCACAATTGCCTTTGCACTATATAAGCAGTTGGTTAACATGCGATTGGAATAATCTGCCTGCTCCCGGTTGTTGATTTTACTGCGTTTGAACACGAGCGCGGAACCAATCATTTACTGTTGCCTGAAGCTTGCCGGCAGGGAATGCAGCAGCAAGCGGATGGGTATACATCGGCCAGTCTATGCCACCGATATGGCCGTCTGCCAATTCCGCAAGGAGACGTCCGCACAACACCCGGCATGACGGGCGCATACACACGTCACCATGCCTTCTCAACAGCCTGTAACAGACCAGGCTTCCTCCGGCTCACGACGGTTTTATATTGACACTGATTGTGCCTGTCTGTTTAATGGATGAATGGGATGGTCGCGAAATGAGATAAAGGTAACCCCGGACTGCAAATAATCACCCGGAAATATAATCAGAGTGTGGAGTTTTTAGTGACAAATAACGATGTATTACGCAGCATTCGGCATGTACTTGGATTAAGCGATTCGACCATTGCAGATATTTTCAACCTCGCGCATCAACCAGTTGTCCAGACAACGGTATCCAATCTTTTAAAAGAGGAAAATGCAGCAGATTATGTGGAGTGCAAAGATGATCTGATGACATCATTTCTGGACGGACTGATCTCTTATCGCAGGGGCAACCGGGAGAAAAACCCGGTTCAGTCCAAAGAAATTTCTCCACCGCTGACAAACAACGGCATCATCAAAAAACTCAGGATTGCATTTGATCTGAAAGAGGACGATTTAATCGAGCTTATGTCGTTTGCCAACTATGAAGTATCCAAATCCGAGTTAAGTGCAATATTCAGAAAGCCGGGGCATAAACACTACAGGCTCTGCAGCGACCATTTCCTGATGGCATTATTGATTGGCCTGACTTACCGCCAATTGGACTGAGAATCAGCATTCGGCTGGTAACTTGCGCCGGCCATACCTTGTAAACAGTTCAGGGTGCTTTGCCCGCTGAACTGTTTAAGGGGTAGCATTGGCGTATGGACACCCCCCACGTTTCCTCTGCGATGGCATGCTGGGCCAGTTGTGCCGCTATCTGCGTGCCGCCGGTTATGACACCTTGTTTGACAACAACGGCGATCCCGACCGCGATTTGCTGCGCCTCTGCCGCGAACAAGGCCGCTATTTCCTTACCCAGGATCGGCTCGTCGGCAAACACAAGGCAGCGAGCGGCGTCGCATTTATCCTGCCGCAGGCCCCGCTTGACCAGCTTGCCGCAGCGGTCGGCGCGCGCTACCGGCTGGACTGGATTAGCCTCGCCTTCACCCGCTGCCTGGTGGACAATGCACTGCTGCTTGCCGCTGACGCCACTGCGCTGCAACGTGTTCCAACCGATGCCCTCAATACGGGCGAACCAAGCAAAGTCTGCCCCGCTTGTATGCGTGTGTACTGGCGAGGTTCGCATTTCAAGTGCATGCGGGCAAGGCTAATGAAATGGCAGGCTGCACGCACAGGTGTTCCGCATGAAAATACCGGATCATAAAAATATTCAATCTAATCAAATAGATTTAATATGACAAAGGCAACTCCGCCCGCAAAATCTTGCGTATCCTTACGCACCCTCGGAATGCATGATGACCGGAAGCGGCAAGACCACCATCGGACTTCACGGTCTTAAAGATATGCACTTCATCGTCTGTTTCACAGGAGATTGACACGGCTATAGAGAGGCGCTACAAATAATGCGTGAAGCCGGATGGTTATCGGATATCCATTCATGTATTCTGAAAGCATACGAAAATTGCAATTTAAACCTGGAGCCGCGACCGGATAATCATGTCAGAAGAAAAAGCTTGCTCGGTTGGAACGCTCGGTTTGTTTGAGCGTGAAATGAGTATATTAAAAAGCATGTTCAAAATAAGTAACGGTCGCGATCACGTTCCTTACAAATTTATTAATACTCATCTGCATCAAGCCCATATCATTATTGCTATTATTGATAACGAAGCGGCACAGGCAGCATGGCAGAAGTTAGCCAGAAATGGTCATCCTCCCGTCTTGCTGGCGGTCACTCCCAAGGAGCTTGGCAAGTTCCCCGGTTATTCCTTCTCGCGTCCTTTTTCCCCTGTCAAGGTATTGGATGCGCTCGATCAAGTATTTGAAAACGAGCTGTCCAGTTTTTTTCATGAGCAGATATTTAATGGCGAGAGCAAATCAAAGCAAAGAGAAACTCAGGATTCCAATACAGGAGTACAAAACAAATATCGCGCGCTGATTGTAGACGACAGTAAAACGGTGCAAAACCAACTGAAACGCGAATTCTTCAAATATACACGCGGATGTTGCAGAAACGGGAGAGCAATGCCTGGATATGATTGAAGTATCGCATTACGACATCATTCTTCTGGATGTTGTATTGCCGGGTATAGACGGATACCAGGTATGCAAAAACATCAGACGAAATCAGGACAGAAAAAACATTCCGGTTGTCATGCTGACCAGCAGATCGTCGCCATTCGACAAGGTTCGCGGTTCCATGGCCGGATGCAGTTCATATTTAACCAAACCGGTAGACTATGAAAAATTTCATCAGGTTTTGGATCAATACATACCGCAATAAAGCAACCAGTGATGAACAGGCAGCTTTACATTCTTCACGATGCAAATTCGATTGTGTGTTCACCAGTCCGTCTCAAACCGGAGCATCACCCGCTCAAACTGGGGAGGGCGAAGCGAGAAGGAGGTGGAGCGGGGTGTTTATATGATTGACGAACTTCGTCGCTGTGCAACGCCCCTCACCCTCACCCTAACCCTAACCCGCTCGCGGGAGAGGGAATCGATGCAGAATCCAGCAATAATGAATCACATATGACAACGCAAATTTGCAACTAATGCCGGTGATTTAAACCTTATGATCGACAATCAAATTTCAGCCAGCGCACCATCCGCAAAGATCAGCGCACAGCGCACCTGTTTGCCTGCATAAATACTCTGCATCGCGCTGCGATACTCCGCCATCTGTACGCGGTAAGGCGCGGGATCATGGCTTGCGCCGGTTTTGTAGTCCAGTACCCACACTTCATTATCAAACTCGACCAGTCTGTCGATTCGCTTTAACTCGCCCTGCGCATTGACGTAGGGCATCTCATTGTGCGCACTGCGATAGCGGGCAGCATCGAAGAAGCGTTGCAGTTGCGCTTGCACCAGCAGCGCTTGCGCCTGTTGCCATAGTGCATCTATCTCATCCGCGGGAATGCTGCATTGCGTTTGTAGTGTCGCCTGATCTGCACGACTACCCGGCTCGCTTAGTTTTTGCAACAAGGCGTGCAGCCAGGTTCCGCGGCGTTGTTCCAGCGTCTCACTGGCTGCACGCTTTCCGGTAGGGAACGGACGTTGCAGGGCCAACTCCGCACTATGCATAATAGATTGATTATATTGAATTAATTCAGATTTCATCGCCGCCAATGGATTGTCTGCCGACGAAATGGTCTGCGCGATGCGGTCATACCACGACAGCGCATTTTTCTTTTGCTCGGCTTCTGCGCTCCTGCCATTACCGCTTACCAGCAAGGCCTGTTTGACGCGGGTGATGGCGACGTAAAGCAGGTTCATGCCTTCCCGTTGCGCATAATGTTCTTCGGCTTCAAACATATGCTGGCGTTTCTTTCCTTGCGACGCCAGCGTGGCATACAGCGAGAAATGTGCGGGACGCGCGGCATTGGTGGGCCAGTCCAGCAGGACACCATAGCCATCATTCCGGCTGCGCATATCGTTGGCATCCAGCAGCCACACGATCGGCGCTTCCAGTCCCTTGGCTTCATGCACGGTGTAGATGCGCAACGCATTGCCGACCTCGCCCACCTTGCCTTCGTCCGGCGACTCGCTTTCCGCCGCGCGCAATTCGCGCAGCTCGGCAAGGAATCCGGGCAGGCTGGGGTAGCGCCCGCCGTCCACATCCAGCGCAACTTCCAGCAGCGCCTGCAGGTTGGCCTGCACGATGGCGCGCATCGCGTCGGGCACCGCGGCGGCATAGCGGTGCTGCACGTCGGCGCTGAAATAGATATGGTCGAGCAGGTCGTGCACGGGCAGCCTGTCGGCGCGGCTCAGCCAGTCTTGCAGCAGCCCATGCGCGCGTTGCAGTGCGGCAGATGCATTGCTGTTTGCGATGACCTGGTTCAAGCGCGCCCACCAGCCGAGTTTTTTCTCCTCACCCAACGTGTGTTCTGCGAGCTGCATCAGGTCATTATCAGAGCAGGAGAATATCGGCGAGCGTAAAACTTGCGCCAGTTGCAGGTCGGCAAACGGCGCAATCAGAAACATCAGCAACGCCTGTATATCTTCCGCTTCCAGCGTGTCGAGCAGGCCGCCGCGGCGCGAGGTAATAAAGGGAATGTTTTTTTCGCGTAGCGCGGCTTCATAGGTGCGCAGGTGCGTGCGCTTCTTCACCAGCACCATGATGTCGCCATAGCTGGCGCGGCGCGGCTTGCCGTCTTTATCCAGCACCGACCACTGCGCGACAATATCGACTATCTTCCCGGCGAACAGCGCCGCCTCGCCCGCGCGCGCGCCGCTGTCTGCTTCATCGCGCGCCTGCAACAGCGGATTGCGCAACACCGTGAGCTCCTGCTCTGCGGTTATTTTTTCCTTCTCCAGCAGCACCAGCGGCAGTGCTTCGATATAGCCCGGCAAGTCCTGATGGTGCGCGCTGTGACTGTCAAAATCGACAAAGCCATCGGGGTGGCTTGCGAAAACGCCGTTCACCGCGTCCAGCACCGCGGGCGCATTGCGGCGCGTTTCATTCTGCGTGAGGTAGTGTGCGGAAAATTCCTGCAACATGAAATTCTTCACCTCGCCAAACAGGCGCGAGTCGGCGCGGCGGAAGCGGTAAATCGATTGCTTGGGATCGCCCACGATAAATATTTTCGGGCGCGCATCGGCGGCAACCGAGGCCTCAAACCACGCCTGCAGAATTTGCCACTGCAGCGGATTGGTGTCCTGAAACTCGTCCAGCAACACCTGCTTGTAGCGGCTGTCCAGCTTGTACTGCATATACTCGGCGCTGTCGCTCTGCTTCATCAGCCGCGCCACCTGATATTCCACATCGGTGAAATCCATCACCTGCTGGCGCTGCTTGAGTTCCTGGTAATGCCCAAGGAAGGCCACACCGCAGCGCAGACCCGCCTGATTCAGACGCAATACTGCGCGTTCCATCAGCGCATTCTGAATCAGTTGCACGATCTTCATTACGCCACCAAGCAGTTGCGCATACTGTTCAGGATTCTGCTTTGCGCCAGGCTTTAATGTTTTACGGGGTTCGCCCCCATTGGTATGCAATACAACAAACAGAGCATCATAGCGAGCCTGCAAATCTTCATTACGCATGGCTTGATCGAGCGCAGCAGCTACCTTTCCCTGAGCCGGAGTACCGCTTGCAAGCAGGCTTGCATAAGCCTGCACCGTTAGCCCGAAATCCCTGTCCCTTAATGAATCGCAGGGATCTTCATCCAGATCAACCTCAAGCTCTGCCTGCAACCCATGCAGCGCCCACGCCACGGCATCTTCCTGCCCCTGCGTATAAGCCCACCACTCGGCGCGCTTGCTCAGGAAATTTTCCAGCAATGAGCGCGTGTTGTGCAGCCCATATTCGTTAAACAGCCACTGCATCTCCTGCGCCAGCTCGCCCTCCGGGTCCGCATGCAACCCATCGGCCAGCGCATCCCAAGCTTCCTCGCGCAACGCCGCAGTGCGTTCCAGCAATTGCATGCCCACCGGCACGCCCGCGTTCAGCGGCGCGCGCTGGAGGATCTGCATAAACCAGCCGTGAAAGGTGCTGATGGTGATGCTGGAAGAAGACAATAAAAAGTCGCGGTACAGCCCGCGCGCCCTCGCCAGTATTGCAGCATCGACATCATCGATCGCGCGCTGTTTTAAAAACTCGCGCACCGCGTCATCGTCCCTGGATGCCAGTTCATGCAGCCAGTCATGCAGCCTCTCCTGCATCTCCTGTGCCGCCTTGCGCGTAAACGTAATCGCCAGAATTTCGCTGGGCTGAACGCCCGCAAGAAGCAGGCGCACGATGCGCGACACCAGCAGCCAGGTCTTGCCGCTGCCGGCACAGGCTTCAACGACGACGCTGTTTTGAGGGTCAAGGGCGATTTTGTTTTTCATAATTTCGTCACTCTTCCCACTGGGGTTGTAGGGTGGGCACATTGTGCCCCCGCGGCCTTTTGATTGTTGGCGGGCAATTTGCCCACCCTACGATTAAAGTCTTTTGGCTTTTTTGTTTTGCCCTCCCCTGTTCCGCCACCGAGTAGCACAGGCTGGTCAGGGAATTCTGACGAACATGTTTGAGCACGTGGACGCGCAGCGGATCGTGCGAGTTTGTAAGGAAGCCTGACCAGCCGAGCAACGCAGGGAACCTCGAAGAGGTGGCGGATTGGGGGCGACTTTTTTTGGTTACTTTTTTTGGCAAGACAAAAAAAGTGACTAGCCGCCGGGCTACCCCCGGCAAACCAAACATACCCTCTCCCCCAACCTGCTGCGCACCCCTCGCTCCGCTCTCCCCACAAGTGTGAGAGGGGAGCAATGTGTTTTTAGATAAATGGCAATTGGTACTCATCATGCCCACTCCACCTTCCGACACAACCCCCTCATTTCACAATAAGTACAAACCACATCCACCCCATTTGCCGGCAACGCCACCCCGGCCCGCATCTGCGCAAACACTGTTTTCAATCGCTCAATATTTGCACTCGACAATTGCGCCACATCCTGCGGCGGCTGCACCACCAGCACCTTGTTCTTTTCAATGCTGATAAACGCCGCCTCGGTCGCCTCAAACACATGAGCATAAAACGGCAGCTGCACATCCTCCCCCGCCTGCTTCAGTTTATTGCGCAGCATGTTCGCATCCTGCGTTTTATAGTCCAGCACCCGCACCAGATGTGAAGCGTCGGCCAGCACATCAATGCGGTCGATGCGTCCGCGCATCATTAAATCTTCAGCCACAGGCAGCTCAAAGGCCACCTCGCCATTCTGGTAACGCCAGCCCTCCGCTTCGCTTTTTAACTGCGCGTCAATATAGGCCGGAATGGATTGCTGCCAGCGCAGCAGCCAAGCCCGCGCCCAATAGTCGCGCTGCACAGCCTGGTCGAAAACCTCGACGCTGATGCGGTTCAGGGACTGTTCCAGCCCGGCGCGATCTGTATTTGCAAGTGTCTGATTATACTTAACAATATCACCATGGAATCGATGCAGTATGGCATGCACCCATTCGCCGAAATCGCGCTTTTCTATCCCCTCGCGCACTTCATCCAGCTCATTCAGGTGCAGCACATGGCGCGCGTAATACTGGTAGGGGCAGGCTACCAGGCTGTTGTAACCGCTGGCCGAAATGCGTTGCGGAATCATTGCGGGCGGCGCCACCGGCATTGGCATGCTCGCCACCTTCGGCAACGCAGCCGCCGCGCTGCGCACCTGTGCGCCATCCAGCATTGCAGCCAATTCTGTTTCGGCAAGGTCATCGCCATAGGCCAGTTCCTGCAGGCCGCGCAAAATTTCCAGATAAGGGCTGAGCAGGTTTGCTTCGCCGTTTTTGCTCGCCTGCCACGTGGCGAGCACGGTGCCGTTCATCGCCAGCAGGCACAGCAAGTCGTCGCGCTGCTGTGCACGGTACACGGCGCGCACCGGCAGGCCCAGCGTGTCGCGCACCGCATCGTTAAACCACACCGCCGCCTTGTCCGCACTGGGCAGGTGCGCCGCATCGCAGCCCAGCAGCAGCACCGCGTCAAACTTGCGCCAGCGCGTGGCGGCGAGGTGGGTAATCATTACCGGGCTATCGATGCCGGCATCGCGCCAGGTGAGCGCATCCAGTTGCAATGCCAGCCAGTGCCGCCACTCGGCGCGGCTGAAGCGCGTGCCGTCTGCCGCCAGCTCCTGCTGCCAGGTGTGCAGCGCCTGCAGCATTTGCGCACCCGCCGCATCGGCGGCCAGCCCTTCGCTTACGCCGAGTATCGCGAGGCTGCGCTGCAGCGCCAGCAGCCAGCCGTTTATCGTATTCGATTTTTTGGCCAGCTCATCGGCGGCCTGGCGCAGCCGCGCCAGCGGCGAACCCAGCGCAGGCGATTGATCCTGCGCGAGCTCCAAAAACACCTCGAGATGCGCCACCGCGCCGTGCTTGCGCAGCAACTGCTCCAGCTCATACACCGCCTGCTTGCGTTCGCTCGCGGGCTGGTCGGCAAACATATAAGGCGACTTCAGCAGGTCGAGCATGTCCTGATAATAGAAGTCGCTTTGCAGCGCATCCAGCCAGCGCATCAGCACGGTGCTGACCGACATGGTCGACAGCGTCCAGCCGGTTTCGTCCTGCACATGCACCTCGGCGCGCTCCAGCAAGGCACGCACGCGACGCGCGGCGAGGCGATCCTGCGCGACGATGGCAATGCTGCTTTTGTTCTCCAGCAGCCAGCGCCGCACCTGCACCTCGGCGGCTCGCGCCTCCTGCTCCAGCCCGTGTGCCGCAAACAGCCGCAGGCGCGAGCCCAATGCAGCCGCGGGGAAGTGCGCGAGCAGCCGCTGCGCCTGCTCGCGCAAGGACGTCGCCTCGACACGCACATCGTCTGCACTTTCATCGCGACGCCGGTTATTTTTCTCCAGGGCCGCTTGCCCCAGCGCTATATTTATTACCGCACAGTCTTCCCGCTGCGCCGCCATCTCGCGCAAGTCAACAATATTGACAACCGCGTTTTCGGCATAGGCCTGCAAGAAACGCATTTCCAGCCTGGACAAATCCGAGGTCAGCATAACTGTCAGCGGAGCAGTCGCGTGCCGCGCCAGCAAAGCTAGGCGCTGCTGGTAAGCACGCGCCGCATCCAGCTCGCCGCTGGCGCTCATCGCATACCACAGCTCGTGCACCACGCGCGCCTCAAACTGCATCGCGGCATTGCGCCTGGCCTGATAGGCACGCTCCAGTTGCTGCAGAAAATCTTCCTCGCTCTGCGGCAGCGGCACATGGTGTTTAGTCAGCTCGTCCAGCAGCCCCAGCAGTTCACTGGCAATACCCCACAGATCCGCACCGGGAAACCACTCGCGTTCGCGCAAGGCATGATAGAGAGTTGTGGCGCGACAAGTGTCAGGGGTGATGGCCTGATCGAGAGGCACTGACTCCGCCCAGTCGTTGAGCGTTAGCATGCGTGGCAACAGCAACGCCGGCAATTTGGCCGCGCGTGCCAGGTGTTGCGCCAGCGGCACCGCCACATGGTAATTGGGCAGTATTACCACAAGCTTGCGCAGGTCGGGCAAGGCGTGGCTATGCTGCTGCAGTATTTGCGCGGCGACCTGCTCAAAAAAAACAGCGGCCGCCCGAGGGGTGCCGCTATCTTCTGTATTACTCATTGGAGGTAAGCTCCGAATCGTTCATTACGTTTTACCTCCCCCTCTCCCGCAGGTGGGCTGGGGAGAGGGGCTCCAATGTTGCATCCAATATTATTGATTACGAATAAAATTAACGCTCCAGATATTTCAGCTTGCCCTTAACATCTTTCCACTCATCCGCATCAGCAGGCGCATCCTTGGTTGCCGTCAGCACCGGCCACAGCTTCGACAACTCCGCATTCAGCGCAGTATATGCGCGCTGATCCTCCGGCAAGTCATCCTCTGCATAAATCGCCTCCACCGGGCACTCCGCCACACACAGGGTGCAGTCGATGCATTCTTCCGGGTCGATCACCAGAAAATTGGGACCCTCATGGAAGCAATCCACCGGACAAACATCCACACAATCGGTGTATTTGCATTTAATACAGGCTTCGGTTACGACGTAGGTCATGCTGGTTCCTTTGTTGGGCTGATCTAATTGCTTAATTTTAGCAGAAATTGGCGGGGAGGCCGAGTGGGGCATTCCAATGTAATCTGTTGCGATAAATGATAGCGGCAACGCTGACCCAAATATTCGATAGACTGGTAAAAGGATGGTTTAGCTGTTAGATTGCGTTATATTTATAATTTTGACTATTGTTTTATGTTTTATCAGTCATATTACCAATGCTTATCCAAGTCTTTGTATTGCACTACTATGTTACTTAAATGCCATTTTATGAAGTGCATATCCATTCCATTAGGTTAAAAAAATGACCTTAATTGTAGGAAGAGTAGCCTTCGGAAAGACGTATATCGTTGGTGACACTGCGCTTACTTTTCATCATAGAGAAAACGCGAATCCTTTTATTTATTCACAGTTATTCACAGGGTCACATCTTGTTCACAGGGTCATCTTGTTCACAGGGTCACATCAGTGTTGCGGCTTGGCAATGCCGCACAATCTAGCGGGTGTAAATCCCGCCTTGGTAACCGCTAGCCACGGGCCAAGTATCTAGCCTTGCAGGCTACCCAGTAATGTTCACAGGGTCACATCTTGAATGTTCACAGGGTCACATCTTGTATTTTGACATTCTCAGCATATAAACAAACTGCCTGATCTTTTCACAATCCCCATAATCAGATCCGATATTCGCACCGCTCCCGTTTGCCGGGGGTAGCCCGGCGGCTAGTTACTTTCTTTTGCTTCGCCAAAAAGAAAGTAACCCAAGAAAAGGCGACCCCAATCCGCCACCTCTTCGAGGTTCCCTGCGTTGCTCGTCTGGTCAGGCGGTTGCGGAACTCGCACGATCCGCTTCGCGTCCACGTGCTCAGACAGTCCTCGCCGACATCCCCTGACCAGTCTCCGCTACTCGGTGGCGGATGAGGGGAAGTAAAAGCGAAACATCAAAAGCAGATTCAAAATCAGAACCGAAGTTCGTGTGTGTGAAAAACGCAGTGTCAGGTCTTGCATTGCTACATCTCAAAAAGCTCGTAAGGGGCGATATTAAATTGCACATTGTGTGCATCAAATCATACGGCCTAATCTTTATCACATAATCGTACTGTTTTGGGTTGCCGGGCTACCCCCGGCAACCCAAAACAACACAATCACATGTTCAAATTAATAATCAATGAGTCAGTTTTTTTGATTTTTTGTTTCAGCTCTACAAACTGCTTGGCTAATTTCAGGCTCTGTCCTTGATAGTTCGATTTGATGTCTTGTCCGTACAGAAGCTCTGGCTGTTCAGCCATACGCTCATAGCGTAGCCATCCGACCGTCTGTCCATGCTCGAGCAAAAAGGGTACCTCGTGTGAGCGCACTTCCAGAACCCCCCTGCTACTTCCCGCTTTATTTAGCTTGGCATCCCAACCGAATCCGGGATCAAAAAAACCGGCATAATGGACACGAAATTCTCCAGCACGGGTGTCGTATGGCAACATTTCAGCCGCATAATCCGGGGGTACCGCAATCGCTTCTTTGGTCATGAGAATATAGAATTCATCGGGATCCAATATCAGTGAAGACGTTTTGTGAAACATGATGGGTTCCCAGAAATCCAGCGGATCATAATCCCGCCTTTCCAGATCAATGCGTTTGACATGTTTCTTCGAACGATACCCGATGATGTCGCCTTCATTGCCGGAGCCTTTCAAATCCACAGTGAAAGGCAATATCCCTGTTTTAATTGATCTCGCATTTGTCTCATGGGCGCTGGAGTCAACGATCTGGCCTTCATCGAGAAGCTTTTTCCAGTCTGAGGCTGTGATGGCTTTAGCTCCCTCACCCCGAGTCCGGCGAAATCTTAACTGGTTTAAGCGTGTGCCGGTTTTTACAACAATACTAAAACTTCGGGGAGCAACTTCGATAAATAGCTCGCCCTTATAACCCTCGCTTACCTGATCAAAACTGGTAGCTTCGTCTGCAATCAAACGCGTCAATATATCCAGCCTGCCCGTTGAACTCTTGGGATTGGCAAAGGCAGCTACGTCACTTTTTAAACTGATGGATTCCAAAAGAGGAATGACGTATACCCGCCCCTTTTCAAGAACAGCGCCCTTGCTAAGATCGATTTTGAAGTCCGCAAACCGTTCATCAAGCTGTTTCATTTTTTCGAGTACTTTTACATCCTTGCCGGGAAGAAAACTCGTGTCTACAGGGTAAGCATAATCACCGAGGCGAAGGTCTATGCTGGCGGGTTGGATTTGGTCATCATCAATATTTGATAGCATCGTATTGATTTCGCCGTTACTCAGCATCTCCTTAATCTTCTGACTCGGAAGGATTCCGGTATAGTCGCTCACGCGCGGCGATGCCATCAAAATAGAATTGGCCGTTGAATTAGACTTCGTTATCACTTCGTTCATCAGATTTACCCTTCTGCACCTTGTCTTGATGTCGTCGTATCAACAATGCCATGTTCCATTCTGTGTAGCAATCCAACGAACAAAATACACCGTCTTTGAATTGGCCACTCCCAAACTTTTTTGTAATCGACTTCTGACAAAAGGGGCAAATGTTTCGCTCTAAACACTGGCGCAAATAATCTTCTTCATTTTCCGCCATTGGAATAGCCTATTAGGTAGAGTTTCAAAAATAACACCTTAGTGAACAATTATAACCAAATTAAAAGGGCCAAGCTGCAATGAATCAATGAGGCCAGACTCTCATGACACTCAGTAACGCTAAACAACTGTTAAATCATGGTGATACTTTTACGCCGGTGGTTGCACTAGCGGCCAACCAATATTCAGGCAGCACGCAGAAATCCGTGAGAATCCGTTAGGCTCATGCCTTACATTTGACATTCTCAGCATAAAGCCATACGGCACAATCTTTTTACAATACCCATAATCTGAGCCTGCAATCGTACTGCTTTCGTTTGCCGGGGGTAGCCCGGCAGCTAGTCACTTTCTTTTGCTTCGCCAAAAAGAAAGTAACCCAAGACAACAAAATTGCGGTGAAGGCTAATATGCGAAGCATGTTATGCCGGAGCCAAAAGGCGACCCCGGTTTACCGCCCCTGCGGGGTTCCCTCGATTTTTTACAAACAAGCGGGGCTGCGGAACTCGCACGATCTGCTGCGCAGCCACGTGCTTAGACAGTCGTGGCTTCGACATAACCTGAAGGTTAGTCTACGCCGCAACAAGTCGCTTCGCGCCGTGTTGTCGCCTAACTACACCGCTTGTTTGTAAAAAATCGAGGCGGTGCACAGGGGTAAACTAGTCAACAGCAAAAACGGTGTGGGCACAAAGTGTCCACACCGGAAGTTAGCTGTTGATTTTTTGCTTTTGATTTTTCGCTTTACCATCCCCTCATCCGCCACCGAGCAGCGGAGGCTGGTCAGGGGTAGTCGGCGAGGACTGTCTGTGCACGCAGTGCGAGTTCCGCAGCCGCCTGACTAGTCGAGCAACGCAGGGAACCTCGAAGAGATGGTGGATTGGGGTTCGCTTTCTTTTGGTTACTTTTGGCTACGGCATAACCTGAAGATTAGCCTTCACCGTAACCATGTTATCTTGGCGAAGCAAGAAAAGTGACTAGTACCGAGACTCATAAATATCGGGACAAAATGAAACGGACAGATTTTTTCGCAGGGCAAGGCGCGAGGATGGCGCATAGTTATTCATATGCAACGACGAGCAACGCCGCCATGCGGAAAAATCTGCCGTTTCATGTTTCGATATTTATGAGTCTCGGTACTAGCTGCCGGGCTACCCCCGGCAAACGTCCAGCCGATATCAAAACGCCTGATTCCCGCCATGAAATCAAACGGCCTGATCTTTTCACAATACCCAAGCCGAACAAGCCGGAACGAAAATACACTCGCAGGAAAGGCAAAAACCGAAGGTTGTGCCCGCCAATCCGCGTGGGCAGATGAAGCTTGCCCACCCTATATCAGCCACACCGCGCTGCCCCCCGCAATTAGCTGCCGGCTTACAGCCTCCACACACGAATCCCTTCCGCTTCAAGTTTTTCTCTGGGAAATTTTGATTTCACATCGATGAAGCTTCCGCCCTGAACAACTTTTCCCAGTATCCGGCTCAAAGGCATGTTGACATATTCTGTGTGCGCAACGGCCAGCATGATGGCATCTGCCCGGGGCAACTCTTCCCAGGGAAGCAGGCTTACGCCGTATTCTTCCCTGGCCGCTTCCGCATCGGCAAACGGGTCGTGCAGATAGACCTCGACACCAAAGCTTTCCAGTTCATGGACAATGTCGATCACTTTGGTATTGCGAATGTCCGCGCAGTTTTCCTTGAAGGTCAAACCCAGTATGTTGACGCGCGCATGCTTGACCTGTCCGCCGCCCTGGATAATGTGCTTGACCGTCTGGTCCGCTACAAATTTGCCCATGCCGTCATTGATGCGACGGCCGGCGAGTATCACCTGCGGATGGTAGCCCAGGGTCTCGGCTTTATGTGTCAGGTAATAGGGGTCAACTCCGATGCAGTGCCCGCCCACCAGGCCGGGACGGAAGTTGAGGAAGTTCCATTTGGTGCCGGCCGCTTCCAGCACCTCCAGCGTGTCGATGCCGATCTTGTCGAAGATGATCGCCAGTTCATTCATCAGTGCAATATTCAGGTCACGCTGGGTGTTTTCTATCACTTTGCAGGCTTCTGCCGCCTTGATGCTGCTGGTGCGATGCACGCCCGGTTTGACGATGCGCTCGTACAAGGCAGCGGTTTTTTCGAGCGTTTCCGGGGTGTCGCCCGCGACGACCTTTACCACGCGGGTCAGGGTGTGTTCACGATCGCCGGGATTGATGCGCTCGGGTGAATAGGCCACAAAAAAATCCTGCTTCCACTTCAGGCCGGATTCCTTTTCCAGCACCGGGATGCAGATTTCCTCGGTTGCACCGGGGTAAACCGTGGATTCGTAAACGACAATGGCGCCCTTTTTCATATACTTCCCGGCACTGGCGCTGGCGCCGATCAGCGGTGCGAAATCGGGGCGGGTGGCTTCGTCTACCGGGGTGGGGACGGCAATAATGATGAAGTCGGCGTCGCCAAGCAACTTCGGGTCTGCCGTATACTCGGCGTGGCTGGCCGCGCGCATTTCCTGATCCGGCAGTTCGCGTGAAGGGTCAAGGCCGCGCTGGCAGGATTCCACCTTGGCGGCGGAGATATCATAACCGATGGTACGGATTTTTTTGCCAAATTCGACCACCAGCGGCAAGCCTACATATCCCAAGCCTATGACTGCAATATTCATCTTTCCGCTTTCCTTCTTAAAATATTCTGCCTGCCCACCTTGACACCGCCGTCAGGAGACTTAAATTATTCAATAAATACAATATGTTACACATTTACATGGAGAACGGTTGTGCTGCATGTTTCTGCTGCACCATGTGGCGGTCTTGATAAGGCTTGCCGCTTATATTTTTGCTACGCTTCGCCACTTATATTTAGTTTAAACTGCGCGGCAATATTACAGTGTTTGGCCACAGGGTTTACAGAATCAACTTATTATTCTTCCTGTTTGTTTTTGTTGACTTTGAAAGATTTCCGATTCAAACAGCATTAGCGGCACACCCTCCGATCAATCGATTATTTCTTGGCAGGCACAACGTGAATTCAATCCTCCCTCCCAAGGCATCCGCAACAGAAGAAATATTGCTCAAGATCGCCATCGTGCTGGGCCTGGGTGCATTGCTGTATTTGATGATTTACGGGCGCGTTTTTCAGCCTTTGCTGGATGCAGCATCTGCACATAGGTGGACTCACGCGATTGTGCGGCCGAGCGCCATCTGGATTCTGATGGGAACCTTCATGCTGGTGTTTCGTACCGTGCTGCTGTTCCGCTACAAGGAGAAGGCTGCCGCGGAATTTGCCAGCGCGCCCATGCTGACAGTCATCATTCCGGCCTACAACGAAGGGCCGATGGTGGCGCAAACCATCGATTCCGTGGCACAGGCAAACTATCCCCGCGACCGGCTGGAAATATTCGTCATCGACGATGGCAGCAAAGACGACACCTGGGAGCATATTTCCGCTGCGGCCCGGCGCCACGCGAATGTTGTAACCCCTTTGCGTTTTGCCAAAAACCAGGGCAAGCGCGCCGCGCTGGAAGCGGGTTTTACCCGAGCGCGCGGAGAAATCGCGGTCACCATCGATTCGGATAGCGTGATCGAACCGCAAACCCTGCTTGAGATGGCCGGCCCGTTCCGCGAGCCGAAGGTGGGTGCGGTTGCCGGAAAGGTGGCGGCCTTTAACCGGCGCAATGGCATTTTCCCGCGCATGCTGCACGTGCGCTTTATTCTTTCGTTCGATATGCTGCGCGCAATCCAGTCAACCTATGGCACGGTCTATTGCTGCCCGGGCGCGCTGTCTGCGTATCGCCTCTCCGCTGTGCACAAGGTATTGCACGACTGGAGCAAGCAAACTTTTATGGGGGTGCCCTGCACCTTTGGCGAAGATCGCGCGATGACCAACATGATTCTTGCGGAAGGGTTCGATACCGTTTACCAGCGCAACGCGGTGGTGCACACCATCGTGCCCGAGACTTACGTCAAACTGACCAGGATGTTTTTGCGCTGGGAGCGCAGCTATGTGCGCGAGGAATGGAAATTCCTGAGCAGCGTGCTGTGGAAGCGACCATGGAAAACCCGCTGGATTTCCATCATCGATTCGTTCTTTACCAATATGCGTTTCCCGATGATCTATGTGACGCTGGCCATGCTGGTCACGCTGGTCATGAGCGATCCGTTCACCCTGTTGCGCTTACTGGTGGCAATCGGCCTGATGTCCACGTTTTATATGCTGTACTACCTGCGCAGTGAAAAGTCGCCCGATTTCGTCTATGGCATTGCATATGCTTATTTCGCATTCTTCACCCTGTTCTGGATATTCCCGTATGCCGTGCTAACCGTCCGCGCCCGTTCCTGGCTGACTCGTTAACAAGACTAAGGCGACAGCAAAGAATTGGGTTTTGAATTTGATTTATTGCTTTTATTTCCCTCATCCGCCACCGGGTAGCGCATTCCAATCACCCGCGTGCGTAGCAGGGTCACATCTTGGTTGTATTTTGACATTTTAAATCAAGGACTGGTTTTATGGCACCCTGGTGTCTTGTATATAGCCTGCTGCAAACGATGACTTGTTGTCTCCCCGAGCAGCGCATTCCAATCGCCCGGCGGATGCCCCTCCTCCAGCATCTTGCGAAACACACGATACGCATCATCCCCGCTTTCATACGCCCGCTTGCTATCCTCATCATTCACCCAGGCATAAATGATGATTTTGCTTTGCTGGTGGTAACGAAAAAATAGCCGGTATTGTTGGAAAAATTTGGCGCGAAACCAGTGTCTATGTTCTTCACCGAGGGTATTGCCCTGGCGATATTCTGGCCGGCCCGGGTCTTGCGGAATAACTTCAAACGCAAGCTTGAAAATTGCCGCAAGCCGCTTGCTGACATTTTTTTTTACGTAATCTTTCGGATGCTTCCGGCACAGTGCTTCGACTTCGGCAATAGTCACCTCCAGTTGATCAAGAAAAAGCGGGTGGGCAAATATCGTCCAGCCGTTGACAACCAGGGGCGCGCTTAGCGCTTTGCTCATTCGTCTTCTTCCGACAGCGGAGCATCAAAATCAAGCTCGACGTGATTGGTCAGCTTGCGAATGCGATCAATCAACCCGGCATTGAGCATATGGATGTGTTCGGGGTGCGTATTCATATCCCGCGCGAGAAATTCGAGAAAATTTTCCATCAATGGATCACCGTCTTCCGTGGGTGCAGAGCGTGTCATCAGAACAGCGCCATCGGGCTGGATAATGTAATGAATTTTATCGCGCTTGCCCAGCTTTAATATACGGCGAACAGTCTCAGGAACTGTGGTTTGGTAGCGGTCGGTCAGGGTTGATTCAAGTTGCAGAGTGGCAGGCATAATAGGCTCCTTGCTTAAGTGAATAGCATGGTAATGCGATTGCATTGCCGTGTCAATTAGTCCAATTGATCGACTTGCTGTGGCATGGAGAGCAGAGGATTTTTGCCAAGACACGTTGCACCGGAGGCGAGGTGACTGCAATTCAGCTTGAAAATCTAATTTCCCTTGTGATAGGCCGCATACTTTCTGGAGCTTTCCAGGTTCACCACTTTATCATCCGCACGCACGCCAAAGCGGTTCGGGAAGTGTCCCTGCATCCACCTCATGATGGGCATCAGCTCCTGTCTCTCGGGGGCGGTGGCAACTTCATCCATGTCGAACACGCCCTCGCCATTTTGGGCGGCGTGAACATAGACTTCGGAATCGCTGACGCTGGTTAAAAACGGCAGCTTGAGCGAGTTCAGAAAACGTTCCAGCGCCACATAGGCGGTTGTGGACTGGCTGCGTACGCGGTTGGCAACGACTGCAATCTTCACCGTGCTGGTACGCGCGCCGCCGACCAGCAGCAGGTCTTTGATAAAACCGGCGGTGGCGCGAATATCAATCGGCGAAGGCATCACCGGAATCACGATGAAATTTGCCTTGCGCACGAGTTCCTTCAGCATCAGCCCGCCAGCTCCCGCCGGCGCATCGATCACCAGCACCTCGGTTTGGTCAGGCACCCATGAATTGATGCTGCGCAGGGACGTACCCTTGGGCGGCGCGGCATTCGCGCCATGAATGGGATGCAAATGCACAGGACGTGCGTTCAGCCACTGCAAACTTGAACCCTGCGGATCGTAGTCGATGATGGCGGTCCTGAGCTCTTTGCCCGCATAGTAACTCGCTATATTGGTGGTCAAGGTAGTCTTTCCCGAGCCACCCTTTGAATTAATAACCAAGACTGTCAGCATGTCGTCACCTTCATTAAGAATAAAAGTCCGAGAACTTGCGATATTGAACCACAAAAATGACGGTTATACCTTGTTATTACTGAAGAATGGCTACAACTTGCCGACGTATGGTATTCTCCGACGCATGAAATTTACTGATCCACGAGCCGCCAGGACGAAGTGTGCCGGGCTTTTTCCTTTACCGGCGCCCGCCTGCTGTCGCAATGAAAGAGTTTAAACAAGTGCCACTCCTTTCCGCCTCCCTGCCCTGCCGCCCGATGCTGCAACAACCCAGATGACCCAGGCCAATATCAAGCGATATCTGCCGTGGGTTGTTGCAATCGCGCTGTTTATGGAGCAGCTGGACGCCACCATCGTCAATACCGCGGTGCCCGCGATGGCGGCGAGCCTGAATGTCACGCCGCTGAGCCTTAAGGCGGTGGTGACCAGCTATATCCTGAGCCTGGCGGTAGGCATACCGGTGAGCGGCTGGATCGCGGACCGTTTTGGCACGCGCCGGGTATTTATGATTGCCGTCGCCACGTTTACTTTTTCATCGATTCTGTGCGGCATGGCATTAAGTGTGCCGATGCTGGTGGCCGCGCGAATTCTGCAGGGCATGGGCGCGGCGATGATGATGCCGGTGGGCAGGCTGGCGATTATCCGCACTTTTTCGAAATCGGAACTGCTGGTGGCAATGAACTTCGTCATTATTCCGGCGCTGATCGGCCCGCTGCTCGGGCCCACGATAGGCGGTTTGATCGTGCACTGGCTGACGTGGCGGGACATATTTTTTATCAATATTCCGGTGGGTATTGCCGCTTTGCTGCTCGTTTACCGGCACATGCCGGATTACCGCGCCGACACGCGGCGGCCGCTGGATGTTATCGGACTGGTGCTGTTCGGCAGCGGGACGGCGTTGCTGTCGTGGCTGCTGGAAATATTCGGCGAGCACCATCTGGATATGACCTCGGCAGCCATTTTATTTCTGCTTTCGATCAGCCTGCTGGGGGCTTATGCCTTGCATGCCGGTCAGACACCGTACCCGCTGTTGCGACTTAGCCTGTTCCGGCTACGCACCTTTCGCGTGTCGGTAGTGGGTGGCTTCGTTACGCGGCTGGGCATGGGCGGCCTGCCGTTTCTGCTGCCGCTGCTGTACCAGCTTGGCCTCGGCATGCCTGCGTGGCAGTCCGGCCTGCTGATGATGCCCGCCGCAGCCGCCGCGATGGGGATGAAAGTTCTGGCCACCTGGCTATTGCGGCGCTTTGGCTACCGGCAGGTGTTGATCGTGAACACGCTGCTGATCGGGGGCACGATCTGCCTTTACGCACTGGTGAATGCCGCCACGCCCATTGCCGTGATCGTGCTGATTGGCCTCAGCGTGGGATTGTTCAATACCTTGCAGTTCACCAGCATGAACTCAATCGCCTATGCAGATATCGAAACGCCCGATTCCAGCATGGCCAGCACCATCGCGAGTTCGATGCAGCAGATGTCGATGAGCTTTGGACTCGCCTGCGGCTCGCTGATCACCGGCTGGTATCTTGGCAACTTGCCGCAGACCGACCAGGCCGCCGTGACCGGCGCGCTGCACCATGCCTTCCTCACGCTGGGCGGTTTGACGATGCTGTCATCGCTGACGTTCTGGACACTGCGTGCCGACGACGGCAGGAATATAAGCGGCGACGGGCAAGCCTGAAGCTTTGATCCGGCTGCTACTGGCGTAATTTATGGATTTTAGACGCTGACACCTATAATCCTGAAAACCGCAGTTGACCGCTCCATTATGACCGCAAGCATATGATCAAGGAGGAATTACATGATCTATCCACGCTCACCATTTGGATGAGTCGCTACAGGGCAATTGGCACATTTATTTCCCCGCCCATCTGCGTTGCTCCTCATTGAATAGAGTGACTATTCCGCTCTCGTCGCGCCTTGCTGGACAAGAAAATAAACGCGCCACTTGCCCTGTTCAACTACGGTTTCTAGGATAATATCCTACAATGAATGACTCAAGGCAGCGTGACACCATGACACAGAACTTACCCGAAGACTTTGCGAGCGGCCAAACAGATGGCAATTTTCACGAAATGGAACTGACCGATGGCGATATTCTGGATGCGATGCGGCATATTCCCGGCTATCTGGATATCTCAACGGAAGACTTCCGTTTAATTTATCACCTTGCCTACCGCCATGCGCAGACGAGATTATTCAGCAGCATTACAGCGAGACGCTTCCTGCGCAGCGATATAAAAGCGCTTGCTCCCGATATGACACTCGACAAGGCTGCGCGCATGATCGTGGATACCGGTTACAAAGGGCTGCCGGTGGTGGACGGGGTTGGGCAGGTAATCGGCATGCTCACTGAAACTGATTTTTTACGACATTTGAAGGCCGAAAACTTCCTGGATTTGATGCTGAAAATATTCGGCCAATCATTTGAATTTGCCAACCGTTGTCACGAAACACCTGTCAGCGCAGCCATGACGCATGCTGTCGTTACAGTCAGCGAGAATGCAAGTTCCATGGAAATAATGGATGCCTTCAGCCGGCATGGCGGACGCAGCATGCCGGTAACGGGGGCGAATGGCAAGCTTGCCGGCTTGCTGCTGCGCAAGGATTTTTTAACCATTTTTCAGTTGAAGGCATCACAGTGAACCTGCGCGAATACTTTAAAAAAATGAAGGGCTCGACGCGCGGCACGCCGCCGCGCGTAAACAACAGCGAGATATTCTGGTCCTGGGCGGGCGCATTCCTCGGCATTGCCGCGGTCAGCTGGATTAGCCACCAGTTTTTCGACGGACACGACACGTCCCTGGTCATTGGCTCGTTTGGGGCATCTTCTGTGCTTGTATACGGTGCGATACGCAGCCCTTTGGCGCAACCCCGAAATCTGGTCGGCGGTCACATTCTTTCCGCGGTGATTGGCGTGCTGTGCTGGAAGCTGCTGGGCCAGCATTTATGGCTTGCCGAGGCGATGGCCGTTGCCACCGCCATCGCGGTCATGCACGCCACGCGCACGCTTCATCCGCCCGGCGGCGCCACCGCCCTCATCGCCGTAATCGGATCACCCGGCCTGCACAAATTGGGGTTTTTATACGTGATCTTCCCGGCCACGATCGGGCCGCTTATTTTGCTGCTGGTCGCGTTGCTGGTGAACAACATTCCCGCGTCGCGGCGCTACCCGGAAATCTGGTTTTAAAAAATACGCGGAAGGCAAACATTGACGCAGGTATGCAGGCACACGACTGTATCCGCTAATAACATGATGGTTACGACCCCGCAGTGTTGACTGGTTCAAAATGAAGGCAAGGTTTGCTAGAATTGACAATGCGCAACAACGCAATTTCCAGGCTGTGGCTGATGCCATCAAGCTTGGCAGGTCAATACATTAAAACGGGGTGTAGCTCAGCCTGGTAGAGTACTGCGTTCGGGACGCAGGAGCCGGAGGTTCGAATCCTCTCACCCCGACCAATTAATGCAGTTCATTGATCCCGAGAACATAAGGATCGGAGATATAAAAGCACTTAGTGCTTTAAACCTTCCACCCAGCGCGTATACACATGCTGCGCGAGTTGCCGGAGCTGCGGCAAATGCTGAGGGATCTGGTTCTGTATCGCGGTTGCCGATTGCACCCCGGCACTGTGCAAATTCGCGGATATTTCTTCCGCACCGATTTCACACCATTCCCTGATCATTGCCTCGGTCATTTCAACATGGCATTGCAATGCCAGGTGTTTGCCCAGTGCATAGGCCTGATTGGTGCAGTGCTTGCTGGACAGCAGATGGGTTGCGCCATTTGGCAGGCTGAAGGTTTCGCCATGCCAGTGAAAGGCGGTGGCGCTTTTGATCTCTCCAAACCACGCGCGTGCTTCCGCATTGTCGGCAATATTGACCTCGCCCCAGCCGATTTCCCTTGCTGCATTTTTCCTTACCATGCCGCCCAGCGCACTAGTCATTAACTGGCCACCCAGACAGTGGCCCAGCACCGGAATGTCGCGCGCGACTGCGTCGCGAATCAGCGAAAGGACAGGTTCTATCCACGGCAGCGGGTCATTCACGCTCATCGGCCCGCCCATCAATACCAGACCAGAGTAGGCGCCGGCCTCTGCGGGTACGGTGTCACCGGCATCGATACGAACAAGCTGCCACGCAAGCTTGCGCGAGTCAAAAAATTCAGTGAGGTAGCCGGGGCCTTCACTGGCTGCATGGCGAAAAATGGCAATTGGTTTCATGGGTAGTGGGAAGCAGTAAATGGAAAGTGGAAAAATACAGCGAGGACTGGGAAGTGCAGTTTTCTGTCATCTAAGATAAATGATCTACGTCAATATCTCGTGCGTTGTTTGAATCGAGTCCAGTATTTTATCTGCCGCAACCAGATTTTCATCCGCTATGTATAACCACAGTTCCAGCAGATCAGCTTCCGCTGAATTGGTATAGCGAATGCGAAGCATCAGGCAGCAGCTTTGCGAGTCTTTAGTAATTGGCGGCCCTGTTGCTTTAAACTGGCAAAATTAACTTCCTTTACGCGCCCATTTTTTTCATCGCTCAAACCCTTGGCGATATCCTGGCGCAGACTGTCGAGTTTCTCTATCTTGACTGTTTCATAAGCTTGGAACAAGCGCAATGCCTCACGGATCACTTCGCTTGCGGAGCTATACATGCCGGATTCGACGCGCTGACGAACAAGCGCTTCTAATTCAGCTGGCAAAGATACGTTCATAGACATGGCTATTTTCCAAAGTAAAAGCTGGAAATATTATGGCAGTTTGTGCCATAGATTGCCACTATCATTAAAAGGGTACTGTTTTATATGCTCGCCCACAAATAAAACAGGCTGATTGACAATAAACTCAAGTTTAGACATTCAGCCCCAATAGGACGGGAATTTTAGCACGGAAAAATATTTACAAAAATGCAAAGAAATCACTTGACACAAGGAACGGTTCGCGCGCCCGCCGCCCTGCACGCGAAG
>Ga0315268_10000346_pt1 | contig 54442 bp, 47 predicted proteins | sample C1_top_MG_FD_204535 | JGI IMG/M metagenome (GOLD analysis project Ga0315268, IMG submission 204535) | Sediment microbial communities from Yellowstone Lake, YNP, Wyoming, USA - C1_top | ecosystem: Environmental > Aquatic > Freshwater > Lake > Sediment | place: USA: Wyoming | collected 2017-08-01 | reverse complement strand
CGAGCGGCGCCAGAGCCTGCGCGTCCAGCGCACCCACCTGTCGCGCCAGCGCATCCACCGGTCGCAAGCTGCGGCCGACCCCCCCCCACACCGCCAGCGCCATCAGCGGCAGCGCGAATGCGGCGGGAATCAGCAGTGACAGGCCGATTTCGCGCGCCAGATTTTCACGCGAGGCGTGCGCCTGACCCACCACCACCTGATATTCCGCGTCGGCATCCTGCACCGCATAAAAGCGCCAGCGCGCGTCCTGATAGGGATGTTCGCTGAATCCCAGCACCACCTTGGACTCGAATCCGCCGTGCCCGGTCGACGTGACCAGACGCTGCATCTGGCCGTGCTTGGCATGCCACACTTCGAATGCGATCGGCACCGGGTAGGCGCGGCCGCGCTCGTGCAGTTCCTCCACGAAATGCTCGACTTCGCCGCCCGCCACGATCGCCAGCAGCGTGTCGCCCACCTGCGTCAGCTGGGCATCGAGCAACGCGTCCGCTTCGTGGTGCGCGCGTTGATACACCACCCACGCGGACAGCAGCCAGATCACCGCCACCAAGCTGGTCAGCAACCATACCAGTCGGCGACGCAGGGAATACGGCCCCGGCTGGCTCATGACGCGGGCGCGCTTGCCGACGCCATGTAGCCGACGCCGCGCACGGTACGGATCAGCTCGTTGCCGAGCTTGCGCCGCAGGTGATGGATGTGGACTTCGAGCGCGTTGCTGTCGACCGCGTCATTCCAGGTGTAGAGCTGTTCTTCCAGGGTGCGCCGGGTCAGCACGTGGTCGGCGTTTTGCAGCAGCAGATGCAGCAGATCAAATTCGCGCGGGGTCAGCTCGACGAGCTGGTCACCACGTGTCACCGTGCGCGCCGCCGGATTGAGTTCGATCCCGCCCAGGCTGAGCAGGGGCTCCGGGCGGCCATGCGCGCGTCGCACCAGCGCGCGCAGCCGGGCGCTGATCTCGTCCAGGTCGAAGGGTTTCAGCACGTAGTCGTCGGCGCCCAGATCGAGCCCGCGCACCTTGTCTTCCAGCTGGTCGCGCGCGGTGAGGATCAGCACCGGCGTGGCGTCATGGCGACCGCGCAGCCATTGCAGCACCGACAGGCCGTCGCGCTTCGGCAGCCCCAGATCGAGCACCACCGCGGCGAAGCTTTCGGTCGACAGCGCCGCCACCGCGGCCTCGCCGTCGCGCAGCCAGTCGACGGCATAGCCTGCCTGCGTCAACCCGGCCTGCAGCCCGTCGCCCAGCATCCGGTCGTCTTCCACCAACAATATGCGCATGGACTGCCTTCAGTTATTTGGGAATCCTGACCGCGTCTTCGTTGAATACGCCCTGATCCGCCTGGCGGTGGCAGGCCGCGCAGTTGGCGGCAGAGCCGACCGATTTGCGTGACCATACCGCGCGTGACACCTCGTCGTGCTTGCGCACAAACCAGCGGGTTTCGGTGATGCGCATGGGCGCATCCTTCGCTCCCATGCTCCGCATTACCCGATTGCCCATCTGGCTGGTGCCGGCGTCGGCGGCATTGGCCTCCAGAAAGCGCAGGATATCAGCCTGGGTTGCCGGATCAAGGCTGGCGTTCTCGCCGAAGTGCTGGTCGAGGCCGCCCATCACGCGCCGCCAGGAAGCCTTCGGCAGGAAGGCTGGCGCATACGCGATATGGCAACTCGCGCATTCCTGTTGCCAGGCTTTGTGGGTCAGCCTGGGCAGCACTTCGCCGCCGCCATCGCCACGCGCCTCGCCCGAAGGTGAAGGGAGTGAAAATGCCAGCAGGCTGATTACACCAACTGCCGCGACGACTCCGATGCCACGCAATAGATAGTTCATGGTTGCTCCTTTATCTGGCCTGGCTTAGCCAAGCGATGAAATCGCCTTTTTCCTGCGCGCTGCATTCGCGTTGCAACACATCCGTGCAGTTGCGGCGGAACCATTTCTCGACCTTGGCTGCATCGGTGAAGCGTTCCGGGTTCGCTATCGGCGCCATTGGCTCGATGCGTTTGCCGACGCGGGTGCGCCCGGCCTGTTGCGGGTTGGCGGTATGGCAGGCGGCGCAACTCACCGGCTGGCCATCGCGCCCGGGATGCTCCGTGCGATACAACATTTCGCCGCGTTTGGCCGACAGGCCCGACACCGGAACGCCTGCCGCCTGCGCATAGTTCGCCATCAGACTGGCCGGGGTCTCGGCGGCCCCTGAGACGGCCGAGACCAGCCCCAATATTGCCAGGCTGCCACGGAACATTTTCTTAATCATGCTGCACCCCGCTTTCTGCATTGAGATATTGCTTGCCGGTGACCATGCTTTGCGCCACCCGATCGCCGCGCAGCTGGTGAAATACCAGCGCCGACAGATGCAGTCCGATAAAGCCCAGCGTCAAGGTGAAGCCGACTTCATGCGGTTCACCCAGCACGTCTTCCAGCCACTTGGCGTTGCCCAGCCAGCCGGCGAGCGGACCCGCCTGAAACTCGCTGGCCGCGAGCGCCAGCCCGGTGGCGACCATGAATGCCATCACGCTGTAGGCAAACAGATAGCCCAGGCTGGCAATGGCGTCGTGTCCCGCGCGATGCTTCGTGGGCAGGCGCAGTTTCTTGAGGCTGTCCTTCCACACAGCGGGGTGCCACAGATCGCGCCAGCGCGCGCTGACCGGCCCCACCACGCCCCACAGCAGGCGCGTCAGCAAGCCTGACGTCAAAACATAGCCGCTGAGAATATGCAGGTTCCACAGGGTCTTTTCGGTCGGGGTGTGTTCATACCAGTCGGCGATCTGACTGGTGGCGATGAGCGCCACGATCGCCAGGGCCATGACCCAGTGCAGCAGTCGCAGCAAGGGGTCGAATACGCGATGCCCTTGGTGGGTGGTATGCGGCAGGGAGGGGTTGGTCATGTCGGTCTCCTGAAATGAGGGATGCAACAGACTGTAGGCGCGCCATCTTAGGGAAACCTTAAGAAGGGGATTCATTCTCCATCAGACGGCCGTAATGATTGCCCCCCCCTGGCTGACGGCTCAGCCGTGAATGGATTTGCCTATAGCATCGACCATGCTGGCGCGCAGGACATTACTGAACGCTGTGTCCCCTGTATCGAGCAACAGACCATGCCCATTTGGCCAGGTGCAGGAATCATTGCCATGATCGCTTTTCACTCCCGCATATGGCGCAGGTAATTGACGTTCTCTGGGCGGGCGGGATATTGACAATCACACTAAAAAGATGAGAGCATCTCTTTAGAGGCTGCGCAAGGTCAATCCTTCCCTTTATTGTTGGGGGCGAGGCCGTTGCGGATGACTGTGAATTCTTCACGCTGCTTAAATTCAGGGAGCTTTCATCATGATCAAAACAAAACTCTGTGCCGTGGTAGTGGCCGTGTCTGTGGCGCTCGCACCAAGCGTGGGCTCTGCTTCAGTCTTTGGCAGTTTGGGCAATTTTGACGTGATCAATGACACGGGCCTCACCGCGCATGGCTTTGAAATTGATCTCGAAGGCTTGCACAGCAGTGACATCACCGACACCTTTGGCGGCCTGAATCGGGGCTTTCCAAGCGGCCGTGGGTTTGATCCACTAACAAGCGTGGAGCGCTATGGCGCACCCACCATCACCGAATATTCGAACGGTTCGACGTTTGGCACGAAAATAACCTACCTGGGCCTGTTCGATAGCAATAGCAATAGTTGGGATTACGGCACGCCAAGCGGCACCTTCATCACGCCCGGGGACAATTGCTGGTCAGGTGGCATGCTTCCCGGTGGCGGCTACACTGCGGCCACGCCGTGCGATCACTTTGGTGTGGGTACGACCGCGAATGCGACCAAAACCACGTATAGCTGGCTGGTCGAGACCCCAACGGCAGGGGTGTTGAGCAATGGGGTCGTCAATCTTCCCGCACCCGCCTGGAACGTGATTCCTGCTCCTGTCGTCGGCAATCCCCCTGTCGTCGTAGCGCAAATTCAGGCGCCGGCGCCTGAAAACAATATCGAGTTTGGAGAAGCCATCTGGGTCAAGGTGTTCACCACGGAGCTTGAGGCTCCGATCGGTCTGGAAGAGCTGGTGGGCGGCAACCCCAAAGTCGAGCAGGCCGTTACTGAGGTCGAGTGGCAATTATTGCAGATAGATATGAACAGTCCGGGTTCCGGCCAACTGGAGAGTGGTTATGGCGCACCGGTGGGCCCGAATGCCGCATCGATCCTGCGTCGCTACGAGTTCTACCAATATTCCGGCGATTACGATCCGGAAACGCATGAGGCATTGCTTGCTTTCAGCAACTCGCATCCCAATGACCCCAACGACCCGCTTTATTACGATCCAACCAAGACGGTTGAGCTCGGCAATTACCTCGGCGCCCAGAATGCAGCAGTCAATCTGGCTGCGGTTCCAGAACCCGAAACCTATGCCATGCTGCTCGTCGGCCTGGGCTTAGTGGGTTTCATGATTCGTCGCAGAAAACACTACGCGAACTGATCCGGGCGCAGCCAGCCACCATCAACGGGGACTTCGGTCCCCGTTTGCATTACATGGCAGCAGTGGGGATTCATGCCCCATCTGCCAGCCGGGCGGATCGCCAGCGGAATTTAAGGCAGTCTTAAGAATCGATTGGCAGGATGCGCGCTGTTTATGGGTTTGTCAGTCCCGGCCCATGGCCTATAACCAGCAGCGTATCCTTTGACTTTCAGGCCAAGCTATCCTTGAACTCGACCGTGCCATACCGACTTCAGCGTTTTTTGATGCTCTGGTTCTTCGTCGCCGTGCAGGCGATGACGCCATTCATCCACGCCCATGCGGGCGCGGTGCAGTTGTGTCATACGGGGTTTCTGCACGTGTACCCGAGCGTGCATGGCGATGCTGCCTACCATGCGCTGGCGGCCGATGAGAACGGTGCGGAGATCAGGGTGGCGCAAGGCATGTCGTTGCGGATCGGCACGCTGGGTGCGGCCGCCGCCGCGCCGCTTGCAGTGCCCTTGGTGCTGCCGGGTGCCGACAAGACGGAACGACCCGGTGCAGGCCTGCCGCCGCCTTCGCTGCATCTTGCACCGCTCGACCACACACATCCCCACGCTTTGGCCCCGCCCTCAGCCTGATCGTCCATCACGGCGCGTCGTTTCGCACGCGCCTGTCTGCTGTTTTATTGAACACGTTTATTGCTCACGGAGATCAAGCATGGCCACTGGCTTTCTATGCACGCGTATTCTCGCTGCCCCGGTTTTTTCCGCCTCATTGAGTGTGGCGGCGCTGTTCGGAGGCGCCCCGGCTGTCGCGGCTGACGTTCTGCCCCTCACTGCCGCGCAGAAGCACAATCTCGGCATCGCCAGCGTGGCCGCTGCCACCCAAACCGCCAGCCCGGCGCTGACTTATCCGGCGCGGGTGACGCTGCCGCCCGCCAGCGTGCGCGTCGTCGCCGCAGCCGGGGCGGGGCTGGTCACGCAACTCCATGTGCAGGCGGGCGACACGGTCAAGCGCGGCGCGCCGCTGGTCACCCTGTCGATGCCCGGTCTGGCCGATGCGCAGAATGCCTTGACGCAGGCGCAACTGAAATCGCAGTTGGCGGCGAGCAATGCCGCGCGTGACGAAAAACTGTTCGCCGAAGGTCTGATCGCCGAGTCACGTCTGCGCGCGACGCAATCCGAGATGCAATCGGCGCGCGCCGGCCTGACGGCGGCACAGACCACGCTGTCGATGCTGGGTGCGGGTCCTTCGACGTCGCTCAGGACAGGCGGCGTGTCGGCTAGCACCCTCACGCTGAGCGCGCCGATCGCCGGCGTGGTGATGGAAAGCGCTGCCGAGCCGGGCCAGCGTGTGGATGCCGGCATGGCTTTGGTGAAAGTGGCGGATCTGACCAGGCTGGCGCTGGAGATCCCGCTGTCGACGGCGCAGGCGCGCCAGGTTGCCGTCGGGCAAACGGTGACGGTGGCGGACAGCGCGGCCAGTGGCCGCGTCACCGCCCTGCTGCCGCAGCTCGATGCGTCGCAAAGCGTGCTGGCGCGCGCCAGCCTGGTTGACTCGCAACACCTGCTGCGTCCCGGCCAGTCGGTGCAGGTCGCCCTTGCGGGTGCGCAGTCGACGCAGGGTCTGGCCGTGCCCGCCGCCGCGCTGGTGTGGAAAGCCAGCGTGCCGTATGTCTTCGTCGAAACCGCGCAGGGCTTCACGCCCACGCCGGTGCAACTGGTTCGCCAGAACGCCAGCCAGGCCGAAGTCACCGGCCTGGCCCCCGGCAGCCGCGTCGCCGTCAAAGGCGTGGCCGCGCTCAAGGCGCAATGGCTGGGGGAGTAAACCATGCTCAATACCCTGATCGAATTCGCGCTGGCGCGGCGCTGGCTGATGCTCGCTTTTGCGCTGGCACTCGCCGGGCTGGGCGTGCGCGCATACCAGCAAATCCCCATCGATGCTTTCCCCGATGTCTCGACCACCCAGGTCAAGCTGATCCTGAAGGCGCCCGGCATGACGCCGGAAGAGGTGGAGGCGCGGATTACCCAGCTGGTTGAAACCGAGCTGCTCGGCATTCCGAAACAGACCATCCTGCGCAGCCTGTCGAAGAACGCGCTGGCCGACATCACCGTCGACTTCGCCGAAGGCACCGACATCTACTGGGCGCGCCAGCAGGTGACCGAGCGCTTCGCCAACGTCAAGGGCGATCTGCCGGACAGCGTGTCGGGCGGACTGGCGCCGATTTCGACGCCGCTGTCCGAACTCTTCATGTTCACCCTCGAGGGGCCGCTGAGTCTGGCGGAAAAACGCATCCTGCTCGACTGGACGGTGCGCCCGCAATTGAGGGCGATTCCCGGCGTGGCCGACGTCAACTCGCTAGGCGGCCGCGTCGCCACTTTTGCGGTCAGCCCCGACCCGGCGGCGCTGACCGCGCGCGGGGTGACGCTGGCCGAATTGCGTACCGCGCTGGAAACCAACACCCGCAACGACGGCGCCGGGCGCGTCAACGAAGGCGAGGAAACCTGGGTGGTACGCGTCAACGGCGGCGTCGGTTCGCTGGACGATCTGCGTCGCATCGGCGTCAAGAATGTGGGGGGCGTGATCGTCACCGTCGGCGATGTCGCGCGGGTGGAGATGGGCGAGCTGGCCCGTTACGGCGCGGTGACGCAGAACGGCCAGGGCGAGGCGGTGGAAGGCCTGGTGATCGGGCTGAAAGGCGTCAACGCGGGCGAACTGATCAAGAACGTCAAGATCAAGCTCGCCGAGATTCAGGCCACCCTGCCGAAGGGTGTGACGATTTCGCCGTTCTACGACCGCGCGCAACTGGTCGATCGCGCCGTCGGCACCGTGAGCAAGGCCCTGCTCGAAGCGGCGGTGCTGGTGGTGATCCTGCTGCTGCTGTTCCTCGGCAACCTGCGCGCGGCGATCGTGGTGGCGCTGATTCTGCCGCTGTCGGTGCTGGCGACGTTTGTGCTGATGCGCCAGTTCGGGCTGTCCGCCAACCTGATGAGCCTGGGCGGGCTGGCGATCGCGATCGGTCTGCTGGTCGACGCGGCAGTGGTGGTGGTGGAAAACATCGTCGCCCATCTGGCGCACGATCCGGAGAACACCAAAGAAACGCCGCTGCAACGGGTGCTGTGGGCGACGCAGGAGGTCGCCAGCCCGGTGACCTCGGGCATCGCCATCATCGCCATCGTGTTTCTGCCGCTGCTGACGCTGCAAGGGCTGGAGGGCAAGCTGTTCGCGCCGGTTGCGCTGACCATCGTGTTCGCGCTGGCGGCCTCGCTGCTGCTCGCGCTCACCGTGATCCCGGTGCTGGCCTCGCTGCTGCTGAAGCAGAGCGCGCATGAAGACCCGTGGCTGCTGCGCCTGGCGCAAGGCATTTACACCCGCTTGCTCGATGGTGCGCTGGCGCGTCCGAAAGTGGTGTACGCCACCGCCGGCGTGCTGATGCTGGCGGCGGTCGGCGTCTATCCCCTGATCGGCAAAACCTTCATGCCGACGATGGACGAAGGCGACATCCTGGTGCAACTGGAAAAGCTGCCATCGATCAGCCTGGAGGAAGCGGTTGCGCAGGATTTGCGGGCGCAGCAGGCGCTGTTGAAAAACGTGCCGGAAATCCGCCGCATCATCGGCCGCGCCGGCGCCGACGAACTCGGGCTCGATCCGATGGGACTCAACGACACCGATACCTTTCTGGTGCTGAAGCCGATGGCCGAATGGCGCAAGCCCGACAAGGAGTGGCTGACCGGAGAAATCCGCAGCGTGGTCGAAGGCTTCCCCGGCATCGCCTACACCTTCACCCAGCCGATCGACATGCGGGTGTCTGAAATGCTCACCGGCTCGCGCGGCGACGTCGCGATCAAGATTTTCGGCCCCGACCTCGCCACGCTCAACCGGCTGACCGGCGAGATTTTCAGCGTGGTCAAAAAAGTCCCCGGCGCGTCCGACGTCTACACCCAGCAGAACGCGGGCGTGCAATACCTGCAGGCGGAAATCGACCGCAACGCCGCTGCTCGTTTCGGCCTGAGTGCCGACGACATCGCCATGCTGCTGCGTACGCAGCTTGAAGGCGAAATCATCGGTACCATCCAGCAGGAAGGCCGGCGCGTCCCGCTGCAATTGCGCGGCCCGCAAGGTTTGCGCGAGTCGCCCGACGCGCTGCAGGCGATTCGTCTGACGCTGGCGGACGGCCGCGAAATCAGCCTCGACCAGGTGGCCACGCTCAAGCGCACCAACGGCCCGGTGGCGGTGAAGCGCGAGAATGCGGCGCGTTTCACCGTGGTGCAGAGCAACGTCGCCGGACGCGATCTGGTCAGCTTCGTCGAAGACGCGAAAACCGCGGTCGCGGCGCAGGTCAAGCTGCCGCCCGGCTACAGCATCACCTGGGGCGGCCAGTTCGAAAACCAGCAGCGCGCCGCGCAACGGCTGATGATCGTGGTGCCGGTGGCGCTGCTGCTGATCGGCTTTTTGCTCTACGTCACCTTCGGCGATATCCGCCAGGCCCTGCTGGTGATGATGAACGTGCCGCTGGCGCTGATCGGCGGCATCTTCGCGCTGGCGGCGTCGGGCGAGTACCTGTCGGTGCCCGCCTCGGTCGGCTTCATTGCGCTGTTGGGCATCGCGGTGCTGAACGGGGTGGTGCTGGTGAGCTATTTCAACCAGTTGCGCAATCAGGGTTTGCACGGCAATGCCGTGGTGCGCGACGGCGCGCTGCGCCGTTTGCGCCCGGTGCTGATGACCGCCAGCATCGCCGCCTTCGGTCTGGTGCCGCTGCTGTTCGCGACCGGCCCCGGCTCCGAAATCCAGCGCCCGCTCGCCATCGTCGTGATCGGCGGACTGGTCAGCGCCACCCTGTTGACGCTGGTGGTGCTGCCGCTGCTGTATCGCCAATTCATTCTGAAAGGAGCACGTGGATGATTGCCGTGCATAAACTAAGTCTGGCGCTGGCACTGGCGTTTTCCGCTCACGTGCAGGCTGATTATTTACCCGACCCCGCTGCCGCCGAAGCCGCGCTGCGGGCATCACCCATGGTGGTGCAGGCACGTGGCGATTTGGCTGCGCAATCATTGCGCAGCCAGAGTCTGGAACAAGGGCGCGCCGAGTGGAAGGTGGACGCAGAAGTCGACCAGCGCCGCATCCAGACCACTCCCTCTGACAACTTCGCTGAGTGGGGATTGGCGCTGTCGCGGCCGATCCGGATGCCCGCGCGCGCCGAAGCCGATCGCGCATTGGCCGGGGCGCTGACGGCGCACGCAGAAGCGAGTCTGGGGGAAGCGTTGCACGAGTCCGGGCGGCAATTGCTGACGCTGTGGTTCGACTGGCTGAGTCAGGCCAGTCAATCGAGCCTGTGGCAGGCACAGCTCCAGCTTGCCGAGCAGCAACTCGCGACCGTGAATGCGCGCATTCGTCTGGGCGAGGCACCGCGCGCCGAACGCGTCAACGCCGAGGCCGCGCTGGCGCAGGTCCGGCTGCAACAGCAGCAGGCGGCCACGCGGATGCAGCAGGCGCGCAACCGCCTGCTGGCGCAGTTCCCCGCACTGCCGCTGACGGCGGACACGACGCTGTCGCCGCCCGTGCCGCCGGTCGGCACAGCGGACGACTACGTCAACGTGGTGCTCGAACACAATCATGAATTGTTCCGCGCCCGTCGCCAGGCCGATGTCCTGCAAGCCGAAGCGCGACAACTCGCCCAACACCGCAGCGTCGACCCCACCGTCGGCATGTTCTATCGCAATGAAATGGGCGGCAACGAGCACGTGTTGGGGCTGGGCGTGGGGTTGACCCTGCCGGGTGAGGCGCGGCGCACCGACCAGCAGGCCGCCGAACAACTCGCCGCCACGGCGCAGGACGCGGCCATTCGCCTGGAACAGCGTTTACGTCAGGAAGCGCGCGCGGATTTCGAAACAGCCGTGGCCCAGGCGGCGAACTGGCAGCAGGCCGATCAGGCCGCGCAGGCGCTGGCGGAAGCGGCGCGGCTGGCGGCGCGTGCCTACGGTCTGGGCGAGGGCAGTCTGGATCAGGTGCTGGTCAATCGTCGGCTGGCGCTGGAAGGCCAGTTGACGGCGCAACAGGTGCAGCTCGACACGTTGGCCGCGCACGCCCGATTGAAACTGGATTCGCATCAGCTATGGCCGCTCGATGTGGATGCGGACAGCACCCACGCGCATCCGTAGCGGCATAAAAAATCAGGGTTTGGCGGGGACGGCGACAGGCGCTGCCTGGGTCGGGGCGGGAGCGGTCGATGGCGCAGTGAAGCTCATGCGTCGTGCCTCTTCCTGCATCGCCGCGAGTTGTTCCGGCTTCAGTTGCCACACCAGACTGTCGCGCGCCTTGGCGGCGGCATCCACCCCCTGTGCGGCGGCGAGGTTGAACCACATATAGGCGCGCGCCTTGTCGAGCGTGGTGCCGGTGCCAAAACGGTAGAGTTCGCCCAGGGTGTATTGCGCCTTGGCATAGCCGCGCTTGGCGGGTTTTTCGATCCAGTTGAAGGCGGCCTTGTAGTCCTGCACCACCCCGCGCCCTTTCAGCAAGGCGAGGCCGTATTGATACTGCGCTTCGGTCTGGCCCTGTTCGGCGGCCAGCGCAAACCACTTGGCGGCTTCCTTGTCGTTCTGGATCACGCCATCGCCTTCACTGTAGTGCATGCCCAGTTGCAATTGCGCTTCGGCGTCGCCTGCGGCGGCACGTGTGTGCGGCAGGCTTTTGGCTGCTGGGGAAGTCGGCGTGTCCGATTGTTGGTCGAGCGCAAGCCAGGCAGTGATGCCGCTCAGCGTGCCGATGGCGGCAAGCAGCAACAGGGGTTTGAGCGGGTTGAATACCCAGAAGCGATGCCGGCATTCGCGGCAGCGCAGCGACGTGTGCAGCAGCATGTGACGCACGCCGTCGTGGGCGTGCAGCGAAGCGCTGCGGACTTGATCGCTCCCGCATTGTGGGCAGACGCGCGACATGGCGGGTTTAGTGCGATCGCACGGCCAGGAGCAGGTCGGGTTTGACCCCGGCCTTAACCGGGGCGCAGCAAGCCGACCTGCGCTGCACGATCGGGTTCAGGGCTTGCCGCCCGCTTCGGCCTTGGCCGCGCTGCCCGCCGCAGGAGCGGCCGCGGCGGGGGTGGCTGCTGCCGGGGCAGCCGCTTCCGGCGCGGTGAACTTCGCGCCGCCCGCGTTGGCCATGTAGGCTACCGCACGCGCCACTTCGGTATCCGACAAGTCGCTGGCGCCGCCGCGCGGGGGCATCAGACGAATGCCTTCGGTCGCGTGCTTGATCAGAGTCTCATAGCCTTGGGCAATGCGCGGTCCCCAGTCGCCCTTGTTTTCAAACTTGGGGGCGCCCAGCGCGCCCGCCGCGTGACATGCGGTACACACCGCGTCATAGACTTCCTGGCCGGATTTTTCGACCTTGGGTGCGTTGGCGTCGAGCGCGACCAATTGGGCAAACGGCTTGATGCGTGCAGCCGTCGCTTTCTGCGCAGCTTCGCTGGTGGTATCCGCTTGATGGTGGCCCTGAATGCTGAGCACCAGCTGAATCACCAGAAAAATGGCCAGCAGGGGAGCGAACAGTCCGGCGACAATGGAAATGATGACTTCTTGCGGGGTGGCTTGGGTCATCTTGGCGTGCGAATCGGCCATGAGAAATTATCCTTGGGGGTTGGCAACTAAAGCCGGGATTATACCCAAAGGGTACAAGTACCCAAGGGGTACGAGAACCTCTTCGAGGTAAGGAAAGCGGTCGCGACAGGAAAGGGCGGTGCGCCCGGCGGATGGACGGCGCGGGGCAAAACCGCTAAGCTTCGCCGTCCCAGAATCCATCAAATTTCAGGCGCCCGTAGCTCAGCTGGATAGAGTACTGCCCTCCGAAGGCAGGGGTCGCGCGTTCGAATCGCGCCGGACGCACCAGTTTTCAGGCTTCAGCCCCTTGCCACGCAAGGGTTTAATCGCCGCACTTCGGGTTTAAACTTCAGGCTGAAGTGACTTCGAGAGTTTCCATCATGGCCGTCCCCACCCCCACCGACATCAAGCTGCACCAGACTTCGCGCAAGCTGGAAATTGCGTTCACCGACGGCGCGCGTTACGAGTTGCCGTACGAATTTCTGCGCGTGTATTCGCCGTCCGCTGAAGTGCGCGGCCACGGTCCCGGACAGGAAGTCCTGCAAACCGGCAAGCGCGAAGTGCTGATCAATGCCGCCGAACCGGTGGGCTTGTATGGCATCAACTTCTTCTTTTCAGACGGCCACGACACCGGCATTTATTCCTGGGAATACCTGCATGATCTGGGTGATAACCAGGAAGCCCTGTGGGCCGAATACCTGAAGCGCATGGCCGCCGCCGGCGCTTCACGCGAGCCGGGGATTGCCAAGATGTTCGAGCATCGTCCCAAAGCCAAATAATGCTGGCGGGGTGCCTTCTTCCCGCATGCTTCGACGCGCCCTCCGGGGCGCGTTTTGTTTGCGCGACGGTCGCCCCCGATGCTCGCTAGCGCAATTGCCGACGCGATTGCCCGCGCCACGGGCAGTCACTTCAGCGCCACCGCGCTGACGCCGATTGGCGGTGGGGATATCAATCAGGCGTTCAGTATCGGCAATGCTGCGCGCCGTTATTTCGTCAAGGCGAACCGTGCCGGGTGCCTGCCCATGTTTGAAGCCGAGGCCGACGCATTGCGTGCGCTCACCGCCACGCACAGCGTACGCGTGCCGCAACCGATCGTTTCAGGGACGGCGGCGGGGCAGGCGTTTCTGGTGCTGGACTATCTCGATCTGCGCGGCAGAGGCGACGCCGCCTTGCTGGGCGAGCAGATGGCGCAATTGCATCGTGTTCCGCAAACCCGCTTTGGCTGGACGCATGACAACTGGATCGGCAGCACGCCGCAACGCAATGCGTGGCAACACGACTGGATTGCGTTCTGGCGCGAGCAGCGGCTTGGCTTTCAACTCGCGCTCGCCGCACAGAATGGCTATGGCGGCGCGCTGCAACGCGACGGCGACATGCTGCTTGCCCGGCTCGATGCCTTGTTCGACGGCTATACACCCGCACCGTCCCTGCTGCACGGCGATTTATGGGGCGGCAATCATGCCTATCTTGCTGACGGCGCCCCGGTGATTTTCGATCCGGCGCTCTACGTCGGCGACCGCGAATGCGACCTGGCGATGAGCGAACTGTTCGGCGGTTTCGCGCCGGATTTTTACGCGGCGTATCGCGCAAGCTGGCCGCTCGATGCCGGCTATGCCGTGCGCAAAACGCTCTACAATCTGTATCACATTCTTAACCACGCCAATCTCTTCGGCGCGGGCTATGCGGCACAGGCTGCACGCATGACCGCCGCTTTGCTGGCGCAGATTCGATAGGTTTTCATCATGATGCAGCGTGTGTTGATTCTGCTTTTTACCCTTGGTCTCGCTGCCTGTTCCGGGCTGCCGTTTAATGCCGTTGCACCCAAAGTGAGTGTGGCTGATGTCGAAGTCAAAAGCGTGGGGCTGCTTGAACAGCGTCTCGATGTGGGGCTGCGGATCAGCAATCCGAACGATTTCGACCTGACCATCGAGGCGCTGGAATTCGAGCTGGAAGTGAATGGGCGCCCGTTTGCCAACGGACTGTCGAACAAGGTCACGCGGGTTCCGGCAATGGCGAGCGCGATGCTGCGGGTCGATACCTTCATGCAATCAAAAGCCCTGATCCAGCAGTTCAAGACCCTGTCGCCGGATGCGCTGAGAGAGGGCGTGCCTTATCGCGTCAAAGGCCGGATCAAAACGGATCAATCATCCGGCTGGTTGCTGTTCGATCACGCCGGCGTGTACGGTAGCGACGAGAAAAAGCCCAAGATCAAGGCGGTTTAAGGTTCAGCCCGGTCGAGCTACCGAGGCCGATGACGACGATTTCACTCCTGGCCGCGTGTGCTTATTCCAGGCCTTTTGAATGCAGGTATTCGTCGTAGCCGCCCATGTAGAACTCGACGCCCTCGGGGGTGATCTCGAGAATGCGCGTGGCCAAGCTGCTGACGAACTGGCGGTCGTGCGAAACGAAGATCAGCGTGCCCTTGAACAGGTCGAGCGCAAGGTTGAGCGACTCGATCGACTCCATGTCCATGTGGTTGGTCGGTTCGTCCATCACCAGCACGTTGTGGCGGCCGAGCATCAGCTTGCCGTAGAGCATGCGGCCCTTCTCGCCGCCGGACAGCACGCGCACCGATTTCTTGACGTCGTCGCCGGAGAATAGCAGCCGTCCGAGAATGCCGCGCAACACCTGTTCGTCGTCGCCCTGCTGCGTCCACTGATGCATCCAGTCGGTGAGGTTGAGGTCGCTATCGAAGTCGCTGACGTGGTCCTGCGAGAAGTAGCCGATGCTGGCGTTCTCGCTCCATTTCACCTCGCCGAACTGGGGAGTCAACTCGCCCATCAAGAGCTTCATCAGGGTCGATTTGCCGACGCCGTTGCCGCCGATGACGGCCATTTTTTCGCCGGCTTCCAGCGAAAAAGCCATGTTGGAAAACAGCGGCGCCCCACGAGGGGACTCCGACTTTCTAAGCCCTGAAGGGCTTGAAAGATCGTATGTGCCATCGTAGCCGAATTTGAGATTCTCGACCTCGAGCGCGCGGCGGTGCAGCGCCTTCTCGGGCTCGAAGCGGATGTAGGGGTTCTGCCGCGAGCTGGGCTTGAAGTCCTCGATCTTGATCTTGTCGATCATTTTCATGCGGCTGGTGGCCTGGCGCGCTTTCGACTTGTTGGCCGAGAAGCGGCGCACGAATTCCTGCAGCTCGGCGACCTTGTCCTTGGCCTTGGCGTTGGCCGACGCTTGGCGTTCCTTGGCCTGCGTCGAGGCCAGCATGTAATCGTCGTAGTTGCCGGGATAGACCTTGATGGTGCCGAAATCGAGGTCGGCCATGTGGGTACAGACCTGGTTCAAAAAATGGCGGTCGTGCGAGATGACGATGATGGTGGCATTGCTCTCGTTCAACACGTTTTCCAGCCAGCGGATGGTGTTGATGTCGAGGTTGTTGGTCGGTTCGTCCAGCAGCAGGATGTCGGGATTGGAAAACAGCGCCTGCGTCAGCAGCACGCGCAGCTTGAAGCCTGGCGCGATCTGGCTCATGGGGCCGTTGTGCTGTTCGGTGGGGATGCCGACGCCGAGCAATAATTGGCCGGCGCGTGCCTCGGCGTCGTAGCCGCCCATTTCGCCGAACCGGGCTTCGAGTTCGGCGGCATGCAGGTAGTCTTCCTCGGTCGCCTCCGGATTCATGTAGATGGCGTCCTTTTCCTGCATCACCCGCCACATCTCGGCGTGGCCCTGCAGCACCACGTCGAGCACGCGCTGCTCCTCGTAGCCGAACTGGTCCTGGCGCAGCCAGGCCATGCGCTCGCCGGGGTCGAGCGAGACGTTGCCGGCACTCGGCTCCAGTTCTCCGGCGAGGATTTTCATGAAGGTGGACTTGCCGCAGCCGTTGGCGCCGATCAGGCCATAGCGGTTGCCGTCGCCGAACTTGACGTTGACGTTCTCGAACAGGGGTTTGGCTGCGAATTGCAGGGTGATGCTGGAAGCGGTGAGCACGGCGGATTCCCGGAAATGCTTGAAAAACGGTGAATTTTAGCAGTTTTTGGATTGCATCCCGGGCATGCCGGCCCGTGTGCGGCAAGGCACGGGCCCGCAGGTCATACGAAGGTCAGCGCAAGGTGCTCAGATAGGCAATGATGCCTTCCCGCCCTTGCTTTTCAGAGTGCCGCCAGATGGCATCTTGCTGCCGGGCACCAGTTGTTTTGGATTTGTGAAAAAGGCAAAGAGCTTTTCGGGCATCGCCTTTTTACACAGCCCGGACCCCAAGCGGATGGGCATGCGCAATGCTGGTGATTGGCTGGTACCGTCGACCTGGCAGCGGCTCAGCCCGGGACGAGCCCAAGCGTTGTTAAAGCGCAACGAACATGGCGATTATTAAAATCTTGTTAGGACGTTCACGCTGGCGGATATAAACAAGCGTTAAATGACATTTCGCATCTGGGGAGTATCTGCAATGTCTGAACTAGCAAAGCACATTCGTCGTGGTTTCCTGAAGATTGCCGCGTTCGCCTCGGGAGTGATCGCGACATTGGTAATGTTGGTGCCCCTGGATGCACAGGCGCTTCCTGCCTTCGCCCGCCAGACCGGCCAGAACTGCATGGCCTGCCACGCCGGCGGCCAATTCCCTGAACTCACGCCCTACGGCCGGATGTTCAAGATGACGGGCTACACCACTGGTGCCCGCGGGATTCCGCTTTCGGTCATGGGCGTCTTGAATTACGCCAATGTCAGCAATACTTCCAAGAGCGATAACCCGACGGGACCGGGGGGAGATTTCCAGAAAAATGGTGACCTGGTGTTCGGGTCGGCCAGTCTCTTTGTTGCGGGCAAGATTACCGACAACATTGGCTTGTTCTCGCAGATTACCTACAACAAATACGACCACGAAGCCACTGACGCGGATGGCAATCCGAATGGCCACTGGGACAGTCATACCAACGTTGACAATATCGACCTGCGCTATGCCGACCGCTTTGTCGATGCCAACAGTGACTTGATCGTCGGCGTGTCCGCAAACAACAATCCTTCGGTCACCGACCCCTGGAATACTGCTGCGGCCTGGATGCAATACGTCCCCCCTGCCGGTCTGACAAGCTATCAGTTCGCCGATGCGAGCACGCCTTACCCAAGCAACGCCACGGATGGCAACGTTGCCGGCCTTAGCGCGTATGCGTACTGGAACCAGACGATCTATGCGGAACTGGGGTTCTATCAGACGGCCAATGGGTTCTTTAATTTCATGAGTGCGGGCATTTCCAGTGCAGACAAGACACAGCTGAAAGGAGACTTCAACCCCTATGTGCGGCTGGCACTCAACCATGAGTGGGGGCCGCATAGCCTCATGGTTGGCGCCACAGGCAGCGAGGCGCATCTCTACGATAACAACGACCCATCCGATCCGAACAACGCTTTTCGCATCAGGAACGCCGGCATCGATGCCCAGTACCAGTACCTTCTCGATCCGCATGCGATTACGGCCCAGTTCGCCTACATGAAGCAGAAAACCGACTTGTCCGCCAATGGCGTTGCTGGTCTTGCACCCTCCGACATCTTTTTTGCGGATCCGGGCCTGACCACTCCGCTTGCCGCTGGCAATTCCTCTGATACAACTGACACATTCCGGGCCAAGCTGACCTATGTTTATCGAGCCCAGTATGGTGGAAGTCTGGCCTTCTTCAATCTGACCGGTACAACCGATACCGCGCTCCAAAGCTCGGGTTTCGAGAGCACGTGTACAAATGGCGAGTTGATTTGTTCGGGCGCGAATGGCGGCAATTCGGTTCGCGTCAATGGCAACCTTTCAGGCGACCCCGCCACTCGGGGCATGACTTACGAACTGTTCTGGACGCCGATCCAGTACATTCGCGTCGGCATGCAATACACCGCCTACAACAAGTACAACGGCGCCTCCAATAACTATGACGGCTTAGGGCGCAATGCAAGCGACAACAACACCCTGTTCGGCTACGTTTGGCTTGCCTACTAAAGGTGCGATCGCCATGCAAGCGCCTACCCGCCATGACACTGACGTGCATCCGGCCGCAAACCGGGATACTCGGAGATTAAAGATGAAAAGTATTTTAGTGTTACCGGTTCTGGTCGTTGTGGCCCTGGTGAGTAGCTGCTCCAATCTCGAACGCTCGCGCGATCTCGCCAATCCGGCCGTGCCGCCTGCTGTTACCGCAGTTCAGGTGTGCTCTACCTGCCACGGCAGCGACGGCAATTCGGTTTCGCCCAATTTCCCCAAGCTGGCTGGCCAGCAGCAGGAATATCTCGTCAGCCAGTTGAAGAACTTTCGCAGCCACAACCGCTCCGACCCCGAGGGATTCGAATACATGTGGGGAATCGTGCGTCACCTGACCGACGAGCAGATTGCCGGGCTAGCCGAATACTATTCGAAGCAAACGCCTAGCCGGCCCGAGAAGTCCACCGCTGATCCTGTACAGCTGGCTGCCGGTAAGGAAATCTATGAGAAAGGCGTGCCGGAACAAAATGTGATCGCGTGCAGTTCCTGTCATGGGCCCAAGGCCCAAGGTGTCGGGGCATTCCCGAGCCTGGCCAACCAGCACGCCCACTATATTGTGAGGCAACTTAGCGTCTTCCAGGACACCCAGGGCGGTCGTCCGGGTACACCGATGGAGTTTGTCGTGCACCCGTTGACCGGCGACAACAAGGAAGCCGTCGCGGCCTACCTGCAGGCATTTCCGGATTGATTCCTCGCGCTACCAGCCAGACAATTGGAGACTTCAATGAAAAAATATTTCATAGCTTGCGCGCTCAACGTACTTCTGGCGGCGCCCGCTTTTTCCGCCAATACCTACACTTTCGACCCGGAATATACGATTCCGGTATTTGAAGTCGGGCATTTGGGTTTTACGACTCAGCGAGGGCGGTTCGACAAAGCGGAAGGGAAGGCCATACTGGACGTCGCCGCAAAAAAAGGTAGTGTTGAGTTTACCGTCTTCACGAAGTCCCTCGATATGGGATCGCGGGCGTGGACCGTTCATGTGAGCTCCGAGGGATTGTTCGATGTCGAAAAATATCCGACGATGACCTTCAAGTCGGATAAGCTCATTTTCGAAAATGACAAGGTCGTCGCCGCCGAAGGGCAATTCACTCTGCTTGGGGTCACCAAGCCGCTCACCGTAACGGTCAATCGCTTTGCATGCGCCCCCAATCCGGTCAACAAGAAGTTCATGTGTGCCGGAGATATCGCTGCAACGATCAAGCGTTCCGACTTCGGCATGACCAAGTACATCCCGACAGTGAGTGACGATATCAAGATCAGTGTTCCCGTTGAGGCCTATCGGGATTGATGGTGCCTTTTAGACACTTCCTGTGAAGGTGACCCGTGTCAGAAGACCGCTAGGCATCGCTGCATTCTCGTTGATCCTGGCCGGACCGACGTTTGCCGCAGAAAGCTACACGTTGGACTCGGCACATAGCATCCCGGTCTTCGAATTCATGCATCTGGGTGTGACGACACAAAGCGGACGTTTCGATAAGGCGGGCGGCGTCGTCGTTCTTGATCGTGGCGCACGAAACGGCAGCGTCACCTACGAGGTCGAAACCTCCTCGCTGAATATGGGTTTTGGCACGGAAACGCCAAATTCTCCGGGAAATCGCTTGTTTGCGGTGAAGCGATTTCCAAGAATCACCTTCAGATCGACCAGGCTGATCTTTGACCAGAACGATGATGTCATCGCCGCGGAGGGCCAGCTCACCTTGCTTGGCGTGACCAGGCCTCTCACGGTAATGGTCAATCGCTTCAAGTGTTCGGTAAATCCGATGAACAAGAAGCAGATGTGCGCCTGCGAGATCACGGCGAGCCTCAAACGTTCCGAGTTCGGTATGGTCAAGTACATCCCGGACATCAGTGACGAGATCAAGATCAGCGTCCCCGTCGAAGCTTATAAGGACGGTGACTAAGCAGCCCTGCATTTTTGGTTAATTGCCTATCGCGTTTTTGGGGCATCCGGATGAAGCCTTGTGTTCAAGGTGCAAGCCGAACTCAAGGCACTTTGTTACCCAAGAGTTTGCACGACCATGTCGCCGACACCTGCGGTTCGAGTGGTCGATGTCTTCGTCGATGAGCTGGGTCTTGGCTGGCCGGGTGTCGATCCAGCGGCGACAGGCAGGCCGTCCTGTCATCCAGCAATACTTCAGACGGTTGACATCCGTTGGGGACGATCAAGTCCTGCATGGGCAGCGCCCATTTCCTGATGAAGACCCTGGAACAGGTCAGTACGTAAATGAGCCTGCACGTACTCGCGTACAACCTGAAGCGAGTAATAAAACTGCTGAGAACCGGTGTTTTGATGAATGTGAGGGCCTGAGGCCTTTTGTTTGCCCGCGTGACGCGAATACAAACGCGCAACAGACATTTCGGAAGTGGAAATCAGGCACACCAATCTGATTTGCTACGGATTTTATAGAGCGGCTGATCGCCACTTGAAACGACTGGATCACCGCACCGAAGACTTCAAAAACTTTTTACGCGATCTGTCCCACAGCTGGATTTTGATCGCATGGGTTATCTCCCGATTGACTCGTTGAGTCAAAACGCTAGAGCGTCGGGGCTTACCGCGGAAGCGAACTGATGGCAGAAAAGCCACACTGGAATGGCACGCATCCCGGGAAGGTCAGCGCATGAGCGCCGGGTGGTTGGGAATCGGCCGGTCCAGGTAATACCCTTGCACCATATCGACGCCGAACTGGCGCAGCAGCGCGAGCGTCTTGCCGTCTTCGACGTATTCCGCCACCACGGATTTGCCGAGTCCGAGCGCGACGCTGACCATGGCTTTCACGAACACCTGGTTGTCGGGATCGCTGTGCAAGTCGCGGATGAAGATGCCATCGATCTTGATGGTGTCGACTTTGAGATGCTTGAGATAGGCAAAGGAGGCAAAGCCGACGCCGAAATCGTCGAGGCAGACGCCACACCCCAGCTGACGCAGCGCCTCGATCATGCGCTGCGCATCGTGCAGGTCGGACACGGCAGCGGTTTCGGTGATTTCAACAATCAGACGACCTGGGTTGACGCCCCCTTCCCGCAGTTCGTCGCTGATGAACTGGGGCAGGCTGGGTTCGGACAGCGAACGCCCGGACAGATTGACCGCGATGGAGGGGATGGTCGAATCGGCGGACAGCATGCGCAGGACTTCGCGAATCACCCAGCGGTCGATATCGAGAATTCGACCGCTTTTCTCGGCCGGCTGGATGAAGTGAACCGGCATGATGAGCTGAGCGGGATTACGCTCGTCGATCATGCGGATGAGCGCTTCCAGATGCGACAGGGAACTGTCCTCCGCACGATACACGCCCTGGAAATGGAGCTGGAACAAGCCTTTTTCGAGAGCGTTGCTGATGCGTTCGCTCCACGATAGACGGCTGCGCATTTCGGTGTCGGCGCTGCTGTCTGCGCGGAAAACGCGCCAGGTATTCTTGCCGGCTTGCTTGGCCTGGTACATCGCAATGTCGGCGCGCGCCACCAGGTCATCGGCGTCGACGGCTTGCGTCGGATAATAGGCAATGCCCAGGCTGGTGGTGACGCGCAGGTTGCGCCCCTCAAACCGGAACGGGATCTGTGCAATCGCATGGACCACGCGTTCGGCCAGTGCTTCTGCTTCGTTGTCCTGCGCTGCGGGCAGCAGGATGGCGAATTCGTCGCCGCCCAGACGCGCCAGCACTTCGTTGCGCCGCACCAGCGTACCGATTTCGCCCGCCACCCGGATCAGCAGCGCGTCGCCCGCGCGGTGGCCGTAGCTATCGTTGATGCTCTTGAATTCGTCGAGGTCGAAGAACATCACCGCGCACTGCATCTGGTGGCGATCGGTTTCCAGCATGGTGCGCGTCAGTTCCTGCTGGAAGCGGTGGCGGTTATACAGCCCGGTGAGGGCATCGCGCTCGGCCAGATACACCAGCTGTTCAGCGGTCTGGCGTTCGCGGGTGACATCCTCGTAAATCCATAAATGGCCGATGAAGTGGCCTTCGCGGTCGCGCACCGGATAATCGAGTTCGGTGATCACGCGTCCATCGGTCATCTGGATTTCGAAGCTGTCGGACAGCTCGTGCGTTTCCAGCACCGATAGCAGGTGGCGCGAAAAATGATCGGGGCGAGTCAGTGCCGAACTGGACTTGGCCAGCACCTCAAGCACCGGCAGACCGATGAGGCCCGCGCCTTCTTCGATCATCCACATGCGGCTGAAGGTGGGGTTGTGGTAAATCACCCGGCCATCGGGGGCAACGAACAGGATGCCCAGATTCATCGCCGACAGCAGCGAGACCAGACGCGCCCGCTCCTGCTCGGTTTCTTCCAGATATTTGCCCTGCAGGCTTTTCGCCGTTCGTAGTTCGCCGAGTGCCTGACGCAGATTGGCCTCGGTCGCCTTGATGTCGTCGATGCTGTGGATACTGGCGCGGATGCCCTGATAGACGCCGTTGAAATCGTGAATCGGCTGCCAGTTGGCCAAAGCCCAGAAATGGCCGCCGTCCTTGTGGCAGATGCGGAAGGTGTAGCCCTGACCGGAGGTGCCGCGCAGGGACTGGCGCAGCTGAAAATCGGCTGCCGCGCGGTCTTCCGGATGGATGATGTCCGCCGGAAAGGCCATCATTGCCATGCACTCGCCGACGCTATAGCCCAGCATGCGTTCGACCGAAGGGTTGACCCACAACAGCTTGCCTTCGGGCGACAGCCAGAATTCGAGATCATGGGTGTAGTCGGCGATGGCATGGAAACGTGCTTCGTTTTCGTGGGCCCGCTCGACGTTGAAGCGAACCGATTCGGCCATGCGGTTGAAGGTGCCGATCAGCTGGCCGATTTCGTCTTCGCTTTCCCCCGCCAGTTTGACGTCCAGGTCGCCCTGCGCCATGCGTTTGCTGGCTTGGGTCAGCGCTTCAAAGCGCCGGGTCACCCTGCCGACCGACCAGGCCAGCAGGAGACCGGTCAGCAGCAGGGCGACTGCGGCGATGCCCAGGCTCTGCTGGATGGAGCGGGTGCGTGCTTGCTGGATGAATTCGCCGGACAGAACCACTGCGACATCGCCATAGTGCTGGCCGGCAAGCTCAACCGGCTGTGTCAGGCGGAAATCGACGTCATGATCGTCGCTGCCGACCTGGTGCACGATACGATTGCTGCTATCGCGCACCTCGATTGCCTCCAGTTGGCTATCGCGCCGCATGGACTCGACGATGTCACGCACGCTGGCGTCATCCCGTTGTGACAGCGGCGCCTGTAAAGCCACTACCAGGGTTTTGGCAATTTCCTGTACATGCTGTTCGGCCTGTTTTTGCAATGCCCGACTGGTGAGTTGCATGCCGTTGCCGATCAGGAAGGCGAGCATCACTGCCTCCACCACCAGCGCGGCGAGGGTCAGCTTATAACGTAACGAGAGTCGTCCCAGCCACCGCTTCATTGAGTGTCGCGCAACATCTCTTGCGCCTGCAAGGCGTAGGGGCGGAAGGCACGCAATTCGCTGCCATCCACCTGACTGAAGCCGCCGTAGCCGCCGTGCTGCATGAAGGCTTGCCCTTCGGGACTGGCGGCGAAATCCAGCAAGGCTCGGCGGATGGCCTGCACCTCGGCATCGCTGAGGCGCGGGTGGGTGAGATACATCAGGCTGGATAAAGAGGGCGTCTCGGCGAGCACGCGCAATTGCGAACGCACATCGGGGGGCATCAGATTATAGGGATGCAGCCCCAGTATGGCCGCGTCGGCGCGCCCATTGATGACCTGCATCGCCGCGTTGATGTGGGTGCCGGAATCCGTTGTCTGGTAGTCGATGGTGCGCTTGAGCCCACGCGCGGCCAGGTCGGCCTGCATCGCCAGCACCGCCACGGCGATGGGGTCGGCGGTGGCGATGGTGCGGCCGCGCAAGGCCTCCATTTCATGAAACGGCGAAGTGGACTTGACCACCAGCAGGCCGCGCGCCGGCTGGGTATATTTCAGCAATGGCTGGTAGCCGGCGTCCTGCCGCGCCAGCCAGGCGAGGTGGGGCGCGGTCAGCAGGATGTCGTATTCGCCTTGACGGGTGCGCGACACAAAGGTTTTGAAATCACGTGCGCTGTAGATGGCGACGGGCCGCTGCAGGTGTTTTTCCAGCACATCGGCAAGGGGGCGATAGATTTCAACGATCTGCTTGGCCGTCATATTGGGAAAGACGCCAAACACCAGCGGACTGGCGTCGGCTGCCCAGGCGGGGCGCAACACGGTCAAACCGAATAGCAGCCAGATGATGCGGAGGAAAGATCGGAGCGTCATTCCCGCCTGGAACGTCAGCAGACGCAATGCTTTCTCCTGGTCAGATGGATTTTTCAAGTACCTTGGATCTACGCTTGTAGTTGTATAGCGCCTGCTTGCTTTTGGGCAGTTGATCCGGGCTGCTATCGACGAAGCCGCGTTCTTCGAACCAGTGTTCGGTGCGCGTGGTGAGGACGAATAATCGCTTAAAACCGGCGCTTTTGCCATGTTTCTCGGCTTCTGCCAACAGCCGGTCACCAAAACCACGCCCACGGAAATCCCGGGATACCGCCAGACAGGCGAGCTCGGCTGCCTGTTCTTCTGGAAAGGGATAAAGCGCCGCACAACCGGCCACGACGCCGTCGGATTCGAGCACCAGAAAGCGCTCGATTTCCATTTCCAGCAGCTCGCGCGAGCGCCGCACCAGAATACCTTCGCGTTCCAGTGGTTCAATCAGACCGAGGATGCCGCCGACGTCGTCGATGGTGGCGGGGCGCAGGGTTTCCAGTGGCGCGGGGGTGATGAGCGTGCCGACGCCTTCGCGAGTGAACAGTTCGGACAGCAGCGCACCATCCCTGTGACGGCTGATGAGGTGGGCGCGCTTGACGCCTTGGGTACAGGCGGTGATGGCGCAGGGCAGGTAGTAGGTCACGTCTTCCGGCAGCTTGCGTGTTTTGCCATGCCCCATTTTTTCGAGCACTTGCCGCGCCTCATTGACGGTGAGCGCGTTGCAGATCGTTTTCCCCTTGCCGGGCACGCCCTCGGTATCCATCAGGAAAATGAGCTTGTCCGCGGCCAGCTCGACTGCGGCCTGGGTCGCCACATCTTCCAGGCTGAGGTTGAAAATTTCGCCGGTCGGCGAATAGCCGATCGGAGACAGCAGCACGATGTCGTGCTGGTCGAGCCGTCTGCGAATCGCGGCAGCATCGATCTTGCGCACTTCGCCGGTATGCAGCAGGTCGACGCCATCGCGCACCCCCAGCGGTTGCGCGGTGACGAAATTGCCCGAGGCCACCCGGATGTCGGCGCCGGCCATCGGCGTGTTGGCGATGCCCAGCGACAGCAGCGCCTCGATCTCGACCCGCACCGTGCCGGCGGCTTCCTTGACGCACGCCAGTGCGGCATCGTCGGTCACGCGCAGGCCGTTGACATAGCGGATCGCGGTGCCGTTTTCGTTCAGTCGGGCTTCCACCTGCGGCCGCACGCCGTGCACCAGCACCAGCCGTACGCCGAGGCTGTTCAGCAGGTTGACGTCATGCGCCAGTTGCACGAAGCCGCCGTCCGCGACCAGTTCGCCGCCGAAAGCGATGACAAACGTCTTGCCGCGAAATCCGTGGATGTACGGTGCGGCAGAGCGAAACCAGTGGACAAAATCGGTGGTGTCTTTCAACGGAATGGCCTGAATCGGGTTGTTCAGCGCGAAGGATACAGAAAACCCTTGCAAAACGCAGGATGCTCATCTCGCATGTTGCCCGGTGCACGATATAAAGGAATAAAGTGTGCAGGCTCCATGTCACAAGTGAGTGGGCCAACGTTTTTCATTATCAACCAAGCACAAGGAGACTGAACATGAAACGCATGAATACGATGATGAGCACCCTGCTGGGTTGCGCGATGATGTTGGGGGCGCTGGCTTTGCCGACCGCCGCCTTGGCTGACGGCAAGTCCAGGATGGTGATTCAGGTCAGCGAGAATAGCCCGGCCAACTGGAATTTGGCACTGAACAATGCCAGGAATATTCAGAACGATGTGGGCAAGGATAAGGTCGAGCTCGAAATCGTGGCGTTTGGCCCCGGCATCAATATGCTGAAAGCCGATGCCGAAGTGGCCAACCGCGTCACCGAAGCAGTTGAGTCCGGCATCCAGGTGTTGGCGTGTCAGAACACCATGCGCAACCAGAAACTCAGCAAGCAAGACATGAACGCCCAAGTCGGCTATGTGCCCGCAGGGGTGGTCGAAATCATGCAGCGCCAGCTCCAGGGTTACGCCTATTTGCGTCCCTGAACCTTGGGTTGCTGAAGACCGGGCGGCTGCCCGGTTTTTAAGTTAAAAATCACCCCACAGGGTTTGCATCGCGGCCAGAGCGGCCAGCGCCGCCGTCTCGGTGCGCAGCACGCGCGGCCCCAGCCGGACCGGGATGGCTCCCGCTGCGTGCAGCGCGGCGATTTCGTCGGCTTCAAATCCGCCTTCGGGGCCGGCCACCAGGCAGTCCATTGCAATGGGGGCGCTGAGGTCGGCCAGCCGCGCATCGGCCAGCGGCGATAAAAACAGCAGGCGCCCGCCCGCACCGGCCAGCCAGGCGGCCAGCGTCAGCGGGGCGGCCACCGGGGGCAGTTGATTGCGCCCGCACTGTTCGCAGACGCTGGCCACCACTCCCTGCCAGTGCGCCACCCGTTTGTCGGCGCGCTCGCCCGCCAGTTTGACCACGCTGCGTTTGGCAGCAATCGGCTGAACCGCTGTCACCCCAAGCTCGACTGCCTTTTGCAGCGTGTAGTCCATGCGCTCGCCGCTTGATATCCCTTGCGCCAGCATCACGCGCAAGCGCGACTCGCATTCGACGTCGGCAAAGCCGGTGACGCTGACCGCCACCTCATCCTTCTGAATGCGCTCGATGCGTGCGGCGTACTCGCCGCCCCGGCCATTGAACAGCGTGATCGCATCGCCCACTGCCAGCCGCAGCGCCCGTACGGCGTGACGTGCCGGGCCGGGCGGCAGGGTGAGGCGGGCGCCGGGAGCGAGCGGCTGATCGAGATAAAAACGCGGCGATGACATCTTGCTATTATGCCGGGATTGACCTGAAATTCTGTGGAGCGCTCATGGTTTCCCTCATTACCCCAGTATGCGATTTTGGTTGGAAGGCCCCCGACTTCAGCCTGCCCGGCGTGGACGGCAAGTGGTGGTCGCCGAGGGACGCAATGGGGGAGAATGGCTTGCTGGTGATGTTCATCTGCAACCATTGCCCGTATGTCAAAGCCATCCGTCCGCGGCTGGTGCGCGACCTGGCCGAACTCAAACAGCACGGCATTCATGCCATCGCCATCATGTCGAACGACGCGACCGAATACCCCGAGGATGCCTTCGACAACATGAAGCAGGTGGCGGCGGAATTCGATTTCCCCTTCCCCTATGTGATCGATGAAACCCAGCAGGTGGCGAAAGCCTACGGCGCGGTGTGCACGCCGGACTTCTTCGGCTTCAACCGCGATTTCAAGTTGCAGTACCGCGGCCGTTTCGACGCATCACGCAAGGAAACCGCACCCGAGGGCGTGCGCCGCGACCTGTTCGAAGCGATGCGGCAAGTCGCCGCCACCCAGCAAGGCCCGATCGAGCAGATTCCCAGCATGGGCTGCTCGATCAAGTGGAAGGGAGAATGAAATGACCGACCGTCACCAGCATTGGGAAACTGTCTATCACGACAAAGCGGCCGACGCGGTCAGCTGGTTTCAGCCACATGCCGCGTCGTCGCTGCAGCTGATCGAAAACGCCGCGCCGGACCGCAATGCGGCGATCATCGACGTCGGCGGTGGCGCGTCGGTGCTGGTCGACGATCTGCTCGACGCGGGGTATGTGAATCTCAGCGTGCTCGACCTCGCCGAATCCGCGCTCGCCGCCAGCCGCGCCCGCCTGGGCACGCGCGCCGCCGCGGTCAACTGGATCGTTGCCGACATCACCGAGGCCATGCTGCCAGAGGCCGCCTACGACGTCTGGCACGACCGCGCCGTATTCCACTTCCTCACCGACGCCGCCGACCGCGCGCGTTACGTCGGGCAGGTGTTGCGCGCGGTCAAGCCCGGCGGCCATGTCATCGTCGCCACGTTCGGCCCCGGCGGCCCGCTGCAATGCTCCGGGCTGGACGTGGTGTGCTACGCGCCCGACGCCTTGCACGCAGAATTCGGCGCGCCGTTTCGCCTGATGCACCACCAGACCGAGATTCATTTCACCCCCGCAGGTAAGGAGCAGGAATTTGTCTATTGCTACTGTGTGCGCGCCTGAGATGCTCGCCGCCGTGACGGCTGCGGTGCGCGAGATCGCGCAGCGCGAAGTCAGCCCGCGTTTTCTGAAAGTGGCGTCGAGCCACAAGGCCGACGGTAGCCTCTTCACCGAGGCCGACGCCGCGACCCAGGCCGCGTTGATCATCGCCCTGCAGGCGATCCGCGACGTGCCCGTGCTCGGCGAAGAAATGACCGAACAGCAACAACACGATGCCTGGGACGCCGGGCGCAACGGCCTGTGGTGTGTCGATCCGATCGACGGCACCTCCAATTTCGTCGCCGGTGTGCCGTATTTCGCCGTTTCGGTCGCCTATCTCTACAAGGGCGAACGCCAGCTGGGTGTCATCTATGATCCGATCGCTGACGAAATGTTTACCGCCCGGCGTGGCGGGGGCGCCCATCTCAACGGCACGCCGCTGCCGCTGCGCCCGGCCGCGCGTGAACTTAGACGTTCGCTGGCCGGGGTCGAAATGAAACGCATCAACCGCGAACTCGCCGGGCGCCTCGCAGCCTGGCCGCCCTACGCCTCGCAGCGTAATTTCGGCGCCAGCACGCTCGACTGGTGTTACACCGCTGCCGGCCGTTTTGATATTTATGTCCACGGCGGGCAAAAGCTGTGGGATTACGCCGCGGGTGCCCTCATCCTGGAAGAAGCCGGCGGCCGCCTGGCCAGCCTGTCCGGCAGCTTCGACACCGCCAGCGTCTGGGAACGCTCGGCCGTGGCTTCGGCCAGTCCGGCCTTGTTCGAACTGTGGCGAGACTGGCTGAAGGCGGCAGGGGCGTAGGCTCCTGCACACGACGGACGCAAGCCGTGCGGCATCGCGTAATGCTAATGCCACCATCGACATTACTTATTGGCTGACCACCCCCTGCCAGCGGAAAATTGCGCGACAAATTCTCACGGAGATTCAATCATGGCCACGCGCGACACCCTCACCCCCAAAGAAGCCCAATGCAGCAGCGGCGCAGATTACGCAGCACTGGCGCTGGAAGCCTTGCAGGAACCCGCCGATGCGGCCTACGCCAAGGAGTTGATGGATCGGGAGGCGGACGGTTGCCAGTTCACCAAGGATCTGGCGGCGTGCGCTATCGCCTACCAGGCGCTGGGCGAGCAGAGCCGCGCCGAGGAACTGCTGCAGACCGCCGAAGACTACTGCATGTCGGGCGAGGAGCAGGTGGCGCTGGCGGAGGCCAAGTTCAAGGTGCTGGGCGACAAGGCGGCGGCGGTGGGCGCGTATGAAAAGGCGCTGAAGGAGACCAGCAACCTCGACCCGCTGATCGATCTGGCGAAGAATGTGATGCGCGTGATCGCCGACAGCGCGTTCGCCAAGAAGGTGCTGGAAAAGGCCGAGGCGAAAATCTCGCGTGCGGTTGAATACAGCAAGCTGGCCGCGGTTTCGGCCGAGCATCTGCTGGACAAGGATTATGCGGCAGCGATTTTCAACAAGGCGGCAGACAAGCTATCCACTGTCCCCGACCTGCTGTCGCTGGCGGGTGAGGTGACCAAGACGCTGGGCGATCCACAAAAAGCCAAGGCCTTGTACGAGCGCGCACTGCATGGCGCGACCGATTTCACCGCCGCCAAGACGCTGATCGAATCGGCCAAACAGGCGGGGGATGCCGCGTTCATGCAGGCGGCATTGAAGAAAGCCGGTGACCTGGCGACCGCTACGGGCGAGTACATCGACCTCGCCGAAGGGCTGGCAGGGGTGGGCGACAAAGCAGGCGCGGCCGCGCTGCTGGACAAGGCCGAAGACGCGGTGGCCGGGCTGGACGAAATGCAGAAGCTGGTGACCGCGGTGGAAGCATATCTGGCCGACGACGCCGAGCGCCTGGCCCGCGTCAAGGTCAAACTGGAAAAGCGCCAGGCCAATCACGCACGGTACATGGAGTTCCAGCAACTGGAAAAGGACGCCATCAGCGTCAAGCAGTTCCTCGCGTTGGCCGAGCGCGTGCGGTTGGAACTGGAAGACCCGTTCTACGCTGCCAAGCTGATCGGGGCAGCGGAAACCCTGCTCGACGGCACCGGCTACCAGTTCTCGCGCTACAAGCCGATCCTCGTGGCGGTGGACAAGAATCTGGACGACACCGCCTGGCTCGGCCGCCTGCTCGACCGCGCGGCGGAAAACGCCACTGATTTCATCGCGTTCAAGGATCTGGTCGTCACCGCCGCGCAGCTGAAACACCGTGAACTTGGCGTGTCCAAGGCGCGCGCCTACCTCGCCACGCGCGAAACCGCACTGGCGGCAGACGCCCACACCACCGTGTACGACACCGCCAAACTCGCGGAAGCAAGCTTCGCTGCGACCCAGGATGTGGCCGAGGCGGGCCGTCTGCTGGAGATGGCGCGCGGCCAGGCCAGGGATCATTTTGCACTGACCCATATCGGCCGTCTGTACGCATCGATGGGCAACGCCGCCAAAGCCGACGAACTGTTTTCCGCTGCCGCATCCGCTTGCACCAATGGTGATGCCTGCATCCAGTTCATCGACCGCCTGAAAGGCTTTGCCCTGCCGGCCGAGGTGCTGAAAAAATGGTACACCGAGTGCGGCACCCACCTGAAATCGCCCGCCGACAAGCTGCGCTGGGCCGAGGGCATCGCCGACGCACTGAACGACAAAGCCTGGGCAACCGAGGCGTATGGCCAACTCGCCGGTCAGTTCAGCGGTGCCGACACCGCCCGCTTTGAACTTAGCCGCCGCTCGCGTGCCGATCTGAGTTTTTATGGCGCCACCCGGCGTCATTAACCAGCGACTTGCCGCTTTGAGCGGCCTGGTCGATTGGCCATGCAGCACCAAGCATGCAGCAATGCCCCTTGAAACAGCCCGGTTGATCGGGCTGTTTTTATTTGTACACTGGAGGTGAAGCCGCTTTCTGGAGCCACCATGGTTGAAAACCTCTCCGCCCTCATCGATGCCGTGCAGAAGAACTGCACCATCGCCGATGCCCGCCACGCGCGCGACATGACCATGTGCACGTTTCTGCTGGAAATGCGCGAGTACTACCGCTGGGAAATGGAAATCCCCTACGGCGCGCGCCTGCCCAAGGACGAACTCGGCGACTGGCTGAACGCTCGCGAGAGCCTGTGGAATACGGTGGAAGAAGAAGACTTCGCGCCCCTGCCGCTGAACGAAACCGGCATCGACCCGTTCGATGCCAACAACATCAACCGCGCGCTGATCCCGTTGGGCCTGGTCTACAGCAGCGGGCTGGGGCGTTTCCGCAAACCGCATTTCGTCCTGGCCGAACTCAAGCGCGCCGAGGTGCGCGAGGGTGTTCAGGTGCTGGTGGCCGGCTGCGAGTATGCGCGCGACCTGATCGCGCCGCCGGCCGCAATGCGCGACGGCGCGATTTTTCTGCGGATGGATGCGGTGCGCCGCCTGCTGTGGAACAAGTACGAAGAATGGCAGTGGAAGGAAAAGGACACCGCGCTGGGGCGCGCGTTTGCCCACTACGACTTCGAGCGCGACATCGAACGCGGACTCGACCGCATGGCCGAAGCTGAGAGCGAGGTGATGATCCTGCACGAAATTGGCGAGGCGCGCGCCGAATTGCTGCTGGGCGAAGACTGGAACGTGATGCTCGGCCAGCTTACTTCCCGGCATGCCGAACTGCTGGCACGTGCAGTGCGTGATCATCTGGCCGACTGTCTGGTCACCCTGCCGACGCTGCTCGAACGCGAAGCATTGGGCTCGCTGCATTTTTACATGGCTGGCCTTTCCGGGCTGCGCCGCGCGCTGTTCCCGGCGCTGTCGCAGGCGTATGAAAGCTGGCTTGGCCACCGCGATACTGTGCAACTGGCCAAGGCGGTGGCCGCAGCGGAGGCGCACTGGCTGGATGCGGCGCGCCAACTCATTGCCGCCTACCATCGCGATCCGGTGCAGGGCGATACGCAACTCGCCATCCTGGCGGGCGGCGACCTCGCCAGCCTCAAACTCTAGGCGAAAAAAACGGGCGATCGACGCCCATTTTTTTCGCCTGCGTGCCGACTCAGGCTGGTAAAACGGCTTCCTGTCCCAACTGCTGCGCAATGTGATCGAGCAGCAGCTGTTCCTGATACGGCTTGCCCAGGTACACGTTGACGCCGATTTCCAGCGCGTGATTGCGGTGCTTGTCCGCCGTACGCGAGGTGATCATGATGATCGGCACCGACTTCAGGCGCTCATCGCCGCGCATCACGCGGGCGAGTTCGAAGCCATCCATGCGTGGCATTTCGACATCGAGCAGCACCACATCGGGAATCAGGTCGCGCATTTTTTCCAGCGCATCGATACCATCCTTGGCGCTGTCGACACGGAAGCCTTCGCGGGTGAGTAGCCGCGTGGTGATTTTGCGCACGGTGAGCGAGTCGTCCACCACCAGCACCAGTGGCGGCTGCAGGGCGGTACTCACTTCGACGGTGTTGGCCGGTGCCGTGCGCTCGGCTGCGGTACGCGGCAGGCTGGCCCAGCGCAACGCCAGCGGCACCGGGTTCAGGATCAGGATCACGCGCCCGTCGCCGCGCACGGTGGCACCGGACACACCGGTGATGCGCGCCATCTGCGGGCCGATGTTCTTGACCACGATTTCGCGTGTACCCTCGATTGCGTCGACCAGCACAGCAGCCTGGCTGGTACCGCTGGCGAGCAGCACCACCGGGTTGTAACGCTGGACTTCGTGTACGGCTTCAAGGTCACCCAGCAGGTGGGGCAGGTAGGAGAAGGGGTAGCGCGCGCCGCGCCACATCACTTCGCCCGCCGCCATCGCGTCTTCCAGTTCTTGCGGCTTCAGTTCCAGCACCTGCCGCACCAGCGGCGCCGGAAGCGCGTAATCGTGCTTGGCAGCCTGAATCATCACTGCCTGGGTCATCGCCAGCGTCAGCGGCAAATAAATGTTGAAGCTGGTGCCGGCCCCCGCAACCGAGGTGATGTCGATGCGACCGCCCAGCGCAGAGATTTCGCTCTTCACCACGTCCATGCCGACGCCGCGCCCGGAAACCTCGCTGACGGTCTCGGCGGTGGAGAAACCAGCGGCGAAGATCATCTGCGCCAGCAGGGTTTCGGTCGGCTCGACGCCCGGCAACAGCAGGCCGTTGGCTTCGGCCTTTTCACGGATGCGCGCGTAGTTGAGGCCACCGCCATCGTCTTTCACCGTCAGCATCATTTCATTGCCGGACTGGCGTGCGCTGAGCACAATCTCACCGAACTCGGCCTTGCCGGCAGCGCGACGGACCTCGGGCGTTTCAATGCCGTGTGCCAGTGCATTGCGCAGCAGGTGTTCCAGCGGCGCGGTGACTTTTTCCAGCACCGAGCGGTCGATTTCCAACTCGCCGCCCTGGATGTCGAGCTGGGCGCGTTTATCTACATCGCGTGCGGTCTGCCGCACCGTGCGATACAAACGCTCGGCCACTGAATATAGCGGCACCATGCGTACCCGCAGCAGATCCTGTTGCAGTTCGCGATTGAGGCGCGTTTGCAGGATCAGCGCGGCATCGGCTTCGCCCAAGCGGGCCAGCAGGATATGCTGCACAGTGGAAATGTCGTTCACGCTTTCCGCCAGGAAGCGCGTGACCTCCTGGAAACGGGTGAAGCGGTCGAACTCCAGCGGGTCGAACTGTTCGGCCACGCCTTGCGTCTGGAAGTTCGCCTGCATCTGCGACTCGGCCTGGATCTCGACTTCGCGGATGTGACCGCGCAGACGCACCAGCGCATCGGACAGTTCGCCGACATGACGCTTGAACGCGAACACTTCGCTCTCGATCCGTGACCGGGCAATCGCGACTTCGCCCGCCTGGTTCACCAGACGGTCGACCCAGTCGGCGCGCACGCGCAGGGTCAGGGCGTTGCTTTCACGCGTAACGGCTTGCGTAGGCGCCTGCGCAACGGTGGTCACTACGGATGCGGCTTCGGCAGATGCCAGCACCGGCTCGATCGGCGCTGCCAGCGGCGCGGATGCGTCTTCGATCAGCGGCGCCAACTCACCCCGCTTCAAGCGCTCCACGATGTCGGCCAAACGGTCAAACTGCGCTTCCAGGGTGCCGAACACTTCGGCACTCGCACTTAAATTGCCTTCGATTACAGCGATCACGCGCGATTCCATCACGTGTGTCAGTTCGCCCATGCGCATCGCGCCGACCATGCGTGCGCTGCCCTTGATGGTATGCAGATTGCGCCGCAACGCATCGCGTGCCGCCGTTGCGTCGGGCGCGGCTTGCCAGGCGCGCAGTTGCGCACTGGTATCCGGTACCAGGGTGTCGGCTTCTTCGAGGAAAATGGGCAGCAACTGCTGGTCGATTTCATCGGCCACTTCACGCCGTTCGAACACGGGCTTCGGCGCTGCAAGCTTGATATCAGGCACCAGTGCGCTGACATCCAGCGGGCCGGCAGGTGCGCTGCTGACGGCTTCGGCCGGTTCGTCCGCGGCAGGCGTCACGACCGGTTCTTCGACGGGGATCGCATCGACCGGCGGCGCGGCAAATACCGGCTCGACTGGCAGTTCGGCCGCCGGCGAACTGATCTCGGCCTGAGCATCGTCCGTCAGGGTGGCAGCAACTTCGGTTGCCGGCGTGAACTGTTCATTTTCCAGTTCGCCCAGAACCGCGATCAGATCGTCCGCCGCCTCGGGCAATTGCAGGCGCTCGATGGAAACAAACATATCGTACAAACGCCCGACCGTGTCCCGCACCAATGACAAATGGGATGACGGCAAGGGCGCATGCACAAAGCGGTTCCAGTACGACTCGAGCGCATGCGACAGATCGGACAGGGCGGCTATGCCGGCCGTGCCCGCGATACCTCCGAGCGTGTGTATGGCACGGCGCGCGTGTTCGCTGACGGCGCTGCTGCCGGCCTCGGCATGTCGCTCGACCTCTTCCTGCAACACTGCCAGGCGCTGCTGCGCTTCGGCTATGAAAATATCGTGCAGGCCGACGGAGAGACAGACCGATCCGATGCATATCTCGTCAGGCCCTTCCGGCTCTGCATGCGCTTCAACGTCGGGCAGTTCGGACTCCACACAGATAATGGGTTCGATGGTTTCGACGGCCGTCGATTCCAGCGGTGGCGCCACGGCGTATTCGACGATGGCACCCACATCCGGCGTGACCGCCTCAGCCAGAGTCTCCGCGACTTCAGGCTGCATGTCTTCCGCCTGAGTCGGGGTGGCTTCGGCATGTGTTTCGACGACTTCAGCGTCCCCGGTACCGATAGCGACATCGGCGGCGATGGCTTCGTCATGCTCGACTGCGGCTTCCTCTCCGCCGGCTGGCTGCGCCATCCAATCGATTTCCATCTCGACAGCGGGCTCGGCATCCAACTCGGATGGGGTCGTTGCCTCGATTTCAGAACCCGCAGACTCTTCAGTCACCGATTCGGCAGCAGCTTCGGCTTCGCCCACCGCTGCCACTTCTGCCACCGCAATATCCTCGACCACCGACACCGGCGCAAGATCCAGCGGCTGTCCCTGTGCCACGCGATCGACCGCGGCCAACATGGCGGGCACCGGCAGCGCAATGGATTGATTGCTCTGCAGTGCATTAATCCAGTCCTGGAATACGCCACGCGCACGCCCGATCAGGCGCAGCAAGTCGCTGCTGGCCGACTTGTTCTCAGCCAGCCAGCCGTTCATCAGTTGTTCAAGGTGCCACGCCGTTTCGCCCAGATCGTTCAGGCCGACCATGCGGCCGCTGCCTTTCAGGGTGTGGAAGCCACGACGGATAACCGTCATGGAAGCGGAGTCATCCGGGTTGCTCTGGCAGAGTTCGCTGGCCTCGCCCAGGGTGACCAGCACCTCGCTGGCTTCCTCCAGGAAAATCTCCAGCAGTTCCGGCTCGGAGTCCTCGGGGATGGTCGCCAGCAGGGTGTCCTCGGACGCCGTAGCTGTTTCGGTCAATGCAGGGGGTGCCGCTTCGGTTGCCGAGTCGGCTTGCGCCATCTCGACGACGGGACAGAATGCAGGGGCGGCGGCCTCGACAGCCAGCGTTTCGATGAGCGCAGCCATTTTCAGATCCTGCGCGACCCGATCATTGACAGCCGGAACGGTCGCTTCGGTGGCCACCACATCGAGGGCTGCGACATCGAGCGCCAGGGGAATCTCGGCGGCGGTGCGTTCGGGCAACGGCAGTCCGGTCAAGGCGGCGATATCGGCATCGAGCGCCAGCGGTGCTTCGAGCGCGTCGCGGCTTGCTTCGAGCGCCGCGCCCGTCTGCTGTTTCAGGTTGGCGTCGTCGATCAGTTCGGCGTCGCGGCCGAGTTCGGTCAGCGCATCAAGGAACTTTTTTTTTGCGTCGGCGCCGGACTGGTCGCGCCAGTCCATATAGCCCGCCTGGACTTCGGCCTTGCGGGCGGGCAGACCGGATTCAACTGTGTCGTCAAACGCGTCTTCATCCACGCTGTCAGCGACGATCACGCCAAAGTCGATCAACACCGGGCGTAGAATTCTGGCTGCATCGGCACGGCCGGCGCAGTAGGACTCGACATAAAGCCCAAGGCTGGAGAAGGCATCAGCCAGACGTTGCTGGGTGGCTTCGTCCGGATAGCCTTCGCTGGCAAACGGCTGCACGGTTGCCGCGGCAGCGGCCAGCAGGCTGGCAGCATCGGGAAGCTCCAGCATGGTGAGTGCGCCTTGCGCCTGCTGCGCCAGCGCCGGCAAATTGGCCAGCGCCTCGCGCTCGTTGGCATCGCGGAAGAAGGCATCCAGTGCCTCTTCCATTTGCTTCAGGTTTTGTCCGACTTCTTGTGCCATATGGACCAGCATGTCGCGTTCGGCTTCACGCTGGTTGGTATCCGCCATCGCATTGGCGGGCATCTCGCGACCTTCGATCAAGGCGTGCAGGCGCGCCTGCTGACTTTCCGCACGGGCGGAAAAATCGCCGTGCAGCACATCTTCCTGATCGATGGAATTCTGCATGAACAGCAAGGTGGACGCGACTTCCAGATTCATCTGTTCGCGCGCATCGCCAGCACGCTGATCCGCCACGTTCGCTGCAGCGGCCAGTTCGTTCAGCAGGGGCAGCAAGCCGCTGCCTTCCAATATTTGTGCCTGCGGCTGCATCCGCTCCAGTTGACTCTGAAACTGGGCCAACTGTTCTGTTTGACCTTCTACGTAGGCATGCCAGTTGTCACGCGCGGCCTTCAAACCGGCCTGCATGGCGTCCAGTAGCGGGCGCATGCGTGCCAGTGCTTCGGGATCAAGCAAGCCGCGGCCCGGCAGATAGCGATCCAGGCCGAACGATTCGCGAACCTCGGCGGCACGGCCATCCAGGGTCTGGCTTTTTGCCACAAAGAACAGGGCATCGCGCAACAGGCGCTCGGCAACCTGGGGTGAGCCTTCCATCAGGCGACGCATTTGCAGATCAATACGGGCAAGCAACTGCTTGACGTGAAAATCGGCTTCGACGCCGCGCGCAATCAGGCTGTCGATAAAGCCGACACAGGCCCACCAGAAAGTTTGCGAGGCTTGCGACGGTGCGATGCGTTCGATGGCGGCCAGCGCATCGCGCATGCGCCGCAGCCCCTGCTCCGTCTCGATGTTGCGCAAAAAGGCCAGCAGGCCGCGCTGGAACAGGCCACGTGCGGTTTTGACTTCAGCCGCCAGGGCCTCTTGCGTCATGTTGTCGTTAGCGGCCTTGCCATGTACCCGTGTGCGCAGATCAGGAAAAAACAACTCGCCTTCGAACACCCGCTCGGCACCCTGCAGTTCGCGCAGGCGCTTGTACAGGGGGAATAGTGCCAACTCGCCGCTGCCACGCCCATCGGCCAGATCCTTGACCCAGCGTTGCAGCCCTTCCATGGTGTTGCGCAGCGCGCGCATCACCTCGTCGTTCGGCTGCAAACGATTTTCGTTGATGTCGGCCAGGCAGGATTCCAGTGTGCCTGCCAGGGTGGCGGCGCCTTCCAGACCGACCATGCGAAGCGCACCCACCACCTGATGCGCATCGTCGCGCGCCAGCCGCAGGGCATTGATCAAATCGGCATCGACATGGTAGGCCTGTATGCGCCCGAGGGCGGCTTGCAAGGCGGCGTCGATGTCCCCGCGTACCCAGTTCAACGGGCCAGTATCGTAATCGAGTAAGGCGCTCATGGTGTGTTGTTCCTGACGTTGATCGCTGTGGCCGTATCCGGCTATTCGCTTTGTGTTGTTAGGTAGACCGATCAGGCGAGCTTGAAGCCTGCTACCGAGCTCTTGAGGTCTTGTGCCAACTGCTTCATCCCGCCAATCGACTCGGAAGTTTGCTGCGTGCCGGTAGTGGTCTGTGCCGAAATCGCCTTGATGTCCTGCATGGTTTCGGCCACCTTGGCGGTCGATTCCGCCTGGTCCTGCGTCGCCGCGGAAATATCGGCAATCAGCCCGGCCAGTTTCTTCGACACGTCGCCAATCTCGGCCAGCGTCTGACCCGCGGCGTCAGACAGCTTGGCGCCTTCGACCACGCCCTGGGTCGAGACCTCCATCGCCGCCACCGTATCGTGGGTATCCGACTGAATGGTCTTCACGATGGCCGCGATCTGCTTGGTCGCATCGGCGGAGCGTTCCGCCAGCCGCTGCACTTCTTCGGCCACCACCGAGAAGCCGCGACCGGCTTCACCCGCGGACGCCGCCTGAATGGCGGCGTTGAGCGCCAGCACGTTGGTCTGTTCGGTAATGTCGGAAATCAGTTCAACGATTTCACCAATTTCCTGTGAGGATTCGCCGAGGCGCTTGATTCGCTTCGACGTTTCCTGAATCTGTTCGCGCAGACCGTTCATGCTGGTGATCGCGTTGGCCACCGCCTGCTGGCCCTTTTCGGCAGCGGCGAGCGATTGTTCGGCCACGCGGGCACCTTCGGCTGCGTTGCCCGACACCTGTTGCACCGACTGCGCCAGATTCACGACTGCAGCCGAGGTCTCTTCGATTTCCTCGGTCTGCCGGCGCGCCGCCTGTTTCAGCGAGTCGGAGACCTGGCCGGCCTGGCCGGCTGCCTGGTCCATCTGCACGGTTGCGTTGTTGATCCCGCGCACCAGGCTGCGCAACTCTTCCACCGTGTAGTTGATCGAGTCGGCCACCGCGCCGGTGATGTCTTCGGTCACGCTGGCATTGATGGTGAGGTTGCCTTCCGCCAGTTCGCCCAATTCATCCATCAGGCGCAGAATCGCTTCCTGGTTGCGGCTGTTTTCCTCTTCGCTCTTGCGCGCTCGCGATTTGGTCTCGTTGATGTTGACCATCCCCAGCAGCACCAGGGAAGCAACCGCCAGCAGCCCGAACACAGCGGCCAGCAGGTAACCGGTGCCGCCGACCGACTGGTAATCCACCGACAGCTGTTCGGTGTCTTTTAGCAGGGTGTCGCTGCCGGAGAACAGGTTGTTAGCAGCCAACTTGGACTGTAACAATGGCTGCGTGTTGGCAAGCACCGCACCCACCGCCTCCACCATGTCGCCCATGTTGGTGCCCAGATCTTCCAGGACCGCCATGTTGTTCTCGTTCTGGCCGAACGAACCCTCCATCATCCCTTGCACGGTGTCGCGGAACAAGGTCGTGTCCTTTTCCATCTGTTGCACCACTTTAGGGTCAAGCAGATCGGCCGACATCAACAGGTTGGCGTTTTTCGGCAAGCGCTGGCTCAACACCGCCAATTGGTTGGCGCGTGCCACTTCGTGTACGTTCGCCCCCGAATTCACCAGTTGATTGACCAACTGCTCAGACACTTTTTGCAGATTCAAACCCAGGGCGTTAATCCGTTTGACGCTTTTGTTCAACGCAACCAGTTTTTTCTCATGCGACAGAATCTGCGTAACCTGCGGATTGAATTTTTGCCACTGCGCGCTGATGTTTTCCAGTGTGACGCGAGCGGCCCCGCTCGTTGCGGGCACCTCGGCATCACCCTCGGACAGTCCGCTCAAGGTCGAGTTGAATGCGATCTGACCTTCGGCCAGTTTTTTGAAGGCCGCCACGTTTCCCAACGCCGACTGCTGGGCGGTCAACGGTAAGCGCTGTGACAGCACCTGCAGCTCCCCCGTTCTGACTTCATACGCACCGCGATTGCCGAGCTGAACCGTGCTGTAAATGGTGAATCCGGCCGCGAGCAGGAGAGAAACGATCAGGGTACCGCCGGTGTAGAGATACTGTCTGTCGACAGGCAAGTTGCCAACCAGGGGCACCTTGCTGGCCTCCTTGTTCGCCAGCTTGCGCACGGTCTCCATGATCAGGGTGGTGTGTTCGCCGCCCTTGCTCCCCGTGACCTTTTCCGTCATGCGGCCTGCCAGTCCCTTGAGGCCATTCATCGTGATTGTCATGTTCATTGTCCTAGCTCTCCATTTATTCAGCGCCGACGCGCCGGTATTTAATGCTCAATCAGTTGCCCAACTGTGCTTCAACCTGCATGAACTCGATGTTGCCAAGCAGTTGCCCAAAATCCATATCGCACCAGGCGGTGCCCGCTTCATCAGCATATTGGCGTGCGACCCACGGATGCGCGGAATGGGCTTCACGTAACTGGTAACGGTTGACGTTTTTCAAGCCCAGGGCGCTGCGCACCAGCAGCGCCGCATTCACACCAAAATCATGATGTGGAATCAGCAGTCGGCAATCGGCGTGATCGGCTGTCACCCCCTGGCCCATGAAATCGGCAAAATCGCTCACCGAGTACAGGTTGCCGCGAATATTGGCCACGCCGCGAAACCAGCGCCGCGCGCCTGGAACCTTGGCGATGGGCGGGACGGGAATGACCTCTTCGGTATCGGAAAGGCTCACCAGCCAGTTCACGTCGCCCACCCGGAAGCCTAGGCGGGATCCGGTATTGTCGCGACTGGCTGCCGCCAGCAGTTGCTGCGACAGCGTGGTCTGAAATTCGCGCAGGTTAAATTTCTTGGCCATCGCGATTTACTCAGCCAAGTGCCTTGATTTGCGAGAGCAAATCTTCCGGCTTCACGGGCTTCACCAGGTAGGCTTTCGCGCCCTGGCGCATGCCCCAGACCTTGTCGGTTTCCTGGCCCTTGGTGGTGCACATGATGACCGGGATGTGCTTGGTCGCATCTTCCTTGGTGATCATGCGCGTGGCCTGGTAGCCGTTCATCCCCGGCATCACGACATCCATCACGATCAGGTCGGGCAGCGTCTGCTTGGCCTGTGCAACGGCTTCTTCTCCGCTTTCCGCCATGCTGACCAGATAGCCGTTCTTGACCAGCAGTTCGGACAGGAAAAAGCGTTCGGTGGGGGAATCATCCACAACCATAATTCGGCTGATTGCCATAATTTATGCTCCTTGAAAAACAGTTAAACCCCGGCGCACGCGTGCTCGCGCACGGCCGTCAGCAGGGTGTCCTTGGTAAACGGCTTGGTCAGATATTCATCCGACCCCACCATGCGGCCGCGCGCACGGTCAAACAGCCCGTCCTTGGACGACAGCATGATGACGGGCGTGGTGCGGTATTTGGCGTTGCGCTTGATCAGTGAACAGGTTTGGTAGCCATCGAGACGCGGCATCATGATGTCGACAAACACCACATCCGGCTCGTGATCGGTGATTTTGGACAGCGCATCGAAACCGTCCTGCGCCAGGATGACTTCGCAGCCAGCCTGATTCAGGAATATTTCCGCGCTGCGGCGTATGGTGTTGCTATCGTCGATGACCATGACCTTGACGCCTTTCAATGCTTCGTTATCCACATGCTTTCTCCACCAAGACTGCCGAGGGGGTGACACGTGCCACCCTGTGTGTTAATCATTACGGCATTGACATCCGCATTCTTTAGTGAATGTTTATTCGCATCGCCATTGCTATCGTGATCACGCACAAACAAAAAGGGCGTTGCATCGCAACGCCCTTTCAATCCGCCAGTTACAAGGACGGGTTTACTGCCAGGAGGATTCTTCGCTGGCTTTTTTGGCACCTGCCAGTTCGCCCATGGTGTCCTGAATATTGCCCGGCAGGGATGAAATCCGCATGAACTGGCCCATGCCTACATCCGGGAAAGCCAGAGCGATGCGGAAGCGGGCAAACGGCGACTGCACCTCGTTGCCGACGATATAAATCTCGTAAGGCAGTCCGGCGATATTGTTTTGCATATCGATTTTCTTGATCCAGTCACCATCGCTGTTGTCGGCGTCGTTCATCGCCACGCCGAACACGGCCAGTTTGTGATCCGGCAGCACCACCTCGTAAATCTTGGCAGTTTTGCCCACGCCTTTAGCCAGATTGTCGCGCACCGTCTTCAGCGCCTCGGCAAAGCTGCCATACTCGGCCAGCTTGCTTTTCGACGAATCCAGGCGCTCCATGCCGATCATGTAGCGGTAATTGGTCAGGCTGCCTGCCGCTTCGTCTCCGCCCTGTCCTTTGCCCGCACCCAGTGCATCCTGCAAACGCGCTTGCAGTGCCTTGACTGCAGCTTCCTTCTTGTCGAAAGACTTGCGGAAATAAGCGCGGTACCAGTAATCGGGGTTGGTGTACGCAACACTGCCGTCTGCCTTCACCCCTACGCGAATCGCCGCACCCAGCACGGCATTGCCGCCAACCGATCCCACTTCATCCAGCATGGCCGTGTCGGTGGCAATCACCACGCCATAGCCGGCCAGCGTTTTGGGGAAATACTTGCCGACCACTTTGAAGCCGCCATTTTTAAGCTTGGTTTCGACTGCCGTCGCCACTGCCTGGACGTTGCCGCCCGTTACCGAGTCTCCCTGGATATAAGGGGAAACTGCCCACACACTCGCCGAGAAAGCGAGCAGGGCCCACGCTGAAATCCACCGAATAATCATCATCATCTCCTAATTAAAATTTCTATCCCCGCCTGGCCATATGGCTGGCAGCCATCTCGCTGGACGGAGGCAGGTGCGTCTCAACAGTTGCTCCGCTAACGCTCTAACGCCCGTCGCCACACTTTTCTTGAGCGCCCAAACGCAAAAACATCCGGAAATTAGAACGCCACCATCTCAAAGTCGTCCTTGCGTGCCCCGCAATCCGGGCAGGTCCAGTTGATCGGCACGTCTTCCCAGCGTGTGCCCGGGGCAATGCCGTCGTCGGGCGCGCCCGTCTCCTCGTGATAAATCCAGCCGCAAATCAGGCACATCCAGCTTTTGTATTCGGGGGGGGTAGGCATGGTCATCAAGGGAATCAGCTAAAATCGGAACTTGATTTTAAAGCAGTGACGCCATGCCACCCATTTTCACCCCCAAACTCACGCCACCGCTGGTGCTCAGCTTTGCTGCGTCCGATCCGACTGGCGGAGCCGGTATCCAGGCCGACCTGCTGACGCTGGCCAGCATGGGCTGCCATCCGCTGTCGGTCATCACCGCGTTGACGGTGCAGGACACCGCCGGGGTCGATGAAATTCTGGTGATTGATTCCGAGTGGGTGATGGATCAGGCGCGCATGCTGCTCGAGGATGTGCCGGTCGCCGCATTCAAGTTGGGCATGCTGGGCAGCCCGGAGTCGATGGCGGTCATCGCTGAAATTCTCGCGGACTATCCCGATATCCCGGTGGTGCTCGATCCGGTGCTGGCATCCGGGCGTGGCGACGAATTCGCCACCGACGACATGATCGCGGCGATGCGCGACCTGCTGATCCCGCAAACCAGCGTGCTCACCCCCAATAGCCATGAAGCGCGCCGGCTGGCGCTGTTCGAGTCGGACGACGACGACATGGATCTGGCCGCCTGCGCCAAGCACCTGACCGACCTCGGTTGCGAATATGTGCTCATCACCGGCACCCACGAAGCCACGCCGCGCGTGCTGAACAGCCTGTATAACCTCGACGGCCATGTGCAGACTGATGCCTGGGATCGCCTGCCCGGCAGCTATCACGGCTCCGGCTGCACCCTCGCTTCGGCCATCGCCGCCACCTTGGCTTATGGCCAGGACGTGCCGACGGCAGTGCGCGAAGCGCAGAATTTCACCTACGAAACCCTGAAAGCGGCGTTCCGCCCCGGCATGGGGCAATACATCCCCGAGCGGTTCTTCTGGGCACAGGAGTCGCAGACCGAAGGCAATGCGTGAGTCCCTCCAAACCTGAATTCCCTGGCGGCGTCTACGCCATCACTCCGGAAACCGCCGACACCGAACGCTTGCTGACACAGGTCGAAGCGGCGCTGGCAGGCGGCGTGGCGGCGGTGCAGTACCGCGACAAATCCGATGACGTGGCGCGCCGCCATGAGCAGGCAAGCGAACTGGTCGCGCTGTGCCGCCGGTTTAAAGTGCCGCTGATTGTGAATGACGACCTGCGGCTGGCCGATTTGTGTGATGCCGACGGCGTGCACCTGGGGCGTGACGACGGCAGCCTGCGCGAGGCGCGCATCATTCTCGGCAAGGACAAATTCATCGGCGCATCGTGCTACCAGAGCCTCGAACTGGCATTGGCGGCGCAGGCGGCGGGTGCCGACTACGTGGCGTTCGGCAGTTTTTTCCCGTCGCCGACCAAGCCCGCTGCCGCACGCGCGGGCCTCGATCTATTGCACGGCGCCACGCAGCTCATACACCTGCCGCTGATCGCCATCGGCGGCATCACCCTCGCCAATGCGCCGTTGCTGCTCGACGCCGGCGCCGACAGCCTTGCCGTGCTCTCGGCGCTGTTCGATGCACCCGACGTTCGTGCAAGCGCACACGATCTGAATCAATTATTTGAAGTGGAATCCGAACAATGAGAGCCGAGCCATGAATCGCAACGAACAACTCTTCGAGCAATCGCAACAGGTCATCCCCGGTGGCGTGAATTCACCGGTGCGCGCCTTCAAGAGCGTCGGCGGCACCCCGGTGTTTTTCAGCCGTGCCAAGGGATCGCGGGTATGGGACGCCGATGGCCGCGAATACATCGACTACGTCGGCTCGTGGGGCCCGGCCATCCTCGGCCACGCCCATCCCGGCACGGTAAAAGCCGTGCAGGACGCCGCCGCCAACGGCCTGTCGTTCGGCGCGCCGAGCGAGGCCGAACTCACCATCGCCAAGCGCATTATCGAGCTGGTTCCGAGCATCGAGAAAGTCCGCCTGGTGTCGTCCGGCACCGAGGCGACGATGAGCGCGATCCGCCTGGCCAGAGGATTTACGGGGCGCAGCAAGTTCATCAAGTTCGAAGGCTGCTACCACGGTCACGCCGATTTCCTGCTGGTGAAGGCGGGCTCCGGCGCACTCACTTTCGGCAACCCCACTTCGGCCGGCGTGCCGCCGGAAGTGGCGGCGCAGACCATCGTGCTCGACTACAACGACGTCGCCGGACTCGAACGCACCTTCGCCGAAATCGGGTCGGAAATTGCCTGCATCATCGTCGAGCCGTTTGCCGGCAACATGAACCTGGTCAAGCCAACCGCCGAATTCATGGCCGCGATGCGCCGGCTGTGCGATGCCCACGGCGCACTGCTGATTTTCGATGAAGTGATGACCGGCTTCCGCGTTGACCTCGGCGGCGCGCAGAAACTGCTCGGCATCAAGCCGGATCTCACCACGCTCGGCAAGGTGATCGGCGGTGGCATGCCGGTGGGCGCCTTCGGCGGCCGCGCCGACGTGATGGACGCGCTGGCACCGACCGGACCGGTGTATCAGGCCGGCACCCTGTCGGGCAACCCGGTTGCAGTCGCGGCCGGATTGGCGACGCTCGCGGCGATTTCCGAACCGGGTTTCCATGCGCGCCTCACCGCCAGCACCGAGCGGCTGGTCAAGGGCCTCAACGCCGCCGCAGCAGACGCCGGCGTCACCTTCTGCGCCGATTCGGTCGGCGGCATGTTCGGCCTGTATTTCGCTGCCAGACCACCGACGAGCTTTGCCGAAGTGATGCAATGCGACAAGGAAGCCTTCAACCGCTTCTTTCACGCCATGCTTGATCGCGGCATCTACCTGGCGCCGTCGGCGTATGAAGCGGGATTCGTCTCGGCCGCCCACAGCGACGCCGACATCGACGCCACCCTTGCCGCTGCGCGCGAGGTGTTCAAAACCCGATGAACGACGAACTGTCGCCCGAGGACGAACTGCGGCTCAACGTCCTCTTCAACACCGAGCTCAAAGCCGTCCGCATCGACGAATCGAACATGACGCTATGGGCGCTGACGCCGGAGGGCGAAGCCAGCGTGCCGCTCAAACCCAACGAGCGTTCCGACCGCTATCTGAAACGCGTGCGCGAATTATTGTCCGGCCACGCCCTGGGTTCGCCCGGCGGCTACCCGGTGCATCTCACGCGCTGGACGCGGCAGTCGCAGGCCGGGCTCTCCCCCCAGCATCTGGCGCAATTGCTGTTGATCGCCGAGGAAGAGGCGGTGGTCGCGGTGGTGCATTCGCCTTCGCTCACGGACGAGCTGGCGCGCTACGCCTGGTGGTGCATGCCGACCATCGAGAATGCACGATTGATGCTGATGCGCGACGTGGTGTGCAACGGCAGCATGGGGCGCGCGCTGGCCGAATTTCTGGTCGAGCATCTCGCCTTTTTGCACGAGGACGACGTGGGCATTCTCGATACCATCGCGGTCATGCTGTATTCGGGTGTGCTCACCGACTCCGAACGCTTGTCGATGTGGAAGCGCGGCAACAGCCGCAATTCGTACTACGTCGCCTTCCTCGAATTGCAGCCAGACGATCTGCCCAGCCCGCGTGCCGCACGTGCCGATCACGGCAACGTGCCCGTGCTCGCCGACAATCCTTACAGCGTGATGCTCGATAAAGCGCTATCCGGCCAGGGCCAAACGTTCCTCGCCACCACTGCGATCATTCTCGACCATCCGGAAATTCAGGAAGTGGTGAATCATGCGTTGAACGCACTCGCCAACTGGTGCGCGCCGCTGCGCCAGGCCGATGCGGAAACGCGCGATGCTGCGCGCACCGCACTCATCGCATCCGCGCCCCAGTTTGCATCCGACTGTGCCGCACTCGATGCGCTGGCGGCCGTGAACGCCGACACCGTGCGGCCGATCTTTCTGAAGACCACCGCAATCGGTTCGCTGATGCGGCGCAAGATCCAGCCCATCGTCACGCCGCTGCTCGACAGCATCGCGATACTGCGGCGCGCCTGACAGCTTTCCTGCTTTAATCGCACGCCTGCGGCTTGAGTCAGCCGCATGATTTTTCACTCGATTCTTGGGCAGCAGCACCCGCGTGGCAGGCGGCGGCAGGTTGAAGTCGCGACCAGTTGGCGTTGGGAAGGGGCAGCAACGCATTCATCACCCAGGCTTCGATCCGCGCTGACGCCACCGCGCCAGCGCCTGGAGCAGCAGGGCCGCTGCGGCCATGCCCGCCATGACCCAGTGCTCATAGTGATGCAGCATCGCCGCATGGCCTGCCAGCAGCGCGCCGAAGGTCCAGCCGATGCCGGCGACGAGTGGCGCCCACAGCGCGGCGGACAGCAGGTTGAGCCAGAAAAACCGCTTCCCGCTTACCTTGCTGATGCCGATGGCGATCGGCAGCGCCATGCGCAGCCCCCACATGAAGCGCATCGCCAGAATGATGGGAACCGGATGACGCTCGATCAGCCTGAATGCCAGTTCGACGCGGGCGCGCAACACCGGGCGGCGAGCGATCAGGCGCTGGCCGTGACGGCGGCCGAGCCAGAAAAAAAGCTGGTCGCCGAGCATGCCGCCGAGCCAGGCGATACCTGTCACCGCTGCGAAATCAAGGTAGCCGCGATGCGCCGAATAGCCGGCGAGCAACAACACGGTTTCACCCTCGAACACGGTGCCGACGAGAACGGCGGCGTAGCCGAATTGGGCGATCAGTGAAGGCAGGTCCATGGACATAAGCGTAATCCACAGCTTGCCAAACGGTAACAAAAGTTAGCTGCTGGCAGCGACTATCTGGTCAAGGGACAGCCCGAGCCCAAGGCTCAGGCTGTCCTCACCGCACTTGATTCCGCGATCAGGAACCCAGCGCCGAACCCATGCTGGCGAGAAACTTCTCGGGCTTCTCGAAGCCGATCACCTTGTAGTCCGACTGCACACCCGCTGTGCTCCAGAAAATCAACCCGGGCGGGCCGAACAGATTGAAGCGCTTGAGCAACGCCTTGTCGGCATCGCTGCTGGCGGTGACATCGGCCTGCAACAACACGACATCTTTCAGCCGCGCTGCCACCTTGGGATCGACGAAGGTGAAGCGCTCCATTTCCTTGCACGACACACACCAGTCGGCATAAAAATCGAGTATCACGGCGCGGCCTGCGGTTTTGGCGGCAGCCAGTCGCGCGTCGAGTTCGGCGACAGTCTTGACCCGCTCGAACGCCAGACCCGGGCGCTCGGCTGCCATCGCCTCGCCACCCGAACCGCCCTTGAATACGCTGCCTTTGTACACTTCCAGCGGCTGCAACGGATCGCGGCTGCCCGCCAGCATGCCGAGGATGAGCGACAGACCGCCGATCAGCAGCACGACGCCGAGCCCTTTCCACAAGCGTAACCAGCCAGACGCATGGGCAGGCAGGGGATCGAGCGCGTGCAGAAAAATCGCCGAGGCGATCAACAGCAGCGCCCACAGCAGCATGCCGGCCCAGGCCGGAATGATGGGCGCGATCAGGTAGATGGCGATCGCCAGCATCATCACGCCGAAGAAGTATTTCACCGCGTTCATCCAGCCGCCCGCCTTGGGCAATAGTGCGCCGGCGGACAAGCCGACCAGCAGCAGCGGCACGCCCATGCCCAGTGCCAGCATGAACAGCGCGACACCGCCGAGCGTGGTGTTGCCGGTCTGCGCGATAAAGGCAAGCGCAGCGGCGAGCGGGGGCGCGACGCAGGGGCCGACGATGACGGCGGACAGCGCGCCCATCACAAAGACGCCGACGAAATTGCCGCCCTTCATCTTGTTCGACGCATCGGAGAATTTGCTCTGGATGAAGCTGGGTAGCTGCAGTTCAAAGAAGCCGAACATCGACAGCGCCAGCAGCACGAAGATGCCCGCGCCAACGCCGAGCGCCCACGGATTTTGCAGCGCGTTGGAAATCAGCGTGCCTGAGAGTGCTGCCGCGACGCCGGCCAGCGCATAGGTGATCGCCATCCCCAGCACGTAGGCGAGCGCCAGCAGGAAACCGTGTGTTTTGGTGACTGTTTGACTCTGCCCGGCGATGATGCCGGACAGGATCGGAATCATCGGGAACACGCAGGGGGTGAGCGCGAGCAATAAACCGAGGCCGAAGAAGGTGGCGACCACCGCCCAGGAACTGCCGCCCTTGAGCACGCGCTCGATCTTCGACGTGTCGGATTCGTTCGCAGCTTCGGCTGGCTTCACCACGGGATCTGCGGTTGCAACCGAACCCGAGTCCGGCGTTCCGGGGCTCAGCTTGAACTCATGTTTGATCGGCGGATAGCAGACCCCCACTTTTTCGTTGCAGCCCTGCCAGACCGCTTCGAGCACCAGCGATTCACCCGTAGCCAGCGCGCGCGATAGTGCCACGCGGGCGGGAAAGTCGTGGTGATACACCTCCATCGGGGCAGGGAAGTTGGGATCATTCTTGACTTCGCCCGCTGGCAGGCTGGCAGACAACACGGTCACGCCAGCAGGTGCCTTCACCACCCAGGCGAGCTTGTCGCGATAGAGATAGGTGTCCGGCGTCAGTGTGTAATCGAGCTTGACCGTTCGCGCATCGGCCAGCGTTGCTGCGACCAGGAAAGCTTCGTCCGGCGGCAGCAATTTGGGCATCTCCATGCCGCCCAGGCTGCGCAGACTGCCAAGCGCGGAGGGGGACGCGGAAGCCGCGGCGGGCGCAGCCATAATCGGCGGCGCGGGGGCAAGCACTGGGGTGACGGCGGCAACCGCAGGCAGCTTGATGGTCGCGCTCAGTATCTGCGGCGTGTAGCACAGCCCGGCATCGGCGCAGCCCTGCGAGGTGGTCTTCAGCGTGACCGAAGTCGCGCCCGGCGTGCGCTGGATCGGCAACACAATGCGCACGACCTGACGATAGGTTTCGACATGACCGAATTTCTCGTCCTGCTTCATCTTGCCCGCGGGCAGTCTGGGCGTGCCCAGGGTGCCCCCGCTCAGTTCGAATTTGAACTTGTCGCGGTACAGGTAATAACCGTCCGCGATCTGCCAGCGCGCTTCCAGCGTGTCGGCATCCAGCGCACGCGCCGAGAACTTGAACGCGACTTCGGGGTCAAGAAACTCTTGGGCTTGCGCCACCGGGAAAAGCGCCACTTGAGAAAGCGCCCATGCACCCCAAAGTAGCGTCAATAGGGCGAGCGAGCGTATCCACTTAATCATGTTGTTCAGTCTCCGTGGCCAGCCAGTCGAGATAGGCTGGCAGGCCTTGTGTAATCGGTATGGCAATCAGTTCAGGCAGGTCGTAAGGATGCTGGGCGCGGACAATTTGTTCAACCAGCGGGTAGTGTGCCGCAGTGGACTTGATCAGCAGCGGAATTTCATCCGCCGTTTCCACCGCGCCCTGCCAATGATAGATGGAGCGGCACGCCGCCAAAACGTTCACGCACGCCGCCGCGCGGCTATCGATCAAGGCGCGCGCGAGTTTTTCCGCGCTCGCCGTATCGGGTACATTGGTCAAGATTAACAAAGGTTCCATGTCATGCGCTTTAGTTGGATTGTGCTACTGCTGTTGTCGTTTCCGGTACTGGAGGCCATCGGCATTTTCTGGGTGGCCAGCGCCATCGGCGGCGGTTGGGTGCTGTTGTGGCTGCTGCTCGCCGCCGTTGCCGGCGTCATGCTGATTCGCGTCGAGCGTGTCGCCTGGGGCGCACGCATGGTGTTCTCGGTGCAGTCGGGCGCCAATCCGCTGGCGTCGCTGTTTGCCAGCGGGCGTATTCTCCTCGCGGGCGGCCTGCTTGTCTTCCCCGGTTTCATCAGCGACGTGATCGCGCTGGTCCTGCTGTTGATCCCCGGTACCTGGACGCAGCGGCAATCCGGCCCGCTGCGGTCGGCGAATGACGATGTGCTGGAAGGGGAATTCAAGCGCGAGCCGGACGATTTGCTGCGTTGATTAAAACAGGTTCATCTGGCCGCGCGCCTGTTTGATTTCGCGCAGCAGGTCGTCCGAAGTCGGATAGCGGTATTTCAGCCGCAATTCCCGCGTCGTCCGCGCATTCGACAACTGCCGCGATTCGCGCAGAAACGACAACAACGCTTCCGACAACACCTTTTCCGCTTCGGCGCGCTTGACGCGCGGCGGGCGCGGCAGGTCGAAGGCATCGGCGCAGCTGTCGAACCAGTCGCCCATTTTCAGCGGGTGCGCGTCGACCGCGTGGTAGACGCGCTGCGAACGGCCACGGAACAATGCCGCCCACGCCAGCCGTGCCAGATCGTCGGCGTGGATATGGTTGGTGTAGCTGTCGTCCCGGGCGATGAGGGCAGGGGTGCCGCGCCTGATGCGCTCCAGCGGCAGGCGATCGGCGGCGTAGATGCCCGGCGCACGCAGGATGCTCACCTGCACCCGCAATGCCTCGCCCCAGGCACGCAACTGGCGCTCGGCGTCGACCCGTCGCACTGCGCGGCCGTTCACCGGCGCCACCGCCCGCGTTTCGCTCACCCACTCGCCGCCGCAGTCGCCGTAGACGCCGCTGGTGCTGATGTAGACCAGCGCACCCGGCTTTCCGCGCCGTGCCAGCGCATGCAGCAGATGGGCGGTGCGCGGGTCGGTGTTGCCTGTATTCGGTGGCGGCGCCAGATGCAGCACGCCATCGACGCGCGGCAGGCGGCGCAAGCTGGCCGGCGCGTCGAGGTCGCCCACGTAGGGCGTGACGCCGAGCGCGCGCAGTTCGGCGGCGCGTTCGGGGCGGCGGATCAGGCCGATGAATGCGGCCTGTCCGGCGTAACGCTTCACCAGCCGCTCGGCGACATCGCCAAAGCCTGCAATCAAGATTGTTTTCATGGTCATTCGTCTGTAAGCCTTGCCTGCCTGTAACCATTAGGGGGCAAGGGTGAAAACCCCGTGTACTCGGGCGATAATCCGCCCCTTTCCACCGCATTTTAAGCGCACATCATGCCGTATCAGGTCACCATTCAGCCCAGCGGGCATCAGTTCACCGTCAACGAAGACGAGACCGTTCTCGAAGCCGCGCTGCGCGAAGGCTTCGCTTTGCCCTACGGCTGCCGCAACGGCGCCTGCGGCGCGTGCAAGGGAACGGTGCTGTCGGGCCAGCTCGACTACGGCAAGCATTCGCCCACTGCGTTGAAAGACGACGAAAAAACGCAGGGCCGCGCGCTGTTCTGCCGTGCCAGGCCGCTGTCCGACATGACGATCGAAGCCAAGGAAATCGGCGCGGCGAAAGACATCGTGGTGAAGACGCTGCCGTGCCGGGTGGAGAAACTGGAGAAACGCGCCGACGACGTGATGGTGGTGAAGATCAAGCTGCCCGCCAACGAACGCCTGCAATACCTCGCCGGGCAGTACATCGACTTCCAGCTGAAAGACGGTCGCGCGCGCAGCTATTCGCTCGCCAATCCGCCGCACGACGACGCGCTGCTGGAACTGCACATCCGCCATGTCCCCGGCGGCCTGTTTACCGACCAGGTGTTTTCCACCCTGAAAGAGCGCGACATCCTGCGCCTCAAGGGCCCGCTCGGCAGCTTCTTCATCCGCGAGGATTCCGACAAGCCGATGATCTTCATCGCCGGCGGCACCGGCTTCGCGCCGATCAAGGGCATGCTGGAACACGCCTTCGCCGAGCACACCGACCGCGAGTTGATCCTGTACTGGGGTGTGCGCTCGCTGAAGGATTTGTATCTGGCCGAGTTGCCGCAACAATGGCTGGCCGAACGCCCCAACTTCAGCTTCGTTCCGGTGCTGTCCAATCCGGAGCCGGGTGACCAGTGGCAGGGCCGCACCGGCTACGTCCACGATGCGGTGCTGGCCGACTTCGCCGATTTGTCCGGCTACCAGGTCTACGCCTGCGGCGCGCCGGTCATGGTCGATGCCGCGCGCGAGGCATTTGTCAGCACGCGCGGACTGCCGGAGGACGCGTTTTTCGCCGACTCGTTCGTCTACGCAGCGGACGCCGAACTCGCGGCCGCACACTAAAAAAGTATAGGGAATCGGACGTGGGCCAGACGGGCTAGCCTGGGCGTGTGACTCGCAAACGCCGGATGCAAAAAAGCGCGGCGATGATTCACAGGGCCTTGCGGTGACGTTCCGGGTGGTCCCGCTGAATTAGCCGAAACTGAAGGCAGACAGGGTGGTTTCCATCACGCGATCGGAAAACACCCGCTGCCCCTTGTCCTCGCCAGCGGCACCCGCCGCCACCATCAACGGGAGCAGGTGTTCTTCTGCGCGTGGCGGATGGGACAGGCGGGCCGACGGCGCCTGCGCCCAGTCCACGAGGGCCTGGTGACGTTGATGCGGCTCAGCCTCGACGGCACCGCTCAGCCAGCGGTCGAACTCGTCGGAGACGGGGCCGAATCGGGGATCCCCATAGGCGCGCATGTTGTGAAAGCTCATGCCGCTGCCGATGATCAAGACCCCCTCATCACGCAAGGATTCCAGCGCCTTGCCGGCATCCAGATGGGCGTTGGGATCGAGATCGTTCCTCAATGACAGCTGCACCACGGGAATATCCGCGTTCGGGAACATCAGCATCAGCGGGATGAACATGCCGTGGTCAAAACCTCGGCCGGGGTTCGCTTGCGACGGCAACTGCTGACGACCCAGCAGTTCGGTGATGCGAGCCGCCAATTGCGGCTCGCCGGGTGCGGGATACTGCAGTTCGTAGGTATGCGGGGGAAAACCGTAGTAGTCATAGATCAACTCGGGTTGCGTACCACTGGTCACACTGAAAGACGATTCCAGCCAATGGGCCGACACCAGCACGATGGCCTGCGGTCGCTGGGGCAAGGTAGCCGCCATCCCCTTGAGAAAGCGGGCCGTCTTGTTCCAGGCACCGGGCGGATTCCAGTCCATGAAGAAGCAGGGACCGCCGCCATGGGGTATGAACCACGTCGGCATCCGGGTCGTGGAGCCTGTGGGCGGGTTGTGTTCAGGTTCGGCCATCTAGATTTCTCCGATCAAATGGATGAGGCCGTTGCAAACGCACCGTCAGCAATGGAAGTCGTGCCAATGACTGCCCTCCGCTTTTGTCGATGACTTTTTGTAGGGTGAATAAAGGCTGCAATCAGCGAGCCTTTATTCAGACAGTTCCCGGATCAGAGCTCGCCCTTGGCGCCCGCCTGCATGATCTCGATCAGGCCTTTGCGCACGGCCTTGATGCGTGTCGTCAGTTCCTGCTGCAAGCGTTTTTCCTTCGCCAGCGTATCGACGTTGATATCCGTCATGATCAGCCAGCCCTGGCCATCGGCGTCTTCGATCAGCGCAATCCGGCACGGCATGTAGACGGCAAAGTCCAGGCTCATATCGATCAGTTCCATCGCGGTGACGGCATCGCAAAACTGGAAAATGGTGACGGTGCGCTGCGGCTTGCC
>Ga0315268_10000345_pt1 | contig 54552 bp, 60 predicted proteins | sample C1_top_MG_FD_204535 | JGI IMG/M metagenome (GOLD analysis project Ga0315268, IMG submission 204535) | Sediment microbial communities from Yellowstone Lake, YNP, Wyoming, USA - C1_top | ecosystem: Environmental > Aquatic > Freshwater > Lake > Sediment | place: USA: Wyoming | collected 2017-08-01 | reverse complement strand
TGCGATCTGAGCCTCTTTCAGTTGGGTCTGCGCTTGCTTGAGCATTTCTTGAATGAAGACAAAGCTATTCCCGTCGCATTCCAAATGACCGAGTAGCTTTGTGCCAAAAAGTGTACGGTAGTGAATCGCCCTTCAGCTTTTAGCCCGACGCTTGAGCGTCGGGCAACCTCCCAGCCTGAGGGAGTCGGGCGACGCGCCCGACCTACCGCTCTTTCCATTGATCGTCGGGCGGTCCCGCCAGCCGCAGCAACTCCTCGGCCAGGCGATCCGCCGCGCCGGGCTGCGCCAGAGCCCGCGCCCGCTCCCGCATCTCGCCCAGGATGCGCTCCTCCGTCAGCAGGCGGCTGACTGTGGTGTAGAGCATCCCCCGCGCCAGGGCGGCTTCGTCCAGGCGGACGGCAGCACCGTGGCGCACCAGATAGTCGGCGTTGCGTTCCTGGTCGCGATGCCCCCCAGACGAGGGGGCGTAAGGCACCAGCACGGCGGGCAGGCCCACGGCCGGAAACTCGCCCAGGGTAGATGCTCCGGCGCGGGACACAGCCAGGTCGGCGGCGGCCAGGGCCAGGGGCATCTCCTCGTGCAGGTAAGCGTGCGGGTGGTAGCGCCCGCGTAGCTGCTCGGGCAGGTCCACGCGCCGCGTCTCCAGGGCCACCAGGTCCTGCTCCCCGGTGAGGTGGATTACCTGCGCCAGCCTGAGCAGCGAATCCAGGGCCTGGCCCACGGCCACGTTCAGGCTGTGCGCCCCACGGCTCCCACCAAAGACCAGCATGACCTTGTCAGTATCGTTAAAGCCAAAGTGCTGGCGCGCCGCCGCCCGATCGGCCATAACGATCTCCGGGCGCACGGGGTAGCCAGTGACTACGGCCTTGCCCGCCGGGAAGAAGCGCACCGACTCCGGGAAGGAGACGGCCACGCGCCGGGCGAAGGGCGTCAGAAAACGGATCGTCCAGCCGGGCGCCATGTCCGGCAGGTAGACTAGCGCCGGTACCCCCCGCAGCCAGCCAGCCACCACCACCGGGGCGCAGACGTAGCCGCCCGTGGCCAGGATAACGTCCGGCCGGAACTCCCGCACGATACCCAGCGCCTGGCCAAATCCACTCGCCAGTCCAGCGATGGCGCGCAGGGCAGCCAGGGGCGAGACGCCCCGCAAGCCACCAGCCACGCTAATCGGCCGGAAGTCCAGTCCGGCCCCCTGCGCCAGGCCGCGCTCCAGTCCCGCCGCGCTCCCCACGTAGAGAAGGCTATGTGCGGCCTGCTCTGCCCCTGACGCCAGGGCCTTAACGACGGCGAGAGCGGGGTAGACGTGGCCTGCCGTCCCACCCCCCGAGATCAAGAGCCGCACGATTTAGCCCTCCCAGACGCTGCGTCTGCCGGGACACGCTCAGCAAAAGCCCTACCCCCGCCAGGCAGGTCACCATGGACGACCCGCCGTAGCTGATGAAAGGCAGGGGCACGCCGGTGAACGGCAGGCTGGCCGTGATGCCGCCGATGTTCACCATGGCCTGGAGCACCAGCCAGCAGGTGACACCGGTAGCCAGCAGGGAGCCGAAACGATCCGGCGCTTGCAGGGCGATGCGAAAGCCGCGGTAGGCCAGCAGGGCGAAGAGGCCGATGACCAGCAGACAGCCCACGAGCCCCAACTCCTCGCCGATGATGGCGAAGATGGTATCACTGTACGCCAGCGGCAACCAGACTTCCTTCTGCAGGCTGCTCCCCAGCCCCCGACCAAAAAGCCCACCAGAGGCCAGGGCGATAAGGGCCTGGCTGATCTGCCAGCCCGAACCGTCTATCCTGCGGAAAGGATCCCAAAAGCTATCGAATCGCGCCCAACGATAGGGAGCCTTTATGGCGAGCAGGAAGAGAGCCCCTCCACTGAACACTGACCCCGTCATCAACTGCAAAACGTCCGCCCCGGCGATGAAGAAGATGCTCACCGCCGTCAGGACGAGCAGCATGGCTGTGCCGAAGTCTGGCTCCAGGATGAGCAAGCCGGCCACGGCGCCCACCAACAGACCGAAGGGAAGCAGCCCGTAGACCAGATCCTTAAGCTGCTCGCCCTTGCTGGCCAGCCAGTAGGCGATGTAGAGCACCAGGGCCAGCTTGGCCATCTCTGCCGGCTGGACCGAGTTCAAGAACAGCCAGCGCCGTGCACCATCGCCCTGGCCGATGAAGAGGACAAGGATAAGCAGGGCGACGGCTAAGCCCATGGCGGCCACCGCGAACCGTTGCCAGCGGTGATAATCGCTGCGCATCAGGAACAGCAGGCATACGACTCCCAGGGCCGTCGCTGCCAACTGCCGCACGAGGAAGTAGTAGGGATCGTTCTGGCGCAGCATGTAGGTGGTGCTGAACACCATGACCAGCCCCAGGCCCACCAGGGCAACCACGATCAGGAGCAACGGGTAATCTACGGAGTGCAACTGTATAGGTGGCTGTTGTGTCTGCTTAGACGGTTGCATTTCTTTGTTGGACGCAGGTGTTTGCAAAATTATCGGCGAAGATCGGCGTTCATCTGCGTTCTCTAACTATAGCCTTGAACTGTTCGCCACGCTCAAACTCGTTGGCGAACATACCGAAGCTGGCGCAGCCTGGCGAGAGGAGCACCGTATCGCCCGGCCGGGCGACGTCCTGGGCAGCCTGCACAGCGGCCCGTAAATCGTGAAAGCGTCCGGCGATGAGATCAGCTTTGACAGCGGACACGGCGGCGGCCAGCTTGTCCGTAGCCGTACCTTCCAACAGAATCAGCGCCTTGACCCGCCGGGCGATGGCTACGCCCAGTTCGCTAAAGTCCAGATTCTTGTCGGCGCCACCGGCAATCAAGACGATGGGCCCGTCCAGCGCGGCCAGGGCGGCCAGCGCCGCCGCCGGAGCCGTGCTGGTGGTATCGTTGACATAGCGCACACCGTTAATCTCAGCCACGAGTTCCAGGCGATGCTCTACGCCCTGAAAGCCACGCAAAGCCTCGGCCATAGCCTCCGGCGGCACCCCCCACACGCCGGCGATGGCCATAGCGGCCAGGGCGTTCTCCAGATTGTGCACGCCCGGCAGCCGCACGTCGTCCCGGCTGGCCACGGTGTAGGTACGCCCGGCCCAGTGCCAAAGCAGTGTATCACCGGCCAGGTACGCGCCTAGCACAGGCTCGTGCCGGCTGAACCAGACCACCGTGCCTTGGGCCTCATCGGCAAAGCCCCGGACAATCGGATCGTCGGCGTTGAGCACCAGGAAGTCGCTAGAGCCTTGGAATCTAAAGATCAGCTTCTTGGCCGCAGCGTACTCCTCCAGGTCACGGTAACGGTTCAGGTGGTCCGGCGAGATGTTGGTAATGGCGGCGATGTGCGGGTTCAGGCGATGCGGCTCCAGACCTTCCAGTTGCCAACTGGAAAGCTCCAGCACTACCGGCGTTGTCGGGCCGATCTGGGGCAGCAACTCCAGGGCCGAGATGCGCAGGTTGCCGGCGATGACCGTGCCCGGCTCGACCTGCCGCAGCATGGCCCCCACCAGCAGCGTGGTGGTGGTCTTGCCTTTGGTACCGGTGATGCCGATGATGGGGGCGGGGCACAACCGGAAGAAGAGCCCCATCTCCATCTCGATGGGCACGCCGTGCTCCCGGGCGATGGCCAGGTAAGGCGAGTCGGCAGGGACCCCCGGGTTGCGGACGATGAGATCAGTGTGGATGAAGTCTTCTGCCCGATGCTCGCCCAGGACGTAACGCACGGGCAGCCCGGCCAGGGCCTCCAGTGAGGGTCGAAGCTGCTCTGCACTCTTTAAATCGGTAACGGTGACGGTAGCCCCCTGGCCAACCAGGAAGCGGGTGACGCCCAGGCCACCGCCGTGCACGCCCAGGCCCATGACCAGGACCCGCACTCCCTCAATCTGCAATCTAAAATCTGCAGTCTGCAATTATCTTACCCTTGCCCGCCCGTAGTTTTGAGGATAATGTTTCTCAGTTCGGGGTAGAGGTAGTGCCGTTTGTTGGCCCGGAAGTATTTGGCATTCGCCCGACGCTGGCTGACCACCAGGTTGAGCTCCTCCAGGTTAGAAAGCTCACGCTGCACGCTGCCGATGACCTCGTCCGTGGCGCGCGCCAGTTCGCGCATGTAATACTCCCGCTCGGGCTCGATGAAGAGGGCCGTCAGGAGCTTCACCCGCGTCTTGGAAGAGAACAGCCTATTCAGGATCACGGCTTCACCTGCTTCTGCATGCGCAGGCGATGCAATCGTACGCACCACGCATACAGCATATCATAGAATGATAGGTTTGTCAAGGCCTAGCACTAGATGTTGTATCTTGCACAGCGATCGGCTACAAGATATGGTCTACTGCTGAAGGGTGCGCTGGAATGAATTCCGCTCCTAATCAACCCAAGCCCAGCTTGCCGATTAGAAGCGGAATTCATTCCCGCGCCTCGAGGCGTGGGGTATGGCGCCCGCACCGTGGCGCATCGCCAGTGGTTAGGCAGGTTCTGGCGCTGGCCTCACACCAGGGCCAGGGCGATGCCCAGCATCGCCGCCAGAATGCTGACCAGCCAGAAGCGTTGCACCACCTGCACCTCGCTCCAGCCCAAAAGCTCAAAGTGGTGATGCAGAGGGGCCATTTTGAAGAAGCGCTTGCCCTTCGTCAGCTTGAAATAGGTTACCTGGATGATGTCGCTCATGGCCTCGGCCACAAACACCAGGCCCACTACAGGCAGCAGAATCCACTGGCCAGTCATGAAGGCCACCACGGCCAGGGTCGCTCCCAGGGCCAAAGAGCCGGTATCGCCCATGAACACCTGCGCCGGGTGGGCGTTGTACCACAGGAAAGCCAGGAGCGCCCCGGTCACCGTGAAGCAGAAGGCTACCAGGTAGGCCTGCCCCTGGAGGTAGGCGATGATCCCGTAGGCCACGAAGGCCGTGGCCAGGGTTAAGCCCGCCAGGCTGTCCAGGCCATCGCTGAGGTTGACGGCGTGGGCCGTGCCCTCGATGGCGAAGATGGCGATGGGAATGTACCACAGGCCAATGTCCACGGCGCCGCGCACGAAGGGGAAGAACGAGTTGGCTTTGAGCAGGAAGTAGAGCACAAAGGCCGCTATCGTGGCCATGACGAAGAGCCAGCCCAATTTGAAGCGCGCCCGCAAGCCCTGCCGCCGCCCATTGCCGATGAGGGTCATCCAGTCGTCCACGCCGCCCAGGATGCCACAACCCAGGATCATGCCCAGGGGCAGCAGCATAGACAGACGCCCGGGCAGGTTCAGGAAGGCGGTGACGATGGACACGGGCACGGTCATCATCAGGCCCCCCATGGTTGGTGTGCCCATCTTCACCTGGTGCGAGGCGGGGCCGTTAATACTGATCTTCTTGCCGATCTTGTAGGCACGCAGAATACGGATGTACGGTGCTCCGATGATAACACTGATGAAGAACGATAGCGTGCCCAAGACCAGGGCCTCAGCCATTGTAGAGCCAAAGCGCATAGGTGACCCCCTTATCCTACCTGTTACCCTGCCCTGTTACCCTTGTAACCCTTGCCATGTTACCCCTGTTACCCTTGCTACCCTTGTTAAGCCCAGCAACAGGGGTACCAGGGGTAAAATGGGTAACATGGGTGCCAGGGGTAACATGGCAGCTCATCCGTTACCGTTGGTGCGCAGGGCGTTGACGATGGCCTCCATAGCCATGCCCCGGGAGCCTTTGATGAGCACGAAGTCCCCCGGCTGCAGCAGGCCCTGCAAGATAGCAATGGCCGTGGCGTTGTCTGCGGCGAAGTGCACTGCCTCTGGCGGCATCCCCACAGCTCGCGCCTCCTCGCCGATGAGCCGCCCGCGCGGCCCCACCGCCACCAGCGCCGCCGCTACCTCCGCCGCCCGGCGTCCCACCAACCTGTGTCCCTCGGCCTCATAGTTGCCCAGCTCCAGCATGTCCCCCAGCACGGCTATATGGCGTCCCGACATCTCGGCCAGGAGGTTAAGCGCTGCCAGGGCCGAGGCCGGGCTGGAATTGTAGGTGTCGTCAATAAGCGTGGCCCCGTTCTGCCCCGGTACGACGAGGAGCCGTAGTTGCTCGGGGACATGCCGCAGCCCGCTGACAATCTCCTCCCAGGTCAGCCCTTCGATAAGGCCCACCGCGGCAGCAGCCAGCACGGTGTGCACGCTGTGCGCCCCCAGCAGGGGCACCTGGAGCGAGATTGTCTCCCGGCCGTAGTGAAGACGCAGGCTGATACCTTCCAGGCCGTGGCTGCTTACTTCGTCCGCCCACAGATCGAAGTTGTGTTCCTGGCCGTAGATGAACACGGTGGCCGGTGTGCGGGTGGCCATCTGACGCACGCGCGGGTCATCGCCGTTGAGGATAGCGAAGCCATCGGGCGGCAGCGACTCCACCAGTTCCGCCTTGGCCTGGGCGATGGCCTCGATGGCGCCTAAGCGCTCCAGGTGTGTGGGCCCCACGTTGGTGATCACCCCCAGGCGCGGCCGAGCGATCTGACAGAGCAGGCGAATCTCGCCGCGGGCGTACATGCCCATCTCCAGCACGGCCTTCTGGTGCTCCGGGGCGAGTTGTAGCAGACTGAGGGGCAGGCCGATCTCGTTGTTGAGATTCTTCTCGTTTTTGAGCACCCGGAAGCGCTGGCCAAGCACCGCCGCCGTGACCTCTTTGGTGGTGGTCTTGCCCACGCTGCCCGTCACGCCGATGACTTCGACGGCGAACCGGCTCCGCCAGTAGCCGGCCAGACGCTGCAAGGCCACCAGCGTGTCGTCTACCAGGATGACCACGGGAATCAGGGAATCAGTGATTAGGGAATCAGGAAATCGGGAAAGCCCTGACTTCATATCGTGGCGAGCATCAAGGATCCAACACTCGCCCTCCAGACCTGATAGACGCGCCGCCAGCACGCCGCGAGCCCCGCGACGCAGGGCCTCGGCGATGAAGTCGTGGCCGTCGTGGGTCTCCCCTCGCAGGGCCACGAACAGATCGCCGCTGGTGACCTGCCGCGAGTCGTGCACCACGGCGTGGAAGGCGAGATCGCCAGGAATATGAGGCGGGAGCGGCAGGTCACTCACTCCCGCCCAGACATCGGCCAGGGTTAGCATGGGTTGGTAAGGGAATCAGGGAACCAGGGAACAGGAAATCAGGGCGACTCCTGATTCCCCGATCACTGATTTCCTGATTCCCTCACTTGTATGACGTGCCCGATCAACACCGGCTTTCACCGGTTCTGCGGCGGGATGCGCCAGTAGGCCAGCAGCCAGTTGGCCATTGAACGGAAGGCCGGGCCGGCTACGTCCAGCGCCCATTTATTTACCTTGGGGTGATCAATCTTCACCAAGATGACAAACCGGGCATCGTCCACCGGGCCGAAGCCCACAAAGGTGTCAATGACCTGATCCTGCGCGTAGCGACCATTCACAAACACCTCGGCTGTGCCTGTCTTACCGGCCAGGCGATAGCCGGGGATGGAGACGATCTTGCCCTCATGCTCTACTACGTCCACCAGCATCTCGCTGAGGGTCTTGGCCGTGGACGGCGAGATCACCTGGCGCACGGTGATGGGCTGGGTCACGGTTACGGTTCCCTGGGCATCAAAGATCTTCTGCACAGCGTAGGGCTGCAGCAGCGTGCCGCCATTGGCGACGGCCGCTGTGGCCACGGCCAATTGCAGAGGCGTGACGGCAATGCCCTGGCCAAAGGAGTTGGTGGCCAGTTCCAGCGGACTCCAGGCGTTGCTGTTCGGGGACTTGACGATGCCTGCTTCCTCGCCCTGCAAGTCCACGCCTGTAGCCTTTCCAAAACCAAAACTCTGCACGAACTTATAGAATATTGTCGTGCCCAGCTTCTGCGCCACAAAGACCATACCCACGTTGCAGGAATGCTGGAGCACCTGGGTCATAGTCTCGTAGCCGTGAGCCTTGTTGTCGGCGTTGGTAATCTTTGTGCTGCCCACGGTGGTCTCCCCGCGACAATAAAAGGTGGTGGAGGGGGTGATGGTTTTACTCTGCAAGCCAGCAGCCATGGTGATGATTTTGAAAGCCGATCCCGGCTCGTAGGGGACGAGGGCTGGATTGCGGAATAGTTTAGGATCGGCATCGGCGAAGTTGTTGAGATCGAAGGTGGGCCAGTTGGCCATGGCCAGGATAGCGCCCGTGCGGGGATTCAGGACGATGATCGTTCCGCCAGCGGCCCTCTCGGCGGCGATCCTCTGCTCGAGGACGCTCTGGGCCATGTACTGGATGTTGCGATCAACGGTCAGAGTGAGGGTGGCGCCATTCTGCGGGGCGGTGTAGAGCCGAGGTGCCACCGGCACTTCTTCCCCGTTAGGGCCGCATACAGTCTTGAGTTCCCCCTGCTTGCCGCGCAACAGGTCATCGTACTTGCCCTCTACACCCAGCACGCCCTGACCGTCGTATTGGACAAAGCCCAGGAGGTGCGCCGCAGCCATGCCACCAGGATAGGCCCGCTGGTACTCTGGTTCAAAGCCGACAGCTAGCAAATTCAGGCGCTGGATGCGCTCGCGTACTTCGGCATTGACTCGCCACGCCAGGCGAACATAGTCGGGACTCTCCCGCATGCTAGCCAGGAGTGCCTCTTTAGTCCGGCCGAGGATAGGCGCCAGCGTTTCTGCCGTGGTGGTGATGGATTTCATCTCGCGTGGCGTGGCGATGACGTTGTACGTGGTGACTCCGCCGGCCAGAAGATCGCCCTGAGTGTCCAGAAGCTCGCCGCGCGCTGGGGCGATGATCTTGGTGCACTGGCGAGTCTCTTTAATATCAGCAGCCTTCGCTACCTGCCAATACAATAGCCGACCAACGATGACGATGGTGACGGCCAGCAGGCTGGCCAGCAGGATCAGCAACCGCCGCCGTTGCGCCTCAATCTCCTCGCTGGGCATGGGCAACTCCCCTCCGAGCAAAAACCCGTGTGCAGAGTTTGTGCCTTTCACCTGAAAGGTTCTACGAACTTAGCAAGGGTACCAGGCGTGCCAGGGGTAACAGGCAGGTCTACGGTTTGGTCTGCGCCTTGGCGGAGGGCGTAGGCACGGCACCAGGGGCAGCAGCCTGCGCTGGAGGAACCTCCCTATACTCCGCCTGCGTTACTGGAACCATACCCAGGTCCCCAGCTCCTTCAGCGATACATTGGGGATCACTGAGTTGAGCAGCCTTGACGCGCAGTTCCTCATTCCCACGCTCGAGTTGCGCTTTACGCTCGCGCAGGCCCTGAACCTCGGCGCCCAGGGCATTCACGCGGCTGTTTAGACCGACATAGAGCAGGCAAATCAGGATGATGGCCACCAGGATACCCAGCCAACGCACGGTCTGGCTGACCTCCAGACGGCGGGCCCGCATCTCCCGGGCAACCACGGAGTGCTGAGAAACATAAGCAGAATGTGTAGCCATGATGGCCTCCTTGTACGGGAGGGGAATCAGGAAATCAGTGATTAGGGAATCAGGAAATTAGGCAAGCCTGATTCCCTGATCCCTGATTTCCTAATTTCCTTATGCCAGGCGTTGGGCTACCCGCAGACGGGCACTGCGGCTGCGCGGGTTGCGCTGCACCTCGGCAGCCGAAGGCTGGATGGCCTGGCGGGTGACCAGGTGCAGCGTCGCCCGGTGGCCGCAAACGCAGACAGGAGTGCGCGGCGGACAAAGGCAGTGGCGCGCCTCCCGCTGCAGAAATTGTTTGACTAGGCGATCTTCCAGAGAATGAAAGGCGATGATCGCCAGGTATCCCCCCGGAGCCAGCAGAGCCACGGCCTGGGGCAAGGCCGCTGCCAGCACTTCCAGTTCCTGATTGACGGCAATGCGCAGCGCCTGAAAGCTCTTAGTGGCGGGATGAATGCGCCCCTGCCGGCCCACAGCCTGGGCGATCACCTGGGCAAGCTGGGTGGTCGTAGTAATGGGGCGTTGGGCGACGATGGCGCGGGCAATGCGCCGGGAACGTGTCTCCTCGCCGTACTGAAAGAACAGGTCGGCCAGGCCATCCTCTGGCAGGCGGTTCACCAGGTCGGCGGCCGTCGTGGTCTGGCGCGGATCGAAGCGCATGTCCAGCGGCGCTTCCACCTGAAAGGAGAACCCCCGCCCCGCTGGGCCAAGCTGAAAGGAAGACAAGCCCAGGTCGAAAATGATGCCGTCCACGGCGGCGAAGCCTTGCGCTGCGGCCACCTCGCCCAGGTATGCGAAGTTCTCGTTGACCAGGACGACCCGGTTGGCGAAGCGCTGCAGGCGTTCCCTGGCCAGGGCGATGGCCTGGGGATCGGCGTCCAGTCCCAGCAAGCGCCCGTTTGGCGCCGAACGCTCCAGGATGCCGGCAGCGTGTCCGCCGCCGCCGACGGTGCAGTCAATGTACCGCCCGCCGGGCCGCACGTGCAGGCTGTCGAGGGCCTCGGCGTAGAGCACGGGAACGTGGTTGACGCTAATGCACATCGCCGGCCTCTACAGCATCAGGCCATTGTCACCATGGCGCTGGATGATCTGCTCGCGGTTCACTTCTAGCCTGGCTTGCTCTGGTTGCCAGTTATCTTTGTTCCAGATCTCAAACCATCTGCCCATGCCAACAACCATCACGGCGTCTTTGATCTGGGCATATTCCCGCAATTTGGCGGGAAGGAGGATACGACCTTGCTTATCAATCTCGCACTCTTCGGCTCGCGAATAGATGAGGCGTAGAAGATCCACATCTTGCTTTCTGGCCGCGGAGAGGCCATCCATCGCCTTCTCTACCAGTTCCCACTCGGCAGCAGGATAGCCCAGTATGCACATGCCATGGCCATTGGTTAGAACTACGACCTCGCCCAGCTTGTCCCGCAACTTCGCGGGGATGGCCAGGCGGCCCTTGTCATCCAGGGTGTGCTCATATGCCCCCATGAGGCGCATGGCGGTAGCACCCAGGCTCACCAGGCAGGGTGGCTTATGTAGCCGCCTTGCTGGCGAGTCTGGCCCTCCTTGACATGTGGATGGATAAGTGGTATACTATTTGGGTAGGCAAGATGGGAGATGGGAGCTCCCACTGGAGAAGAAAAATCCCCCACTCTTCCCCACTTTGCTCCACTATTATACCACAATTTCCCTCAGAAGTCTAGTCCCTGCAAGGGGGTTTTTGCGCTCGTCTGCAAATTTAAGGTAATGTTTAGAACAGCACCAGCCAGGAAAAGGCAAAAGCCACCGGATTATTTATCCGGTGGCTTTTTTGTGCCCAAGCAAGCCATAAGCCGAGTTCTGTGCCCTCCCAAAGGAGGGTGGCGATCATCTATCTATGGCGACAGTGGCCCGCCGCCTCCAGCGGCCAACCCGAGGGTTGTAGCGAGACGGGCCGTCTCTCCCCTCCTATTTGGCCTTGCTCCGGGTGGGGTTTGCCCGGCCAGCCAGTCGCCTGGCTGCCGGTGAGCTCTTACCTCACCATTTCACCCTTACCACAGCGATTGACGATTGACGATTGACGATTCATTAGTGTGAACTTAAGATGGAGTGCACGCCTTAGCGTGCGCTAACAGCGGTCTGGCGGCCGCACTCCGGAGTTAACACTAATCACTGCCGATTGCCGATTTACGATTGCCGCGGCAGGCGATAAGCACAACCACCAATCGAAAATCGCCAATCGCCAATCACCGTGGCGGTGTGTTTCTGTGGCACTTTCCTTGGGGTCGCCCCCACTGGGTGTTGCCCAGCACCCTGCCCTGCGGAGCTCGGACTTTCCTCGTGCTACCCCGACCAGGTCGGGATGCCCCCGCGATCGCCTGGCTTGCTTGCGCACCCTTAGAGTAGCACAAATCGCCGCTTTTGTCAAATCGCTCGACGGCCCGGCCTACCGCCCGGCATAGAGGATGCGCCCGCAGTTGGGACAGAGAGTCAGCGTGGGGCTCATGCGGGCGTGCTGCGCCTCGCCGGAGGGCAGGGTGAGGCGGCAGCCCTGGCAGATGCTCCCTTCCAGCCACACCACGGCCCGGCTGCCTTTGACCTGGCGCAGGCGCTCGTAGGTGGCCAGGCTGGCTGGGTCGATGCCACTGGCCTGAGCGGCTCGCCGCTCTTGCAGCCGGCTGAGTTGCGCCCCCAGCGCGGCGATCTGGGACTGGATGGCCGCCTGCGCCTCCCGCCAGGCAGCCTCGCTGCGCTGCCAGGTGGCCTGGCAGGCGTTAAAGCGGGCCTGCTGCTCGTCCACGGCCAGCATGACGGCCAGCAGTTCATCCTCCAGCTTATCCCGATTGTGCTTGAGCATCTGCACGTCTTTGGCCAGACCGTCCAGCTCTCTGGGGTTGGTGATCTTGCCGCCGTAGAGCTTGGCCTCTTGAGCCTGGATGTGCTCGGTTTTCTCTTTCACGTCCATCTCCAGGTTGCGCATTCGGGCCTGCTCCTTCACCAGGGCCTGCTGCGCCTGCTGCCAGGCTGATCGGGCGGCCTGCAACTCCATCGTCTCGCCGGTCTGCCCCTGGAGATGCTGGAGCTGGCTCTGCACGCTGTCGATCTCCAGGTCAATCGCCTGCAGTTGGAAGAGAAGATGTGCCACACTCATCGTCATCGCTCCTGGCCGCTTGAAACGCCATCACGCCTTACTTCCCGAAACGGCGGGCGTGATGGCGTTTCACTCAGGCCGCAAAACAAGAGCAGCGGCCCGCCCTGGACGACAGACCGCTGCTCGCCTCACCTGCGCCGGAAGAGATTGATCAGCACGAGACCAGCGATGAAGCCACCGATGTGGGCGAACCAGGCCACACCGCCCGTGGCCTCCATGCCCAGCCCGGCCACGCCGCTGAACAGTTGCAGGACGAACCACAAGCCCAAGAACAACAGAGCCGGCAGACGCACCAGGCGCACGAAGAAGCCCAGGAAGACCAAGGTCTGCACCTCGGCGTGGGGGAAGAGCAGCAGGTACGCCCCCAGCACACCGGCGATAGCCCCGCTGGCGCCGATGTTGGGTATCTCCGAGTTGGGCCCCACAGCGATCTGGGCGAAGGCTGCCGCCAGGCCACAGAGCAGGTAGAAGACGAGGAAGCGCAGCGAGCCCATGGCATCCTCAATGTTGTTGCCGAAAATCCACAGAAAGAGCATGTTCCCGGCGATGTGCACGATCCCGCCGTGCAGGAACATGGCCGTGAGGAGGGTGAGGTAGATGGGCTGGATGCTGGCCGGTGGCAGGTCCACGCCGTGCGTGATCTCGTAAGGGATGATGGCCCAGGACTGCACAAAGCCCTCCACCTGCGGGCCCAGGATGAGCTCGTAGATGAAGACCAGAACGTTGATGGCGATGAGGATGATGGTCATGATGGGGAAATTGCGGGTAGGGTTGACGTCACGCAGTGGTAGCATAGATTTCACTCCTGACCAATCTGCTGCTATTTTACCACGCTTGCGGGCGCAGTGCAAGACCGCCAGGGACTCCGCTGCGCGCAAGCCCCTGGCTCAGATGCGAAGCCCCTGCGGGGCTGGTTCTTCAGGCCCAGAGATTGGTGTGAACTTTAGCTCCGGAGTGCGATCGCCAGACCGCTGTTAGTGCACGCTAAGGCGTGCACTCCATCTTAAGTTCACACTAATGAGGCCTAGAGGGCCTTTGTAATCTGAGCCCGATGGCTTTAGCCTCGGGCGGCCCTTCCTTGAAATCAGCGCCGGTTTAGCTCAGCCGTAGGGCGGGCGCGGCGCCCGCCGCCTTGTTCTGCAATACCTGGGCGGCAGGCCATGGGCCTGCCCTACGGCTACGGCAGCTTGCGGGCGCAGTGCAAGACCCATGGCCCTTCCTTGAAATCAGCGCCGGTTTAGTGTACAATAGGCAGTGGCATGGAGGAAGACGAACGATGCCTGCTGTGGACGTTTCCCGCCTGCGCACGACCCTCCTGGACCTGCTCTTCCCCCCGCGCTGCGTGGGCTGCAAAAAACGCGGCGTGTGGTTCTGTGCCGACTGTTTGGCCGCCGTGCCCCGCATCGCCCCGCCGCTGTGCCGCCGCTGCGGAGAGCCATTAGAGCGCCCCGGCGACCTGTGCTACAACTGTCGCCGCGAGCCGCTGCAGATTGACGGCATCCGTTCCGTGGCCCTGTTCGCCGGGCCGCTGCGCCAGGCCGTGCACCACCTGAAGTACACTGGCCAGCGCGACCTGGCCTCCGCGCTGGGCAGCCTGCTGGCCGAGTACTGGCGAGAGAATCCCCTGCCCGCCGACGTCCTGGTGCCCGTGCCTCTGCACGCCAGTCGCCAGCGGGAGCGCGGGTACAACCAGGCCTCGCTCCTGGCGCAGGAGATGGCCAAAGCCGCCGGCCTGCCCGTGATCGAGGGTTGCCTGGTGCGCGCTCGCCAGACGGCCTCCCAGATGACCTTGAAGCGTGTGGAGCGCAAAGCCAACGTCCGTGACGCCTTCGCCTGCGTGGATGGTCGCCTGGCTGGTCGCCAGGTGCTGCTCCTGGACGACGTATGCACCACGGGGGCCACGCTGGAGGCCTGCGCCGTCGCCTGCCGCCAGGCCGGGGCGCGCTCCGTCTGGGCGTTGACGCTGGCGCGGGAGAAGTGACAACGGATAACACACACAAGGAGTCACCCTTGAACATCGCCATCATCGGCGCTGGCGTGACGGGCCTGGCGGCGGCCTACGACCTGGCGAAGCTTGGCCACGCCGTCACCATCTATGAGGCGGAGCCCGGCGTGGGCGGGCTGGCGAGCGGCTTTAAAGCCCCGCACTGGGACTGGAGCCTGGAGAAGTTCTACCATCACTGGTTCGCCAGCGACAAGCACATGCTGGGCCTCATCAGGGAGCTGGGGTGGAGCGACCAGGTGCTCTTCCCCCGCCCGTACACCGTCGTCTACTACCAGGGGCAGTTCTACCCCCTGGATTCCTACCTGGAGGCGCTGAAGTTCAGCCTGCGCCACTTCTCGCTGCTCGATGTGCTGCGCTTCGGCCTGGTGGGGGTTTACCTGCGGCTCACCCCCTGGTGGCAGCCGCTGGAACGAGTGACCGCCGATGCCTGGCTGCGCCGCTGGATCGGCCCAAGGGTTTACCAGACCCTGTGGCAACCGCTGATCGTCAGCAAGTTTGGCGATGAGAACCTGGGCGTGGTCAACATGGCCTGGTTTTGGGCCCGCCTCCATTCTCGCACCACGCGACTGGGCACCTTCGTCGGCGGGTTCCAGGCGCTTTGGGATAAGCTGGCCGATTTATTGCGCGCCCAGGGCGTGACGATTCGGCTGAACACGCCCGTGACCCAGATCAGGCGAGCTGCTCCCGGGCCGCCCGGCGCCCTGGTGGTAGAAGCCGCCTCCGGCATCGCCCCGTACGACGCCGTCATCGCCACCACCTCCCCCGCCACGCTGGCCCGTCTAGCGCCCGACCTGCCGGCCAGTTACACGGCGAGCCTGCGGGCGCTGCAGTCCATGGGCGCTGTCGTGCTGGTGCTCTCGCTCCGCCAGCCCCTGACGAAATACTACTGGCACAACCTGCCCAAAGCGGCTGGGTTTCCCTTCCTGGCGCTGGTGGAACACACCAACTACGTCCCGCCGGAGCACTTCGGCGGCGACCACATCGTCTACTGCGGCGATTATCTCCAGCCCGACCACGAATACTTCACCCTGAGCAAGGAGGAGTTGCTGGCGCGCTTCCTGCCGGCGCTCCAGCGCTTTAACCCCGCCTTCGACCGTAGTTGGGTAAAAGAAACCTGGCTGTGGAAAGCCACTTACGCCCAGCCGGTGCCGCCGGTGAACTACTCGCAGCACGTCCCGGCCATCCGCACGCCCGTCCCCGGCCTGTACTTCGCCAGCATGAGCCAGGTCTATCCCTGGGATCGCGGCTCCAACTACGCCGTAGAGCTGGGCCGGCGCGTGGCCAGAATGGTGCCATAACGTTCCAGGTTCCAAGTTCCAGGTTTCACGTTAACATTTCACGGAGGATCCTTTGAAAACCATCTGTATCGTTGGCACGGGGTACGTGGGGCTGACCACCGGCACCTGTTTCGCCGACCTGGGCAACCAGGTGACCTGCCTGGACATTGACGAGACCAAGATCGCCAGGCTGCAACGGGGTGAGATGCCCATCTATGAGCCAGGGCTGGAGGAGCTTGTGGCGCGCAACGTCGCCGCTGGCCGCCTGCGCTTCACCACCAGCTACGCCGAGGGCGTGACGCAGGCCAATTTCGTCTTCATCGCCGTGAACACGCCTTCTGGCCCCGAGGGCGAGGCGGACCTCGTCCACGTACGCCAGGCGGCTCGCAGCATCGCCGAGGTGCTGGGCCAGCGCACGATCATCGTCAACAAGAGCACCGTGCCCATCGGCACCGGCGATTGGGTGACGGAGATCGTGAAGCAGCACGTGGCACCGGGCATAGAGTTTGCCGTCGTGTCCAATCCAGAGTTCCTGCGTGAAGGCTCAGCGGTGCTGGACTGCCAACAGCCGGATCGCATCGTCCTGGGGGCGCAAGATCGTGCCGCCGCCGAGACCGTGGCCCAGCTTTACCTGCCGCTGCGCCGGCCCATCATCATCACGGATCTGCGCACGGCGGAGATGATCAAGTACGCCTCCAACGCCTTCCTGGCCACGCGCATCAGCTTCATCAACGAGATCGCCAGCATCTGCGAGAAGCTTGGCGCCGACGTGAAGGAGGTGGCTGCAGGCATGGGCTACGACCGGCGCATCGGCCCGGTCTTCTTGGACGCCGGCCTGGGTTGGGGCGGCTCCTGCTTCCCCAAGGACGTGAAGGCCCTGGAGCACATGGCGGCCATCAACGGCTGCCACCCCCAGTTGCTGCGAGCAGTGATGGAGATCAACCGCGACCAGCGCCGCCTGGTGGTGCAGAAACTGCGGGAAGCGTTGGGGCGGCTGGCGGACAAGACCATCGGCCTGCTGGGGCTGTCCTTCAAGCCCAACACCGACGACATGCGCGAGGCAGCGTCGCTAGAGGTGGCGCACCTGCTGGCGCACGAGGGCGCTCGTCTGAAGGGCTACGATCCTGTGGCCATGCCAGTAGCGGCGCGGGTGCTGCCGCAGGTGACCCTGTGCGCCACGCCCTACGAGCTGGCGCAGGAGGCCGATGGCCTGGTGGTAGTCACGGAGTGGAACGAGTTCAAGCAACTGGACATGGTGCGCCTCAAAGCGCTCATGCGCCACCCCGTGCTGATAGATGGCCGCAACGTCTACGATCCGGCGGAGATGGCCCGCCTGGGCTTCGTCTATCACGGCGTGGGGCGAGGGACATGAGCAAATCCCAACAGGCATCGTTATTGGACCCGCCCACGGCAGAGCGCCTGGACAAGGAACTGCGGCAAAAGAGCCAGGCTTCCCACGAGTGGCTGTGGCAGATGATGCAAGACACCGTCCCGCGGCTGCTGCAACCCGTGGAGGGGCCGGAGGCGATCGTCTTCCTGGATAATCCGCTGGAAGGGAAGGAGATGCAGGTGCTCACCCGCCTGGCCAACGGCTTCGTCGTCTACCTGCCGCCGCTGGCCCTGCTGGTGGATCCGGGGCCGGACGTCATCACCCGCGCCCTGGCCAGCGGCGTGGAATTGCAGCGCCTCAACAGCATCTTCATCTCCCACCCGCACCTGGACCATTACGCCGGGGCCGAGGCGGCCATCGAGGAGATGTGCTTCCTCATGCTGCTGCGCCGCGGCTATCTCCTTCTGTCCGAAGATGCTGCCCACTCGACGGTGATTAGCGCCTTCCATCGCGGCGCGGCGCCCTACGGCGGGCCGGAGCAGGTCATCGTACTGCACCCTGGCGAGCCCGTGGAGCTGCTGGGCGCTCGTCTCACGCCGGTGCCGGCCTACCACCACGGCGGCGGCTGTGGCTTAATCATCGAGAAGAATGGCCTGCGCCTCGGCTACACCAGCGATACCAGCTACATCGTCAGTTACCGGGCGAGCGACGGCACGCTACGGACGATTGAGGACAACTTCGCCGTCATGGAGGATTTTGCCGCCATCGAGGAATATCGCCACGACCTGAAGGCGGCCTACAGCGACGTGGACGTGCTGGTGGCCAACGTGGGCGGGCACGCCAGCGGGGCCAGGCTGGAGATGTCGGCCCTGGCCCTGGCGCACCTGCTGCGCGGCTCTCAAGTGCAGCTTTGCCTGGCCACCCACTTCCTGCGCACCTGCCTCTACCCGCACGATTTGCGCGCCGACATCGCCCGCTATGTGCAGGCCGCCAGTGGCGTGCCCACCCTCGTCGCCGAGAGTCGCCTGCGGCTGGAATTAGCGCCATTCCGACGGGGAGGGAATCAGGGAATCGGTGATCAGGGAATCAGCAGGTTAGGGAATCAGGGAATCAGTAATCAGGGAATCAGGACTCATGCGGAAGCCTGATTCCCTGGTTCCCTGATCACTGATTCCCCCGTACCCACAGGAGACCATCATGCGCTTCTTCATTTCCGGCATCATTCAGGGCTCCCAACCTGGCCGGGAACTGCACGACCAGGGCTATCGTCAGCAGCTCAGGGAGTACCTGCGGGCCCACTTCCCAGAGGCGGAGGTGTTCGATCCGGTCGAGCACCATCCCAACAGCATTGACTACACGCCGGAGCAGGCCCGGGCCGTGTTCCTGGCCGACGTCGCCGAGGCGGGCCGCGCCGACGTCATCGTCGCCTATCTGCCCGCGGCGAGCATGGGCACGGCCATCGAGATGTGGCAGGGCTACCAGCGCGGCATCCCCATCTTTACCATATCGCCGCTGGGCGAGAACTGGGTAGTCAAGCTGCTCTCCCGGCGAGTGTTTGCCTCCCTGGAAGATTTTGGCGATTTTGTGGCCAGTGGGGGGTTGGCGGGCATTTTGGGGCAGGGAGCAGGAAACGATGGAATGAGGAACGAGGGAATCAGGGAATGAGGGAATGAGGAAATCAGGGATTGCCTGATTGCCTGATTGCCTGATTCCCTGATAACTGATTCCCTGATTCCCCACAAAGGGATATGAGTTCAAGTAGAAGAAAAAACAGGAACCGGCCGCTCAGGACCGCAGGGAGTAGCAGGGGACTCTGGCGCCAGGCCGTCATCGGGCCAGTCGTGGTAGCTGTGGCCGCCGTGCTGCTGCTGGGCCTGCTGGCGGCGGCAACAGTAGGCGGGGCGCGCTTCGTCGCCGGGCAGCCGACGGTGCAAAGCGTGGCGGCCCAGGCTCGCTGGTGGCTGAACAACACCACACCGCCACAGGTGCGCCTGACTGCCCCGGCGGCGCCGGTGCGCGGAACTATCTTCATCACCGTCACCACCCAGGCCGACGGCCCGCACGCCCTTAGCGCCGTGTACCTGGACGGTCGCCCGCTGCCCGCCTCGCCGACGCTGACCATTGACACTGCTACGTTGCCAGATGGCGAGCACACCCTCCTCGCCGAGGCGCAGGATGGCTCTTTGCACCGCAACGTGGGGCGCGCTACGGTCACCTTCCGCAGCGATAACACGCCGCCCACGGTGACAGTAAGCTTTGAGCCGTCGCCGGTGGCCCAGGGACACACCCTGCTGGTGCGTGTCAACCTGAACGAGCCTGGCGCCATCGCTGGCGTTCTGGACGGCAAGCCGTTGACCTTCGGGCATGACAGCGGCAATACCGGCTACTGGGCCGTCTGGGCGCCAGACATGGCTGCGGCCCCCGGCCCACGCGGGTTGACCATAGCTGCTGGCGACGTCCTGGGCAATCGCACCCAGGTCACGGCCACTATGGCCGTGACAACCTACAACTTCCCCACAGAAAATATCGTCCTGCCGCCGGATCGCGCCGAACTGCTGGCTCCCGCTATCACCGAGGCAGAGATCAAGCGCCTGGACGATGTTTTTGCCGTGGTCACGCCGGAGCCGCTGTGGTCGGGGAACTTTGCCCTGCCCGTGCAGGCAGGCACATCATCGGCCTTTGGCACTCGACGCAGCTACAACAGCGGGCCGCTTGGCAGCGGCCACAGCGGTTGGGACCTGGACGCCGCCGCTGGCACGCCCGTACTCGCCCCCGCCCGCGGCCGCGTCGTCCTGGCCGAGGCCCTACAGGTGCGCGGCAACGCCGTCATCGTGGATCACGGCCTGGGCGTCTACTCGGCTTATTACCATTTGTCGGAGATACGGGTACGTGTGGGGCAAATCGTGGCTCAGGGGGAGGTCATCGGCAAGGTGGGGAACACCGGGCTCTCCACCGGCCCGCACCTGCACTGGGAGATGCGCGTGGGGGGAGTGGCCGTGGAGCCGGCAGAGTGGACGCAGCGCCCAATCCCCGGCCTGCCGGTGCCAGGTAGTAAGTAGAATCAGAACGCAGATTCACGCAGATAGACGCTGATATTTATTTTTATAGATCAAAAATCCGCGTGCGCAGCCTGCGTTAATCTGCGTCCTAAGACAAATGCGGCGCTAGACGCTCCACGGCATCCTCCACACTCAGCGGCAACCCCAAATCGTACCCCCGCTGTTGCAGATCCCAGAACAGGCGCACCAGCACCGGCGCTTCCAGGTTGGACTCCGCCAGGTGGTCGGGGGCGCTGAAGATCTTGCGCGGTGAGCCCTGCCGTACGATGTGCCCGCCGGAGGTCAGCAGGTAGATCGTATCGGCGAAGAGGGGGATGGCGTTCACGTCGTGGGTGGTCAGGATGATAGACGTTCCCTGCCCGTCGTGCAGGTGATTGAACAGGGCGAGGAGCTCGCCCTTCGATTTGGGGTCCAGGCCCTCCAGCGGCTCGTCCAGGATGAGCAGCCTGGGCCGCAGCACCAGCGCCCCGGCCAGGGCCACCTTGCGCTTCTCCCCGCCGCTCAGGTAGTGCGCCACCTTGTGCCGCAGGTGGCCGATCCCCAACTCGCTCAGGACGTCCTCTACCATCGCCGCCACCGCGGCCGGCGGATAGCCGCACTGCCGGGGCGTGAACGATACATCGTCCCAGACCGTAGGGGCGATGATCTGCTCCTCCACGTTTTGCAGCACCACACCGATCTGTTGGCGAATCTTAGCGTAATCCTTAGCCGGATCGTAGCCGAAGACGCGCACCAGGCCCTCGTCCGGCTTGAGCAGGCCCAGGATGTGGTAGAGGAGCGTGGTCTTGCCGCTGCCGTTGGGCCCCAGAACCACCACGCGCTCACCCTGGTAGGCCACGAAGTCCAGGCCGCACAGTTCCACCCTGGTTTGGTCCTGGTAGGTATGCTTGACGCAACTGACGCGCACGATTTCTTCCATGAGAGTAGTCCTCAGTCCTCAGTCCCCGGTCCTTAGTCCCCAGTCCTCAGTCCACAGCCGAGACTGCAGGCTCATGGCTTCCCCACCGAGGATAAAGCAGAACAATCACCAGCACCGCCAGTGCCATCGCCACCAGGATCAGGCGCCCGCCCAGGCCGAAGAGCCAGCCCGCTCGCCCGGCCAGGCTCAGCGCCAACGCCAGCACGCCCAGGCCAAGCGGCGGCCAATCCTCTCGCGACAAGCGCCGCCAGCGGTCGCTGCCGGCCAATCGGCCACTGTAGCCGCGCACGGACAGCACATCGTACAGACGCTGGCTCAGGTCCAGGGAATTGATCAGGAGCAGCCCCAGGGAGCTGGCAATGTTCCGGCCGTTGCTCAGGTAATGCCCCGGCACCAGTCCGCCGCGCAGGCGCAGGGCCGTCAGCAAATGCTCCATAGACTCCAGGGTCAGGAAGAAGGCGCGATAGGTGAGGAACAGGGCATCGCCCACCAAGCGCGGGAAGACTCGCTGAAGGGCGGCGAAGATATCCGGGTAGGGCGTGGTGACGATGAGCAGCACCGTGGCCAGGGCGGCGGTCAGAGCTTTGGCGATGATGGTGGCCGGCGTCAGCCAGTCGCCGTCCCAACGGCTGAGGGCGAAGAGCACGGCGAAGAGGCCGGGATAGGCGGCGATGAGCAGAATGCGCCTCGTGTCCAGGCGCGTGCCGGCCACCACGGCGGCCAGGAGGAGATAGATGGCGACGAGCACGAAGATGTCGCCGCTGAGCACCACGGCGGCGATGGTCAACGCCGTGCCGCTGATCTTGGCCAGCGCCGAGGCCTGATGCCAGCGGCTGTGGCCACTCTGCGCCCAGTAGTCAATTAGATAAATGTCCATAGGCAGGGGAATCAGGGAATGAGGGAATGAGGGAAACAGGGAAACAGGGTTAACCCGATTTCCTGATCACTGATTTCCTGATTCCCTGATCACCGATTTCCTGATTCCCTGAGAAGGCCCGGCCGTACCCGGTACACGTAGCTCACGATGAGGCCGGTGATCGTCCCCTCAATAATCCAACCCAGGAAGCCCAGCAGGTAGACCACGGCGGCAAAACGGGCCAGGGAGACGCCGGAGTTGCGGGTGTAGAAGTCGCCAGCACGCTCTTCCTCTGGATTGAGCAGGCGGCTGGTGATAACTCCTTCCTGGAAGGGGTTTTCCAGGCTCAGGGTGGCGGCGTCCAGCGGCCCCGTGTCGCGGGCCTTGCCCGGATCAACGCTGCTCAGGCCCACGATGCCGATCAGGGCGCTGGTGGTGACGAGCAGGGTCAGGGCGGTAGCCAGCCCGGCGGCTAACGCTGGCGACTGGAGACGAGACAGCGTGGCTCGCCCCAGCAGCCGGAACAGGTAGTAGCCGAGGGCACACTCTGCGCCGATGAGCAGGGTGTTCAGGCCCACCGTGGTCACGCCCCCGTGGCCGAACAGCGACAGGATGAAGTTGACGATGAAAGCGGCGATGAACCCCAGGGACGGCCCGACGATGATGCCGGCCAGCACGGTGAGGTTGAGGTGGTAGGCGATGGGCACGATCTCCGTGGACATGCCTACCAGCATCACCGCCGCCAGCACGCCCAGCAGCGGCAGCCGCCGGCGCAGGTCGGCGGTCCGCTGCCGGTAGGATATGTAGGCTACGATGGCCAGGGCCAGGGCGTAGCCTGGGCCCCAGAGCCAGAACGGCAGCACGCCGTCCGGGATGTGGATGTGGGACATGGGTATATCCTAGAGCAAAGAGAATAGAGCATAGAGCAAAGAACGTAGAACATAGAGCCAAGCAAGAAAGTCAAGTTGCTGATTTGTGATTTGCTGATTTGCTGTCTTGGCATGATTCGCACAGGCCGGTGAATAGCAGCCAGTGGTTCTCGATGCGAAAATGGGTGCGCTGGGCCAGGCGCTGGTGCAGGTCGGCCAGGTCACAATCGGTGAACTCCACCACCTGCCCGCAGCCAGAGCAGACAAGCTGGTGGCGATGCCCCTGCCCGCTGGCGGCGTAGCGCTGGCAGCCGTCCTCCAGGTGCAGGCGCTGCACCAGGCCCAGCTCGACCAGGATGTCCAGGGTGCGATACACCGTAGTCAGGCCCAGGCGCAGGCCGGCGGCCTGTGCCCGGTCGTACACGTCAGTGGGGCGCAGCACCGCCTTGCTCTCCGCCACGACGCGCAGCACAGCCTGGCGCTGGGGGGTCAGGCGCCGCCCCGCGGCCCGCAGTTGGCGCGACATACCTCGCTCATCCACAGCAGCCTCCCTGCCAGTTGAAAATCCTTTTCATCTGGGAGGATTATAGCAGAGTTGGGCCGCGAAATCAAGCACCTGTCACCAAAAGTTGGCGCAACCAGGTTGTAATAACGGCCTGTTTGTGTTACAATTGGAACGAGCAACAAACATGGTAATGGAGGGTCGCTATGCGACGGGATGAGATTCTCCGCTCTTTAAGCGAGCACCGGGCAGAACTGGAGCGATTTGGAGTGAAGTCCCTCGCCTTCTTCGGTTCGGTTGCCAGGGATGAGGCGCAAGAGGACAGTGATGTGGATATCCTGGTGGAGTTTACCGCGCCACCTGGCTTTATCCGCTTCATGGATCTGCGGTTTTTTCTCGAAGACCTCCTGGGTTGCCGGGTAGACCTGGTGACGCGCAAAGCACTCAAGCCCCGGTTGCGAAGTCGGGTAGAAAGGGAGGCTATCCATGTGCCGGGATTTTAGAGTGTACCTGGATGACATGTGCGTGTCCGCTGAGAAAGTGTTGCGTTATACCAGCGGCTTCAGCTTTGACCAGCTCATGACTGATGAGAAAACCTTTGATGCAGTAGTGCGCAACCTGGAGATCATCGGTGAAGCTGCCAAGCATATTCCTCAGGAGATTCGAGAGCGTTACCCAGAAGTGGAATGGCGTAGAATCGCCGGCTTGCGAGACATTGTTATTCACGAGTATTTTGGTATGGATGAGGACATCCTGTGGGATATTGTCCAGAATCAGGTTCCCAGACTGCTGGAGCAAGTGCGCCAGATTCTCGCCGCGGAAGACACTGACGAGTCCGTCGAGAAGTGAACCCGCCGTTCACTCGTACCCCGCTCAGCCACAGCAGCCTCCCTGCCAGTTGAAAATCGTTTTCATCTGGGAGGATTATAGCAGAGTTGGGCCGCGAAATCAAGCCCTGAATCTATTGACCAGAAGGCCATTCTGTTGTATTATAACAGTGGGGTTTTACGGTAGAAAGGAGTTCACAATGACTATAGAATTGACGGTCAAAGTGCCTGACACCCTGGGACAGCAGTTGCAACGCTACCGGGAACGGCTGCCAGAAATTCTGGAATGGGGACTGCGTGACCTACTGGCCGAGACTTCTGGTGAGTTTCAGGACGAGAACGCGATCATGCAATTGCTGACGAGCCAGCCAACTCCGGAACAGGTGCTGGCCATTCACCCGTCTCCTGAACTCCAGGCGCGGGTGAGCGCTCTGTTGGCAGCAAACAAGGAAAGGGAGCTTTCACGTCAGGAGGAAAGCGAACTGGATCGTTACCTGATATTGGAACACCTGGTGCGCCTGGCCAAAGCCCACGCCTACCAACAACTGGCGAGGCAATCGTGACACGGACACGATTTTGCAGTTCAACCACCCTGATCGGATACAGGAGCGTCAACGTCTGATTCAAGCGGGAAAATATCCGTAAGCATGCTTTGCGTTCTTTGCAGTGCGGGGCGCAGCACCGCCTTGCTCTCCGCCACGATGCACAGCACGGCCTGGCGCTGGGGGGTCAGGCGCCGCCCCGCGGCCCGCAGTTGGCGCGACATACCTCGCTCATCCACAGCAGCCTCCCCGCCAGTTGAAAACTATTTTCATCTGGGTGCATTATAGCAGAGTTAAGTTGAGAAATCAAGCACTATCAAACCACCAAGTCACCAAGACACCAAGATAAAAAATCTTTGTGCTCTTGGTGTCTTGGTTGATTTGCAACGGGGTGCATCCAAGATCTGGGAGAAGTGTCTGATGGGCCGCAGAAGGCTTCCACAAGCCCGGTTTTGAGGCTGAAATGAGGGCAAAAGTGCCTCAGACTGGTACATTTGGCCCCCAAAATTGGGTCTACAGCCCTGCTGAAAAGTCATCCACGGATCTTGGATGCACCCTTGCAACGAAATGTCTTGACAAGCATTCTCATTTGTGCTACAATTGCAATTGAAAATCACTTGCAACAAGGAACCTGCATGACTGTTACTGCGCCTACCAGCCCTAAACGAATCCTCCGTTCGGCCGGACGCCGGGTCACCGGGCAGCGGGAGTTGCTCCTGGAGGTCATCCAGGCCCAACCCGGCCACCTGGACGCCGATGAGCTGTATCGCCTGGCGCGCCAGCGCGACCCCAGGCTCAGCCTCTCCACCGTCTACCGCACCCTGCGTCTGCTGCGCGACCTGGGTCTGGTGGATGAGCTGCACCTGGACGAGGAACACCACCATTACGAGATCAAGCCCGCGGCGGCACACCACCACCTGATCTGCCTGGGCTGCGGCCAGATCGTGGAGTTCGCCAGCCCGCTGGCGGAGCGATTGCAGGCCGCCGTGGCCCGAGAGCACGATTTCGAGATCGCCGCGGCGCATATTGACCTCACGGGCTACTGTGCCCGCTGCCGGGAGACCAGGCGGAACGGCGACGATGAAGCGCCATCACGCCTTACTTCCCGAAACGGTGGGCGTGATGGCAAGTCAGGGCGTGATGGCAAGTCAGGGCGTGATGGCGCTTCAGAGGTGAACACAAGCCCATCCCAGGGGTAAATAACGTCAGGCCCGGCTTTCCCTGGATCGGCAGGCCGGTAACCTGGCGTCTTTTCTGCATCTTGCTATTTGCAAATAATTGGCAATAGCGATAAAATGGCATAGGAGATGGAGGCAATGGTTAATGTGACGACCCTCAGCACGTTACGCCCTGGCGAAGCAGGGCAGGTGCACCAACTGGCCGGCGGCCGAGGCTTCGTGAGCCGCCTGGCGGCTTTGGGCCTCACTCCCGGAGCCAGAATCAGGATGGTGCAGAACTTCGGCCACGGGCCGCTCATTGTTCTGGTACGCGATACGCGCCTGGCCCTGGGGCGTGGCGAGGCCATGAAGGTGCTCGTGGAGACAATCAACGAATGAGCAAATCAACGAATGAGCGAATCGACGAATCGGCAAATCAACAAAACAGCAAATCAGCAAATCGGCAAATCGGCAAATCGGCAAATCAGCAAATCGGCAGATGAGCAAGTAGGGACAATTACTCATGGCTAACGAGCAACTCCACAATCCCCAATCAGAACTACGCAACACGCAACACGCAACACGTCAGCACCTCACCGTAGCCCTGGCTGGCCAACCGAACGTGGGCAAGTCTACCGTCTTCAACCTGCTCACCGGCCTGAACCAGCACGTGGGCAACTGGCCGGGCAAGACCATCGAGCAAAAGACGGGCACCTATCACCACAATGGCGCCACGGTGCACATCGTGGACCTGCCCGGCACGTACAGCCTGACCGCCAACTCCCTGGAGGAGCGCATCGCCCGCGACTACATCATCAAAGAGCACCCCGACGTGGTGGTGGCCATCGTGGATGCCGCGGCCCTGGAACGTAACCTTTACCTCCTGGCTGAGTTACTCTCTCTGCCGGCACCGGTAGTATTGGGCCTGAACATGTTGGACGTGGCCGAGCAGCAGGGGATACACATCGAGCCCCCCGTGCTGGAGGCGGCCTTGGGTCTGCCCGTGGTGCCCATGGTGGCCACCAAAAACCAGGGGGTACGGGAGTTGCTGGAGGCCGTGGAGCGGGTGGCCCAAGACGCAACGGCCTATGCTCCCCATCGCCCGGAGATTCGGGAGAACCATCGCGCCGTGCTGGCGGAGATCCAGCGCCTCATCGCCAGCCAGGTGCCCGCGCCTTATCCCGAGGATTGGGTGGCCCTGAAGCTGCTGGAAGGCGACGATGAGATCACCCAGATGATACGGGAGCGACTGCCCGCAGAACAATGGGAGCAGGTGCACGCCCTCTTGAGGCAGCACGAGGATGCCATTTTAGCCGTGGCCAGCGGCCGCTACGAGTGGATCGGCCGCATGGTGCGGGCGGCGGTGCTCCAACCCAGGGCTGGCCAGGTCACCCTCACCGATTGGCTGGATCGGGCTGCCACCCATCCTTTCTGGGGATTGCTGATCCTGCTGGGAATACTAGGCCTGGTCTTTTGGTTGACCTACACCGTGGGTACACCGCTGCAGGCACTGCTGGATACATACCTGGTGCATGCCGGGGCAGAGTGGGTGCGGGCCGTGCTACGTGGTGCACCGCCCTGGCTGGTAGGGCTTCTGGCCGATGGGGTGATCGGTGGAGCGGGGACGGTGGTTACCTTCCTGCCCATCTTGATCATCTTCTTCGCCACCCTGGGGCTGCTGGAGGACGTGGGCTACATGGCCCGAGCGGCTTACGTCATGGATCGCTTCATGCACCTGATGGGGCTGCACGGCAAGAGCTTCCTGCCTCTCTTCCTGGGCTTCGGCTGCAACGTGCCGGCGGTGATGGGGACGCGTATCATTGATTCGCCCAAAGCACGGCTCTTGACCATCCTGGTGGCCCCCCTGGTGCCCTGCACGGCCCGCATGGCCGTGGTGGCCGTGCTGGCCCCGCTCTTCTTTGGCCGCAGCGCAGCACTGGTCTCCTGGGGCCTGATAGGGCTCAGTCTGGCTACGCTGGCGATCGTAGGCATTGCACTCCACGAGTTGGTGCTGGGGGGCGGGCACGTGGCCTTCATCATGGAGTTGCCGCTGTACCACGTGCCCAACGTGCGCACCATCGGCCTCTCCATCTGGCAGCGATTGGTGGTCTTTCTGCAGAAGGCGGGCAGCATCATCCTGGTGGTCTCCGTCGTCGTGTGGGCGCTTTCCTACCTGCCGCAAGGCCAGATCGAGACCAGTTACCTGGCGACCATCGGCCGGCTTTTGGTGCCTATCGGCGCCTTGATGGGGCTGGACTGGCAGATGATCGTTGCCCTTCTGACCAGCTTCGTAGCTAAGGAGAATACGATTGCCACCCTGGGGGTGCTCTACGGCTCTGGCCAGCAGGGAACAGGTCTGGCCGCGGCCCTAAGCGGGGCGCTGACGCCAGCGGCGGCCCTGGCCTTCCTGGCTGTGCAGGTGCTTTTTATACCCTGCGTGGCTACAGTAGCTACCATGCGCCAGGAGACGGGGTCGTGGCGCTGGACCGTCTTCAGCGTGGCGCTGCTTCTGGTGATCTCGCTGACTATTGGCATAGCCATCTATCAGGCGGCGCGGCTGGTAGGGTTTTGACGTGTTGCGTGGTGCGTGTTTCGTGATAGTAATAAAAAACGGAACACGCAACACGCACCACGTTGGAGGATTTCTGATGCTGGAAAAGTTGTTACGATGGATAGCCCAAGGCGGCACCCACAGTCTCTCCGAACTGGCCCACAAGCTGGGGGTGAGCGAGGAGTTGCTCAGGCAGATGATCGAGGACCTGACCAGGAGGGGTTACCTGCGACTGGCAGCCGGCTGCTGTGAAGATCGCTGTGCTGGCTGTGCTCTGGCCAGCACCTGTGCTGTCGGCAGCGCAGGGCAGGTGTGGAGCTTGACGGACAAAGGCGAGCGGGCAGCAAGGTTGCAATAACGGCCTGTTGATGCTATAATATGCACAGCCAGTGCGACCGCGCTGGTCAGAGCGGATGGTACAAAGAGGAGTTGGCCTGAGGGTAGTGACTAACTTACAGAGGGAGGGATAGATATGCCCCTGCAATTTGTGCGAGATGAAGAACTAGAACCAGAGGCGATAGCTTCTGTTCGTAAATGCCTGCAAAATATGGACTGGTTCAACGCCAATTCGGCCGAGATCAGCGAGCGATTTAAGGGGAAGTATGTCGCTGTAGCTGGCGGCAAGATCTTCGCCGCCGACAGCCACAAGGCTGCCTACGATCTGGCCATCCTCCAGGACGGAGGCCAGTGTCCATTCGTCCTCTATATCCCCCTCGTAGAGAGGAAGATGGTCTATGATCGTTAAAGGGCGCTATGTGGCTCGGGGTGGTATTTACCGTCCCTTTGTGGCCTTGCGGGTACGCTCAGCGTCTAGTGGATGGGTCCCCGTCCCCTTCCTGATTGATACAGGGGCTGATGCCACCTTCCTAAACCACGCCTGTATTGCCTACTTGAACCTGGACGTGTCCTCCTTGCCTCTCAAGAGCGATGCCAGTGGAGTGAGCGGCGGCTTCCTGTACTACGAGACTAATATCTGGCTGCGCCTGGAGGCGGAGACAGGCGAAGCCAAGGTCTTTGCTGGTAACATTGGTATCATGGCTGCTCCAGAGACCTTGGATGTGCCTGTCCTGGGCCGTGATGTCCTCAGTGAGTTCACAGCTATCTTCGATTATAAGCGGAACGAGATCTTCTTGATTGCCAAGCCTGACGATTATCAGGTGATCCGGCAGCAGGTGCTGTATGTCTAAGCCGGGAAAATAGGCAGTTGTATAGCTAAGCCGGGAAGAACCAATCGTTGCTGTGCTACAACGCTCGTTTTCGAGAGGAAAACCGGTATTTTGTGGCCCCAAATGGGCCAAAAGCGTCAGTGCTCGCCCTAACCAGCGTATATCTGCCATTAGTGGATGGCCGGGATCCTTTCCCGGCTTAGGTATACAGCACCCGGCAGCAGTCTGGTACGAAACCCGGAGAATAAGCTGGAGTGTAGCACAGGCAAACGAAGAGGTGTAACATCGCACGAGGGTAGTGTCTGTGGTTTGCCGGCCGTTTGCTGACAGGCGGGACGCTGCCCTCTTTGTTTCTGCTCGGGGAGGAGAGCCATGCGGGATTACTACCAGGATCAGCCCTTGCTGGAGGCGGAAGCCTACGGCATCCTGCGGGAGCTGGGGCTGATGGACCTGCTGGCCATGTACGGTCGCCCCTATCTGGTGGGCAGCGTGCCCCTGCGCACCATCGTCAAGCTGGACGTGGACATCAACGTCGTCCTGGAGCAGGAACTCTTCGAGAGCTGCCTGGCCATCACGCAGGCGCTCTTCCTCCACCGCCACATCGCCGACGTGCGCTGGACGAATCTGCTCTACCAGCAAGCCATCAAGCTGATCCTCGATCGTTACCCCGCTCCCTCCGGCGATTGGTCCATTGACATGATCCTCACCCCTAACCCCGCCACCGAGGCCCTGGTGCACCTGGAATGGGTAGCCGAGCGTATGACCGAGGAAGCCCGGCAGACCATCCTGGCCATCAAGGCCCACTACTACCACCGCGGCGAGTACTGCCGCGGGCTGGGCTATCGCATCTACCAGGCCGTGCTCAACCAGGGCGTGCGCAACGTAGACGAGTTCAAGCGCCTCGTGCCTAGATAGGGGACGCCGATTAACGCGGAAGAACGCAGAAAAAATTCAATCATCCGCGTTCATCGGCGGCCATCCGCGTCCCCGTCCTACTCCCCAGGGCAGGTTTGGCCACCTGCCCTACGAACTACCATAGAGGACGCCGACGAACGCGGATGAACGCAGAAAAAATTCAATTATCCGCGTTCATCGGCGGCCATCCGCGTCCCCCTCCTACTCCCAACCGAAGGCGGCGGCCAGCTCCTCCAGGCTGCGTTGCCTGGGGCGAGCCGGCGCCTTGTCTGCACCATTGGCGGCGGCCTGCCGCTGCTTGGCCACGATCCGCTTGGCGATGACCCCAGCCATGACGGTTTCGGGGATGGGCGGGCGGTGCTCCTTCTGCCAGGCCACCGCCGCCTGGCCAGGCGAGCACACTGGCAGGTAGGGGCAGTAGCCGTGCGCCCAGTGGTCGAGCGGCAGGGTATCGTCCGGCATCTCGCCCTGCGCCAGGGCTGCCAGCATCGCCTTGACCCGGCCCAGCAACTCCTCCATCGCCGCCGCATCGTAGGCGACGTTGAACAGGACATGCTCCAGGGTGTCCCGATTCTCGTAGAGGATGATACCGCCCTGGATAGGTATGGTCTTGTAGTAGCGCAAGAGACCCCAGATGTAAATCTGGCACTGCCGCCAGTGCTCGTCCTTGGGGCGACCCTCGGCCACCAGGCGTTCAAACTCAGAGTTGCTGGTGGTCTTCACCTCTACCACGTAGAAGCCGGCTAAGTCGGCGCCCTGCTCCGGCGGGATGTACACCAGAGCATCGGCGTAGCCGTGGATACGGTACTCCTCGTCCTGGAAGAACATCTCCCGGGCGGCGGTGAGGCGGGCGAAATAGCGGGGGATGCGATTGTGGCTGGCCGTCCCCACCTCCAGGATGCGCTGCACCCGTGGGTCGATCTCCGCCTTGGGCGTGCCCTTCAGCTCCAGGGCGATGTAGAGCATGCACCCCTTCGCTAGCGACGACGGCTTGACATACCCCAGCTCGCCCTCGGCCAGCTTGGGCTTACCTTTGCTGGCGATGGTCTCTTCAATCGTGGCCGCCAGAATGGCCGCGGCCCCACTCAACGCTTTGCTGATAACTATCACCTCCAGTCATGGGGGAATCAGGGAATCAGTGATCAGGGAATCAGGCCGCTAATCCGACCCCCTGATTCCCTGATTTCCTGATTCCCTCGTTCCCTGATTCCCTGATTTCCCCGCTCCCTGATTCCCTGATTCCCTCCCCCGGAAAAAGTACTTCGTCTCCCCTGCTGTGTTGATGCCCGCCAGGCGATCTATCTCCACGATCAGCGGATACCCGCGCGTCACCCGGCCGATGAGCAGGGCATGGAAGCCGCGCAGCCGCCGCACGAAGGCAGACATCGTCTCGTAGTCCGTAGTCGCCGATTTGGCCACGTGGCGCACGTCATCGTCAAAGGGCAGGCGCAGCAGGAAGAGGTTGTCCGCCTGGCGCAGCACCACCTCGTCCATGGCCACGATCATGTTGGTGACAAAGAACGTGGTCACGCCCAGGTGGCGGGCGCGGGTCACAATGTAGTCAATGCTGGACTTATTGACGTACATGTGCGCCTCCTCGAAGAAGACGAAGGGGAACCGGTACGAGCCGCTGGCGATCTCCTCCTCGCAGATCTCTTTGATCGTCTCGATGATCGCCTGCACAAAGCCCACGCGAGCCAGGTTGCCCAGGCCGGAGATGTCAATCACCAGCGCCCCGCCCTCGCGCACCAGATCGTAGTAATCGCGCAGCGATGTCGCCTCGGCGGGATTGCGGGCAAAGAGGCGCGTGTTGCGCAGGGCCTCCAAGCGGCTGCGAATTGCCCCGTTGACGATGAGGGTGCTGCGGTCGCTGGCGGCGGAGAACTCGTTCTGCTCGGCCATCTGGATGAGCTGGTCAATGCCGATGAAGGGCACTCGCCGGCCGCGCTGCCTCGCCTCTTCCACCTCCTCCAGCAGCCGCGCCACCCGATTCTCAAAGTACATCGCCGAAACCTCCGGCAGGCCGTACTTGGCCATCATGGTGGAAAGCGGCCCCAGGCCAAACTGCTGGATGCCCAGGCGCAAATTGCCGCCGGCTTCCAGGTGGATGATGCCCCGGCGCTCGGCCTTGCGGGTGCCGGGATAGAGGCGATGCGGCGGCAGGTGGATGTACTCTCGATTGATGTCAAATACGATGCACGGCGCTCCCCGCTCGATGAGCTGCAAAAGCAGCACCTTGGCCAGGTGCGACTTGCCCGCCCCTTTCACGCCGGTGATGATGTTCACCTTCTCCAGGTCTCGCCCCTCGACCTCGAAGCGCGCCCCATGCAGCGTCCGGCCGATGAACAGGGGATTGCCTGCCGAGACGACGCAGTTGGCGAACACCTCCGCGTCCGCCGTGCGCTCGATGACCACGTCGCGGGCGGGAATCCAGCCGTCCCACTGCTCCCAGTATGCCTGTTCTAAGTCCCCAGTCCTCAGTCCGGGGGTAGCTTTCGCCACCCCTGGTCCCTGGATCAACTGGCGAATCTTGGCCACGGCCACCTTGAGATTGCGCAGTTCCGCCTCCGGCAGGGTCTCCTCCAGCGTGCCTACTGGCGGCCGCGGTGACAACGAATCAGCCACGTCCGCCAGGGAGGCGCCTTCGCCTCCCAGCAGTGGCGCGCCACCGGCGCCCAGGACAAGCTGCAGTTGCTCGCGCAGCAGCGAGGGGTAGCTGGCCGTGCGGAACTCAATGACCTGCACCACCAGCCCCTGGCCGCTGACGGGGTCGCGCAGGCAGAGGCTCTCCCCCACCCGCAGGTCTTCCTCACGGGGGTTGAACAACAGCTCCACGATGTCGCCTTTGATCTGGTTGACCTGGATGCTCATGGGTCGTCGCTAGCTTTGCACTTTCCTGCAGGGTTTGAAGGGACGCAGATGGACGCCGATAAACGCGGAGTTTTGATTTCTCTGCGACCCCCGCCACATCTTGTGCCCTTTTGTTGTGCAAAACACAAGATGTGGTATGAAACACCTGTTCGCTTGACATATTATCACATTTAGCTCAAATTGTCAAATGCTAGAGGCAATTTTTGCCGGCTTGACAGCAGGGCACGGGCGTGGTATAGTGTAGATGCCCCGCTTTTTGTGTCATGGAACGAGCGTTTGCCGACACGTCCTTCAGAAAAGTGAGGAGTAACCGTTCAGATGGGTGTCAATTTTACCGCCGAGAACGCTGAGAGCGCAGAGAAATTGAAGAAAAACCGGCGCCAAGCCCCTTTCGCGGTTTGTAAAATGTTCAACATGTTAGCGAACACCACAAAAATCCGAAAAATCTGCTCATCTCGGCGTCCTCAGCGACCTCTGCGGTGAAAAATCCATGACCAACTGAACGGTTACGTGAGGAGTTTTCACAATGGCAACACGACAAATCGTAGTGGATGTACCAGAAAAGGTGCTTCTAGCAGAAAAGGCAGACGAAGCCAGTTTTGCTCGTGAGTTACTCATATTGGCCGCCGTCAAACTACATGAACTCGGACATCTCTCATCGGGACGAGCTGCTGAGCTTGCAGGAATGTCACGCGTCGAGTTTCTACCGAGTTTGGGACGCTACAAGGTTTTCCCGTTTGAAGCCGAGTTGCGTGACTTGGAAACGACTTATGCCTGAAGCCATTGTCAACACATCACCAATGAGCGTCGCCTGAAACACCCGCGAGACCAGAAGGTACAAATGAAACAAAATCGTTTTCGCCAACGATGGCTCGTATTGACAGTTGTCCTGATTGCAACGGCGTGTCGAGCGGAGGCGCGACTCACGCCAACCACTGCGCCCGCCGTTCCGACCAAGCCGCCTGCACTAACGCGCACAGTCCCTATCGCGATAGCGACGCCGCGCGTAACCCCCGCGGCGACAACCACATCGCCGCGCGCCGTCAACGTCAAGCCGGGCGACTACGAACAGTCGCTCACCTTCGGCGGACGCGAGCGCAGATACCTGCTGCACCTGCCGCCGAGCATCAGAGGCGCGCAACCGCTTCCGCTCGTGATCGTGCTACACGGCGGCGCGAACACGCCGGAGATGGCTGAGAGGATGAGCGGCATGAGCCCGAAAGCAGACAGTGCCGGATTCATCGTTGCCTATCCTCAGGGCACGACGACGCCAAACGATCAGTTGTACACGTGGAACGCCGGCACTTGCTGCGGCTACGCGCTCGACAACAACGTGGACGATGTCGGCTTTATCCGCGCGCTCATCGAGCAACTGCAAGCGGAGTACAGCATTGATCCCAAGCGCATCTTCGTCAACGGCATTTCGAACGGCGGGATGATGGCGTACCGTCTCGGCTGCGAGTTGTCGGACAAACTCGCGGCGATTGCGCCGATCGCTGGCGCATGAACGTCGAGTGCCAGCCGGTGCAGCCGGTGTCGGTTGTCGCGTTCCACGGCACCAATGATGACCACGTGCTGTACGAAGGGGGCGAGCCGATCAACAAAGCCGATCCGCACCCGCGCGTGGACAACTCCGTCGCGTATGCAATGTCATTCTGGTCGCAGCGCGATGGCTGCGCGCCAACACCCAAGCGCGAAGAATGCGGCAATATCGTGCGTGATGAATATACCGGCTGCGCGAACGGCACTGGCGTCCTGCTGTTCACCATCAAAGGAGGTCCGCACATCTGGCCCCTGAGCCGGGGATTCTTCATGACCGACCCGCCGGCTCAAGGACTCTCAGCGACCGACGCGATGTGGGAGTTTTTCAAGAAACATCCGAAACCATGACCACTTGGTCATTGGTGATTATCGGGCTCTTTACACTTTCGCCAGAACGCAGCAGACCATCACAGTGCACTTGGTCAAGCACCGCCGCGAAGTATACAAGATCAAGTAAAGAGCGGGACAGCACTCATAAGCGGCTGAGCCAATGACGCACGAATGCGAAACACCCGCCCCACGCCGTTGGCGGATGGGAAGTTGATTCTCCAAAGCGGCGTAGCGATTCCGCCAACGTCGTGCGGCTCTAGCGTTCTGCGTCATGCCCTTGCCGTCCATCGTCGTGGGTTAGCCACGAATTGGAGGGCCTGTTATGAACTTCCAGAATGTCCTACGCGGCTTCGTTGTCTACTTCGTGCTGGTTTTTGTCGTCAGTGCTGCCGTCGGCTATCTATACAGCCTTGTTGCACATGGCCAAGGCATTATCGACCGGGAGTCGTCTCTCCGCTTGGCGTTTATCTTCGGGATTGTCCTGCCCATTGTGCCTGAACTGGAAAGACGACAGAAATAACGCCTACACGCCTGACGGCGATGCAGATATGGCTCGTTTGAGCCCAACTGTAGCGCAACGCGTGCTCAAGAAGTAGCGGGTACTTACAGCCGCGATGAAGGGGGTGATGTAGCAGCTTTGGCCTCTACAGCCCACTGGCGCACACACGCCGAATCGTAGACCCTGAAATCACCAAAGGAGGAAATTCATGGAACGACAGCGTATGCTGCTCATCGTCAGCGTCGTCGTCATGGTGACGACGCTTCTGGCGGCCTGCGGGCCAGCACCCACGCCGACGCCTGTCCCGCCGACACCTATCCTGCCGACGCCCACGGCCCGCGTCGTGGTGGTCACCGCCACACCAGCCCCCACGCCCCTCCCCACGGCGACGCCCGGGCCCAAAAAGGGCGCGGTGCTTATCTTCGGCAAGGCGCAGGAAGCGGTGGGGCTAGACCCGCATCTGGTCACGGCCGCAGCCTCGTTTGAGATCATCAACCGCGTCTACGAACCCCTGGTCCTCATGGATGAGAAGTATGCTCCCATCCCTGCCCTGGCTGAGAAGTGGGAGAGCCCCAGCGATACCACGTTCATCTTCACCCTGCGCAAGGGCGTTAAATTCCACAACGGACGGGAGATGAAGGCGGCTGACGTCAAGTACTCCTACGAGCGCATCCTCAACCCGGCGACGAAGTCGCCGTGGGCCAGCCAACTGGCACCCATTCTCACTATTGAAACGCCCGACGATTACACCGTCAAGCTGACCCTCAAGCAGCCCTACGGAGCCCTGATGTCCACTCTGGCCTCGGCCTGGGCGGCCATCGTGCCCAAAGAGGAGGTGGAGAAAGCAGGCGACCTGCAGAAGACGATGGTGGGCACGGGTGCTTTCATGCTGGACAAGTGGGAGAAGGACGTGCAGACCGTGCTGAAGGCCTTCCCCGACTACTGGCAGAAGGGTAAGCCGCTTCTGGGGGGCATCACCTATAAAATCATGCCCGATGAGGCCGCCCGCCTGGCCGCCATACGCACCGGCGAGATCCAAATGACCCGCCTCTCCAGTGCCACTGCCACCGGCCTGGCGGCCCGCAGTGAGGGCGTCAAGGTCGCCAGCCAGGCCACCAGCGACTACTACCTCCTGGGCTTGAACACCAAGCGCCCGCCTCTGGACAACGTGAAGGTTCGCCAGGCCATCTCCCTGGCCATTGACCGCCAGGCCATCCTGGACAGCGTGGCCTTTGGCGAAGGTTTTGTTTGCGGGCCGATACCTTCCACCCTGGGCGACTGGGCCGTCAGCCTGGATCAGCTCCCCTACTACAAGCGCGACGTGGCTAAGGCGAAAGAGCTGCTCAAAGAGGCCGGGCTGGAGAAGGGGTTCAAGCTTAGCATCACCGCCTCCCCTGCCTACCCTGAGTTCATCAGCATCGCCCTGGTCATCCAGCGCCAACTCAAGGATGTGGGCATCGAAGCGGTTCTCGACCAGGTGGAATGGGGCACCTTCATCACCAAGTGGCGGGAGCGGGACTTTGACTCCTTCGTCAGCTACAATGCCTCCGGCAACGACCCCGATCGCGCCCTGTGGGCTGCCCTCCACAGCAAGGGCACGGTCAACGCCTTCCAGTTCAGCAACGCCGACGTAGACAAGCTATTGGATCAGGGTCGCGTGGTTGTAGACCGGGCCAAGCGCATCGCCGTGTACAAGGACGCCCAGATCAAGATCGCCGAGCAGGCACCTCTCATGTTCCTGTACACGCGCACGGAGTACGTGGCCTATCGCGATGTCGTGCAGGCCTTCAAGCTCAACCCGGTGGAGCCTTTCCGTAACATCATAGACGCCTGGATCAAATAATCAAGTAGGGGCGAGGCATTTGCCGATCGCTGTTCTGGGTTTGTCCTACAAATGAGCAAATGCCTCGCCCCTACATCCAATCTGTGATGCTCACCTTCCTGCTACGCCGCGCCCTCACGGTCTTTCTGCCCACGCTCCTGGGCATCTCCATCCTGGTCTTTAGCCTGATGCACGCCATTCCCGGCAGTTTCGTGGATATTCTGATTGGCGTCGGGGTGGACATTACGCCGGAGCAGATCAAAGCGATTGAGGCCTCCTACGGTCTGGACAAGCCCGTGCCCGTCCAGTACCTGTACTGGCTGGGCAACGTAGTGCGTGGCAACCTGGGCCGCAGCCTGCGCACCAGCGAGCCGGTGGCCCAGGAAATCCTGCGCCGTCTGCCCATTACGGCCGAGCTGACAGCCTTCGCCCTGCTCATCGCCCTGGCCGTGGCTCTTCCCCTAGGCATTATTGCCGCCCTGCGCCGTAACGCCACCGTGGACGTGGTCGCGCGGGTGGGATCACTGGTGGGAGTATCTATCCCTAACTTCTTGATGGGCACCTTGCTCATCTTGTTCTTCTCCCTCTACGTGAAGGGCCTGTTCCCGACCACCGGTTTTGTGCCTCTGCGGGAGGGCCTGGGGGCCAACCTGCGCTCGCTTTTCCTACCGGCTCTTTCTCTAGGACTGGCGATGACCGCCTCGGTGATGCGCATGATGCGCTCATCGCTCCTGGAGGAACTGGGGCGCGAGTACATTACGGTGGCCAGAGCCAAAGGACTGGCCGAGAGGGTGGTCATTCTACGCCATGCCGTGCGCAATGCCCTGATTCCGGTAGTCACGGTAGTGGGGATTTGGATTGGTTATCTGTTGGGCGGCACGGTTATTGTGGAAGAACTATTCTCCATCCCTGGCCTGGGGCGCCTGGCTCTCTATGCCATCTATCAGCGCGATTATCCCCTGGTGCAGGGGACGGTGCTATTTGTGGCCTTCGTTTTTGTGGCCGTCAACTTCGCCACCGATATTCTCTATAGCATCCTGGACCCCCGCATCAGGATTGCCGGAGAGCAGCAGTAGAGGAGGCGGGGACGACCTGAGATAGGGCCAGAAGATGCAGTTTGCACGCTACCTGGTTCGTCACAATCGCATTGGGCTTGCCGGCGGGGTCGTCATGGTCGTGTTCATCATCATGGCCCTGCTGCCCAATGTCTTTGCGCCGCACGACCCGTTTGAGATGTTCGCCGAACGGCGACTCCTGGGTCCTACGGGGGGCTTTCCCCTGGGGAACGATCGCTTTGGACGCGATATCGCCAGCCGTATCATCTATGGTATGCGCGCTTCGTTCCAGGTAGGAATTGTGGCTGTGGGGCTGGCCGTGGTTATCGGGACGTTTCTGGGGCTGGTGGCGGGGTATCGGCGGGGTGTGCTTGACTACCTGATCATGCGTGTTTTGGATGTTTTATTTGCCTTCCCTTCAACACTGCTGGCCATCGCCATCGTGGCCGTGCTGGGTGCTGGCATTCCTAGCATTGTCCTGGCTATCGGCATTGTCTTCACACCCACCTTCGGGCGAGTGGCCCGCGCCCCTGTGCTCAGCGTGAAAGAGCGGGAATTTGTCACGGCTGCCCGCTGTATCGGTGCAGGCACACCGCGCATCCTGCTGCGTCATATTCTGCCCAACGTCCTCACGCCGATCATGGTGCAAGCCACCTTGAGCCTCTCCGGGGCCATCATCGTGGAAGCGGCCCTCAGCTTTTTGGGCCTGGGGGCCCAGCCACCTATGCCCTCCTTGGGTTCCATGCTCAGCGAAGGGCGTCCGTTCATGGAAATTGCCCCCTGGGTGGTGCTCTATCCGGGTCTGGCCCTGGCCTTGATCGTCCTGGGGGCCAACCTCTTTGGCGACGCCGTACGCGATATGCTCGATCCCCGATTGCGCACGGAGGTATGAGCATACTTCAGTATTCCTGAGGGTGAGTAATGAAAGAATCCCTACAACGCCGTCTGGCCTGGTTTTCTCTGGACGTCCGTGTGTCCGTGGTGTTTTTGCTGCTGCTCCTGCTGCTACCCTTGGTCGCGGCGGGCTGCCAGTCTGCACCGACGCCCATCCCCACACCTACCAGGACACCAAGGCCCAGATTGACACCTACTAGCACGCGCACCCCTACGCCAGCGGCCACGCCCACACTGGCGGCCACGGCCACGCCTACACCTAATCCTTATGTCAACCCCCTCACCGGCCAGCGCGTCAGCGACCCAGCCCTCCTGCAGCGACGGCCCATCCACGTGCGCATCGGCAACGACCCAGAGATTCGCCCGCAATCGGGCCTGTCCCAGGCCGACCTAGTGTACGAGGAGATGATGGAGGGCGCAGGCACCCGCCTCACCGCCGTCTTTCTGGCGCAGGATCCCGAGGCCATCGGCCCGGTGCGCAGTGCCCGCCTGATCAACCTGGAGTTGACCCCCCAGTTCGACGCCGCCCTGGTGCACTCTGGGGCCAGCGACCACACCCGCTGGCTCATTTCCCAGTCCAAGATCGTTGACCTGGACGAATTCTTCAATCCAGCGCCGTACTACTACATTGAGGACCGGGACTGGCGAGGGCGACTCTTCACCAGTGCCTTGCACATCCGTGAGTATCTGGTGAAAAGAGGCTGGGAGAAGGCGGTGCCCCAACAAGGCTTCGTCTTCTCACCAGAAGGCGCACCCCCGCCAAGCGGCACGCCAGCGCAGAACATCGCTATCCCCTATTCTGGTGGCAGCAGCGTGGAATGGCAGTACGATTCGCTGGCCGGCGTCTACCGTCGCCTGGTAGCCGGCGAGCCGCAGGTGGATGCCGGGAACAAGCAGTCCCTCACGGCGGCCAACGTGGTGGTCATCTACGCCCGCCACGAGGATACGGACATCGTGGAGGACAGCCTGGGGGCGACAGCGATCCGCATTGTTCTCTCCGGCGAGGGCAAGGCCCTGGTGTGCCGCGACGGCGTGGCTGTCACGGGGCGCTGGCAACGTAACGCTCCTGAGCAATTGATGCGCTTTGTGGATGCGACGGGCCAGCCGATCCCTTTCAAGCCGGGCGTCACCTGGTTCCAGATCGTGCCCCTGGATTTTGCGGTGACCCTGAGGTAGGGCCATGACGCCCCTGGGACGACCACGGAACGCAGATCAACGCAGATGCACGCTGGTTTTGGTTTCTGATCTGCGTTCGTCGGCCAACCTGCCCCACTGATGTTATTGCAAGCCCGCCCGGGACTGAAGCCACCGGGCTTATGCAACGAAGCCCTGCGGGCTAAGGAGCCCCGAAGGGGGCTTCGTAGACTCAGCCCGGCTCCTTCTAGGGCCGGGCGATCTCCGCCGGGGCTACTCAGAAACTTGGCTGGTAATTGCCGTAGGGCAGTGCCCGTGGCCTGCCGCCCAGATGCGCAGAACAGGGCGGCGGGCGCCGCGCCCGCCCTACGGATGCAAACCGCGCGCAAGTTTCTGTCATCAGGAATGACGCCGCCGCGTCATTGAGGACTCGCAATGACAGTAGATAGCGAAGAGCGCAAGGCTTGCTTTGTAACCTTGCGCTCTTCTTGTTCTCTGCGTTGGTAGGGCGGGCGCGGCGCCCGCCGTCTCTACTGGCTACTGCAGCTCCTTGCCCATGAGCATGATGTTTGCGCTCATGTCCTCCCAGCCCTGGCGGCGGTAGAACTCCTCGGCGGCGGGGTTGCCGCGCACCAGCAGCAGGTAGCACTTCAGGCAGCCGCGGGCGCGCAGCCGTCGCTCCAGCTCGGCCATGAGCGCCCGGCCGATGCCCCGGTGACGATAAGCCGGGTCTACGGCCAGGTGATACACCAACCCACGCCGCCCATCGTAGCCGCCCATGACAGCGCCGATGAATTTCTCCTCACTGTCACTATCGTCAACAGCGACCAGAGCCAGGTCGGGATCGTGGGCCAGTTTCTTGGCGATTTCTGCTCGCTGGTCAGAGCGGCGCAGGCGGATACCCTCGCCAGCCCGTCGCCACAGGTCGAGCACGGCGTCGTAATCGTCTATGGTGAAGGGGCGGATCTTCATACTTTGGCTCGTATGTACTGCGCTGGCCACTCCAGGTCCACGCCCAGGTGTCTGGCGGCGTGCAGCGGCCAGTGAGGGTCGCGCAGCAGGGCGCGGCCCAGGAGAACCAGGTCGGCACGCTGGTTGCGGACGATCTCCTCGGCCAGTTCTGGTGTGGTGATGAGACCCACAGCACCGGTGGCCAGGCCGGTGTCCCTCTTGACGCGCTGGGCAAAGGGCACCTGGTAGCCGGGGCCGGCAGGCGGTGGCGCGGGCACGTTGCCCCCAGAGGAGCAATCCAGCAAATCCAACCCGTCCTCCTGCAGCCAACGCGCCACCTGCACGATTTGCTCGATATCCAGGCCACCAGGTGTCCAGTCGCTGGCTGAGACCCGCACGAAGAGCGGCTTATCCGGCGGCCAGACGGCGCGCACGGCCTGGGTCACGCGCCGCAGCAGGCGGGCGCGATTCACCAGGCTGCCGCCATAGGCGTCGGTGCGCCGGTTAGAGAGCGGCGAGAGGAACTGGTGCAACAGATAGCCGTGGGCGGAGTGGATTTCCACCACGTCGTAGCCGACGGCCAGGGCACGTCGGGCGGTAGCGGCGAAGGCCGCCACGAGGCCGTCCAGCTCTCCCGCGGCGAGGGCCTGGGGCACTGCCCAATCAGTATCAAAGACCACGGCGCTGGGGCCAACCACAGGCAGCGGCCCATGGCCCTTCTCGGCACTCCAGGCTTTGCGTCCGGCGTGGCCGATCTGCACGCCCATCCTGGCCCCCTGGCTGTGCACAAAGTCCACGATGCGCCGCAGCGGGGCCATCTGCGTATCGTCCCAGAGGCCCAGATCACCCAGGCTGATGCGCCCCCGCGCTTCTACGGCAGTGACCTCCTGGAGCAGCAATCCCACCCCGCCGATGGCCCTGGCCCCGTAGTGTACCAGGTGAAAATCCGTGGGGCGGCCGTCCTCACCGGCGCTGTACATGTCCATCGGTGACATGACGATGCGGTTCTTGAGGGTCAGGCCGCGCAGGGTAAGCGGTGAAAATAGAACGGACATTCTTCTTCTCCCCTCTTTGCAGATGGCTATTACCTTTTGTACGTGCCCATCAATTCTGTCTGGGCCAGAATGTGCCCCTGCATGGCCTGGAGCAATTGGCTCTTGTCCATCCCAGAGGCCAGGCCAAGCACTGTATCCAGGGCGTAGAGCTTGAAGAAATAGCGATGGGTGCCGCTGGGCGGACAGGGACCGCCATAGCCCAGACGCCCCCAGCCGTTCTTACCATGCCGGCTACCGTCGGGCAGGTCAGCGTTGGCGGGGACGGCCTCCGCTAAAGCGCGAGCCGTGGCGGGCAGGTTATAGAGCACCCAGTGGACCCAGGTACCCGCCGGTGCATCGGGGTCGTCGCAGATGAGGGCCAGGCTCCGCGTGCCCTGGGGCGGGTCGCTCCAGCGCAGCGGCGGGGAGACATTCTCGCCGTCACAGGTATACTTGCGGGGAATCGGCTGTCCGGGGGCGAAGGCCGTGCTCGTCAGTTCCAAAGCCATGGCTGGACCTCCTGGTGTGGGTAGCGCCAGTATAGGTGGCGCGACTGTCGCCTTAGGTGCGGCTGGGGTGGCCGTGGGCAATGGCCCCGGCCCGCAGCCGCTCAGGGCTGCGGCAGTAAGGCTCACGGAAAGGATTAGTAGGAGCAGTTTCTTCATTTCTGCACCTCCTGCTTCAGGGGTTTGTCCGCCTGGACTTCCGGGCCAGGATGTACTCCAGCCGGGCGGCGATCATGGCGATGGCCGCCTCGTTCAGGCCGCCCTCGGGGATGATCACGTCGGCGTGGCGTTTGGACGGCTCCACGAACTCCAGGTGCATGGGGCGGACGGTCTCCGTGTACTGCTGGATCACCGAGTCCAGCGTGCGCCCGCGTTCCTGGATGTCCCGGGTCAAGCGGCGAATGAAGCGGATATCGGCGTCCGTGTCCACGAAGAGCTTGAGGTCCATCAGCTCGCGCAGCCGCCGGTTCTCCAGGATCAGGATGCCCTCGACGATGATCACGTCTGTGGGCTCCACGTGCACCGTCTCTGATCGCCGGGTGTAGGTGGTAAAGTCGTAGGTCGGCCGCTCGATGGCTCGCCCGGCCTTGAGCGCCGCCAGGTGCCTGACCAGCAGGTCAGTGTCTATGGAGCCGGGATGGTCGTAGTTGATGCGGCGGCGCTCTTCCAGGGAAAGCTGGCTGTTGTCCTTGTAGTAGGCATCCTGCGGGATGACGACTACCGACTGACCAGGCAGCAGCTTCAGGATCTCCCGTACCAGCGTCGTCTTGCCAGACCCCGATCCCCCGGCAATGCCCACGATCAGCGGTGCCATGGCAGCCTCCTTTCGCCTCTAAGCCAGTAGCGCTTCAATGTCGGCCACGCCTACCTCGGTCAGGCTCGACACCACGCGGTCGGCAGCGGCCAGGCGCGCGCCGGGGTTGGTGGTGGTCACAGCCAGGCAGCGCATGCCGGCGGCTGTGGCCGCTTGCACCCCGGCCACGGCGTCTTCCATCACCAGGCAGCGACGGGGCTCAACGCCCAGGCGCGCCGCGGCGAGGAGGAAAATCTGCGGGTCGGGCTTGCCCAGAGTGACGTCGGCCTCGCTCACTACGGCGGAAAAGTACCGACCAATGTCCAGGGTCTCCAGGATCAGGGCCACGTTCTTGAGCGGCGCGGATGAAGCGCCATCACGCCTTACTCCCCGAAACGGCGGGCGTGATGGCGCTTCAGAGGAGGCCAGGGCCTGGCGGAAGCCGGCCCGGGCCAGAGCGGCCAGCAACTCTCGCACCCCCGGCAGGGCGTGGAGTTGCTGGCGCAGCAACTCCCGGCAGTAGGCTTCCTTGCGCTTGCCCAGGGCGCACACTTCCTCGGCAGGCACGTCAGGCCCCAGGAGGCCGCGGATGATCTCCGCTGTGCGCTGCCCGAAGGTGCGGCGAAACTGCTCGTCAGTGAAGGCCATGCCCTGCTCCGCCCACAGCCGCTGCCAGGCTTGCAGGTGGCAGGCGGCGGTGTCGGCGATGACCCCGTCCATGTCCCAGATGACAGCCTTGCGAGATTCAATCATAGGCCAGGCTCGTATTTAACCACCAAGACACCAAGGCACCAAAAATAAAAACTTGGTGTTCTTGGCGTCCCTTCGTAAACTCAGGGCATGCTTTGTGGTTAATTCCCTGATAAACTCTGGTCCGGCTGCCACAGCCGGACACCTTCGCCGCCCACTCGCGCCAACAGCGCCTGGATGGTCTGCTGGTACACGGGATGCACCACGTCCGGGGCGATCTCGGCCAGGGGCACCAGGACGAAGGCCCGCTCCGCCAGATGCGGGTGCGGGACGACCACGTCGGGCGTTTGCAGCACCAGGTCGCCATACAGCAGAATGTCTATGTCTATGAGGCGCGGGCCCCAGCGGCCGCTAGGCTGCCGGCCCATCTCTCGCTCCACGCCCTTGATGAAGGCCAGCAGCTCGGCGGGCGAAAGCTCGGTCTCCACGGCGATGGCGGCGTTCAAGAATGGCGGCTGCTCCGTGATGCCCCAGGGCGCGGTCTCGTACAGGGAAGACACGGTCAGCAGGCGCAGCCGCTCTTGCAGCCGGGCCAGGGCAGTGGCCAGGTTCTGCTCTCGCTCTCCCAGATTGCTGCCCAACCCCAGGTAAACTCGCGCCATCTTCTACCCCAAGCCACGAGCTTTAATGAACTGCCGCACCGCGCTGGGGCCTACCAGACCCACCAATCGCCCCTCATCAACTACCAGGACTGGGGTATCCTCTCGCTCGCCAAATTGCAACTGGCTGGCCGCACTCTGCGGCGCCACGGCGGTCAGCCGCGCCGCTGGCGTCATTACCTGACCCACCGTGGTGAAAGCCCAGGCGGCGGCCGGCAGGCGCTGCACCTCGCTATAGCGCAGCAGCCCCACCAAGCGCCCGAAGTCCACCACGGGCAGGGCCTTATCGGGCGCGCTTTGCAGATAGGGGGCGGCCTGGCTCAGGGTCAGTGACGAGGGGAGGAGTGGATAGCCTGGCTGCATGAGTGCGGCCACGGGCACAGCGCGCAGGGCCTCCCGGATGCGGATTTGGTGATAGCTGGCCGTGGCCGCCATGCCCAGGAACAAGCCGACGAAGACGAACCATGACCAACTCGCCTCGCGAAAGCGGACTGTCAGCGCCAATCCCCCCACCACCAACAGGGCGGCCAGGGCCTGGCCCGCCCAGGTGGCGATGCGGGTCGCTGACAGGAGATTGCCGCCCAGGAACCACAGGACAGCGCGCAACACCCGTCCACCATCCAGAGGAAATCCGGGCAGCAGATTGAAGCCCGCCAGCAGAAGGTTGTTCATAGCCAGGAACTTCAACTCCTCATCGAAAGGCCAGCGGAAGATGCCGCCCAGAACCGACAGCAGCCCGAAGGCCGCGCCCAACACAACACTGGTGAGTGGCCCCACGATGGCCACCAGAAACTCTACCCCAGGACGGTCAGGCTCTTTGGTGATGCGCGCCACCCCACCGAAGAGGAAGAGGGTGACGCTTTGCACCGGAATGCCCAGGCGCACGGCGGTGAAGGAGTGGGCCAGCTCGTGCAGGAGGACGGAGGCAAAGAGGAGCAGGCTGGTGATGATGGCCACGCCCCAGGTGTACCACGGGCTCTGCTGTGTAGACGGCACCGTGGCCAGTTGCCAGGTCAGCAAGCCAAAGATGAACAGCCAGCTCGGATCAATCTGGATAGAGATTCCCCAGAGACGGGCCAGACGCCAGGCACGCATGTTATCCTCTTTCAGTCATTGCGAGTCCTCAATGACGCGGCGGCGTCATTCCTGATGACAGAAACTTGGGCGCGGTTTGCATCCGTAGGGCGGGCGCGGCGCCCGCCGCCCTGTTCTGCGCATCTGGGCGGCAGGCCATGGGCACTGCCCTACGGCAATTACTAGCCAAGTTTCTGAGTAGGAGCGCAGCGACGAAGCAATCTCTTTGTTTTCGCCATGATGGAGATTGCTTCGCTACGCTCGCAATGACGGACTAACGGACATAGCCCTGTCCGCCGGGCTCATTATATCACAAGTCATGGTTCAGGGCTAGGCCCTTGCTTTCTGTTGCTCTAGGGTGTATAATAACGTAGGGGGAATCAGGGAATCGGTGACTAGGGAATCAGGGGTTGGAATTAGCGGCCCGATTCCCTGATTACTGATTCCCCTGCCTGGAGGAGGTACGAGTATGTTGCAGAGACGATTTGCTTGCTGCTTACTGCTGGTCGTCGTGCTAGGCTTGGGCTTTTACGGCTTGGCCACCGCCCAGGGTGTGGATCACGTGGACGTGCTCACCTTCAAGGGTACGGTGGCTCCTGTCTCGGCGCAGTACATTAGCCGGGGGATTGATACGGCGATTAGCGATGGCGCCCAGGCGTTGATCATTGAGATGGATACCCCTGGTGGCCTGGACAGTTCCATGCGGCAGATTATCCAGAAGATGCTGGCCAGCCCGGTGCCGGTGGTGGTTTACGTGTCTCCGCCGGGAGCCCGTGCTGGCTCGGCAGGCGTGTTCCTAACCATGGCGGCGCACGTGGCGACGATGGCGCCTAGCACCAACATCGGCGCGGCGCACCCTGTCGGGGGGCAGGGTGAGGAAATCACCGGCACGATGGGCGAGAAGGTGACCAACGACGCCGTGGCCTACATTCGTACCCTGGCCGAGAAATACGGCCGCAACGCTGATTGGGCCGAGGAGGCGGTGCGCAAGAGCGTCTCCATAACGGCTGATCAGGCCGTGGAGATGCACGTGGTGGACTTCATAGCTAACGATCTGGGCGATTTGCTGCAAAAGCTGGATGGCCGCCAGGTGAGCACGAACTTCGGCCCCCGCACCCTGCGCACCAAAAACGCCACCATCAACTACGTCCCCATGAACCTGCAGGAAAACTTCCTGCACACCATCACCGATCCAACCATAGCCTATCTCCTGCTCACCCTGGGCATCTGGGCCCTCATTGCTGAGTTCAACAACCCTGGGGCGATCTTGCCAGGCGTCACCGGTGTGCTCTGCCTGCTTCTGGCCTTCGTCGCCTTTGGCAGCTTACCCCTGAACTGGGGCGGCGTGGCCCTGATCCTGGTCTCCATCGTCCTGTTCATCCTGGACATCAAGGCCCCTACGCACGGCATCCTCACCGCGGGTGGGATCATCGCCTTCGTCCTGGGCTCGCTGATCATCTTCAGCCCGTTCACACCAACCACACCAGCCATGCCACCGATGGAGGAATTCCGGGTGCCCCTGTGGCTCATCGGCGTTATGACGACCTTCAGTGCCCTGTTCTTCATGTATGCCGTGGGCGCGGGCTTGCGGGCGCAGCGCCTCAAAGTCGCCAGCGGCATGGGGTCCATGATTGGGGTGATCGGCGTCGCCCGCTCGGACATTAATCCCTGGGGGACGGTTTTCGCCGCCAGTGAGGAGTGGAGTGCCTACACCGAGGGCGAGCCCATTCGCCGTGGCGAGCGTGTGCGAGTCGTGGCCACCGAAGGGCTGCGACTCAGGGTCGTCAAAGCTTAGTAGGGCGGGCGCGTCGCCCGCCACCCCGTTTGCAGGTGGCCGGCCACGGGCCGGCCCTACGAACTAGAAGAAACAGAGAAGGAGGAAACATGGGCATACCCGATTTAAGTGGGATCCTAGGGATAGCCCTGGTGCTGCTCTTTGCGGTGATCATCGTCCTCTGGGTGGTGAAGATCGTCCGCGAGTATCAGCGCCTGGTGGTCTTCCGGCTGGGACGAGCCCTGCCCACCGACAAGGGGCCAGGGCTTGTGCTGCTCATCCCCATCGTGGATCAGCCGGTGTGGGTTGATCTACGGGAGCAATTCCTGGAGATTCCGCATCAGTCTTGCATCACCAAGGACAACGCCCCCATCTCCGTGGATTTTCTGATCTACTGGAAGGTAGTGGACGCGCGCTCCAGCGTCATCCAGGTGCGCAACTTCGCCGGCGCCTCTCAGGGTATTGCCACGACAACCCTGCGGGCCGTCATCGGTGACATCGTCCTGGACGACGTGCTGGCCCAACGCGAGCGCATCAACATCGTCCTGCGCACCAAGCTGGACGAGGTCACGGAACGCTGGGGTGTGAAGGTCACCGCCGTGGAGATCCGGGAGATCCTGCCGCCGCGCGAGGTGCAGGAGGCCATGAACCGCCAGTTGGCGGCGGAGCGCAATCGTCGGGCCATGGTCACCGAGGCCGAAGGCAAGCGCCAGGCCACCATCACCGTAGCCGATGGCGAAAAGCAGAGCGCCATCCTGCGGGCCGAGGGCGAGCGGCAGGCGCGCATTCTCACCGCCGAAGGCTTCTCCCTGGCTCTGGATACGATCTTCAAGGTAGCCAAGACCGTGGACTCCAAGACGATGGTCCTGCAATACCTGGATGCCCTGAAGAACCTGGGCGCCAGCCCGGCCACCAAGTTCATCTTCCCGATGGAATTCGAGCGGCTCCTGGGGCCTCTGGTCAAGTACGCCAAAGAGGCCTACCCAGAGACGGAGTAGAAGTAAACCTGACAGGTCTGCGAGACCGGTCAGGTTTATGCGCAAACCAAAAGGGCCGAGACCCGTTAACCGGTCTCGGCCCTTTCGTTTTTCCCTGTGTCTACCGGTAGTTGCCGCTGGCGCGCCTCTTCTCGAAGCACGAGCTGCAGTAGACCGGCCGGTCGCCACGGGGCACGAACGGCACCTCGGCGGGCTGCCCGCAATCGGCGCAGATGATTTGCGTCATCTGGCGAGGGGCATCGCCGTAGCGCGCCTGCTTGCGCTCAGTGCGGCAAGCAGGGCAACGCTTGGGCTCGTTCATGAGCCCGCGCATGGCGAAGAACTCCTGCTCACCAGCGGTGAACACGAACTCCGCGCCACAGTCCCGACACACCAGGGTCTTGTCGGCGTAGCTCATCCAAAGACCTCCCTTCCTCCTTGGGGTTGTTGGCCACCTGTTTAGTCTTCGCCAGAGCTGCGCGACTTGTTTCCGGACCCTGAGGGGTGGGAAGCCGTCCAGACCAGCCCCGAGCTAAACATGTACCACCATGTTATAGTATACACCATTGTTGTGATTTTGTCAAGTCAAAATGGCCTCATTTGCCTCAATAAAAGTCAAAAGTCTTATTTTGCAGCATTTACCGCCCCTGTAAAGTCTTGGGAATCTCGGTAGCCCCAAAGGTTTAATACTTGACCTCCGCCTTGTATTTGTCCACAAGGGCCTTCAGCGTAGGGTTATCAGGCACATCTGGGGTGAGCTGCTTGGACTGGCCGGAGAACTTCGTCACCTGGCCGTTGCTGCCAATTTGCATGGTCAGGATACCCAGCATCTCGCCGTCAAAGCCCGACTGGGCGATGACTGCGTCCGTGGCCGCGGCTTTGATCGCCTCTATGACCTGGCGATCCTTGCCGCTGATGACAGCAGTGATGCCAGGCACAGCATTGAGCACCTGCTGATCCTTCGCCTGCCCCAGGTGCGAGAGAAGGATGATGACGTTGGTTTCCTTCTGCACCTCAGCCACGGCCTGCCTGGCCGCCTCGATGGGATCGAGCACGATGATGGCCTCCGTAGGCGCCGGGGCCGTCGTGGGGGTGCCCTTACCGGCGACGGGGCGATAGGGCTTCGCCGCCATCTGGGCCGCCTCCGGGTTGGTCAGGCCAATGAGACCAATCTTGCGGCCACCCACCGTGACGATGGTGTAGGGCTTGGCAAAGAGCTTGCCCGTGCTGGAGATCACCACGTTGGCCGAAAGGAAGGGGAACGTGGCCTCCTTCATGCGCTCTTGCAGAACTGTGGTGCCGTAGCGGAAATCGCCATCGCCCAGGGCCATGGCCTGATAGCCCAGCTTATTCATGGCGTCAATGATGGCCTTGCCTTGTGTCTGCAGGGCAATGGGCTGTCCATAGAGGGCATTGCCCGCATCCAGAACCAGCACGTTGGGCGACTTAGCCTTCTCTTGCTGAATTGCGGTGGCCCGCCGGGCCACTCCACCCTTGGGCACGCCTCAGCCACAGGGATCGAGGTAGCCGCTGGTATCGTTGGTGTGCAGAATTGTCAGCGTGATGGGCTGCGGCAGCGGTGTGGGCGTGGGGGTGGGGATAGGCGTGGGGGTAGGCGCAGGCCCACAGCCCGCGGTTATGGACAGAAGGATCGCTGCCAGAATCAAAAGGGACGTCAGGAAACGTAGACGGGTCATTTGCTCCTCCCTGAGCCGCGCTATTCTGGACGCCGATTCACGCTGATCAACGATTGGTGTGAACTTTAGCTCCGGAGTGCGGTCGCCAGACCGCTGTTAGCGCACGCTAAGGCATGCACTCCATCTTAAGTTCACACTAATGGCCGATCAACGCTGGTTTTGTTCTAGTTTTATTAGCGTCAATCGGCGTTAATCGGCGTCCTAGTCCACCTGTCGGTTTCATACGCAGCTTCGCGGCCTATTTTACCACACCTTCTCCCCGCTTGCAAGGTACGGTGGTTTTGTGCTATGATGGACTCATGAAGGAAGATCGGCTGATCATCAATCGCCACGTGGCTATCCCCTGGGAGGAGTTGCATTTTCGCTTCTCCCGCAGCGGCGGCCCCGGCGGCCAGAACGTCAACCGCGTGGCCACGCGGGTGGAGTTGCTGTTCGACCTGGCCGGTTCGCTCAGTCTGACGGAGGAGCAGCGGCAACGCGCCCGCCAGGCGCTGGCTTCGCACCTGGACACCGAGGGCACGCTGCGCCTGGTATCTGATAGCACGCCCAGCCAATGGCGCAATCGCCAGGAAGTGGTGCGGCGTTTCCGCGCCTTGCTGCGCCAGGCCTTGCGGGTACCCAGGAAGCGGCGCGCCACCAAGCCCCCGCCTCAAGCGCGAGAGGAGCGCCTGGCCGCCAAACGCCAGCGCAGCCAGGCCAAGCGCCTGCGCGGGCAGCCGCCATCAGCGGAAGAGTGAGATGGCTGGAAAATGCCCGTAGTAGGCCATGTAGCGCAATAGTACGTGTTGCGTGTTGCGTGTTCCGTTAGGGCACCACGCACACGCAACACGGAACACGCAACACGTTCGTCCCAAATTCACACCAGGAGTTTTCAATGGAAAGAACGTTGGTCATCGTCAAGCCGGATGGGGTGCAGCGGGGGCTGGTGGGTGAGATTCTGCGCCGCCTGGAGGCGCGCGGCCTCAAGATCATCGCCCTGAAGATGGTACAGGTGGACCGCCCCTTCGCCGAGCGGCACTACGCTGTGCACAAAGGCAAGTTCTTCTACGAGGCGCTGGTGAGTTACATCTCGTCCTGCCCCGTGGTGGCTGCCGTCATTGAAGGGCCGCAGGCCATCAGCATTGTGCGGGCCATGGTGGGGGCGACGCGTCCCTGGGAGGCCACGCCGGGCACGATTCGTGGCGACTTCGCCCTGCAGGGCCTGCGCAACCTCATCCATGCCTCCGACGCCCCAGAGACGGCGGAGAGCGAGATCGCCCTGTGGTTCAAGCCTGAGGAAATCACCCCCTACCCGCGGGAGATTGACCGCTGGATTTACGAGTGAGGAATGGGGGACGAGGGACGAGGGACGAGGAACGAGGAGTAAGTAGAGGCGATGAAAGTCACTCCCCTTCATCCCTGGGACGTCAGTCCGGCGGAGGCGATGCAGATCCAGGAGCGCCTGCGCAGCCGGGTCTCCACAACTAATGCCCTGACGACGGTGCGCACGGTGGCCGGCGTGGACATCGGCATTCAGGGCGAGGTGGCGCGGGCGGCCGTGGTGGTGCTCCGCTATCCCGACCTGACCGTCCTGGAGAAAAGCCTCGCCGAGCTACCCGTGCCCTTTCCATACATCCCCGGCCTGCTGGCCTTTCGTGAGGCGCCAGCCATCCTGGCTGCCTGCCAGAAGCTCCAGACCGAACCCGACCTGTTCGTCTTCGACGGCCAGGGGCTGGCCCATCCGCGGCGTATGGGCATCGCCTCGCACGTAGGCGTCATCCTGGACAGGCCGTCCATTGGCTGCGCCAAGTCACGCCTCACGGGCACACACGCCACGCCACCCCCGCAGGCCGGCGCCTGGGTCCCCCTGTACGATGGCGGCGAGGTCATCGGGGCTGTGGTGCGTAGCCGGGCCAACGTCAGCCCGCTTTACGTCTCCATCGGCCACAAGGTTGATCTGGAGACGGCCGTCCAGTACGTGCTGAGCTGCTGCCGGGGCTATCGCCTACCGGAGACCACGCGCCAGGCGCACCTGGCCGCCGGCCGGGCTGTGGGCGGTGAGGAGCCGGAGGAGGTGCAGGGGGCCTTGTTTTGAGGAGCAAAAACGTGAAGATGAAAACGTGTTGCGTGTTTCGTGTTCCGTTATGGTCACGCCACACGGAACACGCAACACGCATCACGGTTCACGTCCACGCCTGACTACAAACGAATTCTCACAAAGCCCTCTACATAAGGATACACACTCTTGCATCGCGACTCACAATCCATTTACTCCCCGGACTTCCTTTGGGTCACGCTGGCCAGCTTCTTCTTTTTTGCCAGCTTCCAAATCCTGTTTGTCCCCCTGCCGCTGTACATTCAGCACATCGGCGGGGCGGCCTCGACGGTGGGGATGGTCCTGGCCACCTTCGCTCTGGCCGCTGTCCTGGTGCGACCGCTAATGGGTCGCCTGGTAGACACCCTGGGACGGCGGCCTCTGCTTCTCCTGGGCATTGGCCTGTTCATCTTATCCCCGCTGCTCTTCATCTTCGCCACCTCCCTCCCGCTGCTCATGGCGGCGCGGGCGCTGCAGGGCGTGGGCCTGGCCGCCTTCACCATTGCCTCCACCACCTGGATCGCCGATTTGGTGCCCGCCAGCCGCCGTGGCGAGGCCATGAGCAACTTCGCCAGTGCCTCCGTACTGTCCCTGGCCATCCTGCCGGTGGTCGGGTCGAGCCTGCTGCGAGTCACCAGCTTCCCGGTCATCTTCGCCCTGGCTGCTGGCCTGGCGCTGATCAGCCTGGTGGGGGCGTCTGCCAGGGAACGGCACGGCCAAGCGGCCAACGCCGGCCAGGGCCACTTCTGGACGACGGTGCGCCAGCGCGGTGTCTGGCTGCCCTCGCTGCTCGTTCTGACCCTGGGCGTGGCCCACGGGGCCATCGTCAGCTTCTTACCTCTCCTCGTCCAGGAACGCGGCCTGCCCGATGGGAGCCTCTTCTTTACGCTATACGCCGTGGCGGCCATCGTTGGCCGGGGGCCTCTGGGTCGCCTCTCCGATCGCCTGGGCCACGCGCGGGTGATTGCGCCGCTGGCTCTGCTGGCCGTGGGGGCGATAGTGCTTCTGGCCACGGCCCGCACGCTGCCCTGGTTTCTGCTCGCTGGCATCTGCTATGGCCTGACTTTTGGCACAGCCTGGCCCCTGTTGAATGCCCTGGTGGTGAATCACGCCTCGTTGGAGGTGCGTGGGGCGGCCGTGGGGGTGATCAGCACCGGGTTCGATCTGGGCGTGGCCGGCGGCTCCTTCCTGGGCGGCCTCCTCGTCGCCCCGCTGGGCTACGGCGGCATGTACGTGACCACAGCCGCCATCTGCCTGCTGGGGGTGGCGGCCTTCATTACCGGCGTGCGTGCGGATTCGCCGCGGGAGGTCCCCGCAGCCGAGGGGGACACGGACTAACGCGGAAGCACGCAGATAAAAATCAAGACCCTGAACCCACCGCCTACCTGCCCATTAGGGCTGGCCCAAACAAACAAGAGCTCCCTTCGCCTCTTAGAGGGAAGGGGGCTCGTGTGTTTGGACGTTCATGGTAAGACGTATAGACCAACTCTCTACCACGAGGCGCAGATCTCCAGCCCATACTTCAGGGCCTGTCGGCAGACGGCGGCATAGGTGTCCACGACCTCATAGAAGTAACCCATGGCTTTCGATGGCTTACTTTTCCTCCTCGTATAATATGTGGCTAGAGGGGACTCGTATAATATGTGGCTAGAGGGGACTCTAGCCACTCCTCTTTACAGAATGGGGTGAACCCGGCATAATGACACCTGGGCTAGCGTGTCATCCGGG